>Ga0334885_1002396_pt1 | contig 19561 bp, 17 predicted proteins | sample GraSluR1_MG_8_FD_207233 | JGI IMG/M metagenome (GOLD analysis project Ga0334885, IMG submission 207233) | Sludge microbial communities from methane-producing bioreactor in Wageningen University, Netherlands - Granular Sludge_31_05-R1 | ecosystem: Engineered > Bioreactor > Anaerobic >...
CTCCTTCGTGCGGGTCTCCCACACCGGCTTGCGCACGGTGTAGGTCCGCTCGCGGGTCTCCCACACCGGCTTGCACACCGTGTAGGTTCGCTGGCGCGTCTCCCACACGGGTTTGCACACCGTGTAGCAAACGTCCTTCGTGCGGGTTTCCCAGACGGGCTTGCACACCGTGTACTTGCACTCCCGGTAGCGGGTTTCGGGCACGTACTTCGTGCAGGTGATCGTCTTGGGAACCGTCACCTTGTCGTAGCAGGTCTTGTAGCAGGTGACCTGCTGCTTGTCGTAGACGATTTGCCGGCGGGTCTTCATGACGGTGCAGCACTGCATCTCACAGCATGCGTAGTCCGTGCCGCACTCCGGCTTGACGCGGCAGAGCCTGGCTGCCCCGCAATAGCCCGCGTCAGCCGTGTTGGCCGTGAGCGCCGCCAGCAATACGGCGATCACCGGCACCCCCAACACAGTTCTCATTTCATGCCTCCTTCAAGGATGTCTCAGACAGATAGGGCCTGGTCACTCGGGCGAGGGTCCGCCTAGTCCATCTTCGGCCGTCCCACTTCATCCACATTAGCCACAGCGCCGAAAACGCGCCTTTTCCACTCGTCGTTCGAGTTTTCCAAACCGCGCAAAGCGGCGCGCTGGCCTCCATGCGTCTATTGTCATCGTCAGGCTGGGCAGGTTACTTGATCTAGTTTGGATGCGCCGACCAAAGGCGATGCGGCAATCGGGGCAAGAAGCCGCCCGAGACTCTCGTTGCCCCGGATTTGCCCCTTCTAATCGTGGCGGGTGGTGCAGAGTTCGGGCAAAATGCCTGGCCGGTTTCTTCTGGGAAGGAATCCACCGGTTGTGCCGGTTCGCGGGGCGCGGCCTCAATAGCCGCGAATTTCCCACAACCCGCCCATCCCGAAATGGGCACGACAAAGCGAAACCGCCCCGCCTTTTTCCGATTTGACGCCCGCCCCGGCGCGCCCTAAGTATCCATAAGACGGCACGCCGCGCCTCCGGGCCCATGCCCGCGCGATCACGTGCCCAACTCCGTTTTTCCCGAGGAAACCGAAGCCGGGGGCAGGGTCAGCGGAATCCCCTGTTTCATGAGGAACGAACGACCATGAGTCGAGACCGTTGCCGCAGCGCATTCACCTTGATCGAGGTTCTGATCGTCGTGGTGATCATGGCGGTCCTGGCGGCCACCATTATCCCCCAATTCTCCTCGTCGACGAGAGACGCCCAGGACAGCTCCCTCCGCTTCAATCAGCACACCATGCGGAGTCAAATCGAGCTCTTTAAGCTCCACCACCTCGGCAAATACCCCGAGGTCGACGCGAACGGCGAGATGCCGCAGCTTACCCAGCCCACCGACGCCCAGGGGAATGTCGGCAGCGGCCCCTACGGCCCGTACATGGATGCCCTGCCCGTCAACCCCTTCAACGACAAGAGCACCGTCAAGGACATCACCGGGGCGACCGAAGACCCCACCACCGGCGACGACTCGACGGGCTGGCAGTACAACCCTACCACGGGTGGGTTCTGGCCCAATCATGGGGACTGGAAACCGTAACCCGGCTGGTCCGGTTCCCGGGAATCCCCGACTCTCCCGCTCCGCCTTTGCCTCGCGGCGAAGGCGGATTCGCTTTCTTGAGGCCCCCAGACGAATCGTGATGGCCGAGCGGGCCAATCCCCTTGTCTCGAACGCCGCAAATCAATACAGTGAATGGCGCCTCGGGCGACGCGCCTGCCCACCGGGCGGGCGTCGCGGGATCGCTCGACGCACGATCGCTCCCCACTACCCGGTGGTGTAATTGGCAACACAAGGGATTTTGGTTCCCTCGTTCCAGGTTCGAGTCCTGGCCGGGTAGCTTCGCGTGCCCATGACGGAGGATGCGGCACGGTTGCACCGATTTCCTGCTCGACGTTACGCGGATATGGGTCAAGGAAGCCCCAGGAATTGCCGGGCCGCGGTGGCGATGATCGCGTTGACGATCGGGTTCGTGCTCGTCGCGTGGGGCGCGCGCGGGCCCTATCGGCGGTTTCTCGCCGCCTACTGGCTGCGTCAGCTCCACTCGGCAGCCGATGACCGCGCGGGGTCGTTGGTCGAGGCCATCGCCCGGGTCGGCGATCCGGGCATTCCCGTGCTGGTCGAGCTCCTGGGCTCCGAGCGCGCGTGCGTCGCCTCGGCCAGCCGGCAGGCCCTGGACGACTTGCTCGACGGTTGGGCACGGTTGCCCGCCCGGCAGTATTCGCCGAAGTTGGCGAAGCTTGCCCAGGCCCTGGCTGGCCGCGTCGACCAGTTCGGGCCCACCGCCCGCGCCCACGCGGCCGACCTGGCCGCGCGGATTCTGCGGTTGTGGCGGTACGATCCGGCCGTGGTCGCGCCGGTCGATCTCATTGCCGCGTGCGAGACGGTGTTGCGCGCCGCGGAGGACACCACGATTGCCGCCCGTGATCTCGATCCCGCGGCGGGGCTCGTCGATGTCGCGCCCGCCGTCGATCGGGCTTCCGATCCGATCAGGCGTCGCGCGCTGCGTGGTTCGGCCGGGGTGGCGGAGGCGCCCGAGGCGCTGCTGAGGCATCTCTCACCGGTGCCGGGGGGCGGCCTGCCGTTCGAGCTTCCCTCGCCCGGGCACCTCGCCGAGGATCCGGCGTCGAGCCCCGAGGAGGTCGAGGCCGGCGCGAGCGATCGCCCGCGCCAGGAGGTGGCAACCGACGTGCGCCCGGTATCTCGCGGTGACGGCCCACGGTCGGAGGGCCGTCGCGCGCCGCTCGACGTGTCGACTCTCGGGACGGTGGACCTGATGCGGCGTCTGCAGTCGCCCATCGCGTTGGTCGTCGACGAGGCCCGATCCGAATTGGTCCGTCGGGGTTTCCTCGGCGAGCACCTCGAGTTGGCCGACCGGATGTTTCATCCCGATCCCGAGGTCCGCATGGAACTGGTGCGGGCCTTGCCCGAGTCGCCGCACGTCGATGCGGCTCCGTGGCTGTTGCAGCTTGCGCAAGACGAGAACGCTCGGGTCAGGCAGGCGGCGATGGCCCTGATGGCGACGACGAACGATCCGGCGATGCTCGATGCGATGGAGCGGATGGCCCGCGACGACCGCGATCCCGAGGTTCACGGCCAGGCCGAGCGGATCGGCCAGCGGCGCCGCGGCCGGCTTCATTGAGGGGATCGGTCACTCACCCGTCCGAGATCTTGACCATCTCCCGCAGGTTTTCGCCGATGGGGATTCGCCATCGCTGGCCGTCGATTTCGACTTCGGCGTCGCGGCGATTGATGCGCAGCACCTTGCCTTTCAGGGGCCCCACCTCAAAGGGATCGCCCTCGCGAAGGCGGTATCGCTTGCCGTCGGTTCGGGCGATGAGCCAAGCCTCGGGTAAACCGTCCTGGCTGACGATGGCCGTCAGGTAGGCGTAGCGGCTCGGATCGAACGGCGGTGGCGCGGGCGGCTGGGGCGGCGATTCGGGCGCTTTGGGAGGGGGCGCCGGAGGCCGATAGGCGGCAAAGAGGTTGCGCTCGGCGATCCGCCGCCGATAGTAGTCCAAATCGCGGCTCGATCGGGCCAGCCAGGTCGAGTTGGCCGGATCGCCGGTTCCCGGGGGCATGAGCTTCTCGAACCGGGCGATCGTCTCCAGCGACTCCTTTTGCAGGGCGACCACCTCGACGATGATGGTCAGCTTGAGTTTCGAGGCCCCCTCGAGGGGCGCCGTGTTGATCTGCCGGATTCGGTGGACGTACTCGGCCGCGTCGAACCCGTGGAGGAACTCGGCCAGCTCTTCGAGGCTGCCCTCGGCGGTCACCGAATACGTGCGGATGTCGAACAGGCCGCGGCGGGGTCGGGGCTGGTTCGACACGACCTGGGGCTTGGCGATGCCCGAGCGGTCGCACAGCCCGACGAGCCAGTTGTAGTAGGCGGTGGCGGCCTGGGGATCGCCGTCCAAGGTCCCGCTTTTCCAGGCGGCCAGCTTGTCGCGATGGGGTTGATCGTAAGCCGCCTCGATCCGTTCCCATTGTTTCTGCTTGTCCTGCACCTGCTTGAGAAGCTCGGCCCTCCGCGTTCGGGTGAGCGAGATCGGGCCCGACAGGAACGAGAACACCCACCAGACGGTGGCGCCGACCGTCAGGATTGCCGTGACGACGGCCAGGTTTCTCTCGCGCGGCTTCAGGGCCATCACGGCTTCTCCCGTTTGATCACCAGGGAAGAACTGAACTGCCAGGGATACTGGCTGTTCGACTTGTCCCCTTGCTTGTTCTTGCCGACGATGATGCGCCACGGGTCGGGCTCGATGTCCTCCCGCTTTTCGGATGAGCCGGAGGAGAAGACCACGTTGGCCGTGAGGTACTTCTCCAGATCTTCGATGGACTGCACGTCGCGGGCCAGCCCCTGGAGCTTCAGCTCGGCGCCTTCGGGGTGCGGCAACATGTCGAGATCGGTGAGCATGGCCCGCCGGCTGTCGGGGAAATTGGCCGCAAGCCGGTGGAGTTCTTCGAGCCAAGCGACGTTCGGGTAGGCCCAGCGATCGAGTTCGGCCGAGAGCTGCTGAAGGGCCGCGGCGGCGTCGAGCCGCTGGTCGAGATCGGCCGACTGCACGTTGAGGTGTCGGACGTCGTCTTGCAGCTTGCGGGCATAGAGCCACCCGCCCAGGATGCCGACCAGCACCAGGGTGGCGACGGCCAGTCCGGCCGTGGCGAAGGTGTTCCGGCGGCTCCGAGGGGCGGGTCGGCGCCGGGGATTCAGGAAGTCGAAGGCGTGCGAGCGCTGCTCCAACTCGTCCCACAACATCCCGATCAGCGAGGCGTAGCGCCCGGGATCCTCGGGAAGGGCTCGCGCCAGTTCGCCCTCGCGGCGCAAGCCCTCGAACGGATCGAACACCTCGACCGACGGGGCCAACTGGCTTGCATAAGCCTCGGCCATGGCCCGGTGCTCGGCCGTGGCGCCGCAAAGCACGACCGACTCGACCCGGCGGCCGCTCAACTGGCTCTGCACGGCCGGCATGGTGCGGCGAATCTCCGACAACAGCGCGTCGGCTGCCCCCGGCGTCGCCAGCGGATCGCGCGCCAGTCGGGCGCGGCGCAGGAAGAACACCTTGCCCTCGACGATCACCGTCAGATCGGCCTCGCCCGCCGAAATGTCGACCAGCAAGCGAACCTGCTCGGCCGGGGAGGGCATCCGGCGGCACAACAGCGAGGCGGCCGAGCAGGGTCGAAGCACGAGCCGGCTCGGCTTGATCGCCGCCCGCTCGCAGATCGCCAGCACCTTGCCGACCAGCTCGGGTTTGATCGTGGCGGCCAGCACTTCGCGGCCCTGCTCGGGATCGTCGCGAAGGGGGAGGAAATCGAGGGGCCAATCGTCGTCGAGCTCGTTGAACTCGCGGGCCGCCTGAAAGCGCACCAGGTCGGGCACCTCGTCGTCGGGCGCCGGCGGCAGCGAGAGGGGCCGCAACTCGATGTCGCTGCGTCCCACGGCGACGATCGCGTCGATCCGGCCGAGGCGCCGGGCAGCCAGGGCGGCCGCGATTCGGGCGCCGACGTCCACCTCGTCCTGCCCGTCGTCGGCCGGGACCAGCGAGACGGGAAAGGCGTGCTCGAAGACGATCGCGTCGCCCCGCGTGGCCGCCACGGCCACGCGCGCTTCGACGTCGTCCCATTCCAAGGCGAGGAGTCGTGCCATGATACCGCTCGAGGGCTGCTGGTCAAAAACAACGCCGACCGGGCGAACCGGTCCCATTCTCTAGCCTAATCCGAAACCGTCGCGACGGCCAACGGAAGGACCCCGAGAGGATCAGTAATCGGCCGTTTCCGCTCCGAGGATCTCCGGGGCGAACCCTCGCCCCAGGTGGGTCAAGTCCCTCCAGAACAGCACCCGGGCCGGGCTCGTCGTCGCGTCGAGAACGACCTCGATCCGGGCGGCGGGGCCCTGGTCGAAGAACCCGACCACCTGTCCTCGGAAAACGCTCCCGCCGCAGGTGATCAGCGGTTGCAGGCTCTTCATCTCGTCGAGGGTGGCGATCCCCTCGCAAAGGAGCCACGTCTCGTGGGCGTAAAGCGGATCGGCGGCGGCCGGGTCCATCGGCCGCCGCGCGACGATCTCGGCCACGATTTCCTCGGTCATCCCGGGAATCGCGGCCAGCAGCGTCTGGGGCGCCTGATTGATGTTGATCCGACCCGGGATGACCGTCTGCGCGCTGGCCCTCACCGTGTCCATCAACAGGGGCAGGTAGTTGCTCATCTCCGCCGGATCGTCGGCAAAAGCCGGCTGCAGCACGACCTGGGCGTCGTCGTCCTCGTACTTGACCTGCACCGGGACGCCGATCAGGTCGATCACGCGGTCGATCCGCGTCTTCGCCGGCTGGGTGAGATCGATGACGCCGCTCGGCTCGTTCTCGAACCGCACCGGCTGCTGCTTGCCTTCGGCGCCGCCCTGCCCGCCCTGGCCGCCCTGGCCGCCCTGTTCGCCTTCCCCCGACTGGTTCGACTCGTCGGGATCGTAGGCACCGAACTGCCGGTAGGCCACGATGAACGTCGCCCAGTGGGAGCCGAGGGCCTCTTCCAACTCGTCGTAGAGGGTTTCGAGGTCGTCCTGGTTCAGGTCGACCAGCGGCAGGCTCTCGGAACTCAGGTTCGTCTCGGCGCTGTGGACGGTCAGGTAGGCCGACCAGCCGCGGTCCATCGACCCGTCGGAATTGTCGAGGCCGGCGATGCCCGACGGGTCGGGTTCGGCGGCGTCGGCGAAACCGTTGCGGTTCGCGTCGGTCCCGAAGAGCAGCCAGGGGGTGACGCCGCGAACCAGCAGCAGCTCCTCGACCGAGTCGAAGTATCCGTTCTTGGGCTGGTAGGGCGTATCAAGCGTGGCGTAGTAGTCGTATTCCGCGCCGAATTCGCGGGGTTCGTCGTCGTCGTCGAGCCAATCGAGAATGGCGTCGGCGATCTCCTCGTGCATGCCAGGCAGGCCGAGCAGGATCGCGCGTCCGGCGTTTTCGACGCCGGCGTTCTTTCCCAGGGTGTCGATCAGGAGGAGGCAATTCAGATTCAGCCGGGCCGATTCGTTCTCCAGTCCGTAGCGAATTCCCGAGTACCCGTCGGCGTCGCGGTCGGGCGCGACGAACGTGAAGCGGCCCCGCCCGCGCGGATCGGTGTCGTCGAGCACGACGACGCCCTGGAACTGCGCCGGGTTGTTGTACCATCCTCCGGCTTCGTACTGGCTTGCGGCGTCCCAGCCCAGGAACCCCCGGGCCATGGCCACGCCCGATTGGGCCAGGCTCGCGGCTTGGGTCTGGCGCCCGGTCAACTGCGCCGCCTCGCGCTCGGTCAGCATGAGTTCGGAGTAGGTGATCGCCGCCAGGCAGAGCACGGGGATCACGACCAGCACCAGCACGAGCACCATGCCCCGGCGGCGAAGCCGGGGCCGCGCGCCGGTCGTGCGGCGGGTTCGCTGCTTGCGCGTTGCGTGGTTCGGCGACATCATGGCCCTTCCGCTACGGTTCGACTCCCAGTTCACCGATTTCCGACTCGTAGGTCTGGCAGGCCGTGCATGGGGCGGCCGGCAGATGGACCACGAGCCGATAGGCGAGCGTCCCCTCGTCGCCCAGTGCGCCGGCGTCGGCGCCGGCCGTCAGCAGGCCGTCCGTCGAGTCGGACCGGCGCAACGTCAAAATGACCTCGATGGCTCGCGGCAAACCGCCCATCTCTCCGGTGTCCCACTCCTCGACCCAGTCGGCCCCGTCCCAGTAGGCGAAGGCCAGCGACGCGACTTCGGGAGCGATCGGCTCGACGAAATCGGTCGAGGTGGTCCCCTGTTCGGTGGCGTACAAGGTGGCCGCGCGATCGACCTCGCGTCGGACCAAGCCGCCCGACCCGACCTCGCCCCCGGCCTCCTCGTCGGCGAGCACCGAATACGACACGGTCTTGATATCGCTGAGCCGATCGACGATCGCCGCCGCGCCGGTCGCGGCGAGTTGGCCCTCGAACTGGTCGAGCCGGGGAAGCCGCGAGACGTCGACCTCGAGCCAGTCGGCTCCCCCGTAGACGCCGGGAATCCGCGCCGAGGTCTCGGAAGCGACGGCGGCGGTCGAATCGGCGTCGGCCTCGCCGGCCCCCGCGGCGTCGCCGGCATCTTGCGAGGCGCCGCCCTCTTGGTCGTCCTGTTCGCCGCCCACCTCGAGTTGGCCCGATTCCACGGCGGAAGCCGCCGCCGAGGCCGCCTCGTCGACGAGCTTCTTGATGTCGAGCAGGTCGTAGGGCACGGCGCCCCGCAGGTCGGCGGCGATCCGGTGCAACAGCACCCGCGCCAACTGGGCCTCCTCGACGTTGCCCCGGCTCGTGTTCACCAAGCGCAGTTGGACGTCGATCGTCATGCCCAGGGCGACCAGCAGCAGGGAGACCAGCGCCAACGAGAGCAACACCTCGAGCAGGGTGAAGCCCCTGGGTTGGTCCCTGCGCATCGCGTGGGAGAACGCGCGTGGCTTCATGGCGCCCCTCCCGTCTCGGCCATTGCCGCGCCCGCCTTTTCGACCGTTTCGATCGCGGGATCGACCATCCACTCGACCAGGGAGAACTCGACCGGCCATTTCTCGGCCGACAGGTCCTTGCTGACCGTGACGCGGACCTCGAGCAGGCCCTGGTCGTCCATCGGGGTGACTTCCACGGAATACACCCAGTCGGCGTCGCTCGAGTCGACCGTCACGTCGAAGGGGGCGGAGTCTTGCGATTCGGGGGGCTCGCAGCCCGAGAGGATCTCGGCCAGCTTGCCCTCGCAGAGGATCTTGGCCCGGCTGAGGTCGCGGGCGATTCGCGCGTTGTCGAGCCCGATCCGCGACACTTCGCCCAGGACGGCGATCGCGCCGGCCAGGATGGCCAGGGCGAGAATCACCTCGAGCAGCGAGAACCCGCCGCGTCCCATGGGCGTCACTCCCCGTCCGAATAGGTTTCGCCGACGGTCGCCACGCCCGTCAGCCCCCGCAACGACAGTTCGACGCGGTCGCCGTGCTCGTTGGCGAGCACGAGCCGCGCCGTCGAGGTCGTTCCGTCGGGATAGAAGTAGATCGGATCGCCCCAGCCCGCCTCGCCGCCCATCGCCGCGCTCGATTCGAGCGACGCGCCCCGGGCGTCTTCGCCGACCTCGCCGGAAAAGAACGTGACGTTTTCGGGCAGTTCGGGCTCGGACCCCGTGAGCGAGTACGACGCGCCGGCCTGCAAGCCGGCGCTCGGGGCGGTCTCGACGGCCGACGCCTCGGCCGAATACTCGGGGCCCATGAGGCGGTCGATCGAGAAGGGCCGGTCCCCGAGGGCGTAGCGGAACACGAGGGTCTGCCCGGTCGACATGGCCTCGATGCGCGCCCGGGCCCATTCGGTGCGCACGCGGTCGGCCGCCTTGCGGAGCCGCTGGTGGGCCAGGGGCCGCTCGAGCAGGGGCCACGAGATGGCCGCCATCGTCACCAGCAGCGACAGCACGAGAAGGATCTCGAGCAGCGTGACGCCGCGAGCGCGGCGATCGGACGGGGCGAGCCGGGGCGCGATCAAGGTCGTCTATGCCTCCATCCAGTTGCCCACTTCGTCGCCCGACGAATCCTGGCCGTCGGGACCCAGCGACCAGATGTCGGGCATGTCTTCGCGGTGCCTTCCGGGGTATTCGTACTGATATGGCTGCCCCCAGGGGTCGAGCGGGACGTTGCCGTCCAGGTACGGGCCCCGCCATTTCGTCTGGTCGCGGAGGTCGCTGGGCGGGGCGACCAGGGCGTCGAGCCCTTGCGAGGTCGACGGGAAATCGCCCACGTCGAGCCGGAACGTGCTCAGCGGCGTCTTGAAGGCGTCGACCTGGGCCTTGGCCGCGTTCATCTCGGCGTTCCGCTGGATGCGGACGTAGTTGCCCACCACCAGCGAGCCGATAATCACCAGGATCACCAGCACGAGCAGCACTTCGACCAGGGTGAACGCGGCGCGGCGCCGACGCCGTCGTGGGGAAGCGGTCATGGAAAGGATGCTCCTATCGCAGTTCATGGTTTTTGTTTCGGGTCGATCTCTCACATTCGGATCGTGGTGCTCATCTTCAGCACGGGCAGCAGCAAGGCAATGACCAGCACGAGTACGATGCTGGCCAAGACCAGCAGCATGATGGGCTCGAGCAGGCGGACCGCCAGGTCGAGCTGCCGCCAGGTGCGGCGCTCCAGCGAGTTGGCGATGTCGAGCAGGACGGGCTCGAGCGTGTTCGATTCCTCGGCCACGGCGATCATTTCGACGACGGCGTCGGGAAAATGAGGGCACGCGCCCAAGGGGCCCGCCAGCGCCGCCCCGGCGGTCACGTTCTCGGTGGCGTTCTGGATGGCCTCCGAAAGCACGCGGTTGCCCGTGGCGTCGGCGGAGATCTCCAGCGAGCGGAGGATGGGCACGCCGTTGTGCAGCAGGGTGCCCAGCACGCGGCAGAAGCGGGCGACGGCCAGGTTGCGGAAGATCGGCCCGCCCAGGGGCAGCCGCAGCTTGATCAGGTCGCGCCACACCCGCCCCTGCTCGGTCCGCTGCCACTGCCAGAGGAACCACGCCCCCAGCAGCAGACCGCCGAGGATCCCGAGGCTCCATCGCCAGGCCAGGTCGCTCGTGGCGAGCAGCACCTCGGTCAATACGGGCAGCTCGCCGCGCTCCCGCATCGTTTCGAAAAGCGTGTCGAACTTCGGCATGAAGAAGACCAGCAGCACGATCACGACGACGGCGCCCACCACGGCGAGAAAGCACGGATAGGCGATCGCGCCCAGGGTGCGGCTCTTGAGGTCCTCTTGCGCCTCGGTGAATTCGGCGACGCGGGTGAGGGCCTCCTCGAGGAATCCCCCTTCGCCGCCCGCGCGGACCATGCTCACGGTCATCTCGCCGAAGACGCGCTGGTAGCGCCGCATGGCCTCGGCCAGCGTGGCGCCCTCTTCGACCTGGCGGTGGACCAGGCCGAGCACCTCCCGCAGCGTGCGGTGCGACGTCTGCTTGCGAAGCACCTCGAGGGCGCGCAACAGGGGCACTCCGCTGCGCAAGAGATCGGCGAGCTGGCTGAGCGTGGTGGCCAGCAACTGGGGAGGAACACGGCCGACGTGTCCGGTGCGGTCGATGGCCGACTGGGTCTCGACGTGGACCGGAAACAGCTCTCGGCCCGCCAGCGTCGAGAGCACCTCGCGCTGGGTCGCCGCCTCGAGCGTCCCGGCGACCTTCTGGCCCTGCGCGTCGCGAGCGACGTAAGTGAACTCAGGCATGCGGCACCAGATCGTTCCCCTTGGTCACGCGGACCACCTCGTCGACGGTGGTCCGCCCGGCAAGAACCTTGCGCCAGCCGTCCTGGCGGAGCGTCCGCATTCCTTCCTCGATTGCCGCCTTTTTGACGGCCCAGGCGCTCTCGCGCTCGTGGGTGATCTGGCGGATCCGGTCGGTGGTGACCATGAGCTCGAACAATCCCACCCGCCCCCGGTAGCCGATGTGCCGGCAGGCCCGGCACCCCGCGGCCCGATAGAGCGTGGCCCCGTTGCGCCACTCGTCGAGGGGAAAGTCGGGCGGCAACTGGTCGGGCTTGGGCTCGTAGGGCTCCTTGCACGCGGGGCACAAGGTCCGCACGAGCCGCTGGGCCATGACCGCCTCGACCGTGCTCGATACCAGAAACGGCTCGACCCCCATGTCGCTGAGCCGGGTGTAGGCCCCGGCCGCGTCGTTCGTGTGAAGCGTGCTGAAAACCAGGTGCCCGGTCAACGAGGCCTGAATCGCGTTCTCGGCCGTCTCGAGGTCGCGGATCTCGCCCACGAGAATGATGTCGGGGTCGTGCCGCAGAATGCTCCGCAGCGAATGGGCGAACGTCAGGCCGATCTTCGGATGCACCTGGATCTGGTTGATCCCCTCCAACTGGTACTCGACCGGGTCCTCGGTCGTGATGATCTTCGTCTCGTTGCTGCGGATCTCCAGCAGCGCGCTGTACAGCGTGGTCGACTTGCCCGAGCCCGTGGGCCCCGTGACGAGAATGATGCCGTGGGGCAACTGGATCAGCTCGCGGAAGGTCTGGTACAGATCGTCCTCCATGCCGAGATGCGACAGGGAGAAGTCCATGGCCCCCTTATCGAGCAACCGCAGGACGATGCCCTCGCCGTGAATCATCGGGATGACCGACACGCGCACGTCGACCTCCCGGCCCGCCACGCGCAACTGGATGCGCCCGTCCTGGGGCAGGCGGCGCTCGGCGATGTTCAGCCGCGACATGATCTTCAAGCGGCTGATGATCGCGGCCTGAAAGCGGTTGATCTCGGGCGGGACCGGCTGCTGCTGCAAAACCCCGTCGAGCCGGTAACGGATGCGCAAGCCCGACTGCTGCGACTCGATGTGCACGTCGCTGGCCTGCAACTCGATGGCCTCGAGCAGGATCTCGTTCACCAGGCGCACGACCGAGGGCTCCTGGGCCATCTCGGAAAGCTCGGAGCCGTCGGTCTCGATCTCCTCGGTCAGTTCGATCTCATCGGCCGTCTGGGCCAGCAGCCCCTCGACGGTCTCGCTGCCCACGCCCAAGTGGGTCTTGATCAGCTTGTCGATCTCGCGGCGGGGCGCCAGCACGGGCACAACGGTCTTGCCGGTCACCACCCCGAGATCGTCGATCGGGTAGAGATTGAACGGGTCGCCCGTGGCGACCACCAGGGCCCCGTTCCTCTCGTGGATGGGAAAGAGCCCCTCGCGGTGGATGTACTTCTGCGGAAAATGCTTCAGGAGCGAGAGGTCGACCTCCATTTCGGCCAGGTCGACGAAGGGAAGCCCGACCTCGTCGCCCAGGACCTTCAGCGCCTGCTCTTCGGTGACGAACCCGAGCTGCACGGCCGCTTGATCGAGGCGCATTCCATTGCACTGCGCCTTGCGCGACAACTCGAGTTGTTGCTCGCTGAGCAGTCCGTTTCGCAGCAAGACATCGCCAAGTTCCATCGGCCGACCCCTTAACGCGGCCCTGGGCCGCAACGAAGTAGGACGGATTGCCCATCCGTCATCGAGAGACGCGCGCGCGTTGCGCCCCTCGCACTACCGAAAACTCCGGATCGACGCGCGGCACCCCTCCGACGGGTGATCGCGCACGCGGTGGCCTCGTGGGAGCCCCCGAAACCCGGCGCCGGACACTCCACCCTAAGTTCCACGATAAAGACCCTCCCCCCGTCTCGTCCAGTCGTTGCTTCGCGGAATCCACGATGGGAATCGTCCCGGGCCCACCACGCCGACGGGCCCGGGACGAGAGATCGACCATCGCCACCCCCTACCAAAGCGGGGATGCACCTCGCGGGGATGCCTCGCGAGGTGGTCGGAGGGGCTTACCTGCGGCCGCGCCGCTCTCCGCGCTCGCCTCGTTCGCCGCGCTGTCCGCGTTCGCCGCGCTGCTGACCTCGTTCTCCCCGAGCTTCGGGGCCGCCACGGGCGCCGGCACCGCCGAAGCCGCGCCGCTCGAGCTCGAAGCGCTCGCCCATCAGCTCTCCCAGTTTCTGCTTCTGCTCCGAAGTGAGAACGGCCATGGCCTGCTTCTGAGCGCTCTGCGTGACCTCCTCCGCGGCCTGCCGCACTTTCTCGAATGCCTTCTGCCGTTCTTCCTGGCTCGCGTCGCGCAACCTGCCGAACATGCCCTGGGACTCTTCGCGTTGGGCCTCGCGCTTCTTGTTCACCTCGTCGACGACCTGTTGGATCTTCTCCTTCTGGTCACCGGTCAGCGCAAGGGCCTCAGCAACTTCGGGGCGAAGGAGAACGTCGACTCCTCTCTGCGCTGCCTGCTGCAGCTCGATCTGCTTGAGGCGATCCATTTGATCCGCGTCGAGGACCTCGGCGAGCTGCTTCTCGGCCTCCTGGGCCCTTTTTTCGGCTTCTTTCTGCATTTCCTCACGCATCTGCTCGAAGCGGGCCCGCCGCTCCTCGGGCGAAAGGTCCTGCATGGCGCCGAATCGCTCTCGCATCGCCTCGCGCTGCTTCTGAGCGAGTGCCTGGAGCTGTTCTCTCTGGGCCTCGGTGATCTTCAATTCTTCCTGCACTTGCGGGATCAACAGCAGACCAGCCAAGCCGCCGCCGGCTCCGATGCCGCGGCCCATCATGCCCGGGCCCCCGGGGCCAGCCGGGCCTCTTCCTCGTTGACCGGCCCTGGGCTGTGCCACGGCCGTCGTCGCGACCAACGCCACCACCAACGCCGCCATGACAAGGCGGCCCACGCGCGGAAATCGGGACATTTTCTACACTCCTTCCAAGAACTTGGACACGAAACCGGCGGCCTCGCCGCCCATGAGCCGCAACCGTTGACTCCATGAGAATGAACCCCGTGGCCAACGACAAGTTCCGTCGCTTCCCGCAGGCGGAACTTGTTCGCCCTTGCGGGGTTTCGAAAGGTAGCCACCTCGGCCGTTCTCGTGCCGGGGGTCGGTTCAGTTGACCGTTGGGAAACCAGGCAAGACCGGGTACAATCGTCTTGATCGGGGGCTCCGGTCTGATGGGGTGGAGGCGTTTGCGATGACACATCTCATGCGTCTGGCAAGTCTGACCGCACTGGTGTGCTTGGCAAGCATCGAGCTGTGGGCCCAGCCGCCCGATGGCGGCTTCGGCGGTCCCGGCGGGTTCAGTGGTCCGGGTGGCGGCTTCGGCGGTCCCGGCGGCGGCTTCGGCGGTCCCGGCGGCGGGTTTCGCGGCCGAGGCGACGCCGATCGAGGCGGCCGAGGCGGGGCAGATCGCGGCCGGAGCGACCGAGGCGGAAGCGACCGGGGCGGGCCCGGCGCATTTCGCGGGCGGGGCGTTGGCCCCCCGGGCGGAATGATGGGGCCGGGCGGCGGTCCCCCGGAGGGGTTTCGCGGTCCTCAGGGCGGACGCGACGGCGATCGAGGACGAGGCGGGCCGCCGGGAGGCGACGCTTCCGACCGAGCGTCGCGTTTCGAGGGGTTCCTTCGGAGCATGGACCGCAACGGCAACGGCGTCCTCGAACCGAGCGAAATCCCGCAAGAACGCCGGGCCATGCTCGGGGCCATGGCGACCCGGATGGGCCTCGACCCCAATCAGCCCATTGCCCTGAGCAAGATCCGCGAGACCCTCGAAAACCGGTCTCGAACCGACGCCCCCAAGCAAGAGGACGAGAAGAAGAAGGACGAGCCCGAGCCCCTCGTGCCCGGCTTCGGCGAAGAGGTCGCCTTGGCCCGCGTGCCGGAGTTCGGCGAACGGGTCGAGAGCCTGGTCGCCCGAACCGCCGGGCAAGGCACCCCCAAGGGCTCGACTGCCGCGGCGGGCGATCGCAACGACCGGGTGCGCGGGTTCGCCGAGGGAATGCTTCGTCGCTACGACCGTAACCAGAACGGCGTGCTGGAGAAGGACGAGTGGGAAGGCATGCGAGGGGCCGACGGCGCCGACCTGAACGGCGACGGCGTGATTACTCTCGATGAATTGACCAAACGGCTGGCCGACTACAGTCGCCGGCGCTCGGAGCAGTCGGAGGAGGGCGGCTCCAAGGCTTCGGACGACCGCCGATCGTATCGTCTTGCCACGGCCGTGGAACGCCTTCCCAACGGCCTGCCCGACTGGTTCCTCGAGCGCGACGCCAACGGCGACGGCCAGATTGCCATGTCCGAATTCGCCAGCGTCTGGTCGCCCGACGAAGCAAGCCGATTCGCCCGGTTCGACCACAACGGCGACGGCATCATCACGGCGAGAGAAGCCCTGGCGGGCGAGCGGGACAAGGCGGACGACAGACCCGGCGTCCTCGTCGACGCCCGGTCAAGCGGCTCGACCGGCGGCGGCACGAGTTCCGGCAACACGTCCAGCGGAGGGGCGGCCAAGGCTTGGTGGGAATGAGCGCCGCCTCGACGTTCGCCGTGTGAGCGTGCAACGCCACCCACCGCGGGCATCTCGCCCGCCCGGTGCGGCCGAGACGGCCGCGCAGTGGAACGCCGTGCGCCGATCTAGTCGAACAGCCGCGACACGGCGAGCCGCAATCCCGGCAACACGTCGCCTGCCTCGATACTCTCAGAATCAGAAAGGACGGCGATTTCCCGCCGGGTACGATAGACGGTTACGGTGCGGGTCTGCGGGTCAACGACCCAGACGACCCCGCACCCGGCGTCGAGCCAGTCCTGGACCTTGGCCAGCACGTCACCCGCCGTGTCGCTCGGCGAGAGGACCTCGACGGCCAGATCCGGAGCACCCGGAAAGAACCCGACGGGCTCCGTCTCCGGAATCCGCTCTTTGCGGACGTAGGCAACGTCGGGTGCGCGCACGGTATCCGGGTCGCGCCCGATGTGGAAACCGGTTTCTGCTCCGGTCACGACTCCCAGTCCGTGCCGTTGAACGAAACCGCGCAGGATCGCGGCCACCGTGCACGCGATCCGCCCGTGGCGGAACCCGGCGGGCGTCATCATGAGGACCTCTCCGCGGATCAGCTCACACCGACCCAGCCCTTTGGCCTTGAAGAGCTGCTCGGCCGTCGTCACGTTCTGCGTCGTCGCCATAACGGGCAAGTTCCTTCGCGGTCGGCGTCGCGTTCGCTTGGGAGCCGCTACGGACCCTTCGGGTCAGCTTAGCCGGTGGCGGCCCGCCCCGTCAAGCTGCCGCAACGAGGCGGCGTGGCGAACCGGGCGCTTATTGCCGCATGGCATCCGACATCCCGACCGCCAGGGGCACGAAGATCATCAGCGGAGCCCAGGCGGCCAGCGAGGGGCTGATCGAGGAGATCGTGCCGAGGTACCTCATCGCCATCACCACGAGCATGAAGCCGGCGACCAGAAGCGCGGCCATGCCGATGGCCACGAAAACGTTCCGCTGCTCCCGCCGCAACACCAGGGGAAGCCCCAGAAACACGAGGGTCGTGTCGAGCAGCGGCTGGACGAATCGGGAGTGGATCGTCACGCGAACCCCCGCGCCGAAGTCCAGGCTGCGATTGCGCAGGCCGGCGACGAGTTCGGCCGTCGACGAGAGCTTCTGCCACGAATCGCCGCCGGTCAACTGCTCGAAGCTCACGCCGCTGACCACGAAACACTGGTTGGGCTTCAGCCAACCCGGGGCGTCGGGCGGGGTGACGATGACCGGCCGTCCCTCGAGCCGCAGCGACGGCTCGGCGACGAGCCCCTCGGGCTTCTTGACCTCGTCGAGCAGATAGCCACCCGGCCGCTCCGCCTCGGGCGGGAGATAGAAGGCGTTCTCGGCAACGAGCAGGTGCCCGCCCAGCGAACCCGGAAGCAGGAACTCGGGCTGCTCGATTCGCTGGTCGGCGGCATAGGTCGCCTTGCCCCGCAGGAGAATGTCGGTCTCGTAGTCGGGCAGGGGCGCGAGCTTCTGCCCCACGTCGCCGACCAGGTCGTTGGGCTTGCGCGTCAGCTCGGCCCGGTACCGGGGGACGACCAGCTCCCGGTTGGCCGCGGCAAACAGGTTGATCACAATCGCCGCGGCGATCACGGGAGCCACGACGCGCAGGCGGGAAATACCCGCCGACATCAGGGCGGTCATCTCGTTGTGGCGCTGGATCCAACTGACGGTGAACATCGTCGCCACCAGCGCGAGCAATCCGGCCGACTGGTCGAAGAACAGCAGACCCTGAAAGCCGTAGTGCGAACCCATCAGCTTCAACAGGTCGGCGGGACTTCCGGCCGTCGCCAGGAACGCCTCCAGATTCGTGAATGCGTCGAACACGACGACCAGGCCCGTCATGCTCAGAAAGCAGACGACGAAATTCCAGAGAAACTGGCGCAACAAGTAGCGATCGATGATCTTCATCGCATCCCCAGGGTCGTCGTCGCGCCGGGGGCGGGTTGCCGGCGGGCCGGGCGATTGCGGCGAAGCCCTCCACGCGACGACCGGGCAGGATAGGCCCGTTGCCCGGTCGCGTCAATATCCGTCCGGCTGCGACGCCGCGTTGGCACCCATCGCGGCCGCGGTTAAGATGTTTCGGCGAGCGCGCTGCCAACTCAGGTCGTCGTGGGATCCTTCGCGCCATGGCACCCGGTGTCTTCCATCGTCCGATCGCGTTGGCGGGCCGTTGGGTGTCGGCCTGCTGCGATCTGTTGTTCCCGGCGCGCTGCGTCCACTGCGACGCCGACCTGGGCGAACTGCGCCATGGGCAGACGCTGTGCCCCGCGTGCCGCGACTTGCTGGCGCCCCCCGATTGGTCGTATTGTCGGCGATGCGGGGCGGGCGTTCCACCCGGCGGCGAATCGACGCTCTGCGGGATGTGTCGCGGGGTTCGGTTGGCATTCGACCGGGTGGTGTCGCTCGGCCCGTACCGAGGCCCGTTGGGAGCCGCCGTGGTGCGGATGAAGTCTCGTCGGGGCGACGGCCTGTCGCGGGCTGTGGGGCGGCTTCTCTGCCAGCGACAGGGCGAATGGCTGGCCGCCACGGAGCCCGACGTCGTGGTTCCCGTGCCCATGCACTGGACGCGGCGAATCGTTCGCGGAACGAACAGCCCCGACATTCTGGCCGGGATGGTCGCGTGCCATTTGGGGGCCCCTCTGGCCGATCGGATGCTGTATCGGTGTCGCAACACTTTTCCGCAAACGAGGTTGCGTCCAAGAGAACGAATGCGAAACGTCCGTGGCGCGTTTCGGCTTCGTACAGGGTATGATTTGGATGACTTGCGAGTACTCCTGGTCGACGACATCCTCACCACGGGGGCAACGTGCAGCGACGCCGCCAAAGCACTCAAAAGGGCGGGCGCTTCCATGGTGGCCGTGGCGGTCCTGGCTCGCGGAACGGGCGATTCTCCCCAGACGCGGGGAGCATGGTAGCCGATCCGCCCCCTCCAGGGCATACCCGGGGCAGGGGTAATGCGGTCGCTTCGTAGGCAACCGCGACCAGGCAAAAACCCACGGCAACTGGCGCCGGGACGGCGGGAAGTCATCAGGAAGGCACGGCAATCCCCATGACGGCAGAGCAAGAGCCGAACTCCGACGAGCGCCCCTTTCGGCCGATCCGCACCGCGATCTTCCGGGGCCTGGGGGTTCTCGCGCCGCCCCTGTTGACCATCGTGATCTTCTTCTGGGTCGGCGGGATTGTCCAACAGTATGTCTTCACGCCCGTCACGGTGGTCGCCCGGGAAGTCATCGTCTGGTGGATCGCCGATATCCGTCCGGCCGACGACGAGCCCGACGAGAAACCCGTCCGCTTGACAAAACTCATCGACGGGCAGAGGTACCGTCGAATTGAAGGCGAGCACACGGCCCATTACATCCCCCAGTCGGTGTACGATTTCGTAAGGACCCACCGTCGGGTGGATTCGATGCCCCGCCTGCCCAAGGACATCTACCGCCGCTACGTCGAGCTGCGATCGCTTCAGCCCTACCAGGTCATTCCGTTCTTCCTGTGCGGGTTTCTGCTGGTCCTCTACCTCCTGGGCAAATTCATCACGGGGGGCGTGGGGCGGTTCTTCTGGGCGGGCATCGAGCACGGCATCACGCGCGTGCCGCTGGTGCGCAACGTCTATTCGTCGGTCAAGCAGGTCAGCGACTTCTTGCTGAGCGAGCGGAACATCGAGTATTCGCGCGTCGTGGCCATCGAATGGCCCCGCCGAGGGGTATGGTGCCTCGCCTTGGTCACGGGGCCGAGCCTGAAGGACATCGAGGCCGCCGCGAACGAGGA
>Ga0334885_1002405_pt1 | contig 19500 bp, 14 predicted proteins | sample GraSluR1_MG_8_FD_207233 | JGI IMG/M metagenome (GOLD analysis project Ga0334885, IMG submission 207233) | Sludge microbial communities from methane-producing bioreactor in Wageningen University, Netherlands - Granular Sludge_31_05-R1 | ecosystem: Engineered > Bioreactor > Anaerobic >...
CCGGCTCTCCGGCGGCTTCCGGCGGCAACCGAACCGGTTCGCGCCGTTCCGAAGCCGGTCGAGGTGCCCGAGGAGCCGATCCGGCCGCTCCCCGTCTGGTCGCCGAATCGGTAGAGACCCTGCCACCTTCGGCGAAGGCGGCCGTCGCCACAACGTGCCCACCGCCCTCCGCGCGACGGCGCCCCCGTACTTGCCACGCGGCGCGCAATGGCCTATCGTCACGGCTGGCGTGTGCCGAGTACGGTACGTGCATCGGCACGCACTCTGCCACCGGAGGCCCGCAGCGATGACGATCCAGACGCCGAACCGACCGACTCCCCTTGTCTTGCCGGCGACTTGCGCCCTGGCCTGGCTGGCCGTCGCCGGCCACTTGGCGTGGTCGGCCGAGGCGCGGCGGCCGGCGCCCGTCTTCGCCCGAGAGAACCTGGTCGCCTGGTGCATCGTGCCCTTCGACGCCGCCAAGCGAGGCCCCGACGAGCGGGCCGAGATGGTCGCGCGCCTGGGCTTGCGGCGCGTGGCCTACGACTGGCGCGACGAGCACGTGCCGACCTTCGAGGCGGAAATCCTCGCCTACAAGCGGCACGGCCTGGAGTATTTCGCCTTCTGGAGCTGGCATCCCGACATGGCCGGGCTCATCGACAAGCACGGGATCCGCCCGCAAATCTGGCAGACCAACCCGTCGCCGAGCGGCGAGGCCGAAGCCAAGGTGCGGGTCGCCGGCCGTCAACTCCTGCCCCTGGCCGAGCAGGCCCGAAAGCTGGGGTGCAAGCTGGGCCTGTACAACCACGGCGGCTGGGGCGGCGAGCCCGAAAACCTCGTCGCCGTGTGCCGCTGGCTCCGCGCAGAGACCGCGAGCGATCACGTGGGCATCGTCTACAACCTGCACCACGGGCACGACCACATCGGCGACTTCGCCGAATCGCTCGAACGGATGAAGCCCTGCCTCTTCTGCCTGAACCTCAACGGCATGAACGACGGGGCGAACCCCAAGATCCTGCCCTTCGGCAAAGGGCAGCACGACAAAACCATGCTGCAGACCATCCTGGCAAGCGGCTATTGCGGCCCCATCGGCATCCTCGATCATCGCGGCGAGATCGACGCCGAAGAGAGCCTCCAGCAGAACCTCGACGGTCTCGAGCGGCTGCTCGGCGAACTCGGCATCGCTCCGCCGCCGAGTACTCGCCCCTGACGCCTGCCGCCGCCTGCGGGAAAGAACCGAATACGCATGGGCCACTGGGATCTGGTCGTCGTGGGAGCGGGGGCCGCGGGCCTCGTGGCGGCGGCACGGGCAGCCGAGCGGGGACACAAGGTCCTTCTCCTGGAGAAGAACCGCAAGCCCGGCGCCAAGATTCTCATGTCGGGCGGCACGCGCTGCAATCTGACCCATGCCACCGACGCGCGCGGGATTGTCGAAGCCTTTGGCCCGCCGGGCCGTTTTCTTTTCTCCGCGCTCCATCGGCTCGGCCCGCAAGGCGTGGTCGATCTGTTCGAGTCCGAGGGAGTTCGCACCAAGGTCGAGCCGGCCGGCAAGGTCTTTCCCGCAAGCGACAGGGCGCTGGACGTGCTCGGCGCTTTGCTGGCCCGACTGAAGCGAAGCGGGGCCGAGTTGGCGCCGGCCCAACCGCTGCACGCCCTCGAGCGGACCGGCGACGGGTTTCGTCTGGTCACGTCGCGGGGCACGCTGAGCGCGTCGAAAGTGATCCTGACGCCGGGCGGGAGGTCATACCCCGGCTGTGGCACGGCAGGCGACGGATATGGCTGGGCGGCCGGTCTGGGCCACACCATCGTGCCGCCGCGTCCCGCCCTGGTTCCTTTCCGGACCGACGCGCCCTGGGTGCCACCGCTGAAAGGGGTTACCATGTCCGACGTGTTCGTGCGGGTCGTTGAGCGACCCGTCGGCGATCTGGCCAAAAGCCGGTCCGAGCGTCGGGCGGCGAAGGGCCGGGCGGGAGTCTTGGCCGAATGCCGCGGATCGTTCTTGTTCACCCATTTCGGCCTGTCGGGCCCGGCGGTTCTCAACGTCAGCCGCGCGGCAAGCGCTTGCGAGCGACCCGAACACCTTGTCGTGGAGTGCGATTTTCTACCGGGGATGCCCGCCGCCGAACTCGATGCGCAGATCATCCGCGAGTCGACCGCCGCCGGCAAGCGCCAGATGGCGAGCCTCGTGGCCCGGTGGCTTCCCCATCGACTCGCCGAGACGCTGGCGCGCCGGGCCGGCGTCGACCCCGAAGGGCGCGCGGCCCAGTTGGGCAAGGCCGATCGGGCCCGGCTCGTCGGGGCGATCAAGCACCTGGCCGTGCCGATCACGGGCACGCTCGGCTTCAAAAAGGCCGAGGTGACGGCCGGCGGGGTCGCGCTGGATGAGGTCGACTCGCGGACCATGCAAAGCCGACTCGTGCCGGGCCTCTACGTGGCCGGCGAGCTGTTGGACCTCGACGGCCCCATCGGCGGCTACAACTTCCAGGCCGCCTTCAGCACCGGCTTCCTGGCGGGGGATAGCGCGTGAGGCATGTGCGCGGGTCGCGGGCACTCTCTATTGATGCGCGAGTCGAAACGCCTCTATACTTGAGACGAGGCAATGCGTGCCCGCCCGTCACCTTGCGCCCCTTGTCACCTTGCCCCCTTGTCGCCGCGTCGCCCGCCGCCGACTGGGGGGATAGACAATCTGGAAGAAATGCTGAAGACCAAACTACCTGACGGATCCGTTCTCGAGTTTTCCCATCGCGTTCGCCCCATCGACGTGGCGGAGCAGATCGGCCCCCGCCTGGCCAAAGCCACGGTCGCGGCCGAGGTCGACGGCAAGCTGGTCGGGTGCGACACACCGCTCCCGGAGGATGGCCAGGTCTCGCTCCGCCTCATCACGAAGCAGGATCCGCAGGCCCTCGAAGTCATGCGGCATTCGTGCGCCCACGTCATGGCCCGGGCCGTGATGCGTCTGTACGAGGGCGTCCAGTTGGCGTTCGGGCCCACGGTCGACAACGGCTTCTACTACGACTTCGAGCTGAAGCACCCCATCTCGGAGGATGATTTTCCGAAAATCGAGGCCGAGATGGCCAAGATCGTCCAGGAGGACGAGCCCTTCGAGCGGGTCGAGGAGCCGCGCGAGACGGCGATCCAGCTTTGCAGGGACCTGGGCCAGTCGCTCAAAGTCGAACACCTCGAAGAGGGACGCCTTGCCGCGGAGGAGCGAGTGTCGTTCTATCGTCAGGGTGAGTTCATCGACCTGTGTCGCGGCCCGCACGTGCCCCGCGCCGGCATGATCGGGGCCTTCAAGCTTCTGTCGGTGGCCGGCGCGTATTGGAAAGGCGACGCCTCGCGCCAGCAGCTCCAGCGGCTTTACGGCACGGCCTGGTTCAGCAAGCAGGATCTCGAACGGCATCTCCAGCAGGTCGAAGAGGCGAAGCGGCGCGACCACCGCGTGCTCGGCAAGAGGCTCGACCTGTTTCTGATCGACCCGGCGGTCGGCTCGGGGCTCGTCCTGTGGCTGCCCAAGGGGACCGTCATTCGGCGCGAGTTGGAGGCGTTCATCTACGCCGAACTGATCAAGCGGGGATATCAGCCCGTCTGCACGCCGGTCATCGGGCGCGTGGGGCTTTACCAGACCTCGGGGCACTACCCGTACTACGCCGACAGCCAGTTCCCGCCGATCGAGATGGCCGATGGCGACCGGTACCTGTTGCGGCCCATGAACTGCCCGCACCACGTGATCATCTACAAGTCGAAGCCGCGGAGCTATCGGGAGCTGCCCCTGCGTTTGGCGGAGTTCGGCACGGTGCACCGGTTCGAGCAGTCGGGCGAGTTGAACGGGATGACTCGCGTGCGCGGGTTCACCCAGGACGACGCCCACATCTTCTGCACCGAGGACCAGATGGCCGACGAGTTCCGCGGCTGCGTGGAGATGACCCAGTTCGTGCTCCAGACGCTGGGGCTCGACGATTACCGCGTGCGATTGGGGTTCTCCGACCCGGCGAGCGACAAGTACGTGGGCAGCCGCGCGACGTGGGAGCGGGCCGAGGCGGCCCTGGAGGCCGTGTGCCGCGAGATGGAGTTGCCCGACCTGGAGGTCGAACGCGGCGAGGCCGCGTTTTACGGCCCCAAGGCCGACTTCGTCGTGTCGGACTGCATCGGCCGGGAGTGGCAGTTGGGCACGGTCCAGTTGGACTACAACCTGCCCGGCCCCGAGCGGTTCAACCTCGAGTACGTGGGCCCCGACAACCGTCCCCATCGTCCGGTCATGATCCATCGGGCCCCGTTCGGGTCGCTCGAGCGGTTCACGGGCATCTTGATCGAGCACTTCGCCGGAGCGTTTCCGCTGTGGTTGGCCCCCGAGCAGGCCCGGATTCTCGTGGTCAGTCAGCGTTTCGAGCCCTACGCCCGAACCGTCGAGCAGCGGCTTCGGGACGCCGGTTTGCGGGTGACGGGCGACTACCGGGCCGAGAAGATCGGGGCCAAGATTCGCGACGCCCAGTTGGAGCTGGTGCCGTACATGCTGGTCATCGGCGGCCGCGAGGCCGAGAGCGAGTCGGTCGCGGTTCGCGACCGCCGGGAGGGCGATCTCGGGACCATGCCCGTCGAAGAGGCGCTGGCCCGATTCCGCGCGGAGATCGCCGCGAAGACCGTGCGGCGGGATTAGACGGCCACCGTACACCCCTCGGTCGAGTGGTTTTCAATCGAGGACACCCCACTTTCGCGACAAAGACCAGTTGACTCTTCCGAAGGGGAAGGGAATACTCTTCGGTACGCACTCTGCCGATGGTCGATGCCTCGGCGGCCGACCGTTCTTCGGCAGACAAGCTATGTTTCAGTGGAGTTAGTTTGTGGCTCTTGGGAGGACAGCGGCGATCGAATCCAAAGCGCAGCGCGTGAACGAACAGATCCGGATCTCGCCAATCCGGGTGATTGGAGCCGACGGAGCCCAGTTGGGCATCATGGCCACCGAGGAAGCTTTGGCTGCCGCTCGCCGGGCCGAGCTCGATCTGGTTGAGGTGGCCCCCAACGAAAGTCCGCCGGTCTGCCGTATCATGGATTACGGCAAGTTCAAGTACCAGCAGAAGAAGCGGCAGCATAAGGGCCATGCCCACCAGGTCCGGCTCAAGGAGATTCGGGTTCGTCCGAAGACGGGCGAGCACGACATCAACGTCAAGGTCAGTCGGGCGCGGCAGTTTCTCACCCACAAAGACAAGGTCCTTGTGTCGGTGATGTTCCGCGGCCGCGAGATGGCCCACGTGGAAGAAGGCAGACGGGTGCTCGACGACATCCTCCGGCAATTGGAGGACGTCGGCCGGGTGGAGGCCCCACCCTCCCAGCAGGGACGCCGCATCGTCTGCACGTTAGCGCCCAAGTAATCGGCGAGCGGCTTTGGAAGCACCCTTCGCCTCACCAAAGCCCGGCGCGCCTTGCCATCTCCCCCCGCTTCCCCGTGTTGGGTAGCCCCGGTCCGGTTGCGCCCGCGATGCGGTCGGTGGCCGAACCCGGGAGAATCGAGGCCGCACGGCGTGCCGAAGTTGCGAACTGAGAGGCTAACGACCGCGGGCGACCGGCACCAGGTCTTCCCCGAGAGCCTCATCGCGCCCCGGCGACGGCAGCTTCAACTCGACGCCAATGGGAAGAATGTCGGGATGGGGCAGCACGTCGCGGTTCAGCTCGAACAGTTCGAGATACCGGCCGCCGTCGCCGAGATAGCGCTCGGCCAGAGCGGCCAGCGAGTCGCCGTCGACGATCTTGTGCGTTCGCGGGGGACGGTAGAAAGTCTCTGCCCATGCCGCCCGATCGGGCGGGGCCGGTGGGGCCGAAGCCGCCTCGCGCCCGTAGCGGGGGTACGACCTGGGAAGCTCGGGGGGAGGCGCCTCGGGCCGTGCCCAGGCAGGTTGGCTGGGAAGCTCGATGGGCGACTCGGGCGGCGACGCCGGCGGCACCTCGACCCGGTCCGCCAAATGCTCGACAAACGGCACTCCGACGGCCGCCAAGCGGTGCGCCTCGCGAACCGACGGCTCGCCCGCAGCAATCGGCGCGGGCGTTCCGGCCGGCGCGGGGGGACGCCGGTAAGGCATCGCCAGGAGAATGCCTCCCAGCAACACGATCGCCGCCAGGAAGATCGTTGCCGCACGTTCCATCGACGCCGTCTCACCTCACCGCTTGCAGGTCGGTTTCCGTGCACGATTGCCCCGTATCCATAAGCTATCGAAGTCGCCTCCGACAAGCCAAGCCCCGAACGCGCTTCGCACCCCGATTTTTTTCCTCGGGGGGCCGTTCCTGCGGAGTCTGACGGTGTTGCCGCCCCGGGCCGACCCCGCACCGCCGGCGCTTTCCGTCAGACCGGCAGAGTCGCGACTCCCCCTACGGCGCGACCGCTCGAATCGAAGAAGCGGATCCCCTCGGGATCGATGCGAATCGCCAGCCGATCGCCCGGCTTCGGCGACGTTCGCGGGTCGATCAGGGCCCGCATCGGCTCGCGGTCACCCGTGGCCAGCCGGACGCAGAGGCGCTCGCCGCGCGACTCGACGGCGTCGACGGTTGCCTGAAGCAAAGGGCCCTCGTGTCGCGCGATGGGCCGGGCCGAAACATGTTCGGGGCGAATGCCCAGTACCAGCACCGAGCCGATGCGGCCGCTCAGTTCGCGGGCGGCCGTCGCGGGAATCGCGAGGCGCCCGTGGCCGTCGTCAAACCAGAGCCGGCCGGCGTGCCGGACGACTCGGCCCTCGATGAAGTTCATCGGCACGCCGCCCAGGAACTCCGCCACGAAGCGATTGGCCGGGCACCGGTAGACTTCGTCGGGGGGCCCGATCTGCTCGAGCCGGCCGTCGCGGAGGACCGCAACGCGGTCCCCCAGGGCCAGGGCTTCCTCCTGGTCGTGGGTGACGTGGATCACGGTCGTGCCGAGTTCGCCGTGCAGCCGCTTCAGCTCGTCCCGCAACTCGATGCGCAGCCGGGCGTCGAGGTTGGAAAGGGGCTCGTCGAAGAGGAAGCAGTCGGGGCGGCGGACGATCGCCTTGCCCAGGGCGACGCGCCGGATCTGGCCGCCCGACAGCTCATCCGGCCGCCGTTCGAGCAGGGCCTCGATCTTCAAGAAGGCCGCCGCCCCGCGCACCCGGGCCTCGATCTCCGCGCGCGGCGTCTTGCGAAGGGCCAAGGCGAATGCCATGTTCCGGTAGACCGTCATGTGGGGATAGAGGGCATGGTCTTGAAACACCATAGCCACGTTCCGGTCTCGCGGAGGCGTCGCGTCGACCCGCGATGGGCCGATCGCGATCGTGCCGCGGGTCGCAGTCTCCAAGCCGGCGATCATCCGCAGCGTGGTCGTCTTACCGCAGCCCGACGGCCCGACCACCACGAGAAACTCGCCCTCGGCCACGTCGAGGCTCAGGTTGCAGACGGCCTGAATACCGCCCGGATAGATCTTGTCGACGTGCTCGAGGACGACCCGTGCCATGACGTCACTTGACGAGGCTCCACCCGTCTTCGGCGACTTCGAGGGCCGTGTGCCCGCGGTACCGGTCGTAGACCGCGTGCATCGCGTCGATCGAGTCGAAGTAGCCGACCAGGAAGGCCGCGCTGAACGACTCGCCGGCCTGAACGGGACGCCCGCCGAACTCCTCGATCATGCAGACGTAGCCGCGCTGGTGGCACCAGGCCTCGTAAACGACTGCCGGGTCGAGCGTCATGCCCGCCAGCCACGGCCCGTCGCGCCCCGAGTTCGGATCGCGCAACCGGCAGGCCCGGATGAACCGCTCGGGCACGCCGTCGCGTTCGCGAAGGTAGTGGTGCTTCGCGTCGGGCGGGAAGTCGTCGAAAAACTCGGCGGCCGGGATCACGCCCCGATAGCTCAGGTAGATCGCGCTGAACGTGTCGCCCCGGTCGTGGCGGATGTGGCCCGGCATGTCGATCCGCAGGAACATGGCCTCGCTGTCGTTGACCGAGTCGATCCGGTCCATCGAGAGGAAGTACCGCTTGCCGACCGGGAACACGAGGATCTGCGTCCAGAGCGACCCGGCGTTCCTGCCCGGCGCGGCCGTGCGGTATCGGAAGTCCTGCTTGACGGCCACGAAGTCGCTTCCGCGAATGACCACGGGGTGCAACTGCCGTGCCTGGGTGCAGATCTGCGGGCCCTCGATCGCCCGCTTGGGCCGCTTGCCGTGGTAGAGGTTGTTGTACTCGTAGACGATGTGGTCGGAGGACATCCGGTCGCGATAGGCTTCGTCGCTGCCGGGCTCCATGATCCAATCGACGATGTGGAGCCCGAAGCCGGGGTCGCGGAAGCCGGTCTTCTTGTCCAAGAACGACTGCCGGGCCACGCCGCTGACGTAGCCCCGCTTGCGCACGACCGCCTCGAGCTGGGGCGTCGCGATCCGGATCGCCTCGTCGGTCTCGGCGACTTGGTACTCCGCGGCGAGCGAGGCCGCCGCGAGGGCGGCGACGGCCGGCGGAAACAGCATGGGTCGGCTCATGGGATTGCCTCGCGGGCGGTTCGGGCCACGCTGCCCCATCCTCTGCCGCCAGTCTAAGCCGCCGAGCGATGCCTCGCAAGCCGCCGAGGGCCCTTTGCGGCGTCGATCTCTTCGCGCGGACCTTGCCGCCAAAGGGCGAAACGCGCCGTGCTTGCCTCTCCGGCGAAGAGCGGTCTTCTCGCGCTGGCGCGCTTGGCTACGAGTAGGGATGCTGCCACGGGGCGCGGTACTCGCGCTGGAGCAACTCGGCGGCCGCGGGGTTGTCGACGATCTGCTCGGCGGCCTCGTCCCAGTGGACCGTCGAGTCGCTCTCGTAGGCGATCATGCCGAGTTGGACGGTCGTGGTCGAGCGGTAGCCGTCTTCGATGGGGCAGGCCGGCTGCCGGCGGGTGCGCACCGCCTCGAGGAAGTCGGCCATGTGGGCCGGGCCCAGGTCGGTCTTCGCCTCGTGCTCTTCGCGGGCGTCGGGCTTGCCCACGGGAAGGACGATCCACTTGCTGTCCGAGGCGAAGACGGTCGCCTTGTCGCCGTAGAAGAAGATGCCGTTGTTCGTCTCGGGGTTGTATTCCCGGGCGCCCCAGAGGCGGTGGCGCCAGACGACCGGGCAGCGGTCGAACTCGAAGTGGACGGTCAGCGTGTCGGGCGTGGTGATCTTGTCCTGGTATTGGTACAGCCCGCCGCCGGCGACGATTTTCTTGGGAGTCGCCAGGCCGAGCATCATGCGCGTGGCGTCGATCAGGTGGATGCCCCAGTCGACCAGATGGCCGTGCCCGCTCGTCTTCTCGAGGCGCCAGTTGTGGTGCCCGACCTGGGGGCTGTAGGGGATCTTGGGGCCGGGGCCGCACCAGAGGTCCCAGTCGAGCGAGGGCGGGGGATCTTGGGGGGTGGGGTCCTTGGTGGCGGCGCGGTAGTGGATCTGGGCGTCGACCTGGACGATCTCGCCCGCCCCGCCCGCGTCGAGGAACGCCTTGGCCTGCTTGAGGGCCTCGCTCTGGCGCCGCTGGAACCCGACCTGGACGATCCGGCCCGACTGCCGGGCGGCCTCGACCATGGCCCGGCCTTCGCGCACGTCGTACGCCAGCGGCTTTTCGCAGTAAACGTCGAGGCCCCTTTCGAGGGCGGCGAGCAACTGCAGGGCGTGCCAATGGGGCGGCGTGCCAATGGCCACGAAGTCGAGCCCCTCCAGGTCGAGAAGATCCTGGTAGAGCTTGAACGTCTTGGGCCGGGTGCCCTGGAGCTTCGCGAGTTCGTCGGCGCCGGCGGCGAGGCGCTCGCTGTCGACGTCACAGATGGCGGCCACCTCGACTCCGCCGACCTTCAGGGCGGCCTTGGCGTCGACCATGCCGTACCAGCCCACGCCGATCACGCCCATCTTCAAGGTGCGATCCCGGGCCGCCCCGTAGACCGAGCGGGTCATCGCCATCGTGCCGGCGGCGGCCGTGCCGAGAAACGCGCGTCGCGAGGTCGTGGACATGATTGGGCCTTTCGAGAATGGGAGGATGGTTTCGGGGCAGTCGCTTGCGGTGAATCGCCGGCTCGACCCGGCGCCGAAGGGCTTAGCCGAACGCCGGGCGCGCCCCGGTCGGCTCGATCGGGTCGAGTCGCAGCGGATACGTCCCGTAGGTTCGGATCGTGTTCCACATGGCCAGGTAGTTGCCCGGCGGCACCTGGGAAAAAATGCTGTTCGACGACGACACGATCAGCCCACCTCCCGGGCCGGCGTCGCGGATGACCTGCTTGGTCGCGTTGACCACGTCTTCGACCGAGCCGAACGTGAGCGTGCGCACGCAGTCGACGTTGCCTTTCAGGGCCAGGCGGTCGCCGTACTCGGCCTTCATGGCACCCATGTCGAGCCCGCCGGCCGGGTCGATGGGGTCGAGGCAGTCGGGCGCGGCGTCGACGATCATGTCGAGCAGCGGGCGGATGTTGCCGTCGCTGTGCTTGATCGTCATCAGGCCCGCCTCCTTGAAGCCCGCGAACACCCGCTTCAGCCCCGGCTCCATGACCTCCCGAAACGCCTTGGGCGACATCAAGGGCGACTCGGCGGCCGCGTAGTCGTCGCCGGTCATCACGAAGTCGGCCCCGCGCTTGGCGCACTCCCTGGCGAACTCGACGTTCAAGTCGACCGACAGCTCGACCAGCCCCTTGGCCAGCTCGGGCTCGGCGGCCATGGCCATGAGGAAATCCTGAAACCCCATGAGCGCGCGGGGGATCGAGAACACGTCGTTCAGGTGCACGCCGACGGCCAGCTTGCCCTTATATCGCTTGACCAGCCTGTCGAGGCTGTCGAACCGTCCCGGGGCGTGCGGGTCGGGCGGCTCGTAGTTGCGCAGGTCGTCGAGGGTCGTAATCGGCCCCTCGACAGCGACCACGTGCTCCTCCTCGCCCTTCTCGACGACGACGCCGTACTCGGTGCGCCAGCGGTTGGGCCCCACCTGCACGCGCCCAATGTCGGGCGCGGTGAGAATGGCATCGAGCCCCATGCGGAGCGTGAACTCCTCCATCGAGCAACCGGGCAGGATCGCCTCGCGCACGCGATGGTCGATAATCCACTCGAAGTGGGGTACCCGGTCAGGCTCCTCGCGCCGCAACGCGCGCATCACCCGCTCGGCGGAAGTCAGCTCGGCCATCGTCCGTTGGATCTCCGGCTCGTACCACGAGACGTGGGGCACCGCGCGGCCCCGGCACTGCGGTCGATTGTAGATCGAACGCCGCCGGGGGCAAGGGTTCGCTTCGGCCTCGTGCAAGCCCGACGAGCGCTTTCTTGCCGCGGATGGGAATTCCTGTCACAAAGCCGCCGCCGTCGTCACTATAGTATGTGGACCCGGGCTCCTGCACCACGGAGTGATCTCGATGTGTCAGTCGGATGAGGAGTGCGTCCGGCAGTGCCTCGCCGGCAGGCCGGGGGCGTTCCGGCGGCTTGTCGAGCGGCACCAGCAGGCGGTGATGCGGTGCTTCACCGTGCGCTTTGCCGACCGGGAGAAGGCGGCCGAGGCGGCCCAAGAGACCTTGGTTCGGGCGTATTTCGCGCTGCCCGGGCTCCGCAAGCCCGAGTCGTTCCTCCCGTGGCTGATGGGAATTGCCGCGAGGGTGGCACGGGAGATGGCCCGCGACGACAAGCGGCGTAGAGGCCTGCCGCTCGACGTCGAGCCGGCGGCCGAACTCGCCGCTCCCGGCGACGGCGGCGTGGCCGGCGACACGTTCGGCGCGGGGCGGGTGCGGCAGGTCGTCGAGGCGCTGCCCGAATTGTACCGCGAGGTCATCGTGCTGCGGTTCTACGGCGGGCTTTCCTGCGCCCAGTGCGGTGAGCACCTGGGAGTCCCCGTCACGACGGTCACCAAGCGGCTCTCACGGGCCTATGCCCTGTTGCGAGAATCGCTCCGATCCGAACCCCTCCACCCTGCGGAGGAGACGCCATGAACTGTGAAGCCTGCCGATCGCAACTGACGGCCTACGCCGAAGGCGTCGTCGAGCGGGCTTCGACGGAAGCCGTCGAACGACACCTCGGCTCGTGCCCGGCCTGCGCGGCCGAGTTGGCCGAGCTTCGCGACCTGATGGAGATTCTCATCCGCGACCGCGACGCGGTCCCTGCGCCAAGCCTGACGGCCGAAGTCATGGACCGCATCGTCCAAGAACAGGACCGTAAACTGAGGAGACTGCAGATGCGACGACACATTCGTCTGATCGGATGGAGTGGAACGGCCGTTGCGGCCCTCGTCGTGGCGGCCGTGGTGTTGACGTGGCCCGGGCGGGTCGACAACCGGGCCGAGGCGGCCGCGGTGCTCGCGAAAGCCGTGGCCGCGGCGAAGGAGATTCGGAGTGTCCGCCTCGAATGCAGGATGCGGACGCTCCCCCGCGACAACTTCTCCTTCATTGCCCCCGACCAGGACTTCGTGCCCATGACCGTCTGGAGGACCTTCGGCGAGTCGCCCAAGTGGCGGGTCGAGAAGCCCGGGCGAGTCGCCGTGATGGACGGTGCGTCGACCGTCATGCTGATCAAGCCCAACATCGCGGCCCGCGCCCCCGCGGGGCCCGCCTTTGACGTGGGCTGGGTGCTCGATTTCGCCGATCCGCACGACGTCGTGGCCGAGGGGCTTCAGTCGGCCCTGGCCGAACGGGCCGAGTTGAAGCTCGGCGAGGGATCGACCGCCGATGGGAAACGGCTCCTGGTCGTGACGGCCCGCGTCAAGGCCCAGGTGCCCGAGAAGGGCTACCTGAAGAACAAGTTCGTGCTTACGGCCGACACGCGCCGCGTGTTTCGCTTCGGCGCCGACGATCAACGGCTCGTGGGCCTCGACGTGTTTCTCGTGGACGACGACGGGACCGAGCCCTTGATCTTCCAGGTCACCCGGGTCGACTACGACCACCCGATCGACCCGGCCGTCTTCCAGCTCGACCTGCCCGACGACGTCGTGTGGCACGAGTCGCCGAAGCCGCTTGCCGGCGGCGAGAGGTACGCGCAGATGACTCCGCGCGAGGCGGCCCGGGCATTTTTCGAGGCCTGTGCGCGCGAGGATTGGGACGAGGCGGGCAAGTTCTTGCCCGTGCCCTTTACCGCCCAAATCAAGGCGATCCTCGGCGGGCTCGAGTTGATCGAGCTCGGCGAGCCTTTTGAGTCGGAGAGCACCGGCGCCCACTTCGTGCCCTACGTCATCAAGCTGAAACAGGGGCAAGTCGTCAAGAAGAACCTCGGCCTCAAGAAACCTCGCGAGGCCAACCGATTCCTCATCGACGGCGGACTGTGAGCCGCGAACAAGCGGCGGATTCACGGCGCGGCACGAACGGTTTCCGCCGGAGGCAGGCCCAGCTTATCCAGGAGGCTCTTGAGGAAGACGCGGTTGTCGCAGCGGAGGTAGTCGAGGGTGCCGCCCATGCGGTAGAAGCTCTTGCAGAAACGGAGGTAATAGGCCGGATTCGTGTCGGGCGGCTCGCCTTGGGTCCAGTCCCAGGCGCCGCCGTCTTGAAGGTCGACGATCACGAGATGATGGTTGCTCAAGAGCCGGCGGCCTTCCCGTGCCCGAATGCCGTTGGCCGCGCTGAAGGCTTTCTCGAACACCTGGGGGCTCATGACGGCGGACCCGATCGACACGTGGATCCCCCCGTCGAGCCGATCGACCGACGCGGCGAAGACGCGGGCGTCGCGCCCGGCCGCCCGGCCGATCGCCCCGCCGTGGTGCATGGGATGGTTCACGATGATGTCGTAGCCGATGCCCGGATGCACGGTGAAGGGCGTGCCGTGGCGATAGGCGCACGCGGGCACCGAGCACTGCTTGAACCGGTGGGGCACGGCCAGGGTGCCCGCCTGCAGCCCGAAGGCGTTCATCGTCCGCAGCAGATCGGCCCTGGCTCCGGCCAGGGCGTGGGCCGGGTCGGCCGCAACCCACTGCCGAAGCCGCTCGGGCGAGGGCAGCACAATGCGGTCTTCGTCGATCAGGCGGCCGATCGACTCGCCGAATCCGAGTCCCTCGGCCGCGCCGACCAGTACGGCGAGGTTCAGGAACCGTCCCGTCTCGTCCCAAGCCCCGAAAATGCCCGCCGGGGCGTTCTCGCGGACCGATTCCCCCGACCGACCCTGGAAGGCGAACTCCCAGTCGTGGATCACCCCCGCCCCTTGCGTGGCCAGATGGGTGGCCAGGCCGGCCTCGATCAGGCGGTTCAGCAGGGGCCCGGCACCGTTCTTGACCAGGTGAGCGCCGTAGGTGAACATGATCGCGGCGTCACGCTCGCGCGCCGCGAGCATCTTCTCGGCCACGCGCTCGATCTGCGACAAGACCTCCGAGTCGGCGGGCGGCGCCGCCACGGCTTTGGCCGTTTCGTCGGCCAGGCTCAGCAGGTTGCGGCGTTCGGCCAGCGGCAGAACGGAAAGCTTCCGCGGATCGATGGCTGGGTAAGGCACGGGGCACGACCTCCTTGGCGTCGATGGGGACGGTTGGAGCCCGTCGGAATGGCAAAATCCCTCGCGCCCCCAACACCTCGGCATGATACCGGGGCCGCCGGCGCCGTGGAAGCGGCCCGCGGGTCGGGCGGCTCGGTCGCCTGCGGCCCAATCCGCGTCGCGGTCTGACGCGCACGCTCCTGCTGAATTGCCCCCAGGGATGGTGGTGTTTTCTCGTCATTGGGGAGGGTCCTGTTCGCCGTGGCGGTCTGCTAGGATGGGGGGCCATCATGCGGTGAACTCACCTCCGGGAGTATCGACATGCCCAGAACCTCAACGACCCTGGTGTCCATCGTCCTCTGCCTGGCGGCTCCGGCGGCCCGGGGCCAGATTCCCGAGAGCTTCGAGCCGTTGGTCTACGAGGCCGAAGACTACTCGACGCCCCACAACGCCTGGCAGGCCGACCGCACGTCGACCGATCGCTGGAACCTCTGGAGCACCGACACCGACGCCCACCGCAAGTGGTCGGGCGGCGTCGTGCTCCAGTCGCCCCTCGTCGAACAGGATCGGGCCACGCCCGAGGAAGGCGCCCCGCCGCTTCACACCCGCGTGACGGGCATCCCGCCGGGCCGCTACGAGATCGAGATCAAGCTCGGACGGGCCCTGGCCGTCTCGCGCGACGGAGAGACCTGGGTGAGAAAGGAAGGCAGCGACCGCTACCTCGACGTCGTCGAGATCCGTGACGGGACGTTCGACCTCTGGGTCGACGACCGGTTTGCGTCGTCGACCAGCCCCGGCGCGTCGTACTACGACTGCCTGATCTTCCACCCGGTGCCCGAACGGCCCGACAAGCCCCCGGTCGAGGGTTTTGCCCGCCAGCGCGTCGTCGAGAAGCTCGACCGCGGCCTCGTGGCGGTGCCGGCCGGCGAGGGACGCATCTACCTGGGGTGGCGCCTGCTCGGCTCCGATCCGAGCGAGGCGGCCTTCCACGTGTACCGCTCGATCGGCGGCGAGGCGCCCGAGCGGCTCACCGAGGCCCCGATCGCGACGACCACCGATTTTGTCGATGCCACGGCCCCGGCCGGCGCCGAGTGCGAGTACACGGTGCGCATGGTCACTTCCGACGGCGAAGGCGAGCTTTCACGCCCGGTTCGAGCCACGGCCTCCGACGGCGAGCCGTGCATCGTGTTCGAGCTCGATCCCGGGGTGACGGTGCAGAAGGTGGGCATCGGCGACCTCACCGGCGACGGGCGCTACGACTACGTGCTCAAGCAGCCGCACGACAACATCGATCCGGCCAGCTCCTATTGGAGCCCCAGCCCCGACACCTACAAGCTCGACGCCTACGACGCCGACGGACGGCGCCTGTGGCGCATCGACCTGGGCTGGGCCATCGAGCGGGGCATCTGGTACTCGCCCCTGATCGTCCACGATCTCGACGGCGACGGGCGGGCGGAGGTGGCCGCGAAGACCGGCGAGGGCGATCCCCGCGGGCCCGACGGGCGCGTCGAGACGGGCCCCGAATGGGTCTCGATCTTCGACGGCCGGACCGGCGCCGAACTGGCCCGCGACGACTGGCCCTCGCGCCAGACTCCCGGCGAGCCCTACCGCTACAACTACGCCAGCCGCAACCAGATTTGCGTGGCCTATCTCGACGGCACGACGCCCTGCCTCATCGTCGCGCGGGGCACCTACACCACGATCCGCCTGGTGGCCTACCAGTTCCACCGTGGCAAGCTCGAGCGGCTCTGGAGCTGGGACAGCCGCGAAGAGGCCGGGCGCGGACGCTACAGCAGCCAGGGGGCCCACATCATGCACGCCGCCGACATCGACGGCGACGGGCGCGATGAGGTGATCGTCGGCTCGTGCGTGGTCGACGACAACGGCAACGGGTTGTGGACCACCGGGTTCGGCCACCCCGACTTCTGCTACGTGGGCGACATCGACCCGCTCCGACCGGGGCTCGAGATCTTCTACGGAATCGAGCCGCCCCGCCCACGGGCCGGCCTGTGTCTGGTCGACGCCAAGACGGGCGAGGTGCTTTGGGCCCTCGAGGAGCCGACGAATCACGTGGGCACCGACGGGATGTGCGCCGACATCGACGCGCGTTATCCCGGCTCGGAATGCCACGCGGCCGATATCGACCGCGAACGGCGTTTCTCGAAGTCGTGGATCTATAGCGCTCAAGGCGAACTGATCACCGACAAGCGTCCGGGGAGCATGGCCCGATCGGTCTTCTGGGACGCCGATCCCCAGCGCGAGCTGCTCCGCGGCTCGACGGTGTACGATTTCGACGGCACGGCCCATCCCCACAAGATCGCCGGCCGCTTCGTGGCCTTTGCCGACGTGCTGGGCGACTGGCGTGAGGAGATCATCACGAGCGAGCCGGGCAAGCTGCGGATCTACACGACGACGATCCCGGCCGTCGACCGCCACGTTACGCTCATGGAAGACCCGATTTATCGGCTCGACGTCGCCGTGGCCGCCATGGGCTACTACGCCGCCCCCATGCTCAGCTACGACATGGCGTCGCGGGCACGGCGCGACCGGGGGCTCGGCCTGGGTGGCCCGGCTCCGCGGCCCTAGAATGGACGCATGACACTCGTTACCGTCCACGATTTGAGCATCCGGTTTCGCGGTCCCCCATTGCTCGACCGCATCGCACTGCGCATCGGGCGCGGCGAGCGGATCGGGCTTCTGGGCCGCAACGGGGCGGGCAAGTCGACCCTGCTCGGGATCCTCGCGGGCCAGGTCGAGCCCGACCGGGGCGAGGTCGTCGTGGCGCCCGGCGCCCGCGTCTCGCTCTTGCCGCAGGAGGTGCCCCGCGACATCGCGGGGCGCGTGTTCGAGGTGGTGGCCGGCGGGCTGCCCCCCGACGACGACCCGGCCCACGCGTGGCGGCGCGAGCAGGACGTCGAGCAGACCCTCGCGCGCGTGGGGCTCGACGGCGAGGCGTCGTTCGAGACGCTTTCGTCGGGCATGAAGCGGCGCGTGCTGCTGGCCCGCGCGCTGGTCGGCCGGCCCGACCTGCTGCTGCTCGACGAGCCGACCAACCACCTCGACCTGGCGGCCATCGAATGGATCGAGCGGTTCTTCGAGCGTTGGGAGGGGACGCTCGTCTTCGTTACCCACGACCGCATGTTTCTCGGCAGGCTGGCCCGGCGCATCCTCGAGATCGACCGGGGCGCGTTGTTCGACTGGTCGTGCGACTACGCCACCTTTCTGATGCGCAAGCACGCCGCCCTGGCCGCCGAGGAGAAGCAGAACGCGCAGTTCGACAAGCGCCTGGCCCAGGAAGAGGCATGGATTCGCCGAGGCATCGAGGCCCGGCGCACGCGCAACGAGGGCCGCGTGCGAGCCCTCATGCGCATGCGCCGGGAACGCCAACGGCGCCGCGCCGCCGTCGGCACGGTGCGCATGGAGCTGCGCGAGGGCGCGCGGAGCGGCCAGCTCGTGACCCAGGCCGAAAACGTGTCGTTTGCCTACGGCGAACGGGCGATCCTTCGCGATTTCTCGACGACGATCATGCGGGGCGACAAGGTCGGGATCGTCGGACCCAACGGCGCCGGCAAGACGACGCTGCTGCGCGTTCTGCTGGGCGAGCTTCCGCCCACCGGGGGCAGGATCCGCCGGGGAACCAACCTCGACGTGGCCTACTTCGACCAGCTCCGCGCCCGGCTCGACGACGACGAGACCGTGCAGGAGACCGTGGGCGACGGCTCCGATTCGGTCTGGGTGGGCGGCAAGAAGCTCCACGTGATCGGCTACCTGCAGAACTTCCTCTTCACGCCCGAGCGGGCGCGCACGCCGGTCGGTTCCCTCTCGGGCGGCGAGCGGAACCGCGTGCTGCTGGCCCGACTGTTCGCCAGGCCGGCCAACGTCGTGGTGCTCGACGAGCCGACCAACGACCTCGACACCGAGACCTTGGAGCTGTTGGAAGAGCTGCTGGTCGAGTACCGGGGCACCGTGCTGCTGGTCAGCCACGACCGCACCTTCCTGAACAACGTGGTCACCAGCACGATCGTTTTCGAGGGCGACTCGGTCCGGGAGTACGTGGGCGGATACGACGATTGGGTTCGCCAGCGCGCCGAGACCGGCGACCGCGCCGCCCCGGTTGCTTCGCGGCGCCCGGCACCCCCGGCCGGCGCCAAGGCCCGGCCGCCGTCCGAACGGGCGGAGGCCGCCAGCCCGCGCCGCCTCACCTACGGCGAAAGGCTGGAGTTGGAAGCCCTTCCGGCGGCGATCGAAGCCCTCGAGTCGCAGATTGCCGCGCGGCACGCGTCGATGTCGGCGCCCGAGTATTTCAAGCGTCCCGGCGACGAGATCGCGCGCGAGGCGGCCGCGCTTCGCGACCTGGAAGAGCGGCTTGCCCAGACGTATCGGCGGTGGGAGGAGTTGGAGTCGCGCTCCGATTAGCGGCCGGCCCTCAGGCTCCGCCCGTGCTGCCGGAGCGATTGGGCCGATTCCGCCGCGGCGCGCCGGTCGCCTTGCGCCGGGGGCGCGGCCGGTCGCGCGGTTGCCGGCGGACCGCCTTCAGGTAGTTCGGATTGTCGGCCTGGCCCGTGACTTCATACAAGAACCGGCTGGGAATCGTGGGCCGGGCCTTGCCCCACTTCATCCGGCTCAGCGCCAGCGTCAGGGTCAGCCGCCGCTCGGCCCGGGTGATCCCCACGTAGCACAGTCGCCGCTCTTCGTCGATCGCGTCGCCCTCGGCATCGACCGAGCGGCGATGGGGCAAAAGACCCTCTTCCATACCCACCATGAACACCTCGGGAAACTCGAGCCCCTTGGCGGCGTGCAGCGTCATGAGCACGACCGCGTCGCGCCGGAGCTTCGACTCCTTGTCGCGGTCCTGGTCTTGGAAGGCCAGGGCGACGTCTTGGAGGAACTCCGAAAGACTCCCCTGCTTCGCGCGCCGCGTGTAGGTTGCCAAGGCATTGACGATTTCCTCGACCGCGCCCCAACGGGCCTCCTGCTCTTGCGGGTCGGGGTAGAGCCGGGTCAACTCGTCGCGATAGCCGATCGTTCGGATCAAGTCGTTGACCACGTCCACTGCCGGCCGCGACGGAATCTGCTGCCCGTACCGGTCGATCAGGGCGCGAAAGCGCCCGATCGCGGCGGCGACGGCGGGCGAAACGCCGTCGGTTCGGGAAAGCGTCTCCCAAACCGGCTGGCCGCGGG
>Ga0334885_1002410_pt1 | contig 19471 bp, 18 predicted proteins | sample GraSluR1_MG_8_FD_207233 | JGI IMG/M metagenome (GOLD analysis project Ga0334885, IMG submission 207233) | Sludge microbial communities from methane-producing bioreactor in Wageningen University, Netherlands - Granular Sludge_31_05-R1 | ecosystem: Engineered > Bioreactor > Anaerobic >...
AGTCGGGCTGGAAAGCCCGACCTACGGACGACGGGTTAGGCACGGGAGGCGGGACGGCGGACGGCGGGGTTGGGTGCGTGAGGAAGGGCGGTGGAGTCGGGCTGGAAAGCCCGACCTACGGACGACGGGCTAGGCACGGGAGGCGGGGCGGCGGACGACGGGTGAGGCAGGGGAGGCGGGACGGCGGACGACGGGTTAGGCAGGGGAGGCGGGACGGCGGACGACGGGTGAGGCAGGGGAGGCGGGACGGCGGACGGCGGGTGAGGCACGGGAGGCGGGACGGCGGACGACGGGTAAGGCAGGGGAGGCGGGACGGCGGACGGCGGGTGAGGCACGGGAGGCGGGACTGCGGGTTGGGGAGCTTGACCTACGGACGGCTGCGGCTGAGCCGCGGCGAAATGGAGTGAACGATGTCTCGCAACCTGATCCTGCTTGGCCCTCCCGGCGCGGGGAAGGGCACCCAGGCCGAGTTTCTGGTGACCAAGTACGGGGTTCCTCATATCTCCACAGGGGACATGCTGCGCGCCGCCGTGGGCAATGGGACCGAGCTGGGGCTGAAGGCCAAGGAGTACATGGACGCGGGCAAGCTGGTACCCGACGAGTTGGTGATCGGTATCGTCCGGGAGCGCCTGTCGGAGAGCGACTGCGCGGCCGGTTTCCTTCTGGACGGCTTCCCGCGCACGATCCCTCAGGCGGAGGCGCTGGACGGAGCCATCGCGGAGATCGGGCTGGAGGCGGCGACGGTGGTGAATATGGAGGTCGCCGACGAGGAGCTCGTGCAGCGCCTGTCGGGGCGGCGGATGTGCCGGGAGTGTGGGGCGATCTACCACATCAGCCGGGACGGTGTGGATGTGGGGGACCGGTGCCCGGCGGCGGGGTGTGAGGGGGAGATCTACCAGCGGTCCGACGACCAGGCGGAGGCCATTCGGCAGCGGTTGGAGGTCTACAAGGCGCAGACGGCACCGCTCATCGACTACTACGGCCAGAAGGGCAGCCTGGTGCGAGTGTCGGCGGTGGGGAGCATTGAAGACGTGAATGAACGGGTGAGTACGGCCCTGGCTGAGCGGGGCCTTGACTGATGAGGCGTGGCGGGCGGATCCCGGATGTGGCGCGGAAGTCGAGCCAAGAGATCGAGCTGATGCGCGAGGCCGGGCGGGTCGTGGGCCGGGTGCTTGAGGCGATGGGGGAGGCGGCGGCGCCCGGCGTGAACACGGCGGAGCTGGACGAATTGGCCGAGGGGATCATCCGCAAGGCGGGTGGGGTTCCGAGCTTCAAGGGGTATCACGGGTACCCGGCGGCGATCTGCGTGGCCCCGGATGACGTGATCGTCCACGGGATTCCCAGCGCCGAGATGGTGCTTTGCGAGGGCCAGGTGCTGGGTGTGGACGTGGGTGTGGAGCTCAACGGCTATCACGGTGATGCGGCGCGGACGCTGGCTATCGGGCGGATCAGCCCGGAGTGGCAGGAGCTGCTTGAGGCCACACAGGAGGCGCTGCGGCGGGGTATCGCGGCGGCTCAGGCGGGTGGTCTGCTTTGTGATGTGAGCCGGGCGGTCCAGGGGTACGCAGAGAGCTGTGGCTACTCCGTGGTGCGGGACCTGGTAGGTCACGGGATCGGGCGGTCGATGCACGAGCCGCCTCAGGTGCCGAACTTCTTCGAGGAGGGGCAGTTCCCGGAGTACCGGCTACACCTGCGGCCGGGGCACGCTCTGGCGATCGAGCCCATGGTCAACCGGGGCACTTATGCCACGGCGCTGGACCCTGACGGCTGGACGATCCGCACCGCCGACGGCGAGCCGTCGGCGCACTTCGAGCATACGGTGATCGTGAGTAAGGACGGGCCGCTGATCATGACCCTGCCCTAGCCGGCGGGAGGGGCACCGAGGACGGCGGCCGTCCACCAAAGCAAGGAGCGCTCCTGCACTCCATGGCGAAAAAGGGCAAGCAGACCCAGGACGAGAAGGCAAAGAAGGCTATCCCCGTCCGCGGAACGGTGATGGAGAAGCTCCCGAACGCGATGTTCCGAGTGGAGCTTGAGAATGGGCTTGAGGTTTTGGCCCACGTCTCCGGGAAGATACGGACGCGGGTGATCCGTGTGATGGCGGGCGACAAGGTGACGGTGGAGCTATCACCTTACGATCCGACCCGCGGTCGGATCACCTGGCTTCACAAGTAGCGGGCAAGGGCCGCAGACAATGCCTGCAGTCCGGCGCCAGGGTGGGGCGGGGGCCATTTGAGCCTGTCGGCGGAGCCCCTGCGCAGCCTCGGGTACCCGTGGCCGGGTGACGTCCCATGGCCGGCCGCAGCCTCCGTTCGGTGGAAGCAGGTTCGCAAGACCATGACGACGCTCTTCCTGCGCGTACTGAGCCACGGCGGCGAGGCGCGTGGGCGGCCCGATTGACTCAGCCGACAGGCTCTATCGTGCACCAGTGGGAGTAGGACAATGAAAGTCACGGCTTCAGTGAAGAAGCGATGCGACAAGTGCAAGGTGATTCGGCGTCACGGCGTGGTGCGGATCATCTGTGAGAACCCCAGGCACAAGCAGCGTCAGGGCTAGGGTGCTTTCGACAGCGAGGAGACAGAGCCAATGCCACGTATCGCGGGCGTAGACCTGCCAAGAGACAAGCGTGTCGAGGTGGCCCTGACCTATATCTACGGGATCGGGCGCTCGACGGCGAAGGACATCATCGCCAAGGCGGGGATTTCCCCGGAGACGCGGATGCGGGACGTCACCGAGGATGAGGCCGCACGGCTGCGGGAAGTCATCGATGAGGGGTATACCATCGAGGGCGACAAGCGCCGTGAGGTGCAGACCAATATCCAGCGTCTGATCGAGATCGGCACGTACCGTGGGATGCGCCATCGCCGCGGGCTTCCGGTGAGGGGCCAAAGGACGCGGACCAACGCGCGGACGCGCAAGGGGAAGCGGAAGACCGTGGCCGGGAAGAAGAAGGCCGCCGCCAAGACGTAGAGCTCCCCGGCCGCCGCGGGTCTGTGGGCCGTGCCCGGCGCGGGCATGCGTTCAGGGTCCCGCCGGGGGCCACGGGTGTCGAGGTGGGCCGGCAAGGGCCGCGGAGTCCAGGGCAGATTGTTGTAGGGCGCCGCGAGGCGTCTAGGAACCGGAGGGTAGTCATGCGTCAGTCGAAAGATGGCGGTGGAGGCCGGAAGTCGAAGGTCAAGCGGCAGGTGCCGTTTGGGCGGGCGAGTATCAAGTCCACGTTCAACAACACGATCATCAGCATCGCCGACCAGACCGGCAACGTGCTGTGCTGGGCGAGCGCGGGCACGATTGGCTTCTCCGGCACCAAGAAGGGGACGCCGTTCGCGGCGCAGTTGGCCGCCGAGAACGCCGCGCGGAAGGCTCAGGAGTACGGCATGACGCGGGTGGACTGCTACGTGAAGGGCCCGGGCTCGGGCCGCGAGACGGCGATTCGCGCCCTGCAGGCGGCGGGGCTGGAGGTCGGGACGATCAAGGACTGCACTCCAGTACCGCACAACGGCTGTCGCCCGAAGAAGCGGCGGCGCGTCTAGAGGCGCCGCAAAGTCCGGCTGTTCCGTTTCATGTCATTCAAAGCGTCCATCTCGCGCAGCGAGACAGCGAGGTGTCTCGCTGAACGCCGGGCGATTCCTCGAGTTGCTCTTGCCGGGAGCGGACGCTCTCAGAATGACATTCCCGGCGAAGGTTGGGTTGGCGGCCGGAGTTATAGGGCCAAGACGGTGCGTGCGCCCGCGCCACCCGTCGTCTGGGCACGGCGCAGGGATGCACCTTCCCGGGAACCGACGCCGATCCTACGGATCGGCCCGGCGGGCCCAAACGCCCGCGGCACCAGCGGCGTTTGGTGCCGCCCGGGGGTATCTGCGGTTACACCAGTAGTGGCCCCGGCGGCGGTACCGTCGGGAGGCGTGCGGACGCAGTCGCTATCCACCACGGGAGGATCGGCCGTGAACGTGGCGGAGACGCATCAGAAGGCCGATTCTGTCTGTACGGAGGGGCGTCGTGTGGGACGTCCCGGAGGTGACCTGATTCAATGGCACGATACAAGGGGCCGGTTTGTCGTCTCTGTCGTCGCGAGGGCCAGAAGCTGTTTCTGAAGGGCCAGCGCTGCACGAGCCCGAAGTGCTCGTTTGAGAAGAAGCAGTACCCCCCCGGTCAGTTCGGGGAGGCGGGGCTGCGCCGGAGGCGCACCAGCGACTACGGCACCCAGTTGCGTGAGAAGCAGAAGCTGCGCAACATGTACGGGATTTTGGAGAAGCCGCTGCGGCGGTACGTGGAGCGTGCGGAGCGGATGGACGGCGTGGCGGGCGAGAACCTGCTGCGGCTGTTGGAGGCCCGGCTGGACAATGTGGTGTACCGGGCGGCCATGGGCGCGAGTCGGGCGGAGGCGCGTCAGTTGGTGAATCACGGGCACATCTCGGTGAACGGCCGCGTGGTGTCTGTGGCTTCGTTCCGCGTGCGCCCCGGTGACGTGGTGAAGGTTCGTGACAAGAGCCGTGACATCGCTCCCGTAGCAGCCGCCTCGGGTGCGGCCGGTGGTCGCACCGCTCTGAGCTGGCTGCAGTCTGATCCGGAGAACCGCACCGCCACGATGGTCGCAGTTCCGGAGCGCGCGGAGATCGAGGCCGACGTGGACGAGCAGATGATCATCGAGTTCTACTCGCGGTAGAACCCCTCGCGCGCTTTGGCGGGCTGGACGGCACTCACTGGCGGTCCTTGATAGGGGACCTCGCGGACAAGGGAGCACAGAGCATGATAGGGGAACTGGACCCCAAGATTACGGCCCTGGAACTAACGTCGACGTACGGCAAGTTCTCAGTGGAGCCTCTGGACAGGGGTTTCGGGCACACGTTGGGCAACGCCTTCCGGCGCGTCTTGCTCTCGCACATCGAGGGGGCGGCGGTCACCGACGTCCACATCGACGGCGCGCTCCACGAGTTCACGACGCTGACGGGCGTGGTTGAGGACGTCATGGAGATCGTGCTCAACCTCAAGGAGTTGGCGATCAAGGTCGCCCCGGCACAGAGTGCGTCCGAGGAGGAGCTGGTGTGCCGCGTCTCGGCCTCCGGGGAGACCAAGGTGATCGGCGCCGACGTGGTCTGCCCCGCGGGTGTGGAGATTCTCAACCCCGAGGTGCACATCGCGGAGCTGAGCGCTCCGGACGCCACGCTGGAGATCGAGTTCTGGGTCCAGACGGGGACCGGGTACGAGGCCACCGAGGAGCGCCCGAGCAGTCGGCGCGGCGTGGAGATCATCCCGGTGGATGCACTGTACTCGCCGATCAAGCGGGCTTCGTACGCGGTGGAGCCCACACGCCTGGGACACCGCACCGACCTGGACCGTCTGGTGCTGGAGGTCTGGGGCAACGGCACGGTGGCTCCGGAGGACGCGATCCACAGCGGGGCGCGGATCTTGGAGAAGTACATCGCGATCTTCACCGGCGGAGTGGAGCGCGAGGAGGTGGCGGCGGAGTTCGTGGAGGAGGAGCGGGACGAGGGGAGCAAGTGGCTGGAGACCGCCATCGAGGACGTGGACTTCTCCGTGCGGACCTTCAACTGCCTGAAGAAGGAGTCCATCGACACGCTGGGCGAGCTGGTCAAGCACAGCGAGCCGGAGCTGCTGGCCATCCGCAACTTCGGGAAGAGGTCGCTGGATGAGGTTGTCGCGAAGCTGGCGCAGTTCGGGCTGTCCTTGGCCGAGCCGGATGGCGAGAACGACTAAGGGTTTGCCGTCGGGGACGGCACGTCAGGGAGATTGCGATGCGACACCGAAAAGACCATAAGCGAATCGGCCGGCCGACCGACCAGAGGACCGCTCTGCTGCGGAGCCAGGCCGGATCTTTGTTCCGCCACGATCACATCAAGACGACGGTGGTCAAGGCCCACGAGACCTCGCGCTTCGCGGACAAGCTCATCACGCTTGCCAAGCGCGGCGACCTGGCCGCGCGGCGCCAGGCGATCCAGGAGCTCAACCAGCCCGACGTGGTGGCCCACCTGTTTGAGAAGATCGCCCCGCGCTACGAGGACCGGCAGGGCGGCTATACACGGGTGATCCGCGCCGGGACGCGGCGCGGCGACGGCGCCCAGATGGCGATTCTGGAGTTGGTCGAGTAGGCAGTTCGGGCCGCCTGAGGGCAAGTGAGGCGAGTGCCGTGGCCGCTGCTCAGGGGCAGGACGAGCGCCACCTCAAGCTGGTCGTCCAGTACGACGGAACGGACTATTACGGCTTCCAGATTCAGCCCGGCGTCCCTACGGTGCAGGCCGAGCTGGAGCGGGCACTTTGCAGGGTCCTGCAGCATCCGGTGAAGATCATCGGTGCCGGCCGTACGGATGCGGGAGTGCACGCGCTGGGCCAGGTGGTCTTGGTCCGCACCCGGAACCCCGTGGAGCCCGAGAGGCTGGCGCGGGCGGCGAACGACGCTTTGTCGCCGGCGGTGGGTGTGGTGGCGGCCGAGGAGGTCGGGGCGGAGTTTCACCCCCGGTTCAGTGCGGTGGGCAAGCTGTACAGCTACCGGATCCTCAACAGGGAGCTGTCGTCGCCGTTCATCGGGAGATACGCCTGGCACGTGAAGGTGCCGCTGGACACGGCCGGGATGCGCGAGGGGGCGCGGTGTCTTGTGGGCAGGCACGACTTCTCCTCCTTTGAGGCCGCCGGTAGCTCGGTGCATGACAAGGTGCGGCATGTGACGCGGCTGGATGTGGAGCGCGAGGGGGACCTGGTGGAGCTCCGCTCCTATGGCGACGGTTTTTTGTACATGATGGTGCGCAATATCGTGGGGACGTTGGTGGAGGTAGGTGCGGGGAGGCTGGGTGCGGATGAGCTGGAGGGCGTTTTGGCCGCGAGAGACCGTAGCGCGGCCGGTCCCACCGCTCCGCCTCAGGGGTTGTGTCTGGTACGCGTAGACTACTGAATCCGCCTGTGCTACATGGCGGGCGGGTCGGCCCAGGTCAGGTGCTTGGTCCGCAGAAGGGCTTCGGCGGGCCGTAGTAATCCGGAGGTTAGAACATGGACAATCAGAAGACCAAGTCCGCGACTGCGGATGAGACGACTGCACAGTGGTGGCATGTGGACGCGGATGGCCTGGTCCTGGGACGCGTGGCCGCGCGGGTGGCCGCGGTGCTGCGGGGCAAGCACAAGCCCAACTACAGCCCGCACGTTGCGTGCGGCGATTTCGTGGTTGTCACCAACGCCAGCAGGATCAGGCTGACGGGCAACAAGCTCACGCAGAAGAAGCGGTACAGCCACTCGGGCTATCCGGGGCATCTGAAGGTGGAGAGTTACGAGCATTTCCTGGCTCGGGCGCCTGAGAAGGTGATCCTGAAGGCCGTCAAGGGCATGCTTCCCCACGGGGTTTTGGGGCGGAAGCTGGCGGGACGGGTGAAGGTGTACGCCGGTCCGGAGCACCCGCATGCCGCTCAGGAGCCGCAGGCACTGGACGTGTGAGGGCATCTGGGAGTACGACCCGGACGCGCGGGGTCAGATCGCGGCGCGTCGCCCCCGCGGGGGCGTGGATCGAAACTGGGGTCCGCAGCGACTGATAGAGGTTCTGTGGCTAACCCCGTCGTCCGAGGAGGGCGCTGATTTTGTCTGAGGAGCGTTTCTACGGGACCGGAAAGCGGAAGGACGCCGTTGCCCGGGTGTGGTTGCAGCCCGGGACGGGTGAGATGACGGTGAACGGGCAGCCGGCGGCGGAGTACCTCCATCGCACGGCTTTGGAGATCATGATGAACCAGCCCTTCGTGGTCACCAATACCGAGGGTGCCTACGACGTGAAGGCCTTCGTCAAGGGCGGCGGCATCGCGGGGCAGGCGGGGGCACTGCGGCACGGCATCGCCAAGGCCCTGGTACAGGCCGATGAGGCCCGGCGGTCGGTGCTGGGAGCCGCGGGGCTCATGACCCGTGACCCCCGGGTCAAGGAGCGGAAGCACGCGGGGTTCCGGCGCGCTCGGCGGGGCAAGCAGTTCTCCAAGCGCTAGGCTGCACCGGCCAAGTGGCGGTGCCGCCAGGTACTCGGGCCGTCCGATCCCATCTGTGTGGGAACGGTCGGCTCGTGTCGTTTGCGGGGCCCGCTTGTGGGAGGCGCCGGGGGGCGAGAGTACCGGAACGGGCGGAGAGTGTCGTTGTCCAAAAGCCCAGGGGGGGCCGGTGGACGGGTGGGGCGATGGAGGTCCCGGGGCGGCGGCGGGGAAGCGTACCGCCTGAGTGGCGACTGAGAGGCCCGCGCCGGCAAGGGTCCTTCATTCCCAGGGGGTGCGCTCCCGGAACGAGCGGCCCGAGGACTCTCCGGCATGTGGCGAGGTCCTCTTCTACCTCGCCGGGCGAGAGTAACGCTCAGGATGACATGGGGCGTGGGGACGGGTGAGCAGACGGGCGAGACCGCGCGCCTGCCTGTGTAGAGTTTCCAGGCCGGCGGCCGGCATTGCGATGGCCTCCAGCCACCAGATAGAGGGTGAGTACACCTGATGCACAGAGCCCCGGTGTGCCGCTTGGTGCGGATGCTGCTATGCGCGGCCATTGCCGTGGGGTGGTGTGGTGTGGCCCGTGCCGCCGGTCAGCGTTGCGATCACCTGCTGGAGTTGGCCAGCGCCTATGGGGACGGTCACTTCGACCCCCAGTCCGGCCTGATCGCGGACGTCGTGGGCGCCCCGGACGTCTCCAGGGACAGCCCCGGCTATGCCGTGGCCCTGTTGGAGCGGGGGGAGAACGTGGAACGCGCCCGCTCGGTCATCCGGGCGATCCTGAGCCATCAGGATAGGCGGGGCAAGTCCGAGACACGCGGTGCGTTCAAGTGGAGTGTGAATGACGCGGGCTTCGATATCGAGACGGTGGTGCGGGTGGCCCCGTTTCTGGCCCGGGCCTACGGCGCGCATGCCGACAAGCTCGGGGACGACCTGGCGGCGGAGGTCAGGGAGGCCCTGGAGGCGGCCATCGAGTGCCTCGGCCCCGGGGACGGCCGCAGCGACGACGAGGAGGCGCTGCTTCGGTATGGGGCATTGGCGCTGATGGGGGCCGCGCTGAGTCGGCCGCAGTACACGGCCGAGGCGGTGGGTCTGGTGACCCAGTGGGGACAGCGTGTCGGCACTCACGGGCGTCACTGGCCACCTTCGCCGCGGCTGGACGCGCTGCGGATTCTGGCTCTGCAGCAGATCTGGTCGGTTGCCACTCCCGCTCAGCGGGTGCCGGTGGAGGAGGCGCTGGCGCTTTGCTACTGGGACTTCGCGCAGCGGGTACATCTGGCGGCGGGCACGATAGCGGGCAGTGCGGCGGTTGCCGCGGAGGAGTGCTACAGCGGCCAGGGCGTGTCGTCGTACCTTATCTACCGCGATTTCGGACCCCCGCTGACGGTGAGCGTGCGGCCCTTCGCGGTGGCCTTCGCTCTGTGTGACTATGTGCCGCCTGCCGCGGTGTTGGCCCTGGTGCGGCAGGACTTCAAGCCCTATGGGGTGGAGACCAACAGCGGGGAAGCCCACGTCACGCGGATTCCGGCGCGAACCGACACGTACATGTCGCCGGGCTTCACGCTGGGGACGATGACGGGGTGGTGCACCCCCGACAGCGTGCCGGTGTACGCCACCTTCGGACGCGGGCAGGCCCGGCCGACGCTGTACTTCACCGTCCACGACGCCCCGGCCCACGTGAGCAACCTGCAGGCCAATAACCTGGCGGTATGCTCCTTCAACTTCGACCGCATGGGCGGAGGCAACCGGGTGCAGGCCTGGGTGGAGGGCATGCTGGGAGGGGCGCGGGACGTGCAGGAGGTCTACGCCCTGGGGGCGGTGTGGAACGGGCAGCCGATGGCCATCTCCACTCAGGGAACGGTGATCGTGCGCAGGGGAGGGACCTATGTGGCGGTCACGCTGCTGGAGAGCGGCCCAGCGGGGGTGATGACGACGACGCGGCGCAAGCCGGGGGTGCTGGAGTGGAAGGCCGTGGGAGAGGACGCGCACCTGACGCTGACGGTGTACGCCCGGCAGGAGGACTATCGCGTGGCCGAGCCGCTGGATGACGTGCGGGCGGGGTTTGTCATCCAGATCTGGGACGAGAGCGAGTTCGAGTCCCTGGAGGCCGCGGCGAAGTGGCTGGAGAGCGCCTCGGTAAGGCAAAGCTATGCCCCGCTGGTGGAGCGCGAGGTGCTGCCGGGGCAGGAGCCGCACGTGTTGGACAGGGACAAGCCGCGGCCCAGGGACAGGTACAAGGTACGCACGCAGAAGGTGCATACCGTCGCCTACGGCTACAACAGGGGGCGGGGCAAGACCTTCACCCTGGTGGAGGACCTGGCGGGCGAGGTGGTCTTGGGCCGGATGGTGGACGACACGGAGATCGGCACCTCGTTTTGGTGGGACAGCCCGGCGCTGACCCTGCGCCCGGGCCAGGAGATCATCTCGGTGAAGGCGCCGTAGAGGTTCGGCTGAGAAGCCCGGCCGGCCCGGTTCATGCCATCCTGGGTGTCCATCTCGCCGCATTGAAGGAGATTCTTCGAGCTGCTCCCTCCGGGAGCCGACGCTCTCAGAATGACATTCCCGGCGAATGACACTCCGTGCGAGTGTGGGTTTGTCGTCCAGGCATCCAGCCGGCAGGAGCCGCGTGTGACAAAGCAGACCGCCCCCGGACACTGTCCGGGGGCGGTTTCTGTTTCAGGCGGCAGGCCGTCTCCGATAGCCGGGCGCCGTCTGCTCAGAGCAGCTCCGCTGCATTCTCGCGGACCTTGGCGATGGCCTCCAGGATCAGGTCCATGTCGGTCTCGTCTCCGAGGAACAGGGAGTGCCCCAGAGAGCAGCCCTCCTCCTCCAGGACGCGATCGGCCACGGGGGTCGGCACGCGCTCGTAGTCGGGGACGACGGCGTCCTTCGGCCAGCCGACGGGACCGAAATTGTGGTTGGTAAACAGCGGGTTCTTCTGGATCGGATGCAGATGCCCGCTGCCGATGCCGAGGCCCTCGGCCCCCATGGCCTCCACGAAGCGGGCCCTGCTGAGCCCCACGAACTGCTCGCTTTTGAACTTGAAGTGGTAGAAGTAGCAGCCGCGGCGGGTGACGATGGTCTCGTCCCAGTCGATGGGATCGACACCGGGGATCTGCCGCAGGCCCGCCTCGAGGCGGCGGAAGTTGGCCATGCGCCGCTCGTTTTGCTCCGGGAGGCGTTGGCACTGGGTGTAGGCGATGGCGCCCTGCCACTCGGTCATGCGCAGGTTGCTGGCGACGATGTGGTGCTCGTAGAAGGGGCGATCGGCGATGCGGCCGATATGGTGGTAGCTGAAGGCCTTGGCGGTGAGCTCGTCGTCGTCGGTGAGGACGATGCCGCCCTCGCCGCAGGTGAGGTTCTTGCCCATCTGGAGGCTGAAGGTGCCGAACTGGCCGAAGGTGCCGCAGCCTTTGCCCTTCCACCGGCTGCCGTGGGCGTGGGCGCAGTCCTCGATGACGAAGAGGTTGTGGCGCTCGGCGATCTGCATGATGCGGTCCATGTTGCAGGGGAAGCCGCCGTAGTGAACGGGGATGATGCCCGCGGTGCGGGGGGTGACGGCGGCCTCGATGGCGTCGGGGTCCATCTGGTAGTAGTCGGGCTCGATGTCGACGATGACGGGAATAGCGTTGACGAGGATCACGGCGGTGGCGGTGGCGACGAAGGTCGAGGCGGGCACGATGACCTCATCGCCGGGCTTGATACCCACGGCCTTGAGCGCCAGCTCGATGGCCTGAGTCCCATTGGTGCAGGCCACGCCGTGGTTGGCGCCTTGATAGGTGGCAAAGGCGTCCTCGAACCTCCCGACCCAGGACGCCTTGGAATCCTGGTACCCGCCGCGCCACCAGATGCCGGATTCCAGTACCTGGTTGAGGGCGTCTCTCTCTTCTTCGCCGAACTGCGGCCACGGCTTGCCGATGGGGCGGTCGATGGCTTTGGTGCCACCGTTGATGGCGAGCTTTGACATGGGATGACCTCCCTGGATGAGCGGCAGTCTGCCGACAGCGCTATTCGCTATCGGCGGCGTGGAGACCTTCGCGGCTGCGCGCAAACGCGGCAGGACGCGGCGGGGGACGTCTGAACACGGAGACACGGAGACGCAGAGAAGGGAAGGAGAACGGCATAAGGAGGCTGGGAACGGCGAGGGAAGCGAACGGCTGAACACGGAGACACGGAGACGCGGAGACGCGGAGACGCGGAGACGCGGAGAACGGAAGGAGAACGGAAGGAGAACGGAAGGAGAACGGCAAAGAGAGGCCGGGGGACGGCCGAGCACTGAAACCCAATAGGAAGTCTGATGTCATACGAAGGGGGCCAATACAGGTTTGATATCAAGTTTGCCTCGGTTCTGTCTCTGCTTCGGCTGCATCCCCTGCCCCGTCGGCTCCGGGCACCTACGGGCCACGCGCCCGCCGTACGCGCATGTGATCCGCTCGACGCGTCACGCCATGCTCCGGCATCGCGTACTCGTCAGGAGGCCTCGCATGTCCCGCCATACCGCGCTACTCACCCTGACAGCCGTTCTTGTCGCCCTGCTCTCACCCGCCTCCTACGCCGGCCTCACCGTCGAGATGTCGTTCGAGGGGTCGGAGGTCACCATCGGCTCGCTGCTGGCCCAGGTCTGCGCGGCCGGCGGGGTTCCCCTTGCCTGCGACGACGCTTTGAAGGACATTGCGCTTCGTGTCTACGGGAGCGGTCCCGCGTACCGGCTGCTGGGCTCGCTGGAGTGGATCACGGGAGGCCGGTGGAAGCTGGAGCAGCCGGGGTGGCTGCTGGTGGGGCGGGCGGATCGGCCGTCGATGGTCGCCCTGCTGCGGCGCCTCACGCCGGAAGTGGCCGATGCCTGTATCGGGAGCGGCGCGGCCGACCGCGCCTGGATGCTGGAACGCATCGGCGAGTTTGCTCGTCTCGTGCTGGATGGCAAGGACGGGCCGGTCGAGTGGAAGTGGTCCACGCTCACGGATGAGCAGCGGCGGCCCTTGACGCTTCTCGTCTTGCCCCTGTTCGTGTCCACCGTGCGCGACCGGCTCTCCCGCCCGGCGGACTACTCCTGCCGAGGGCCGCTGTGCGATGGCTGCCGCGTGGCCTGGTTGCCTGAGCCCGACGGGTTCGAGAAGGTGCAGCTCACCTCCGCCGACGGGCGCGCCCTGACCTGGACCGCCGATGGCGCCTTCACCCCGGAGCCCGGTGCCGAGCCGATCGGCGCGTTTCTGGCTGACCCCATCTCCCTGAAGGTCGTCGACGCCTCGCTTGACGAGGTGCTCGCCCGGCTCTGCCCGCCCATGAGCTTCGTGCTCTCCACCATGCCTCCGTCCGAGAAGCGGGGGACGGTGGACTTACAGGACAAGGGGTTCCTGGAGGTGCTGGCGCAGGTGGGCAAGACCTGGAGCATGGACTGCCAGGTCGAGCCTGCATTGCGGACGCTTGCGGTGGGACAGATGCCCTCGTCGAAACTCGTGCCGGCGATGGCCGCGGGCTCAGAGCAGACCATGGCGTCTCTGGAGGGCTACCTGGACGAGGTGCGGGCTGCGTTGGTTCAGGAGGGGCCGCCGGAAACGCGGTCGTGGGCCTCGCTCAGCCTGCCCCAGTTTCAGGGGTGGTTCGCCCAGATCCTCCGCGGACTGGCGGAGCACCTGACAACCTCACAACGGGTGATGCTCCGCGACCAGGGCAGTCTTCCCGTGGAATCGCTCTCCGCCGAGCAACGGAAGTGGCTGCTGACGGCGATGGATGTGCAGTCGGGTGTGATGGCGTGGGGCCACCTGCCCAAGGCCGCGCCCCATACCGACTTCCCGCGGCTCAGCGGAGAGGTGAGTCGCGAGCGTCTGATCGTGAAGCATCCCGACTTGCTCCGACCGGTGGCGCTGCGCGTGCCGCAGGAGTAGGCGTTTGGCCGGACCCTGAAGGGTGACCGCAGAGGAGCAATGGAGGATGTCTCAGCAGCGCCGCGGTTTCACACTCATCGAGCTGCTCGTGGTCATCGCGATCCTCGCCATTCTGGCGGCGATCCTGTTCCCCGTGTTCGCCCGGGCCCGGGAGAAGGCCCGGCAGGCGCGGTGTATGGCCAACCTCAAGCAACTGGGACTGGCGGTGGAGATGTACGCCGGCGACCACGATGAGATGATGCCCATCGCGGTGTACAACGTCAGCGCCACGGAACTTGTGTTCTGGAGCGATGCCATCGGTCCCTACATGCGGCACCCCAACCTGATCTCCTGCCCCTCGCACACCAAGAGCCACAAGTTCAGCTACGGCTGGAACTACGATCTGGCCTACACACGCTTTGTCGGGGCGATTCAGGAACCTTCGACGACGATCCTGCTGTGCGACACGGAAGGTGTCTCGTGCGCCTCGAGCTACCCCAGCAACACCCATGCCTCCGCGTGGATGTGGCAGATCGACCCGCGGCACAATGGGGTCGCCAACTTCCTGTTCGTCGACGGGCACTGCAGGGCCATGAAGCCCGAGGCCACGGAGCAGCCGGTGTGGCTGTGGGGACCGTGAGCGGCGGCGAACGGCTCACCACGGAGACACAGAGAGCACGGAGTTCCACGGAGAACGGCCAAGCACAGTGCCCCAAAGAGCGGAAGGGAACGACAGAGAACGGCGGAGAGAACCGGGAACCGCTGAGAGGGCGCGAGGGGCGGGACGCCGGGGGCGGTCCTCCGACAGCAGTCACAGCGAAGCCCGGCGCGGGGTGCGCCGGGCTTCGCTGTGTTCGTGCGGTACATTCTCACGCCTGTGGCCGACCTACTCGCAGTCCCAGTGGGCGATCTGCAGCGCGTCGTTGGACTTCATCCACTTGGAGTGACCGTCCATGAAGCCGAAGTTGGCGCCATCATTGTGCCGGAACTCCGGGGAGTAGACGGTATTGATGGGGTCGTTGCGGATCACGTAGTCGAGGTTGTCGCGGCTGTCGCCCAGGACGATGGTGTCGGCGGGTGACTTGATCTGGCTCTCGTGGGCCGTGGGGCCACCGTAGGCCGCCGCGCGTCCCGGAGGCGCGTAGGTCAGGTAGTAGTAGTTCCAGCCATAGCCGATGTTGCCCGTGCTGAGGGTGCCCGCGCCCTGCATCGGCGAAGAGGGGCAGATGAAGATGCCCTGGTTCTTGGTGTACGGCTGCAGCAACTGGCCCCAGAAGACAGCGGGCGTACTGGGCAGGTAGCTGGGACAGGTGAAACCATCGTAGTCGATGACATAGGCCGCGTGAGCCAGCACCAACTGCTTGGTGTTGCTCAGGCAACTGGACTGCCGGGCCTTCTCCCGCGCTCTTGCGAACACCGGGAACAAGATCGCCGCGAGGATCGCGATGATCGCGATGACAACGAGCAACTCGATGAGAGTGAAACCGGTCCTTCGTGCCATGTAACGGTCCTCCTCAGTGGTATGCCTGCCGATTCGGGCAGATTGCGGAATGCTACTCGAGATATCGGGCAGTTGACAAGGACGGATTGCCAAACCCATAAGTTCTACTCCGCGTTGGCCGCGGGCACCTGCCTGTGCGGCCACTGCCCGGGATTAGAATCTGATCATACTCGAGGGGTATTGCAGGGTTGTTTCGCACCGGAGGTTGCGGGGCGGCGCCGTCGGCAGCGCGCAGCGGACGTTAGTGCTTCTCAGCGGCCGGGCACCGCGGCGTTGCGCCCGGACCAGGTCCGACGGCGCTTTACATTTGCCTGTGGTCGCCTTAGACTGGCTATTCCGGGTGCGGCGAGTGCACGGTCGCAGGCCGTCCGGGCCCCCGGAGCCGTGCATGACCAAGAAGAGGATGAGCTACGCGCCATGAGGCAAGATGCGGCGGTGAAGTCGGGAGGCCAAAGCGATGATGCCGGGGTCCAGTCTCTGGTGGGGGTGTCCGCCCGGGCGCTGGTCCTGTCCGTCGCGCTGACCTTCGCCATCTACCTGCTCACCACCAAGCCGGGCTTCGTGCGCATCAACTGGGTGCCGTACACCTCGCCCCCCGTGCAGCCGTTCTTCATCCTCCTGCTGCTGTACGGGGTGAGCCAGATGCTGGGGCGGGTCAAGGGTCTGCCCCGGTTCCTGCGCCCCTTCTCCACGGCGGAGCTGCTCATCATCTACGCGGCGCTATCGATCTCCCTGCCTATGGAGCGCGGCGGCTACCTGCTGCACTATTTCGCCACCGGCAAGTACCTGGCCACCGATGCCAACGGCTGGGAGCGGATCTTCGAGCTCTACCCGGACTGGCTATTCCCCAAGGACGAGAGCGTGATCTTCCGCTGGGCGGAAGGCTCGGCGACGGGGCACATCCCGTGGGCCGCCTGGCGCACGCCGCTTTTGGCCTGGTCCGTGTTCCAGATGGCCATGGTGTTTTCCGTCATGTGTCTGGTGGGCCTGTTCCAGAAGCAGTGGTCGGACCGGGAGCGGCTCACGTATCCACTTTTGTTCCTGCCGGTGGAGGTGGTGGGGGCGCGTCCGCGGGAGAACGTGGCCGGAAGCTTCTTCCGCAGCCCGTTGATGTGGATCGGGTTCTCGATCGCCGCGGCCTTCAACGGCATCAATATCCTCCACGCGTACTTCCCCGGCGTGCCGGGCATCGAGCGGTACCTGTCTTTGGACCAGTACCTCAATGAGGGCTGGCTGCGGAATGTGCGCCCTCTGGGGATCAGCTTCGCCCTGGAGGTGCTGGGTCTGGCGTACCTGGTCTCGGGCGAGGTGCTGCTGTCGAGCTGGCTGTTCTACTTCTTCATGAAACTGGTGAAGGTGATCGGGCTGGGGATGGGGTACCGGGGGGCGGGGTTCCCGTTCTTCCAGGAGGTGAGCGCCGGGGGCTACGTGGCACTGGCGGTGTTTTTGATCTGGGTGGCGCGGCCACACTTCTCGCGGGCATGGAAGGGACTCGGGGAGGAGCGGGACCAGAACGAGGCGATGCCCTTCAGGCTGCTCCTGGTGGGGCTGGTGGCGGGGTCGGTGGTGATGGTGTGGTTCCTGGCCGAGGCGGGTCTTCCGGCGCGGCTGACGGTGATCTGGCTTGTGACGATGTACATGTTCACGCTGGTCGCGGCGAGAGTCCGGGCCGAGGCGGGGCCGCCGGTGGTGTGGTGTCACCCCTATGGCTTTGACAAGCAGATGCCTTTCCAGCTTCTGGGGTCGCGGTATGTCAAGAGCCTCGGCGGCGACAAGGCGCTGGCGATGTTCAGTGGGCTGTTCTGGATCGGCCGCGGAGCCTACCCGCATCAGGTGGCGCAGTACGCGGCGGACGGGTTCAAACTCGCGGGCTACGCGAAGGCCAAGCGCAATCAGCTCATGGGCCTGATGCTGATGGTCTGCGCGGTGGCCCTGGCCATCACCTTCTGGTACCACCTGGATGTGGGCTATACCTTCGGCCAGGCGATGATCGGGAGCCGCTCGGGCGAGCTGAGCCTGGGCTGGGGCTTCAACTGGTCCAAGGGCGAGTACAGCGTGCTGCAACTGGCTATCGAGCGTCCGCAGGGCCCGGACTGGACCCGGGCCGGGTTCTACGGCGCGGGCTTTGTGTTCACCGGGCTGCTTACCATGGCCCGGACCCGCATCACCAGCTTCCCCCTCCACCCGCTGGGCTTCCTTCTGGCCACGCTGTACGGCGACTACACGCCCTACTGGTTCCCGTTCCTGTTCGCCTGGGTCTGCCAGCAAGTGTTCCTGCGCTACGGCGGGCTGAAGCTGTACCGCAAGTTCGTGCCGCTGTTCCTGGGCATCGCCATGGGGCACGTGGTGCTGGGCGGGTTCCTGTGGCGGATCGTGATCAACTACTTCATCGACCCGGCGATCTCCAAGCGGTACTATCTGAACCTGGGAGGGTAGGGGAACGGCGAGAAACGTGTGACCACGGAGACACGGAGAGCACAGAGTTCCACGGAGAACGGCTTGGCACGGAGGATGGTGGAGGGGCCGAGGGTGGCGCGTGGTTCGTGGCGCGGAACGTTGTCGTTCGCCGAGCACCTTGGAGGTCGTGGGGTACCCAGTGGTGAGAGCCACCGTGCCGGCGGCGAACGGCGAACGGCACGGAGTCGGGCTGGAAAGCCCGACCTACGCGACGGCAACGGCGACGGCGACGGCAACGGCACGGAGTCGGGCTGGAAAGCCCGACCTACGCGACGGCGACGGCAACGACGACGGCGACGGCGACGGCAACGGCAACGGCACGGAGTCGGGCTGGAAAGCCCGACCTACGCGACGGCAACGGCAACGGCAACGACGACGGCAACGGCGAACGGCACGGAGTCGGGCTGGAAAGCCCGACCTACGCGACGGCGACGGCGACGGCAACGACGACGGCAACGGCGAACGGCACGGAGTCGGGCTGGAAAGCCCGACCTACGCGACGGCAACGACGACGGCAACGGCGACGGCGACGGCGAACGGCACGGAGTCGGGCTGGAAAGCCCGACCTACGCGACGGCAATGACGACGGCAACGGCGACGGCGACGGCGACGGCAACGGCACGGAGTCGGGCTGGAAAGCCCGACCTACGCGACGGCAACGGCAACGACCAACGGCGAGGGCGCTAGATCAGCGACTCTTGCTCCTCCCACTCCCCCCTGAGGATCTTCTCCGCCCTCTCCCCATAGGCCACCTTCTCGCCCTGCGGCACCGTGCGCCAGATCAGGAACTGCTTGCGAATCGCCGCCATGAACAGGGAGTTCGTCTTCTTCCACGAAGTGATGTCCCCCGCCAGGCGGTTGAGGTTGATGTGAATCTCGTAGATCTCCCGGTCGCCCGTGGGGCGGCACTCCAGCACGAAGTCTTGACTGACCCCCAGGTCGTAGGGCGCCAGCCACATCCTCAAGCGCACCGCCATCCCGGCCTCGTCCTTGCCCTCATAGCTCACCGGGTCGAGCCGCACGTCCTCGGCCAGGAACTCCCCGCCGGCGTAGCCCACGTACTCATCGAAGAACTCCTTGAGAAACGCCGAGACCCCGTAGGCATCGCGGCCCGTGACGGTGAAGGGCAACAGGACATCCATCGTGTCGCCCTGCGGCTCGGGGAGCGACCAGCGGCGCTCGATGCCCGGTGAGGCGATGTCCGCGGCGCGGCGACTGGGGTAGAGGGTGGAGAGCAGGACCACTACGACGATGACCACCGTGACCCCGACGGCCGTCATGGAGGAGTAGTTGAGCTCCAGACCCATCGAGACGCCGGTGGCGTGGATGATGCGGGCCAGGGTCTGCCCCGCCAGATAACCCACGATGGCCCCCAGATTGGCGAACACCGCCGCCTCGGCCAGGAACAACATCGAGATGTGGCTGGGGGCCAGGCCCAGGGAGCTGTAGATCCCGATCTCCCGGGTGCGCTCGTAGACCGAGCCGAGCATGGTGTTGAGCACGATCATGGCGGCGATGAGGATCGGGATCACCAGATTGCCGGCGCCGCCGACGGCGGTCATGCCCACCGAGCTGAACAAGAAGGTGTCCGAGCCCATGCCCGCATAGAGGCTGAGAGCGAAGCGCTTCATGATCTCGTCCACACCGGCGCCGACCTGCCCCGGGTCATCGTAACGCACGGCGATGGAGCGCAGCGT
>Ga0334885_1002414_pt1 | contig 19448 bp, 21 predicted proteins | sample GraSluR1_MG_8_FD_207233 | JGI IMG/M metagenome (GOLD analysis project Ga0334885, IMG submission 207233) | Sludge microbial communities from methane-producing bioreactor in Wageningen University, Netherlands - Granular Sludge_31_05-R1 | ecosystem: Engineered > Bioreactor > Anaerobic >...
GTCGTCGGTGGCATGGACGATCAGGGTGGGGGCTGTGATCGAGGCGATCCTCTCATTGGGCATCGCCGCCTTGTTGTCGAAAGCGGCGCCGGCGGCCCGGGGCGAGGCCGGGTTCATATAATCGATGATCTGTTCAGCCACCTCCCGTTGCTGGGGCGATAGTCCCGCAATGACCGTGTCGTCGACGCCCATCAGCTCCATGAACTGCTTCTTGAAGAGGTTGGTTATGGTCCAGTAGAGCGGATCATACCGGTAGATGGTCACCAGCATCTCGCCTTGCCGGTTGGCCTGGGCCTGGTCGGTCGCGTTTGAAGAGGCGACCCCGGCGGAGATGAGGGCCAGGGAGGAGACCCGCTCAGGGTGCAATACTGCCAGGAGCAGCGCCGAAGGGCCGCCATGGGAGATGGCGACGACCGCAGCTTCTTCGACGCCCAGATGGTCGAGGAGATAGGCGTAGGCATGGGCCTGGTCGTCAAATGTAGCCCCCTCGTGGAAGGTCGAGCGGAGATAGCCGAAACGCGAAGGCGCGATCCAGTGGAACTGATCACCGAGGACCGCCTGCACCACCAGTTCGCCCTGATCGTAGCCGCCGCCGCTCCCGTGGATCACCAGGACAGGAGGCCCTGATCCCCCCTCGGTGTATTCGATATCCCCATAGGGCGAAGGTATGACCGTGCTCTTCCCCTGGATCCGCTCATAGTCTCGGTTAATATCCGAGAGGTATGCTGCGGAAACCAGAACCACCGCTAAGATCAACCCTATCGCAATCCAGCGCAGAATCTTTCCAAGCATCTTCTCCTCCTTTTTGGGACCGCCCACCAGAATGGATCTCCTGATTATCACGGATCAACGCAGGCCTCGCAGGCTTTGGGTTTCGATCCCTGTCTTTGGTGGACTCGCACCTGGAGAAATTTGTTTCGGTCGTGGGGAGGCATAACGGATTATGTTTCAATCCCTGTCTTTGGTGAACTCGCGCCGATCCGCGGGGCGGGGATGGACCGCTCTCGCCTTTTTTTCCCAGGGGACGCCCAGGGGGCGGAGGATCGGCGGGCGGCCGAGGTGCTGGAATTGTATCTTGCCGGTATCGCCTGCGAAGGTCGGCGGGGCATAAATACACGTACATACATAGATCGATCCATGGCGACGAAGACGATCAGCATAACCGAGGAGGCCTACGAGAGGCTGAAGGACCTCAAGGGCTCCGAAACGATGAGCTTCTCCGAGGTGATCCTCAGCTACTACCCGAGGCGGAGGAAGCTCTCCGAGACCCTGGCGGAGATCGCCCGCCCCCAGGCCGAAGACCTCGCCGACCAGATCGAGAGGACGTCGGAGGAGCTCCGGTCGGCGAGGATGAGGGCGGTCGAGCTCTGATGCCGGTCCTCGATACCTCCTTCATCGTAGACCTCCTACGGGGGCGAAAGGAGGCCGGCCTCCTCCTCGCGGAGCTGGAAGGCCGGGGCGCCATCCTCGCCACGACGCCCTAACCGCCATGGAGCTGTATCGGGGAGCCTTCCTTTCGGCGGATCCTGAAAAGAACCTGGCGGCGGCGAAGAAGATCCTCGACTCCCTCATCGTCCTACCCCTGGACGACGATGCAGCAACCGTCTTCGGCGCCCTCTCGCCTCGGCTCCGGTCGGAGGGAAAGAGGATCGGCGACTTCGACGAGGTGATCGCCGCAATCGCCCTCGTCCGCGACCGGGAGATGGTGACGAGGGACGAGCACTTTCGGGAGGTTGCGGGGATAAAGGTGGTGGGGTGGTGAGGAGGAGAGGGCTGCTTCAATGGGGCCACGCCTTTTCAGACGTGGAAATTTCATTCCCCAGGGCATACTCGGGACGGTTCCGGCGAGGCTTCAATGGGGCCACGCCTTTTCAGACGTGGAAATTCTCCCTACCCTTGATGCTTTCGAAAGCTATTTGAGTGGCTTCAATGGGGCCACGCCTTTTCAGACGTGGAAATAGGCTTTGGTCGTGTCTGCGGGGCTTGCACTGGCCGTGCTTCAATGGGGCCACGCCTTTTCAGACGTGGAAATTACCTCCCATGCGCTGCCTACCCTCTTTCAAAGCCTGCTTCAATGGGGCCACGCCTTTTCAGACGTGGAAATTATATTTGTGTTGGGATGTGCGCAGTTTGTTTTTGCTTAGCTTCAATGGGGCCACGCCTTTTCAGACGTGGAAATTGATCTATCCCGACATGATCACTGTCCGGGCCGATCTGCTTCAATGGGGCCACGCCTTTTCAGACGTGGAAATATAGAAGGTCAAGACGGCTTTCGTCCCCGGTCTCTGGGCTTCAATGGGGCCACGCCTTTTCAGACGTGGAAATTCCGGGCGGGTAGAGTTGTCGGATCTGACGATTGGTTGCTTCAATGGGGCCACGCCTTTTCAGACGTGGAAATATCGCGCGTGTGAAGCTGAATGAAAACGCCAGCGGCTGGCTTCAATGGGGCCACGCCTTTTCAGACGTGGAAATCCTGGTTTGCAGGCACTTCGACGCCCAGGACGATCGCGCTTCAATGGGGCCACGCCTTTTCAGACGTGGAAATCGGGTTTGCGGCCTCCTAACGCCGACCCGCCCCGGCCGCTTCAATGGGGCCACGCCTTTTCAGACGTGGAAATTCGATATATTTGGCGTAGCAGTATCCATCCGCCCAGCTTCAATGGGGCCACGCCTTTTCAGACGTGGAAATTCTCCCGATCTCTGGGGGCGAGAATCCGGAGACTGACGCTTCAATGGGGCCACGCCTTTTCAGACGTGGAAATCGGGCCAGACGTCCTCGGTTATGCTTCCCTGGACGACGCTTCAATGGGGCCACGCCTTTTCAGACGTGGAAATTCGGGCATGGGATGAGGGTGAGACTCTCACGATCGAGCTTCAATGGGGCCACGCCTTTTCAGACGTGGAAATCGAGATCGAAATTTTCATAGAACGCTTTGGAATAATGCTTCAATGGGGCCACGCCTTTTCAGACGTGGAAATCCAACGTCTATCTCGGGGGCAACGTCGCTGAGGTCCAGCTTCAATGGGGCCACGCCTTTTCAGACGTGGAAATTCGAGAACCTTATAGTAGGTTCCGCATTTGGGACATAGCTTCAATGGGGCCACGCCTTTTCAGACGTGGAAATGGGAGCCGAACTCAAGGTCGCACCTCCAGTGGACGACGCTTCAATGGGGCCACGCCTTTTCAGACGTGGAAATTAGCTTGTTTAAAAAAATACGTTAAATGCGTAAGCATACAGCTTCAATGGGGCCACGCCTTTTCAGACGTGGAAATAAGAGCCAGCGGGCTTGGCTGAACACCCGGTTGGTTTGGGCTTCAATGGGGCCACGCCTTTTCAGACGTGGAAATGTACTGGTCCCGACGGGTCCCTCCCGCACCGAAGACCATGCTTCAATGGGGCCACGCCTTTTCAGACGTGGAAATGTCTCGGAGCAATGGGAGGCCACGTTCGCGAATCCCAGCTTCAATGGGGCCACGCCTTTTCAGACGTGGAAATAACACTCTGGTAGCGGTTGAAGACGATCTTACTCTGCTTCAATGGGGCCACGCCTTTTCAGACGTGGAAATAAAAGTTTTACCTCTGTTACACCTGCACTTACTGTTGCGCTTCAATGGGGCCACGCCTTTTCAGACGTGGAAATTCGGCCTCCTCCTCGATCTCACCTTCCCAGAGCCCCGGCTTCAATGGGGCCACGCCTTTTCAGACGTGGAAATCTCACAGAGCTCCAGGAGATCGAGCCAGACACCTATGCTTCAATGGGGCCACGCCTTTTCAGACGTGGAAATCGATCGAACAACTACGGCCGGAGCTGGTCCGAGATCTGGCTTCAATGGGGCCACGCCTTTTCAGACGTGGAAATGATGTTCGGCATAAGACCCTTGATCCTCTTTTCCAGCTTCAATGGGGCCACGCCTTTTCAGACGTGGAAATCGCAGTGAAGAGGGTCGTGGTGACGTTGTAGGTTGCCTGCTTCAATGGGGCCACGCCTTTTCAGACGTGGAAATTCGTGAAACTCGTCTTAACTCCTTTTGGCGCGAAGAGGCTTCAATGGGGCCACGCCTTTTCAGACGTGGAAATGGTTCCCGGACGATGAGGCCGGATACCTGGCCGCCGCGCTTCAATGGGGCCACGCCTTTTCAGACGTGGAAATTGTCAGCCCAAACTTCGGGGCAGCGGTTGTAGAGCCGCTTCAATGGGGCCACGCCTTTTCAGACGTGGAAATTCCAATGCCGTTCTTCAGCTCGGATGCCACGATATGGCTTCAATGGGGCCACGCCTTTTCAGACGTGGAAATCTGCTGGGGCCTTTCGCCGTAGATCCCGCACCAAGTGCTTCAATGGGGCCACGCCTTTTCAGACGTGGAAATCTTACGTTATTCTGTGCTCCATTCAGAATGATGATTTAGCTTCAATGGGGCCACGCCTTTTCAGACGTGGAAATCGGGCTCGGTCATCGTTGCCGGAACCCAGGCCGGGGCCGCGCTTCAATGGGGCCACGCCTTTTCAGACGTGGAAATGGGTCCATCCCCCGCCGTGATCCTCGATGCTGAGATAAGCTTCAATGGGGCCACGCCTTTTCAGACGTGGAAATTTTTGTCAGATTTTCGGGGGCATTATCTGAGGAAAAGCTTCAATGGGGCCACGCCTTTTCAGACGTGGAAATGGGGGGACGTCGCCACCATGATGGCGCTACTGAATGAGAAGCTTCAATGGGGCCACGCCTTTTCAGACGTGGAAATCTGGGGCTGAAGCCCCACCAGATCGTCAGGGTGACGATGCTTCAATGGGGCCACGCCTTTTCAGACGTGGAAATGTTGATGCCAAGGTGGCTTTAGCGAAGTTTATCTTAGCTTCAATGGGGCCACGCCTTTTCAGACGTGGAAATATCTAAAAGTTGATCTCGGTGACCTGCTGGTTCAAGTGCTTCAATGGGGCCACGCCTTTTCAGACGTGGAAATTGACGGGGGGCGACGAGGTCGTCCTCGAAGTGATAAAGCTTCAATGGGGCCACGCCTTTTCAGACGTGGAAATCGTCACCGCCACCACGGCAGTCAACGCGGCCAACGTCGCTTCAATGGGGCCACGCCTTTTCAGACGTGGAAATCGGCCCCGATTGGTTCTCTTCCGAGAAATCTGGACTCGCTTCAATGGGGCCACGCCTTTTCAGACGTGGAAATGGCGGCTTAACGTGATGTGGGGGGCGGTGCGAAGCTCAAGCTTCAATGGGGCCACGCCTTTTCAGACGTGGAAATTCGAGAAGCGGCTTAAGGAGCTTGAAGCCGAGAGGGAGCTTCAATGGGGCCACGCCTTTTCAGACGTGGAAATCTTATCTGATTGAAGATTCATCCCGGCGCTGGCTCATGCTTCAATGGGGCCACGCCTTTTCAGACGTGGAAATCCCAGATGAGAGGCAAGCCAAACAGCTTCACCAGATCCGGCTTCAATGGGGCCACGCCTTTTCAGACGTGGAAATTAATAGAGTTGCAACTCTGGCATAATAATAGATGTCAGCTTCAATGGGGCCACGCCTTTTCAGACGTGGAAATGTCGCAGTCTCGTCGTACAACTACGCGCAAATATCTGCTTCAATGGGGCCACGCCTTTTCAGACGTGGAAATCCTGGATGCACGACAAGGGTATTGGCAAGAGCGAAGCTTCAATGGGGCCACGCCTTTTCAGACGTGGAAATCTTGTATCCGAACCCGACGACCGACCCCCCGGCGGTGCTTCAATGGGGCCACGCCTTTTCAGACGTGGAAATACTGGGATCGCCGCCGCGATCGGTGCGGCCGAGTCCCGCTTCAATGGGGCCACGCCTTTTCAGACGTGGAAATGAGGTTATCAATCAGAAGATCATGCCATTTATAGATTCTGCTTCAATGGGGCCACGCCTTTTCAGACGTGGAAATTCAGGGACTTCGAGGAGAGGGGATGGAAATGACATCATTCGCTTCAATGGGGCCACGCCTTTTCAGACGTGGAAATGGGGATGACCACCGCACAGCAAACCGAGACCGGATATTATGCTTCAATGGGGCCACGCCTTTTCAGACGTGGAAATAGGCCGCGAGGCCGGAAGACTACCACGCGACGCAAGAATGGCTTCAATGGGGCCACGCCTTTTCAGACGTGGAAATACAAGCTTCGTTCGGCATCCTCGAGGGCGCAGGACAGGCTTCAATGGGGCCACGCCTTTTCAGACGTGGAAATGATGGGCGACTTCGTGACGTTCGCCGACGAAGACGAGCTTCAATGGGGCCACGCCTTTTCAGACGTGGAAATCCCCTACACCTCTCACTCCTACACCGGTTCAGCCGGGACCCCGCTTCAATGGGGCCACGCCTTTTCAGACGTGGAAATTAAGGAGGTCGTCATCGCTTCGACAATCCAAATGAGCTTCAATGGGGCCACGCCTTTTCAGACGTGGAAATCTGGCTGGATACCTCGGAGCATCTGGTCCAGGTCATCGCTTCAATGGGGCCACGCCTTTTCAGACGTGGAAATCCGACAAGATAGTGGTTTCGGAGGCGCGGCTGGTCCGGCTTCAATGGGGCCACGCCTTTTCAGACGTGGAAATAGGTAGTCCAACTCTTCCTCATTGAGGCAGCATGAGCTTCAATGGGGCCACGCCTTTTCAGACGTGGAAATAGCGGCCATTTTTCGGGCTCACCTGATGCCGAAAAAATGGCCGTTTTCGAGAGGTCGGCTTTCGTCTCCGTTCCTCTCACATTCTTGCATCGATTCTGCCTCGACATTCGATATCAAGCTCCTTTTCGAGCGGTTCCAGGGTTTTTGGTCACCACTATACCTCTCGCCGCAGGTCAGAAGACTATAGCCGAGTGATCGCTCACCTCGGGGCGGACCCCCAAAAACTCGATCCTCCGGTCGACTTCTCCCTCCACAGGTCCCAGGTTTATGATCATTACCCGGTCCTCATCGTGCTTTATGATGTCGGTCAGGGCTGCCACCAGCTCCACCCTCCCTTTCGGGGATAGGTCGCAGCGAAAGACGGAGTAGTGAAGAGGGTCTCCGAAGCCCTTCATCGTCTTGTGAACCTGGTAGAGCCGCTTCTGGTCCATGATGTCGTAGCTCACGATGTAAGAGTTCAAGCCGCTCATGATCTCACCTGGTACAGAAGGGAGGATAATCCTCGATCTCCCCCGAGACGACTCTGGCAAGGAGCCTCGCCTGGACCTCCAGGATTCGCCGATAGCTTACCTTGTAGCCGAAGATGGGATGGGTTATCTCTGAGCTCATCCTCCTCTCGTACCCGGAGACCACCGTCTTCTTCCCCTTAGGGGTCATGGAGACGCCAAAGCCCCGTCGGACGAAGTCCTTCTCGGAAAGCTCGCCGTTGTTAAAGAGGGTGATTGCCGTAGAGTCTGCTATAAGAGGCCGAAACTCTTCCATCAGGTCCAAGGCGAGGGCTGGCTTTCCATACTTCGGCCGGTGGTAAAATCCCAGATATGGATCGAAGCCCACTGCCAGAAGTGTAACGAAGACGTCCTTTACAAGTATCCCGTAAAGATACGACAAGACCGCGTTAGCAGGGTCTTTTGGAGGCCGCTTGTTCCGGTTCTCAAAGGAGAAACACCCTGCCTGGGCCTTGAGAAGGCTATCAAACCGAGAGAAGTAAGCTTGGGCCGCAGCTCCCTCTATCCCCAGGAGGCTCTCGACGTTTTTGGCCCCTTCCGCCTCTCTCGCCAGACGGTTCAGAGCAGCCAACACCACCTTCGGAGCACCCGAATCGTTCCTACGAACTAGGGTCCTACAGTTTCTGATCTTGCCGGAGACAAAACGCCTCGCCATCTCCAGAGATCGGCTCTCGCTTTTGGCCTGGTCGAACTGCTTTATCCTCAGCTCCACGTTCTTATGAACCGTCCCCTGAGAGATCCCGTAAAACCAGCCGCCAAAAGAGAAGTGGCAGACGGGGACGCCTCGCTGGAGAAGCTCCGCGAGAGCCGGCGAAGTGATCTCCACGCCGCCGTAAAGGGAGAGCTGAGCCACCTCCCGGAGCCTGGCATCTCCCGCCTTGCCATCCCTAGACCAGAACTCCAGCCGATCTCCCCGCCTCCGAACCGTCTCGCCCTGGCCGACGACGTATATGGGAACCTGATCGTCCCGGGTGGGAACGAGCCTTCTAGCCGGGGCATACCCCTCTATCCCCTCCGCTTCCATCTCCTTCAAGATGTTGACCTCATCGGGGAGGCATATCCCGACAAGAGAGCAGCGGACGCATTTTGGGCTCCCCTCCAGGGGTGGAGGCATCCCCTCCTGCTGGGCGACCGCCTGCAGCTCCTCTATAAGCTCTTTTGTCCTTCTGATAATCGCCTCGTCGAAGGGTATGGTCACCCTCTCTTTTGATTTGGCGTAGTAGATCACCCCTTCATCGCAATCGAAGCCATTCTCCCTCAAGACCAGCCCCTGAGCGCAGAGCTGGACCCTCTCGGGTTCGTATGCGCCCTCGGGGACCTTGGGGGCAGCTCCCCTCTTGTAGTCCACCGGGGTAACTTTGCCCCCTTCGCCCTCCAGGAGGTCTATCCGACAGGCAACGCCAACATTGGGGCCGGCCAGGGATACCGACCTGGCGCGAAATGTCTCTAGAATGTCTTCAGCTCCGTCCGGCACGGCCCCCGAATCTGAATCGACCCGTCTGTGTTGGAACCGACCATCTACAGTGTCGGAGCTGTCCACAAACTCCCCTTGAACCCACTCGATGTAGCAGAGCCTGGGACAGTATGCGAACTCGTTCAGCATCCTGGCTGGGATCAATTCTGGAAAATGCCCGTCATTCGGTCTGTATCCATCTTTCGTCAAAGTCGTACCATCCCCGTTTGAATATCGGTCGCGACCCAGGAACATCGGCGTTCTGCCTCATGTGTCCTAAAGCCCTTCCGTTCGTCTGGGTCGAACGGTCCCGGACCGTTACGGGTGCCTGTTCCCAGAAACGCCAATACAAATGTGAAGATCAGCCAGGTGCTGGCGTGAACTGCCCCAACCCGAAATGGGCACCGTACCCCAGCGCTATGGGAACGGTCACGGGCTCTGAGAATACGAGTTCGAATCCGTAACCCATACCAGGCTGGTCTCCTTTACGATTCCGTCGGAACTGGAGCCACCTAATATCTCGACCACCCCGACCCGAGAGTTTCTCCAACGGCTTGACGAGTACGGGTTCGGGCAGGCCATGGTTGACGGCTTCACGACGAACTTCGTCTGCAAGCCACTCCGTGAGCGGTCCTCGTCCTTTGCGGTAGTGCCTGGGCGGAACGAAAGGAGTCGCGCTGGTGAAATGAGTAATAGGTTCTGCTCCAAGCAGGTCCTCACTCTGCCCCCACCTCAGAGGTACAAGGTAAATGTCCGGTTTGCCGTCTGATTGCCATATCTTGTTGAGCCTGTCCAGTGCAGCAATCTCTTGGCGGTTGAAGGGATCTTTGCAGAATATCAAAAGATGGTCCAGCCACCCGTCTCGATCCTGATCGAGAGGCAGAACGTAAACGTGCTGATGGCCTTTCATTGGTCCGCCGCTCTCATCTTTGCCGCTGAACTTGGAAGAGACCTTCTTTGGGTTTTTGACGATTCCTTTGTGGATGCCCATCAGTCTGCTGCGAATCCGTTCAGACACCAATAGAGTCTCGGTTACCGACGGCTTCACCTTAGATTCGAGAGCGTATATCACACCATTGATCGCCGATTCGCGCCTTGAAGTCCGGGTATAAGGTACCACGTCGAAACAGTTGGCTGGACGCATGTAGGTGACGTATTGAAATGCAGGAGGAACGCTCAGACGAGCTGCATGCAGTTCTGCAGTTGACCAGGCCAGAGCATCCATCCATCTCAGCTCTACCGATCTGCCGCGTTTGGTTGAAGGATTCACTGTGTATGGATTGGCATCATAAATCGGAGCCGGAACTGAGCAGGCTACTCTCAGAGGCTCGAAATCCTCGACATAAGGAGACCCATCTGCAGGGAAACAGTTCCAGTTCACGCCATCCATATTAGAGACGGTTCTCGCAGCCACCCATGACTCGGACCTCCCAAGATAGTTCATCAATGCTAGCATTTGGTCCAGGTCACATCTCATGTTTTCGTCGAGGTCTACATTGGGCCACTTTGCCAGCACGTTTGACCCCCTGGCCACGATTACGAAAGCATCGAATATCAACTGCTTCTTGGTCACGTCCTTCTCGTTCTGGCTGAGGAAAGACCTGGTGTGGGACGCAGTCGCTGGAGGCAGATGGAACACAGGCGGCTCAGAAGCCAACGCAGCGAAGATCGGCTCGACTCTACTTTCGGGCCAATCTCCGAGTTTCCTTTTCCATACGTCGTACAGGCCTCTCATGAGCCTGTAAGGGGACGGTGGCCATTCGGGTACACCTTCGTTCACGTTGCGTCCCCATGGCGTCGCATGAAACCGTCCCGTGAAGAACGTCAGCTCGATAACCAGCATGTCGAGATGCTCCCTCTATGTTTCTGCCGTCTCTTCCTTGGAACTCTTGAGCACTACTGGAGTTTCTAGCACTGTCAATGGTGGATCTGCAAACAGCCCGTTATCAGCGCACGCCTTGATATTCTTCTGTACGACTTTGAGCAACATCTCTTCATCGGGAACGACGAACCCTTCAGGAGCTGTCACCTTGATTTCGCCTTTCAGCGCCAGGTCACAGGCGGTCCGAAGCCTTAGTCCTCTAGCCAGGAACTTTCGAATCTTGTACAGCCCGAGGGCGACGAGGAACTCTTTCGCTTCAGGTTTCAGTCCGTAACCGTCAATAAGGGCAAGATCGAAGTTGAAGTAGGCCACTATGCTGTCAGCAGTGTACTCCATACGGTGGTAAGGAACGTTCGAGTAAACGTTTTCGCCGTAGTTCACAGCTCGGATCTTGCCGGTGGGATCCAACGGGTTGTTCTTGACACCACCTGAAGCCACCTCTCGGACGCCTTCCGCCTCGATGAAGCCGGTGATTGCTCTCTGAACCTTGACTCTACCATCTTCCAGGTTGGCCATAAACGCCCCGTGGAGAAGCGAGTTTGGGTCGTAGAAGAACATGGTTTCTGCGATCTTGTTCCAGTTGAGGGGTACTCCTTTCTCGTATCCTGCCATTTTCTTGAACGCCTGCTTGAACTCATCATTGCTTATGATGAACGGTGAATTGATGCGGTGAGCTTCCACTAACGAACTTGTTTCGGTCTCGATCTTTCTATCTTTATCGATCTCTCCTTCGAGCTTGGCCAAAATGTAAGGGATACCTTCGATATTCGGTGAGATCCTCGGTCCGGAACCGTTGAGACAGGTCTGTTCGAGCCTGTTGGCTATGGACTGGGCAGACTCAACCAGAATCATCCGTTTTCCTTTAGGATTCTCGTATATAGCCGCGCCGAGGTCGGCAAATCCCGTCGGTTGGAACCTATCCCCCTGAACGGGTTGAAGCTCGACCTCGATCAAGAGACGAGGGACTCTGTTCAACATCTTCATATCGATACCTTCTTGGACCATTTAAATACGCCCCATTTTATATACATATTACAACTTTTTCTCGGTTGGTCTGAGAACTAGCTCCATGATCCTCTGCTTGCCGTAGATTGGAAGGAGTAGAGCAGCAGCCAACCGAACACCGTCATCCCTGTAAGGGAAATCAGAGGTTAGGGGGAAAAGTCCCACTGAAGTTAAGCGGCGTCCAGCAACCTTACACGCGTCGTTTACGCGACCTGCGTTAAGGAGCGGGACAATGGAAGGTTCGGGCTTGATTGTTTTTTCCTCGCCACCAACTTTCATCTTACCTGAATAGAAGAGGAGTTTAAGTAATGCCCAGGATCTAGGTACCGGATTTTCCTCGGTCGGTTTCCACCTCCGTTTGCGCTCCCTCAGATCTCTCCTGGCGGCTTGGACCCTGTCTTGATGTGACCAATCTATCCAGGTGAAACCGAACAACAGGTCCTCGACTAGAGACTCATCGATGATCCCGTCAATCAGGGCGCTCGCGTCCCCCAAAGAGACCCGAATCTCGCCCCAAAGCGGGTTGGGCCTTATGTCAAACCTCTGAGCGTCCATCAACCTTCGGGACAGAACGGACGCCATCCTGGCTGAGAGCGAGTTTCCTTCCCAAGCGGTCTGACCTCGACCATCCGCCCACATCCAGGGCTTACGTGGATCGACAGGTGCCAGATTAGACCTTATCGGACCCACGTCCCCGGTGGATCTAATCGACGCCAGGGCTGCAGCTATCCTGACTTCCGTGCTCCCGTCGTCGGCGGCTACGATCCATCGGGGGCTGAGTCCCGAGATCGGACCGCTGAGCTTCGGACTGCCACCACCACCTCTCTGTGCGATGAGACGTTCGAGCTTTCCGATGGCTGCGACCAGATGCTTGACGTAGGCTGCGCCACCGTGCTGGAGCAGGCTATAGATAGCTTCGTCGATGCTTCTCCTCGCTGACAAGAACCGCGCAGGTGGTCCTTGTCCCTTGAAACCTCTCAGGAACCCATCAACCCTCCTCAGAGGTAGATCAAGCTCTCTGATCAGATCGCTCTCGGTCCGGACCCGAACTGAAAATCTGCCAGCGGGCAATGCCACGTAACTGTCACCCCGTCGTTTTAGCAAGCTGTAGCGCACGAACTCCGAGACCCCACGATCGACTCCTAGGGATGAAGCAGCTTCAGCGAATTCGATTCCATTAGATGCGGACTTCCGTTCGACGTCGGCCCTCCCTTCGCTAATGAAAGTTCGAATCTCGCTGTATCCCGAAGGATGAGTCCAAATAGGTGCCCATATCTCAGCTCTCGCATTCTGGTCGTCTCTGTCAAAGGACGAGGTATATCCCACAGGTGTCGCCCTGACCGTAAACGGGCTTCTCATGAACCCTCGGCTGGATGCCCTCTGACGACGTGCCACCGAACTCGCCCAGGTGATCGTTCCCTCCACGGTGAGCACGAAATTCCAGGGGTTCACTGGAAAGTCCTTGTTCTCGATTCCTTGGCCTTGATTGAAACCGCCTGCACGACCTGGATCGTACTGGCCAACGCTGGCGATCAGAAGGTGATCGGTCGAATCACCAAACAAAGCACCTTTTAGCAAGCTCCGGGATGATTCCTCGTCATCTGAAAGCAGCATCCAAGACAGATTCTTCATGAAGGCGTTGGAATACTCGAAACGCCCCTCGTTGCCGCCCGTCCCGAGAATTGGAGGATGCTCGATTTCGCCTTCGGGACCGATGACCGCTGTAGCGTCGATCCATTCCACCACACGTTCGTCGAGCCGGTCTCTACAAGCCTGGATGATCTGCTCTTTCCCCGCACCTCGTTTCATCTGTTTGACCTTGGTCCTGATCTTCTTTGAGGGTTTGATCAGCACTTTTATCGATTTGACCCGATCTTTCTCGGCTTGGGATGCTCTTCTCGGCGGCTTCGTCTCGGCTTCTAGCTCTTCGATGGTCAAGTTCAACGGACTTTCCGGGGCGAATATCGGAGCTACGAGGTCGACCTTCGAACGGACTTCATTCACAAGGTCGATAATCTCGTTCCACGACTTCCCAGCCTTGCCAGAAGCCACCTCTTCTAGCATGTTAAGCATCGTTCCGAGAGGAAGGCCAGTTGGCGGCATCTCTGGAAAGGACTTAACCATCCGGATGGTTTCTCTATAGATGGCAAATCGCTTCGACTCGCAATTCTGAATGGCGTCTATACCTTCGGTGTTATCGCCCTCCAAGAACCCACTGCCACCGTTCCAAGGCGATACTATGGGGGATGGGACGTACTCGTCCAGAAAGAAGTTGATCAGACCTTCTCTGTCCAGCTTCGATTCGAGCTGGAAGATGCCGCTATCCCACCAACCACTCGCGTTTGGATCGTTCTGTTCAGAGATCAGCCGCAATACTGCAAGTCCCGCCAAGTACGAGGACAAGGGTTCGGATGTGCAACCCCCGAGAGATATGCGTTTCATGTTCCACCCCTGCTCGCCCTCTCGTCGGCAGCTTTCATCAGAGCTTCAAGAAAAGCAAGCCTGAAGGGACCCAAGTCAGGTCGATCTCTCAGATCCAGAGTCCTCGACAGCCAACTAGGGCCATTGGAGCTGCGGCCTAGCTCCATGAACGACAAATCGATGGTCGTAGCTGGCATGATGACGCCTTCACCGAGATTTGTCTCTGGAACTATGTCACCGTCCCAAACTCCACGAGCGAATCTGATGCTGTCGTCTGGAGGACGGAACTCATCCGGCATCGATCTGATCGACATGCGAACTTTGCCGTGGTGGGCAGCGGCCAGGTAAGCAGTGAGATCGTCCTTGCCGTTCAGAAGGGCGACGATCCCGGATGCGAGTTCATGGCGGAAGTACTTGCGGCGGTCGTCGTCTTCATCGAGCTTGTTAGGCAATCTGCCTCGCCACGCATCTTTGGGCGCCTTAGCTGCTGGTGGGTCGATGAACTTTTTCAGCTCGTCCTTCGTTATCATCGCCTGGAACGACTTGTGGGCCTTGCCTGCATCGTGCCAGCGAGATCCTTCAAGAAGAGATTCTTTCCACTGACCGTCAAGATCGATGGCATCAAGAATCTTGGTCATCTCCTGACACACCTGATCAGTGTGTTCTGCAAGCGACATCCAGCCACCAGCCGCCATCTCAATGCTCGAATAGCTGTCAGCAGTCGAACTCTTGACTTCTGGGACTATAACCGGTACTGGTATTCTAGATCCGATGTTCCAGCCCACGTCTACGGTGTAATGACCGTCGTTCGCCCTGAGCATCAGAGTAATTCCGGGGTAGATCAAGTCTAAAGTTGCTCGGACCCATCGGCCATCAAGAGCGTCCCAGATCCAGGCATCCGTGCCCTTGCCAACCAGATCACGGATCTCACCAATTGGTACTGAACATAGCTCATTCCTGTGTGGTCCTCGTTCAGGTTCCTCGGCGTTAGGTCCATCATCAGGAAGGTCCCGCCAGAATACCTGAACATCAGTATCAGAAGTGTCACGTATGAATCGTGATATGTCAACGTCCTGACCTGCCAGGTCAGGCGTAGTATCGAAGAGATCTACCATGTCCTTGAGCCGTATCACCTGACCATGTTCGTACTTTTGAGGAACTTTTGGCAGCAGACCCGGTCCAACACTCTGACCTTCTCGATCCAGGAGGACTTTACGGGCTTCATCTAGCTCGTCTTCTGAATAGGGTAGAGCAGACCCTTTCTTCTCGGTGGGCACATCTATCCAATATACTTCAGCGCCATTGTCCTTTCCAGAGCGGTTGCATCTTCCAAACCTCTGAACGAGCGAAGGCCAGGGAGCCACCTCGGTGAACATAACCTTGGACGATACGTCGACACCGGCTTCTACCACCTGGGTGGACACTATGATGGTACCTTCGGGACCGGGCTCTGCGATAAGATCATCAACCACCTTCTTCCGGTCTGGTGGTCTGAAGCGGGAATGAACGAGAACCAGTTTTGCTTCCGGGTTCTTCCTGCTTATCGCTCTGTAGAGGTCAACTGCCCGGCCTACAGTGTTCAGTACGCTCAACGTGCGAGTTTCAGGTTGGTGTTTCTTCAGAACGGTTTCGGCAAGACTCTTTGGATCGGTAGAGTCGGCCTCGGCTTTTCTCAAAGTCTTCACGGCCTGGATTCGTTCGCAAATATTGGTTTCAGCTCGGTCATCCAGACTGAGAGAGAGAGTCTCAACGAGTTTTGTCCCAGGATCGAAATCCACGGTTGCCAGCCATTCGCGTTCCAGAGTTGCGCTCATCCAGACGGATTTAGCCGGTAGAGAGTCCATAGTCCCCAACAGGTTGCGGAACGCCTGGATTTGGGTGGTAGTGGCCAGCCCTCTGCCCATGAGCTGGACCTCGTCCATCACCCATAGGCAGTCGTTATTGAGGAGACCGAAATGGGTGGGCCAACGATATCTGCTCATACCATATCCACGGTTGAGGGCGCGGGATAGTAGCATGTCTTGGGTTCCGATGATGATGGCATCTCTTTCCGGATATCTGTCCCATCTGTCCCGCCAGTCTTGATCCTCTCCACCCATGAGCACTGTTACCGCGATCCTCTCCCCTTTTCTGTCGTAACTTGCAGCAAGTTCGGTTAGGGGTCTGTCGTCGCTTGGAGACTCCGCCAAGATCCCCAGCGCCTTAAGCCATTTATCCGTCTTCTCTTTAGTCTGCTCTACGAGGACCCTCATGGGTAGGCAATAAACCAGCCTCCTCGCGGTGCTTGACCGGATCTCGGCACGAGGATCAAACCGTCTCCTCCAAAGCCACCCTAGTATCACAGCGTCGGTCTTCCCCATGCCGGTTGGGATCTCGATCAGGTCTGGAAGCTCAAGCGAAGTAGCCAGCTTGCGCTGAAATGGATACGGCGTGTGTTTAGTGGCCGCCTGGAAGAAGGCATCGAAACTCCATCCAGGATTGGATTCTTGAATCAATTTCCCTCCTTTACCCGCTGACATTAATGGGGCCATGCCGCCTGGCATGGTGATTTCTTCTCCTGTCCGTCTTAATCGGAAGAACAGGCTTCAATGGGGCCAGTAGCTCGACGAGCTACGGTGATCCGCATCACACCAATTTGTTTGGGGTGTACTTAAGGTTTTCTGTTCTTTTGGTAAAGATAGGAACCCGATATTCTGCGCGATAGATTTATATGCCAAAAAGTCTCAAGGAAAAAACCTTGGTCCAAGTGGATGGGAGGCAACCCATATGAACGTTTGCCCACCACCGCGCTGGAACTAAGATAGAAGAAATAGACCGGCCCGCAAGCCGTTGGCGCGGCAATGCGCGGGCCAGGAGTGTATCAAAGATGAAAAGGCACGTTAGAGTATATAAGCCCTTGGCCCATTATATGGGAAGCATATCATATAAATACGCCGCTATTTTTCAGGCGGTGGTGCAGTGACCAGTGGAAACGGTTACGCACTATTTGGAAGAATTCTCACTCTCAGCAAAGCTACTACATGGGACGAGGCCAAGCAAGAATGGGAGCTAGATTCCATCGAGTTCGCAAGTCCAGACGACAGCCCCTGGAGTTGCCTCTGTGGGCACACCCCAATCAAAGAACTGTGCTACCTCCGAAACTGGAAGACAAACGAGGTCGTTGTTGTAGGTAACCACTGTGTTCGCCACTTTTTGGGCTTCGATCATATTTGTAGGATAACAGCAGCGGTCAAGGAGAAGCGAATCAATGCTGACGTCATCGAGTATTCTTACCAGCGTGGGATTATCAACGACTGGGAACGCGGATTCTTGGAGAATGTCCACAGGAAACGAAAGCTTTCTGTGAAGCAAGCCGATAAGTTGGCCGAACTGAATGTGAGGATTTTTTCGGCCATCTTACGAGCAGAAGCACGTCAGAAGGACATGGCCGCCACAATATAGGAGCCCATAACTCAATCTTTTTTATGTAACTGAACCTGGTACTGAAGCTAATTCCTGAAATCTACAATCGGGTCAGGAACGGAACGCCCCTCGTCTTCAATGCAACTTCGATCTCCTGCCCGGGAGGGCTCATGTATTCTGGATATTACGCGGAGCGCTCTCCCGACTTCCGGTACTTCCTCTCTTACGGCAAGCCGGGCAGCCTCGAAGGAGAGTGGTACAAACAGACGCCGGAGATCGTCGATTCTTGGGAGAAGACGATCGCAGAGATCTCTTCGGACGGGAAGAGCATGCACTTTGCACGGTGGGACCAGCTCGCCGAGGTGGACTTCCCGACGTCGTGATCTTCTTCGCCCGCCCCGAGGTCCTCTCCGGCCTCTTCACCCTCGCAAACTACGACAGAAGCGACCCTAACGGCGTCATCTGCCCGATGGGCGCAGAATGCAGCTCCATCATCCTATATCCGGTGCTCGAAGGGCAGAAACAGGAGGACGAGCCGAAGGTCGTCTTGGGGATCTTCGATCCCACGGCCCGGCCCTGTCTGCCCCTGGACGTCCTCTCGATGGCCTTCCCGATGAAGAGGTTCGAGAAGGCGGTCGGGTACATGGAGGAGAGCCTCCTTTCGACGAAGGCATGGTCGAGGGTCCAGAAGAAGATCGAGCAGAGCGCGGCTCTTTATCGGAAGGGGTGAAAATGGGGGGTCCGAAACCGCCCCCTCAACTCCCCCAGAGCCCCGCTTTGCGGTCGACGCCGTGGACGGCGAGGCGCCGACCTTTCCCCCTCCGCTATTCTCAGATTCTCATCTCCTCAGAACATGATCCCGCAGTCGTACTCCACCAGCACCTCTGACCTCTCGCCGAGGATCAGGTGGGGGGCCTCCCTCTCCATCAATATCGACCTCTTGAGAAAGCCGCCCCACTTGGTGAAGACGACCGCCTCCACCTTCACCAGGTCCCTATTCATGGAGACGGTCGGGGCGAGGTCGTACTCTGCCAGGTCCGCCAGGAGCCCTTCGATCGTCGATTCGTCTGCGCCGAATCCGCCTCCCAGGCCCGCCCTGGCCTCCTCCAGGTCGGAGATGATCCGGTCGTCGTTGTAGGCGTCGTGCCAGAACTGGTAGAAATGCTCGCCCTGGATCCGGAGCAGGGCGAGCTGGAAGAAGCTCTCCGGAGACCCGTCGGCGGCGAGGTGGCGGAGGTAGAAGTCCTCCCGATCCGCCCGCTTCTTTGGGGAAGCGGCGGCGTACTCGGAGTAGTTGCGGTAAGGGGCGGCTTGGGATTTGCGGGCGTAGAGGACGGGTCCGCCCCCGATCCCGGCGTAGCGGTAGACGTAGTCGAGGACGTATCCGCGCTGCGGGGAGATCCGGTCGAGGACCTCGAAGTAGAGGTTCGCGTCGAAGTCGCCTTCGCCCTTCTCGGCGTCTTCTTCGGCCAGATGGTCGGGGAAGCCCAGGGGCTCCTGGAGCGCCTCGAACTCGGCGACGACCTCTTTCGAGTAAGATGGAGAGATCGTCGTCACCAGGAGCCACGACGGCTCCGCGATCGCCATGTTTTCATCCGCCATCTCCCCCTGAGAGCAGGAAGGCTGGAGGGATACGGCGAGGATGGAGAGGAAGAGAAAGATCTGCAGGAGGGTTTTATGGCTCATCATATATCATACCGCCCCGAATTTTTTTAGATGCCTTTTGAGATACTCTCTTGAGCCGATCTAGTCGGTCTTCTAGTCGGTCTTCTAGTCGGTCTATTACTATTCATATTATTTAATGGTATTTCGCCCCCGGATCGCCGGGAGGATATGGCGGCAAATATAAAGCCATGATGATCTATGGCCACAGGTGATATGATGGATCGGAAGATGACCGGCCTGAACCTGACCGCCTCCCTGAACCTGACCGCCACGATCTGGGAAGAGGATGGCGCCTACGTCTCCAAGTCCTCTGAGCTGGAGGTCGCCAGCTGGGGCAGGACGCCCGCGGAGGCGCTTCGATGCCTGAAAGAAGCTGTAGAGCTATACCTGGAGAATGCTGAGGAGCTGGGCCTCTTCCCATATTCTAGAAGCGGATAAAAAATAGTTGATCCCGGGGCTCCCCTC
>Ga0334885_1002419_pt1 | contig 19383 bp, 13 predicted proteins | sample GraSluR1_MG_8_FD_207233 | JGI IMG/M metagenome (GOLD analysis project Ga0334885, IMG submission 207233) | Sludge microbial communities from methane-producing bioreactor in Wageningen University, Netherlands - Granular Sludge_31_05-R1 | ecosystem: Engineered > Bioreactor > Anaerobic >...
GGGCCTGGACCGCGATTCGCGCGGCGCCGTTACCGAAGTGCACGAGCAGATCGGAATCCGCGGCGAACTGGGCGTCCCGGCGCGCCGTCTCCTCCAGATAGGCGAGGACCTGCTTGAGCTGTTCAGCCGGGTCGGTCATGCGATCGAACCGCCGCCGGATGCGGTCCTCGTAGCGGTCGGGCTGCCGCCGCAGAGTGAAGCTCGGCTGCGAGCCGGCGCCCGCATTGAGCAACGGGTCACGGCGCAGCGTCTCGCGCGCCGACTTCCACCACGCCTGCCAGCCCTTCTCGCCCAGCAGGGTGGTCACGTGCTGCTTGAGATTCTTGTACGTCAACACACCTTCGAGATCGGCCTGGATCGCGAGCTTGACGAACGCCACCGGGTCGGAGTCCGCCAAATCGCGCAGCCGATCCGGCTCGTAGAGCAACAAGGCCGGGAAATAATCCGCGGGGCGCGGGATGGCCTTGCCGAGCGTCGTCGGCCCATACTCTTGGCGGCGATCCGCGAAACGCGCTCGGATGACTCCTCGTTGCGCGTCGACGGCCTCGACCACACCCGGCACCGCGTAATTGAAATCGACCAGGAAGCTGCCGGGCTGCAGCGCACAGTAGCTGTCGAGCTGACCGGCAGCCGCCGCCAGATCGGAGTCCGGCCCGGCCAAGAGCGCGATCAGACCGGGTAGTTCCGCAAATTCCGCATGCCGCGACAAGTACAGGCGGTGCACGTGCGCCCGGATCGCGCCAGCCCCCGTCGGCATCTGCCTTGCCGCCGTCACCGCCGCCGCGAGCGCGGCCGCTGCGCCGTCCCGGCTCTCCACTTGCTCGATCACCATGCTGGCCAGCGTGTCGGCGAGCTGCCGTTCCTGCAAGCGGTAGACCTGGCCGGCGATCGCCAGCAAGTCTTCGCAGGCGTATTCGGGACTGGCCACGGCTTCCGGCCACAATTCGGTCAGCTTATCGAACGTCTTGGAGTTGGCGAGCTTGCCGAGCTTGCTGAGGCTCGGCGGCTTGGGAGCAGGCGCTTCTTGCATGGGTCTTCCTCGGTCGAATACATACGAAGTCGCGCCCCAAGATAAGATCCTGGGGCGCGAAGCGAAAGGCAGGGAAGCCATTCGGCGCCGCGGCGGCAAGACTGCCCGCACGGCGCGGCGGCGCTACTTGACCATCACCATCTTGGCGACCTCGACCTGATTCCCGTACACGTACCGCGTAATGTACGTGCCGGTGGCCTGCATCTGGCCGCGATCGTCCAGACCGTTCCAGGTGACCTCATGCCAGCCAGGTGTCGCATCGACCTCGAAGGTCCGGATGCGGTGGCCACGTAGGTTGTAGATCTCGAGCGCCATGCGCAACTGCGCGGGCGTGTCGGCGGGAACGCCGTAGGCGATGCGGGTCTCGGGATTGAATGGATTCGGGTAGTTCGGACCTAGCACCGGCTGCCGCGGCGGGACATCCTGGCCGCGGTCGGTCTGATCCGGCTCCAAGTAGACCGGGTCGGACCACTCGCTCGGCGGCGAGGATCGACCGAGGCTGTCGTAGCCGACCACGCGAATACGCTGGACCACGCCGCGCTCGGCGGCCAGGACGTACGTGGTCGCGTGCTCGACCGTGGCGAGCAACTGGGGCATATCCCCGCCGCGTTGCAGGTAGACTTCGTAGCGCACCGCCAGAGCCAACGGCTGGCCGTCGCCGTCGGTCGGCGGACACGGTGTCCAGCCGAACGTAATGGGAACGTCGTCGGTCTGGGCGACGGCGGCCGGCGCCCCAGCCAGCAGCAAGGCTGCCAGCACCGGCAACACTCCGCGGAAGCACTTGCATTGCACGTCCGTCTTACCTCAACTGCTGAAAGACCGCCCGCCATCGGGTTCTCGAATGCCTCAACCGGGCGATTGCAAGGCGGGGGCCAGCAGTCGGCTCTGCCGCCTGCCTGTCCAAGGTTCATTTCTAGCAAGCAACTCCGATTGCGGTCTATAATTATCTAATATTCGCTGAGATCGGGTCTCGTTCTTCAACGGGCAGTCAGCAAATGTTGCCGTCAGATGAGCTTGCGCATTGCACGATCCGGCGGGAAATCCTTGGTTACGATGCGGAATCACAGACCTCCGCTGAGGGGTGGACCATCGGCATCGTCGGCTCCGTCGGCTCCGCCGGCTTCCTCGGCTTCCGCCGCCGCCGCAAGGCTGCGCCGGTTGATCACGATCTTGCGGACGGCGCCAATGCTGAACAGCAGGGCCATCAACACGAAGAGCGTCGGCCAGCGAAACACGAGCAGGATCCAGCTGAAACGCAGCCGCATCGCACCGTCGAATGCGCTGGCGAACTGCTCGGGAGTCTGTCCCGTCGCACTGGCGAACCCGCCGGCAAACTCGCCATGGCAACGCGCCGCCGCCACCACCCGGGACACGGCGCCCGGGCCGTGTTCGCGCTCGAGCCAGTTGACCGCCAGCAGGCTGGTCCGGTACGCGCGTTGCGCTGCCGCCTCGCCGCGCGGAAAGGGGCCGGCCAGGCTGGCCAAGGTCGGCGGGCTGCCGCTGAGCACGACACTCAGCGTGTCGACGAATCGCCACTCGCCTGCCGCGCGCATCGCGACGCCTTCATGCAGCCAGGTGGGCAGAGCGACCTCTCCCGCCGCCTGGAAAAGCAGTGCGTGGGCCATCTCGTGCATGAAGACGACCTCGGCGCCGGGTCCCCGCACGGGCAACCGCTCGTAGTCCAGTGCGATCATGCGCCCTGGCGGCAGGGCCACGCCGACGCCCCAATCGGGCAGACGGTCAGCGAAGTAGCGCTCGAAACGTTCGCTGGTCAGCACGAGGCAGAGGACCGTGTCGGCGACCACTCCCACCGGCAGGATATCCGCGGCCAACGCCGCACCGTGCTCCGACCAGATGCGTTCGCAAAGCCTGGCCGCGGCGAGTCCTGCCTCGCCTTCGACCTGGAAGACGACCGGCGGCGACGAAGCGGCTGCGGCCGTTGCGACCGCGATGCTCGCCGATAGGACCAAGCCCGAAACAATAGCCGCCAGGCGGCAGCGGGGTGCCATCACAGTCGCCTCCAGTTGACAGAACATCCCGGTCACGTCGATCTTGGCTTACCGCGGCCATCCGTGCAAGCGGCGGCCCTGCCCACGAACCGAGGAAACGATCGTGGACGAGTCCCGGCAACGCGATCTGGTCGACCTCCAGCGGCGCCTCCAACCCGACGCCGCCGTCGCCGTGTTGACCGGCGCCGGCATCTCGGCCGCGAGCGGGATTCCCACGTTCCGCGGCAAGGACGACAGTCTCTGGGCGCGTTACCGCCCCCAAGACCTCGCCACGATGCAAGCCTTCGCGCGCGACCCCGAGCTGGTCTGGCGTTGGTACGACTGGCGGCGCGGCCTGATCGCCGGCAGCAGGCCGAACGCGGCCCACGCCGCGTTGGCCGCCCTGGCCGCGCGCACTCGTCTCAGCCTGATCACCCAGAACGTGGACGGCTACCACCAACAAGCCGGCAGTCGAGACGTCATCGAATACCACGGCAGCATCTGGGTCGTGCGCTGCACGCGTTGCCGCTTCCAGGCGGAAGACCGCCGCGTCACGTTGCCGATACCCCCGCGCTGCCCCGATTGCGACGCCCTGCTGCGTCCCGGCGTGGTCTGGTTCGGCGAGGGTATTCCGCCTGAAGCCCATCGCGCCGCGGCCGCCGCGGCGGCGGACTGCAACGTCATGCTCGTGATCGGCACCGCGGGCGCGGTCTATCCCGCCGCCGGTTTGGTGGACACGGCCCGCGCTCACGGCGCCTTCGTCGCGGAGTTCAACGTCGAATCGAGCGCGGTCACCGGCCGTGCGGACCTCTTCATCTCTGGCAGCGCGGCCGAGACGGTGCCATTGTTGCTGGATTCCTGAAGGACCGGAGCCAGAATAGCGGCAACGCGCACCGCGACGGCGCGGGCGCCGGAAGGACCTCGCGATGCTCATCGACCTGCACAGCCACAGCGATCAGTCGGACGGCTCGCTTTCCCCCGAGGCGCTAGTGGATCACGCTGTGGCCGCCGGCGTCAGGATCCTGGCCTTGACGGACCACGACACGACTGCCGGCCATCGCCGGTTCCGCGCCCGCGCCGCGACGACCGGACTGACCCCGATCTGCGGCGTCGAAGTCTCCTGCACATGGGAGCAGGGCAACTGCCATCTACTGGGGCTAGGCGTGCGCGACGACTTCGGGCCGCTCGAGGACGCCCTGCGGGAGATTCGCGGCGGCCGCAACAGGCGCAACGAGAAGATCATCGCCAAGTTGAACGCGCTAGGCTATCCGGTGACCTTGGCCGAGGTCGAGGCGGTCGCCGGCGGCGAGGTCGTGGCGCGGCCCCACGTGGCGCGCGTGCTCGAAGCCCGCGGTCTGGTGGCGAACTACCAGGATGCGTTCACCAAGCTCTTGGCCAAGGGCGGGCCCGCCTACGCGGACCGTTTCCGGCTGGAGCCCGAGGCCGCGGTGGCCCTGGTCACCGCGGCCGGCGGCAAGGCGGTCCTGGCCCATCCCTCGCAGCTCAAGCTCGACGACGCGGGAGTTCGCGCCTTGGCGGCTCGCCTGCAACCTCACGGACTATGGGGGCTGGAGGTCTACTACACTGGGGTCACTGGCGACAAGCTCGCGTCTTATGGTGAGATTGCCGTCGATCTCGGGTTGCGGGTCTGCATGGGCAGCGATTTCCACGGTACGGCCAAGCCGCACGTCAAGATCGGTCACTACAGCCCCGACAAGCCGTTGCCGGGACCCTGCCCGCCGGAACTGCTGCCTTGACCGCGGGATTCGCCCCGCGCCCTATTCCACGGTGATGGGCACCTCCAACACCAGGCGGCCGCCGGCATCGCCGGGACGCTTGTCGGCGAGATCGCGGTCGTGGAAGCGGACGGCCCCGAAATAGCCCATGCCTTCGGGAGCCGCGGGCCAGGCGTCGCCAAAACTCAGCTTCAGCGTCGCCGGCACCCCGCAGTAGAGCTGCAGCGGCCCTTGACCCGGCCCCCGCACCCGACCTGCCACCGGCTCGGCGAAGTGATAGCGCTCCTCGAGCTGAAGGCTCCACTCCTTCATGTCGGCGGCGATGGCGAACGCGCCGACAACCTGCAAGGTGAAGCTGGCCTCGTCGCTGCCGGCCGCAAGGTCGGCCGAGACCGCGACCTCGGTCCCATCGAAGCCGGTCTGGTCCAGGGCGACCCCGCCGGCGTCCAGGATGTTGACCGCGCAGTCGGTGAAGAGGTTGGCCGTCGCCTTGTCCAACTCCAGCCTGAAGACGGCTCGCGGCGTGGTGCGATTCAACGTGAATGCATACGTCCAGGTGTCGGTTTCCTCGAGCTTGACCGACCGCTGCTTCCGCCAGCCGTCGACCCGGGCGGCCGCCTCGCCGCGGAACACGCCAGGATAGCTGCGAACGACCGTCAATTCGGCGGCGGCGTCCTTGCCCGCCGCAGGCCGCTTGAGCGTCGTGATCTGTGCCGGTTCGGCTTCGTAGGCGTCGCAACTGGCGGTGACGCGGTAGTCGGTGTTCTGCATGGCCGTGATGGCGCTGACCACCATGATCTCCCAGGTGCCGGGATACAGCTCCGGCCGCAAGATCGTCTGGTCGGCGATCGGTTCGGCGGCGCGGCTGGCCGACGGCGTGCGGCCGCGCTCGCGGCCTTCCGGATCGTTGATGCGAACGTGGGCCAGCGCGCCTCGGCCTGCCCCGGTATCTTCGCTCACCTCCAGGCGCACGCGCAAAGCGCTCGCGCCCGCGGGAACGTCCACGTAATACCGGTGGACCCAGCTCGCGGGCAGGTCGCGAGCCGACCAGGTCGCCGTGTAGCCGTTCTCCACGCCGAGCGGTGTTCCCACGACCACGGTGTTCCAGACGTACCATTCGCGTGCGGCCAGGCCGCCGAGGTCGCCGCCGGCAAGACTTGCGACCACGCGCGCGGCGTAGTGTCCCGGCGCGGTCAACTTACGGCCGTCGTATTGCAGGGTCAGGGTCAGCGGATGCGCGCCGCGCAGATAGTCCTTGCCGGTGACCACTTCGAGCCAATCAGTCTCGCTGCGGAAACTGAACGAGCGCAGAAAATTGTTGCGCGCGTCCGCGTCCAGGTCGGGATGGAAGATCGGCTTGACGGTCACCTGGACGCGCTCAGGCTTGACCGGGGCGCCGCCGGGCACGCGCCAGTAGGCGGCGCTGGCAAGCCGGTCGCTCGCCAAGGGGCAGGTCGTTTCCACGCGGTACCACAGCACCTGGTGCGCCGACTTGCTGCGCGCCAGCTCGCGCAAGACCGGCCAGCTCGCGGCGATGTTTACCAGTCCGCCGCCCTGATCGTTCAGGCTGAGGCCATCGACGCGGGTGGCGCCGGCGATCAACGCGCGTTTGACCATGCCCCAGTGCGTGGTCAGCCCCTCATCGCGCGCCGCGCTCAAGAGCAACGCCACCGCGCCGGCCGCCTGCGGACTGGCCATGCTGGTGCCGTTGAAGCGGCCGGAGCCGTCGAGATGTCCGGGCACGGTCGAGAGCGCCGACCCCGGCGCGATGACATCCGGCTTGGGCGTCTCGCCGCCGCGGCTCGAGAAAGCGAACAGCGTGGCGCGCGGCAAGTTCGCGTCGTAGAGGTCCTGCGCCGTGGCCGGCGACAGATAGGCGCCGACGGCGATCACGCTTTCGCTGGTGGCGGGCAGCCCGACGGTGCTGAGGCCGGGCCCCTCGTTGCCCGCGCTCGTGCAGACGTAGAAGTCGGGGTGCTCGGCCAGCAACTCGTCGAGCCAGCCGCCCATGGCGTCCTTGCCCTCGTCGACCGACGCGACCCCGAAGCTCATGTTGACCACGACGGGCAGGCCCCAGCGCTTGCCGAAGTCGGCCGCGAATTCGAAAGCCTTCTGCATCGAGGCGGTGCGCGTCGCGCCGCCGGCAAGCCGGTTGTCCCCCAGCTTGCAGCTGATCAGAAAGGCGCCGGGCGCCGCTCCGTGCAGACCCGCCTGGCCGTAGACCCCGTGGCCGGCTGCAATGCCGGCGCAGTGGGTACCGTGGCTGCCGTCGTCGAAGTGGAATTCGACCACCGGTGCGGTCGGCTTGCCGAGGAAGTCGGCCTCCTGGCGGACGTTGACCGACCAGGACATGAGTTTGCGGCTCTCGGGCGCGCTGTCGTTGCGCAGCGCGAAGAGGTCGTGATTGACGTGGTAGTCGCGCAACGGGACTTCGTCGCTGAGATCGCCGTCGCCGTTGGTGTCGACCACGACCAGCCAGACCCGCGGCGCCGTGCGCGTTTCGGCCACCGCGTCGGCCGCCGTCCGGTTCAACGCTTGCAACTGCTCGTAGCCCTTACCCACGCCGAGCGCGGCTTCGACGGCCGCGCGGTCGGCTTGCCAAACCAAGAAGCCGAAAACGTCGTTCTTGTCGCCGTCGTCGTTCAAATCATGCACACCGGGACTGTTCTTGAACTCGCTCTCGCGGATCGCGCCGATAAAAACCTTGTCAGCCGCCGCCGGCAGCACGGCGAGCGACCCGGCGCCGCGCAACTGGAGGCCGTCTGCGGCCCGCCAGACACCGGCGTCGCCATCCCAGGTCGCCGGTTCAGCGGACCAGTCGCCCTGGGTCGAGAAATCCCGCGCGTCCAGCACTTTGACCAGACCGGCGGGCGTGGTCTGCAAGCCCGGCGCGTAGAGGTCGATGCCGGTGTCCAGGATGGCGATCACCACGCCGCGGCCATCCCACTGGGGATGGGCCTCTCGCCAGGCGACCGCGCCAATGTCGGCGGCGGGCAGGAAATTCCACGCCGTCTGGGCCGCACCGGCGCCCGCGGTCAGGACCACGGCGCAGGCGAACAGAACGGCGGACACGGTCGCGCGGCACGGACGGAATGCAAACATGACGAACCTCCGCGAGGGGCCAGCAGGGCGAGGATCAGGAACGAACCCCGCAATCATAGACGCCCGCGATGCTCCTATCAAGCGGTCGGGCAACGATCTGGCCCCTGGCGCGGGCGGCGTCTCGACGTCATCTCGACGGCGCGGGGTTGACGCGGCGCGCGAACGAACACAACCTATCGGGGCCGACCGCCGGCGATCCGGCAGCGGCCGTCACATTTTTTTACTTCACAGGAAGGAACAGACCGTCCATGCACAACATCGAGAAGAAGGGCCGCCTGACTCAGATCATCCACGCCGGCAACCGGATCGACCCCGCCACCGGCGCCGTTTCGATTCCCATCTACCAGAGCAGCACGTTCGCGTTCAAGAACGCCGACCACGGCGCGGCGTCGTTCCGCGGCGACCCCGAGGGCGGCTATATCTACACGCGCCTGGGCAACCCGACGATCGAAGCCCTCGAAACCAGCGTGTCGACCCTCGAGGGCGGCTGCGGTGGCCTGGCCTGCGCCACGGGCATGGCGGCCGTGAACCTGGTCTACTATGCGCTGTTGTCGCAGGGCGACCACGCGGTCTGCACCGAGTCGCTGTACGGCCCCAGCCGCATGGTGCTCGAAACCGAGTACCCGCGCTTCGGGATCACCGCCAGTTTCGTCGATTCGTCCGACCCGGCCAACGTGGAAGGGGCCATGCGCCCCGAAACGAAACTGGTCTACCTCGAAACGCCCGCCAACCCCACGCTCAAGCTGGCCGACATCGCCGCGATCTGCGCCATCGCCCACCGCCGCGGCGCCCTGGTCTGCGTCGACAACACGTTCGCCAGCCCCTATCTGCAGAATCCGCTGGAACTCGGCGCCGATCTCGTCCTTCACAGCATGACCAAGTTCATCAACGGACACACCGACGTCGTGGCCGGCATGGTCGTCGTCAAGGAGCCGCCGTTGTACAAACGGATCCAGAAAGTCCACCGCAACCTCGGCGGGACCATGGATCCCCATCAAGCCTGGCTCGTGCTGCGCGGCATCAAGAGTCTCGGCCTGCGTATGGAAAAGGCCCAGGACAACTGCCTGAAGCTCGCCCGCTTCCTCGAGGGCCATCCCCAGATCGCCTGGGTGCGCTATCCGTGGCTGGAAAGCCACCCGCAGCACGATCTCGCGCGCCGGCAGATGCGCGGCGGCGGCGCGGTGATGAGCTTCGGCGTCAAGGGCGGCCTCGCCGCGGGCAAGCAGCTCATGAACAACCTGGAGATCCCCGCCCTTGCCGTGAGCCTCGGCGGCATTGAGACATTGATCGAACATCCGGCGAGTATGACCCACGCCGGCATGCCCGAGTCCGAACGCAAGCGCGCCGACATCACCGACGACCTCGTGCGCATCGCCGTCGGTTGCGAGGATTACGCGGACCTCGAGGCCGACCTGGCCCGGGTCCTCGCCGCCATCGGAGGGGCATGAACGAGCAGTGGATCCGCGCCGATCGGATCATGTCGTCCTGGGACGATATGGGCTGGGAGGTCGACTACACCGCGCACCCGTTGTTGGATCCGGCGTTCATGGACAAGCCATCGCGGCTGCGTCGTTTCTTGCAGTTGACGCACCAGCGCATCGTCGGCGACGACCGCGCCTACCAGCGCGAAGCCGCGCGCCTGGTGCGTCCGCTCCGCGACGCGGTCGGCGAAATTCCGCCCTGCGCGGACGATGTGTTCATCGTCTCGGAGTTTCTCAGCGAAGCCGAGGTCTACCTGCAGTCGGCGATCGCGCTGCTGGCCGAACACGCCCGACCGGCGGCGCAGCCCCTACCCGAAGTGGTGGCCGCCAACGACTTGCGTGCCCTGACGGGTCTGGCCTGCACGGGCGAGGATCGCCGTCTGCGCTTCGAGGCGTTGCGCAAGATCCACCTGGCCAACCTGCTGTTGGACATCGACCACTCACGGCACGTGCAGGATGGTCCCCTGCACCTGGCCTACTTCCAGGATCTGCTGGAACGCGCTCTGTGGTACTACAAGACCCACGCCTATCCGGTCAACATCGGCTTTCACATCGATCAGGACGGCGAGACCATTCGCTATACGACCAAGCCCGCCGCCGGCGACCAGGTCTGGCACTTCGACTCGGCGTTCCTGGAGAGTCCCGGACCGGTGCGCCCGATTGCCCTCGATGTGCTTTACCACAGTTGCCGCTTCAAACGCTCGGTGGACAAGGTCAGCTTCGAGGTGGTCGATGGCCGGTTCCGCGTCCTGGAGCAGGTGCGGTGGCAGGACATGCGGCAGCATCGCAGCGGGTCGATCCTCTCGAAGATGCTGCGCAAGGGTATCAACAACCCCGACCAGATCGGCGACATGCTCGGCGCGATGTTCATCGTCCACGATGAAGACGCCCTGGACGATCTGATCACGCTTCTGGACCGCGGCATCGGCAACCCCTTCGGCTGGCGCAACGTCACCGACACCCTGGGTCCGGAGCCAGCCGGTCCGCGCCTGAATCGCCACAGCGGCAAAGGATTCCGCGTGTTCAAGGGCGATATGGATATCTTGATCCCGGGCCGTTACCCGGGCCAGGCCCCCTATCGATTCACCGTGGAGATCCAGATCCACACGCTGGAGAGCTTCCTGCGAACGGTGTGCGGTTCCCACCACGCCAATCACCTGGCCCTGAAGCTACGGCAGTTCTTGATGGGCCTGGTGCCGGTGCTGTTTCCCGCCGCGATCTACGGCAAGGACTGGCTGCAGCGCCATTGATCCGGATCAGGCCAAGGTCACCGTGCGCGGGCCGAGGGCGAGCCGCGCCACAGCCACGGCGTGACGCCGATCGCTGTCCGTCGTCGCCGGAACAGCGCCGTCGTTGATCGAAGCCAGGTCGTCCGGCCCGGCCTGCCTCACGGCGATCACGACGCGGCCGCCGGTCTGGCGGCCGGCGCGCAAGACGTGGCGCAGGCGCACCAGGTGCTCCACTCGCTCGGGAAACGTTTCCAGGTGCCCGATCAGCATCTGCTGCGGCACCGCAAGACCGGCCCGCAGCGCGCCCGCGAGCAGGCGCAGGTGCTGCTCGAGATCCGGCTGCCAGTCGAAGAGTTGCCAGAGGCGGGGACCCAGCAGTCGCGGCGCGGCCAGCGTACCGAACAGAGGATCGCCATCGGGAACGGCGGGCAACTGCGAGGCGACCTCGATGCCGGCCGCCGCGGCTTCCAGGTCGGCCAGCGTCGCCTCCTCGCTCACCAGGAGCAGCTCACCGCTTTCGAGTTCGCGGCCGGCCGCCTCGGCAAGCAGCTGCGCGGCCAGTTCGCTCGTCACCGGCGCCTGTTCTCGGTCGGGCACCGCCTGGAAACGGTCCCAGGGCGCAAGCGCCGGCCGGCGGGCAAGCAATGCCAGGTACCGGTCGCGCGGCATGGGCATCTCGCCGGTGGGATCTTCCGGGCGCATGGCCGTCCTTTCGCGATAACGGTGGGACGTTGCGGCCGCTCTGCCGGCGACGTCGCTGCCGACACGATAGCGGCTGCGGATCAGCCCCGCTCGTGGCGCCGCCAGGCCGCCCTTTTGCAGGGCTCGACCCAGAAGCGGTGCAGGGCGCGCCCGGCGCGATCATGCCAGCGGCGAAACTCGCGGCCCGGGTCGGCGCGCAACCGCGCGGCGTCGGTGGCGAGGTCCCCTGCGTACACCGCCTCGTACCGGGGCCAGAGCACATCGCGCACCCAGTCGTAAAGGGGAAACTCCGCGGCGTACATCGCGCGCAGTTGCTCGCGCCGCTCGGGATCGGCCAAGAGCGCGCGCGCCAGATCGTTGCGCTCGGCGGTGTTGCGCCGCACGTACGCGCAGCGCAATTCCGGGATCGCCAATTGACGCATGAGCAGCAGCGATTCCTCGAAGCGCTCTAGCAATCCGACAAAGACGCCGTGTCTTTCGATCGCGGCGATCGCCGCCTGGGGATCGCCGTCGCGATCGAAGAACCGCACCTGGCTGTTGTGGTGCTCGGGCCAGGCGCACCAGGCGGGCCAGTCGAGCGGCTGCGCGGTCGTCGAGACATGGAACTGATAGTGGGAAGCGCCCCGCGATAGCGGCTCGCGCATGAACGCGACATAGCGTACGGGCTGGACCTCGTGCAATCGCGACCAGAGGGTGAGCGTGTGGCCGCCGACCGCCCGCAGCCACGGGCACTGTTTCCGCAGGCGGCGCAGGTCTTCAGGTTGGTAGATCGGGATGATGAAGTCACGGCCGCCGGTGCCCGCGGGGCGGGGCGGCCGCAAAGGTTCGGCCTGGATATAGGCCGGCCCGTAGGTGCCGCGCAACACCGTGTCGAAGGTGCGGCCGCCGGTCTTGGCAAGATGCAGGAAAACGACCAGGGGTCGGGACATTCGCTTCTCCGCCCCCGTCACCGCACGAGGGTCAGCTTGCAGGTCGCCGCGTGGCGGCCGTCGAGCACGAGCCGCGCCGTGTAGACGCCGGCCGCGCATTCGCGTCCGCCCGCGTCGCGTCCGTTCCAGAGCCAGCGGTGGTCGCCCGCGGCGAGCGGCCCCTGCCATAGCACGCGCACCAGGCGGCCGCGCGTATCGTACAGGTCGAGTCGCGCCTGGCTCGCGCGTTCGAGCCGAGCCAGCAGCTCCGTGCGAGGGTTGAACGGATTGGGCCCGGCCGTCAAGCGTGAACCCGCCGCCGGCACTTCGGTGACCCCGGTGGGATCAGGCCGTTCGAAGCAGCCGATATCGGGACCGTCGCCGGCCGGCATGGGACGCAAATCGAGGTCCAGGGTAAAACCGATCTCCAGACCCGCGTCGATCAACGGTCCGCCGTCCAGCGGGTAACCCGTCAACAGGCTCTCGTAGGGCGACTCGGCCAGGACCACCGGCGAGACCGGCACCAGTCCGCCGAGGTTCATCTGGCCGGCGGCAGCGGCGCAGTGGTCGGCTGCAGCCATGCCGCCGTTGCTGCTGTAGACCTGCACGTGGACGCCGCTGGTGCCCCAGAACACGCAGTTCTGCAAAACGCAGAGCATGTCCGGGTGCCAGTCGCCGTACTCGTGGTAGTGCGCGAAAGCGTCTCCGAAGCGGTAGCTCGAGTTGAAGATTCGGTTGTCGACGAACGTCGAGTGGCGCACCACGACGCGCGGGAACATCCGGCAGACGATGGCGCCGCCGCGGCAGTAGCTGTTCGCGGGCTGACCCTGGTCGTCGTAGCCGGCCAGGTTGCGGATGAACAGGCAGGTGTCGATCCACAGGGTCTCGCCCAGGTTCTCCTGGAACGGCCCGCCCTTGAACACGCCGCCGGCGTGGAAATAGGCCACGTTGTCGAAGAACCGGCAGCGCCGCACGGTGCCCTCGCTGTATCGGCTCACGTAGACACCGGCCCCTTGCAGATTGTAGTTCTCGCGGAACACGCAATCTTCGACCAGCACCGGCACCATGCGGCCGCCGGTGGCGCCGGACGTGTGGATCGCGCCGCCGTCGCCCGCATCGAGCTGAACATCCGGTACGCCGCGGTTGTCCGTGAAGTCGCAGCGGCGGATGGTAACTGGACAAGCCTGCGTGTGATCCGTGCTGTTGCGGCGGAAATGCAGGCCGGCGCCCTCGGACCAGCCGTTAGCGACCCCGCCCCGGCTGCCGCGGATCTCGCAATCCTCGAACAACACTGCGGTGCTGAGCGTCGAGACCGCGCCGCCGGGCCCGCCGCTCGTGTTGTCGCTGAACGTGCAACCGCGGAACGTCGCCGCACTGAGCTGCTGGCGCGCGTCGATCATCACGGCGCCGCCGCGCGGATCTGATCCCTCGATGAGGTTAGCGCTGAACACGCAACCGTCGAACTCGGCCATCAGGCCGGCACCGAGAAACACCGCGCCGCCGCGGCCGGTGCTGCGGTTGCCGGTGAACTCGCAGTTCACCGCGGTCAACACGCCGGCGAAGGGGAGCCGCAGGGCCGCGCCACCGACGAAACCCGCCCCGACGGCCGCGAGATCGCGGAACCAGCAACCGACCAGGACGATCTCGGTGCCGGCGGCCGTGGTCGCCAGCGCCACCGGCTGGCGCTGGTCGCCGCCGCCGGTCACGGTCAGTCCCTGTAGACGCAACGCCGGCAAACCAGCCGCAACGATCAAGCTGCCGGTATCGCCGAGATCGAGGCGGGCCCCCTGCGGCGCCGGCGACAGGGCCGCATTGCCCAGCAAGGCGACGGCCACGGTGAGCGCGGCAGCGACGGCGTGTTCGTCAGGGCTGCAGAGAACCGAGTCCGCGGCGGAGGCTTCAGCCAACGCGGCGGCGAGCGTCGGGTAGCAGTTGGCCGGCGACCAGTCGCCTGGAATGCTGGGTTGACTGGTACGGGTTCCCGAAGGCAGAACGTGATACCGCTCGGCCTGCGCAGGCCAAGGGGTCGAAACCGCCGCGACGATCAGAATCGACGCCAATAACGCCGCCGAACCACGGGTCATGCCGATACCTCGGAAACGATCGCGATCAAATTAAATATTAAAATCATGCGTTATTTTAACATTAAGTTCCTGCGCCGTCAACCCGCTCGTAGAGTCGCTCCAGGCTGGCGACTGCCCGCGAGAGGTCGTACCGCTCGGCCACCAGGTTCCGGCCCGCGGCGCCACATCGTTGCCGCTGTTGGGGATCGGCCAGCAATGAGGCGATCGCCGTCGCCAGATCGGCCACTCGGCCGGGCTCGACCAGCCGTCCCTGCCAGCCGTCCTCGACCAGGTCCGCCACGCCCGCAATGCGATAGCCGACGACCGCACAGCCGCCCGCCATCGCCTCCAGCAGCACCAACGGCAACCCTTCCAGCAGCGAAGTCGAAACAAAGAGGTCGGCAGCCTGCAACAAAAGGCCGAGATCGTCGCGCACTCCCATCAGCTTGACCCGGTCGGTCAGACTGCGGCGCGCGATGTCGGCCGCCAGCGCGTCGGCCTCGTCGCCGGTGCCGGCGATCACAGTCAGCGCGTCGACGCCCTGGTCGCGCAGAATCTCGGCCGCGGCCACGAGATCGCGAAAGTTCTTCTGCGAGGACAAGCGGCCGGCGCCGACCACAAGCGGTCGCGCTTCGCCGGCTCCCAGCGACGCCCGCAACGCGGCCCGCTCCTGCGTGGAAAGCGGCGGCGGCAAGTCCACGGCGTTGGGCACGACCAGGATACGCGCGGCGAGGTGTTCGCCCAACGCCAGGTCCTCGATCAACGACGCCCGCACGCTGTCACTAACCGCCACCACCGCATGGCAGCGGCCAAGAACCAATCGATACGCGCGCCGGCGCAGGGCTCGGCGCCAGGCGGCATCGGCCGGGCCGTAGCTGAACTCGTCGTTGCTGTGAACGGTCGCCACGACGTTCACGCGGCGCGATAGCGCCAGCCACAGGCCCCAGAAGTTGGCTTCCGGCAAGTGAGTCTGCACCACCGCGACGCGATCGGCCTCCAGCTGCGCGAGTAGCCGGCGGCGACCGTCGCGCAGACTGGCCAGCCAGGCCAACGGACGCCTTACCGAGGCGCGGGCGATATCCAGTTCGCGCAAACCGACCGCCGGCGCCAGGCGTGCCGCGAGCGCACCCCCCCGTTGCAGCGCGTAGACGAGCGTCGGCCGGCCGCCACCGGCGCGGGCGGCCGCCAGACGCGCCGCCATCATCTCGGCCCCGCCGACCGTCAATCGTTCGAGCAGGTGGGCGACCACAAGCGGTGCGGGCACGATCGGCCTACTCCGCGAGCTGCTGGTGGAAGGTGACGAGTCCGCGGCGCACGAGAGCCGCAACGGTCGAATCCGCGGCCGCCTGGCTGGCAAACGGCCCGAGCACGACGCGCCTCCACGCTTGCCCGTCCGGCAGCACCGTATCGCGGTATCCGGTCGGGCAGTCGACCTCGGTCAGCAACGCCGTGTAGCGCGCCGCGCGCAGCGTATCGCGGAAACTCGCCACGTGGATCCAGATGCCCGCTGCGAGCCGAGGACGCGCCGTCGCATCGGCGCCGGGCAGCGCCGCCTCCCGGGCCGGCGGCGCGAGAGCGCCGAGGCCGCTCGGCGGTTCGGCGGCCGGTTCGGCCGTAGGGTCGACCGCGGCTGCGCCGTCCCGCGAGATGGGCTGGCCGTCCCCGGAACCCGGCCGCGCGTCGGCGGCCTTTAGATCGGCCGCCGGCACCAGCGCCGCGGCCGGAAGATCGGCGCTGCCGCCGGACCGGTCGGCCAAGATCAGTTTCCAGGCGGCCCACCCGCCGAGCAGCAGAACGATCAGCCAGACCCAGATCCAGGCACCGATACCGCGCCGCCCCGCTTTCCGCGTACGCTGCCGCCTGGTCGTCATGCGCGATGCCGCCAAGGCGTCGGTCGCGCGGCCGGCATCTGGTTGGACCACGCCGGCGGTCAGCGGCGTGTTCGGCGGCGAAACCGATTCCGTTTCCGGCGACGCGGGCACCGCCGGCCGCGTCGTCGCCGCCGCCATCGGCGTCGCCAGCTCTGGCGCGTCGAGCACAGGCGGCGGCGCCTCGGGCAAATCCTCGGCCGCCACATGGCGTGCGTCGACCCGGCGGCTTTTCTCCACGAACGCCGCCAGCAGTGCGTGGCTCGCGAGATGGTTGACCAGCCTCGGCACGCCGCGGCTCAACCCGTGGATCTTGGCGATCGCCGCCTCGGCGAACAACGGTTCGCGGCGGCCCGCAACGGTGAGGCGATGCGCGATATACTCGCCGGTTTCCGCCTCGGTCAGGGGTTCGAGACGGTAGTGGATCCGGATGCGCTGGCGCAGTTGCGCCAGTTCCGGCCGGTTGATCAGGGACTCCAACGACGACTGACCGGCCAGAACGATCTGGAACAACTGCTTATCGGGCTGACCGAGATTGGTCAGCAAACGGACTCCCTCGAGCGTCTTGGCGTCCAGATTCTGGGCCTCGTCCACGATCAGCAGAATCTTGCGCCCCTCGGCATGGACTGCCAGCGCCTGGTCCTTCAACAGGCAGACCAGGTCGGCGGCATCGGCTCCGGCCGGCCACGTTTGCCCGAGGTCGTGCAGCATCAGTTTGAGGAATTCCGGATAACTGACGTTCGTCACGTTGACCAGGATCTGGCGAAACAACTTGGAGACTTTGCCCTGCAAACTATTCAATGCCAAGGTCTTACCCATGCCGATGGCGCCGACGATCAGCACGAAATCCTCGCCCTGCTCCAGACCGTAGCCCAAATGAGCCATGGTCTCTGCGTGCGCATGCGAACGGAACAGGAACCGGAGATTCGGTCCCATGGCGAACGGATCACTGTGCAAGCCGAAGTGGGCTTGATACATCGAATCACCTGCCGTCGTGCCAGATCCTGCCGGTTTGACCGGCTGCGCCGTCCGCACCGGATCAGCGGTGGTCGCGCCGAGCGCCGCCGGCGGCGGCCGCCCCGGGGCATGGCTCTACCTCCAAGATGATCGGCCAAGATCGCGCGAAACTCAACCGCCGATCACAGGCCGGCGTCGGCGACGCCGGGAAGCCCGCGCGTCGTTATCTTCGCATCTGCCCCGGCGGACAGCGAAACCGGCGAATTGTCCGTTGCCGCCCTGGCGAACGCGGGCTAGTATTGGACGGCCCAGATCCCCTGCCACACCCTTATCCCTCCCGGGATCGGCTCCTGCATGTCCGACGATCTGAAAGCGAAAACGATTCGCGGCGTAGGTTGGAGCACCGTCCAGAGCTGGAGCGTCCAGCTCATCTCGTTTGTGGTCTACCCGATCCTGGCGCGCCTGCTCGGACCCGAAGCCTACGGTCTGATTGCGCTCGCCGGCGTGTTCATCATGATGCTCGACATCTTCCTGGATGTCAGCTTCGGTGCGGCCATCGAGCAGCGCAAGGACCTCGCGCCGCAGCATATCAACGCGGTGTTCTGGGCTTTCCTGGCGCTGGGTCTGGTCTTGACCTCCGGGAGTATGCTTGCCGCGCCGCTTATTGCGAAGTTCTTCCGCGAGCCCGCTCTGCCGCCGGTCATCCGCTGGTTGTCACTCGGGTTTCTGTTACAGATGGTTTGCGGCGTGCAGGCGTCGTTGCTGCGACGCGAGTTGCGGTTCAGGGCGCTGGCCAAACGAACGCTCTATGCGACCGTTTCCGGCGCGGTGGTGGGAATCACCATGGCGATTAGCGGCTACGGCGTCTGGGCGCTGGTCGGACAGCGACTGACGACCCGGGTCGTTACTGTGATCGTGCTCTGGCGGTTGAGCCCTTGGCGCCCACAACGGGAGTTCTCCCCCCGCCATTTTCACGAAGTTGCGGGATTCGGGTTCTCGGTTATGGGCAACCGGGTGCTGAGTTACCTCAACCAGCGCCTCGATCAACTACTGATCGGGCGCTACCTGGATACCGTCGCACTTGGCTTATACTTCAACGCCCAACGCTTGATGACGCTCGCCACCGGCCTGCTCATCGGCAGCTACTCCCAAGTCGCCATGCCGGCGTTCGCGAAGCTGCAGGACGACCTCCCCCGCTTGCGCGCAGCGTTCAACAAAGCCTGCCGTTTCATCACCCTGGTTGCGTTTCCGGCCTTCATGCTGCTGGCGGTCCTGGCCGAGGAGTTGATCGTGGTCGTGATCGGCGACAAGTGGCGGGACAGCGCGCCAGTCTTGCAGATGCTGTCGCTCGCCGGCATCATCCTCGCCGTTCAGTACGTCAACGGAGCCGCGATGATGGCCGTCGGACGTGCGAATCTGCGTCTGTTGGTGCTGGCCGCGCACGGTCTCGGCAACACCATCGGTTTCTTGCTGGCGGTCAGACACGGAATCGTCGCGGTGGCGGCGGCCTATACGATCCGAGCGTACTTGCTGTCGCCGCTCGACACCTTGGTGAACCGCCGTCTCGGCGCGGTGTCGGTCCGTGGCTTGATGCGCGCCATCCATGCGCAAGCCATCGCGGCTGCGGTCATGGGCGCCAGCCTCTGGTACGCGAAGCATCGCTTGTTCGCCGATCTGGACGATATCCTTCGCCTGTTAACCTGCGCGACGCTAGGATTGATTGTGTATACGGGCACGGCGCTGTTAGTGGACCGGAGCTTGTGGAAGGACGCCTTTGACCTGGCCCGGCATCTGCTCCCGCGACACCGCCAGACTCGCACCGCGGAGACTCGATGAGCACTATTTTAGGATCGCTGCGCCGTCTCAAACAACGCTGGCGCTTGACCCAGGAAGCCCGGCGAACACAACACTGGTGCCGTCGCGCCCGGCGGCTCGTGCGACAACCGTCTGCCGGGGGCCGCGTGCTCGTGTTGGTATCGGGCCGCTTTGGCAGCATCGGCGACGAGGCCATGGTGCTCTCGGCCCGCGCCGGCGCCTCGCGGCAGGGCGTCGCACACGCGACGCTGGTATCGTACGGAAGTGACGAGCCTTGGCCCCTGCCTCCCGGCTATGATCGCGTACTGAATCTCTCACGCCGTTTCAGCAGCGATTTCTGGAGCACGTGCGCCGACTGGCTGCAGGCGTTGCACGATGCCACTCATTTCTACATCATCGGTGCCGACGTCATGGACGGACACTACAGCCCGTACGAATGCCGGCAGCGAGTCGTGTTTGCGAGAATGGCGCACGCGGCGGGTCTTCGCACTGTCGTGCTCGGTT
>Ga0334885_1002424_pt1 | contig 19343 bp, 7 predicted proteins | sample GraSluR1_MG_8_FD_207233 | JGI IMG/M metagenome (GOLD analysis project Ga0334885, IMG submission 207233) | Sludge microbial communities from methane-producing bioreactor in Wageningen University, Netherlands - Granular Sludge_31_05-R1 | ecosystem: Engineered > Bioreactor > Anaerobic > Unclassified...
AGGTGCCTAACAAAATAGTTACGACAGAGGCAAGAGCCTCAGTAGAACAGGGAATCGTCATCGCGAGAAACCCCGAAGTGTCGGGGCGACGAAGCGATCTGTTTGCAGGCAATCAGGCAGGAGCCTAACAAAATAGTTACGACAGAGGCAGGAGCCTCATTAGAACAGGGAATCGTCATCGCGAGAAACCCCGAAGTGTCGGGGCGACGAAGCGATCTGTTTGCAGGCAATCAGGCAGGTGCCTAACAAAATAGTTACGACAGAGGCAGGAGCCTCGTCCGAACGATTCCCTTACTTTTTTCCTGCCATGAAAAAAGTAACAAAAAAATCACCGCTGCCAGAGCGTTCTCTTGAACTCTACGGATAAGCAGCTTTGGCAGGCGGAGCGCAATCGCTACATTCCTATTCTCTAATATCAAAGTGCTATTGTATGGAAAATCCAAGGGCAAATGGCTTATTACTTGCTCGCAGCGCTCCTCCTGTGCATTCCCTGCAATCTGCTCACCTCTTGAGTTCTACGAGAACCCTCTGAAGGCGGAATTGGGAAATACTGGCTGGTGCCTCGTCAGACCCGGGGTGTTGGTACGACGAAGCGATCTGTATTTGAACGGCGAATCAGGCAGGTGCCTAACAAAATAGTTACGACAGAGGCAAGAGCCTCAGTAGAACAGGGAATCGTCATCGCGAGAAACCCCGAAGTGTCGGGGCGACGAAGCGATCTGTTTGCAGGCAATCAGGCAGGTGCCTAACAAAATAGTTACGACAGAGGCAAGAGCCTCGGCCAAACAGAGATTTATAGAGGAGAATTTTTTTGCATAAATTTTCCAAAAAAATGTTGTTATAATAAAAAACGGCTGCCCGAGAGTAGCCGTTTAAAAATCAATTGATTTTATAATTATTTCACTATCATTGCTTTAATGACTTCCATTTCAGCCTTGAGTTTCTCAATTTCCTTCCTATAAGAATTAATTGTTTCGTTTTGCTGTTTTACAGTATCTTCAAGTTTGTTGTTAAGATCAATTATGGCTTGAATTGATAAAATGGCAAAGTCATCATACGACAAAGATTTATATTTTACATTCCTGCTTTCAAACTCCTTGACAAGTTCGGGAAAAACAAGTTCAACCTCCTGTGCAATAAAGCCTAGTGATTTGGGCTGATCATTTTCTTCCTCATTAAAATGGAACATTGAAGGTTTAAGCATTATAATCTTATCTAGAATATAACCTATATTTTCTACATTCTTTTTTAAACTCTTATCAGAGGGTTGATAATAATTCCCATTCGAGTCTACAATTTGGGCTTTAATTACACCATCAAATATAAAGTTTAGATTATCTGTACTACTGGCAATGCCCAAATCCCATGTATGAGTTGAAAGATAATCCTCAATACGAAACGCTGCATCAGCAACATTTTGCTTTATGTGTAACTTCAATGCAGGACTTGAAGCTCCAATCCCCACATTGCCATCACCTCTAATTCTCATTATCTCCGAGGTTCCTGCATAAAATATATGCGAAAACGTGCTTGTTGCCTGCGGAATTGAATACCATAGTGTATTGCTTGATATTCCCAGTGCATAATCAACAGCGCTGGAAGTAATGTTGGGATAAAGAACAAGTTTTGTTCCAGCGCTTCTTGTAGTTACTGTTGGTACAGCAACCCCTTGGTTATTAAACAGTATGGTGTTCGATGTGCTGCTATTAAGCGATAATTTTGAATTTGTACCACCCAGCTCTAGTAATTCACTCGGAGCAACTGTTCCTATTCCCACTTTTCCTCCCATTATGGCCATGGTGTTGGCTTGGGTAACAGTTGTGCTGAACTGATCGCTCAATGCAATGGCATATGAATAATTACCGTTAACCTTAATTCCCCCGCCAAAGGCATACGATGACTGTCCATTAGCTTCAACTTCGTCACCAAATGCGAAAGAAAAGTAATTAGTAGCTTTGGCTTGCGATCCTATTGCAAAACTATAGGAACCGCTGGCAATGGATGTATGTCCAAATGCCGTAGAAAAATCGCCTGTAGCTCCTGATTGAAATCCACCCGCCAATGATCCTTCACCACTTGCAATGGTTAGCGTTCCCATTGCTGTGGAGAAATCCCCTGATGCGGTATTGGTAGACCCCATTGCAGTTGACCAATCGCCTATTGCCTGAGAACTCTCACCCAGGGCTACGCTCCATCTTCCAGCGGTAGAATTTGCCCCCAATGCTAAGGCATATTCACCGACAGCCCAAGAGTTATACCCTAACGCAATGGCATATAACCCATCGGCTTTTGTTCTATATCCTGAAGAGAGAGAATAATTTCCGTTAGCCTGCGATTCGTATCCCATTGCGGTGGAGTAATCGCCTGTAGCCTGCGTTTTATAACCCAATGCTGATGAGAATAACCCTGTTGCCTCTGATTCGTTTCCAAAGGCTATTGCTCCAATTTTACTTGTGTATGCACCCATACCAATGGATACGCTATGCTCTCCTAAAGCGGTTGTGGGGATACCAGTGGATGCCCCTCCTGGCAAACGACCCACCGAGCCAATTGCATAAGATCCAATCCCTTTGGCTATAGCCGAGTCGCCAAATGCAAAGGAGTTATCCTCATGGGCCAGAGCGTTCTTTCCAATGGCTGTGGAGTAGTGTCCCCTTGCAATGGCCTCGTAGCCCAATGCCTGCGAGTAGTTTCCAATGGCCTTCGATTCAAATCCCGATGAGAAGGAGTTCATACCTACGCTGTCGGGCTTTTCGATCAGCACCTGACCGGTCATAAAGGCATTTTTCGATGGGTACCAAAGTATTCGGGCTTCGCTGGGGTTGATTACCCTTGTGGTGTCGGCTGAAACGTTGAAGAAACTTGGCAATTCCTCTCCCTTAAAACCCGTTAGTCCACCGATGGCGAAACCACTCTTGTTGCCCTTATCGGGCAACACCTCCGTGCTGAAGGAAACCCGGGTACTGTCGCGGGTAACCCTCAGATACTCCTCGGGCAGGTTCTTGAAGCCGGTCAGCCCCCCTATGGCGAAGCCACCCTTGTTGCCCTTGCCCCCTCCAGCGACTGGCTCGGTATCGATGTAGAAGCGGGTGCTGTCGTGCGCCACAAACATCAGCGCCACAGTGTCGGCCTTGAACCCCGTGAGTCCGCCGATGGCAAATCCGCCTTTATTGCCTTTTTCTGTGGGTTCGCGAAGGTAGATACGCACACTATCGGGTGTCACACGGAAGTACTCCGTCTCGTTATCCTTGAACCCCGTTAGCCCACCTATGGCAAAGCCACTCTTATTGCCTTTGGACTCCTTGGCATCGTCCTCCACGTACATGCGAACCCCCTTCTCGTACACCGCGAATACGATCTTATCCTCGCTGTTGCGCACCACAAAGATGGGTTCATCCTCGGCCGGTTGGGGGTTGTAGTTGACCACACCCACCCAGCCACCCTTTGTGGCATCGTAGTAGAAGAAGCTGTTCTCGTCGGTGTCGTACACCAGCAAGCCGTTGGCTGGCGATGCGATGGCCTGTCTCTGAACGGTCGTGAGTCGGGGTATGAGCATCCCCTTATCGGTGGCTCTCACGTCCAGAATGGATGAGGCATGGGGGGTTGAAACCCCTGTTGTCTCCGTGATCACAACTCCTTGGCCACGGATCATTCCGGAAATGGATAGAAAAATTGCCAAAAGGCAAAGTTTTGTGTAGCAGAAAAAGGGTAAACGTTTCATGGCTAACGGCTTTAGGTTAATACTAAAGATGCAAAACCAAATAAATTTACCCGAGGGGCCGTTTTTGGCGGTCGGACGGGGGGGTATTTGTGGAAAACCAATAGAAAATTACAAATATTTTTTAATACAAAGCAAATTATTGGGGGAGTTTTTCTCACTCACGGAGTGAATTGTTGGCTCAGAGGAGGAGTCACCCCGTGAGTGAGAAACAAAAGTTGTTAAAATTTTGTGTAATGACCCATAAGCCTTTGGTTTGTTGAAGAATACTGAACCCAAACTGAGCAATAGGAGGTACCGCCCTGTGCATCGCCAAAATGGATTTGGTACCCATAGCCATCTACAATATTCTTATCGACTAATAGTTCTGGATCATCGGTTACAAAACTATCGCCTGATGAAGATGCCCCTTTTTGGTTTTGCCACCAGATGTGACAAAATTCTCCACCCGATACATTTTCCAAGTATATGGTTTGAGTTGTATGATCCCATCTTAATTTAAATTTGCCATCATAAATTGAGGCAATTATTCCACTTGATGTTAGATTGATTTTTCCCATGGTCAACTCATTAACGGCTCCTGTAAAATTTCCGGTAACGTTTCCCTCCAGATCACCACTAAAGTCACCGATAAATTCGGAAGCTGTAACCGTTCCGGTAACAGTGGCGTTACCGTTCACCTGTAACTTTTCAGTTGGGGTGGTGATGCCAATACCCATATTGCCATTCTTAAGTACCGTTAATGCATTACTTCTGCTTCCGTAACCTGTACCATTGGCAAGAATAAAAAGAGGATCGGTTAGAACCCATGCTGTGCTATCGTATGCAATATTCTCTTCATTATAGCTTCCAAAAACAAAGCTGGTATGTGCGTGTGCATATGCATTCATTCCGATTACGGCAGAGTAACGCCCGTACGCCTGAACCCCAGACCCTATGGCAACAGAACCACGATTGTAGGCATCGGCGTGATCGCCAATAGCAGTAGCGCAGTACGAATTAGCTCTTGATGTGGAACCAATGGCTACAGAGTAAGCACCCGAAGCATTAGAGGATATTCCCAGCGATATGGACGATATTCCGTTCGCTTCGGCGTAAGGACCAATGGAAATTGCTTTATTCCCAGCCACTCCTGTTTTTGCAGAGTATCCAATTGCAAATGAGTTCTCTCCCTTTGCATGGGAGTATCGTCCAATAGAAGTACTCCAACTTCCTTCTGCTGTGTTTTGATGGCCAATTGCAGTACTATAGCTCCCCGTTGCATTTACAGAATGGCCTAGCGCTAAAGCTCTTTCGCCGTAGGCACGAGCAAATGGACCAAGGGCTGTGGCGTAATTTGCCTTTGCTTCGGCAACGGTTCCAATTGCAAAGGAGTACTGATTCTCTGCTTTTGCAAAGAAACCGTTTGCATAGGAATAGTTACCGGTTGCGATAGAGTTAGAACCATGAGATTCTGAGTACCATCCTAGGGCTTTTGATTTGTATCCAAAGGCGAAAGAGAAAGGAGCTTCTGCAAATACTTCGGCACCCATAGCAAATGACGACTCACCTACTGACCTTGATCCCAAACCGAATGCGAAGGAATAATCACCATTGGCCATCGTAATATTTCCAGTAGGACCAAGTGTATCCCGACCCACGTAACCGAATGCAAAACTACCAACTCCCCTTGCCTCAGTAAATGCTCCAAATGCGTAGGCATCTTCATTAAGTGCTTTTGCCCCATCGCCGAAAGAAAAGGAGTTTTCGTTATTTGCTACAGCATTTTTACCAATTGCAGTTGAATAATTCCCCCGTGATATCGCTTTATATCCCATCGCCTGGCTCCAGCCTCCAACAGCCTTCGATTCGTACCCTGTGGCTGTGGAGTTGGTCCCCACACTGTCGGGATCCTCTATGATCACCTGGCCCGCCATAAAGGCGTTCTTGGTCGGATACCAGAGAATACGCGCCTCGCTGGGATCGATGGTCGCAGTGGTGTCGGCCGATACGTTGAAGAAGTTAACGGGAGCACCAGATTTAAACCCAGTGAGACCGCCAATGGCGAATCCGCTCTTGTTGCCCTTGCCCGAAGATTCGGTGTCGATGTAGAAGCGGGTGCTGTCGGGGGCCAAGAACATCAGAGGCACTGTATCGGCTTTTAAACCTGTGAGGCCGCCAATGGCGAAGCCTCCCTTGTTGCCCTTTTGGGTGGGTTCGCGAAGGAATATCCTCACGCTGTCGGGCGTTACCCTGAAGTACTCCGTGTCGTTCTGCTTGAACCCCGTTAGACCGCCTATGGCAAAACCACTCTTGTTGCCCTTGCCACCGGGCACAAAGTCGTCCTCTACGTACATGCGAACACCTTTCTCGTAAACGGCCATAACAATTTGACCCAAGCTGTTACGAACCACGAAAATGGGCTCCTCGGGGAGGGATTCGGGGGGATCTACTTCCATGCCCTCTCCCATAAATCGCCCTCTGGCCCGGATGTTACCGTCCACGTCAAGCATTTCGGTGGGAGTGTCGGTGCCAATACCCACCTTGACCTCGGTGATTACCTGGTTGTCGCCATCCTGCCATAGGGTAGTCAGGAAATCGGGCGTTACGCTTACCCATTTTTCGCCATCGTGCCGCAGCAGGTCACCCTCAACGGCATCCGTAAAATCGAAGCTGGCGGTAAGCAAGGGATCGGTTTCCCCGGTGAGGTAGTCCTGCAAATCGGATATTTGGCTTTCCGTGATTTCAATGCCCGTGGATTTATCCCAAGCGGTGAATACCGGATCGGTTTCGTTCAGTTCACCGGTCAAGTCCTCTGCCCTGAAGGCGTGTAATGCGTAGGGTACGCTGAGCAGCTGGGTGACCCCAAGCAGTGAGTAGGCTTTGCCTCCAGTAGGATCAACCTCTACCATTAGGTAAACATCTCCCTCCTCCCATGGCACGTCGGCGAAGGTTTTTTCAACTGGGGTACCGCTGCCCACCACAAGGCTCACAACGCCCTGAGGACTGGTGGTGAGAACGTGCGTCTCGGCGTAGTGAATGGTTTCCCCTGCCTCGTCCTGCAGGGTAAGGCGGATGGACACCTGTTGCTCCGAAAGGGGTTGACCCTCCGTATCACGGATAACCGCCTGGTAGTTGAAGCCCTGAGGGGCTTGGGCAAAGGATGCCAGGTACAGGGCTATGCCTAAAATTGAAGTGAGTAGTTTTTTCATGGTGGATTTAATGATTGGGTGATTGCCCCGACGTCCCGACGCTTCGGGACGGGGGATTGGATGATTGCCCTTTGACAAGCTCAGGGTGACTAATGATTGATTGGGTGAGTTCATAAAGTGCCTAAAGTTGGGAGTGACAAAGTTTAGGTGCCAAAAAAAATACAAACCGAAGAATTGATTCGTTTAGGGAAAATTACAATTTAAATCAATATCATTGAAAAAAATCGGGCATTTTTTGACGAAAAAAACGGCCACCCTTGGGTAGCCGATGAACAAAAAGTGGTTTGGGCGCTTGGGCTTATTAAGCCAAATGCATTTCTATGATAGGCATAGCCTACAAAAATAAGCCCGGCGGAGGTAGAACCTCCGTCGAACTTGGGGATTTATACCTACTTGATAAGTAAAGCCTTGATGGTTTCGAGTTCGGTTTTAAGGGATTGGAGTTCACGGTTGCTACTTTTTAGCATTTCTATTTCACCTTGCTGTCGCTCAATTATCTCTTGCTGCTCCTGCATACCCTTAATAAGAACTGGGACGAGATCGGAGTAGTTAATTCCCATAGTTTCCGATTCGTCTTGTCCTTTGCTAACCACCTCGCTAATAACCTCATCAACCTCCTGTGCTATGAGGCCAATTTTACGAGAGTTAGAGTTACTATTTAACCAGCTAAAAATGACCGGGTTTAGCATCATGATATGGTTTAACCCATATGTAAGGGTTGAAATGTTGGTTTTTAGTCTTTGGTCCGAAGTTGTAATTACTCCACCTTGAGCATAAACCACACTCCAGCGTTTATCGGATGTACCCAAGGAATGTGTATTGTCGTTTTGTGGGTTAATATTTCCGTTTGCATTGATTCCGCCTCTACCCAGCAATAAAGAACCCGTTGTATCTAATTCAAGGTTTACGTGCCAGCCATCATCATCCAAATTAACCAGTTTGAACTTGTTATCATCGGAACTGTGGTTAATTTGCCAAAGTTTTTCATTTGCAAGATCATTTACGGCAAGAGCTATGGTAGCGTAGTTATATCCATCGTCACCCCCTACAAGTTTTAATCTTGATGAAGCACCATAGGGATGCCCATTGATGGTAACACAATAGTCAACATCAGGATTACCATCGATACCTAACTTTGAGTTTAGCCTAAGTGTTCTGTGTTCAAAATCACCATAAATAAGCGCCCAGGTAGAGTCTGCATTTGTGTTATCAATATATAGCTTGTTTGATGATAATTCGTTAGCACCAGCTTCGTTGCCTATAAAAATATTTTTGTTGCCAGTATTATTATAACCGGCACCACGGCCAATTAGTACGTTTTCGTACCCCTCGGCTTTTCTTCCTGCAACCGCACCAATAATAACGTTATCTGACCCAATTTCGCTATCTGCAGCAGCCCAGGCGCCCATAATTGTGTTTCCTGTACCAGTTGTAGTGGTTGACCCTGCTTTCAATCCCACAATAACATTCATTTCTCCGGTTACAAGGTTAGCTGCAGTTCCTGAACCAAGAAATGTGTTGTATCCTGAAGTACAATCCTCCCCTGCAAGCCAACCTAAAAACACATTCTCTCTCCCGGTTTCATTATAATAACCACTCCTAAACCCAAGATACACGTTATCGCTACCTGTGGTATTATTAATACCAGCGGTATTTCCTATAAATACATTAGAAGTTCCAGTTTCAATACCTCTACCGCTTTGATAACCAAGAAAAACATTTTCAGAAGATAGGACATTGCTAAAACCTGATTCAAATCCAATAAAAACATTATTATAGCCAGCATGACTATTGTAACTAACTAAGTTTCCAATATATACATTTGAATTACTTTCCTCTTCTGATTCACTAAGATTATACCCAGCATAAGCACCCAAAACAACATTCCTATGACTTTTAATCGCTTTATAACCCGAATGATCACCAATAAATGTATTGCCATAGTCGCCATCGAACATATACCCTGCCTCAATACCAATAAAGGTATTGGAGAATCCTGTTGTGTTAGTGTATCCAGCCATACCCCCAATAAAAACATTGGCACCACCAGTTGTTGTATTTTTCCCCGTTTCGTAACCAATGAAAACATTGCCCCAAGGGCTATCAGAGTTGAACCCACTGTTATTCCCAATGTAAATATTTTCCTGACCATTTAAATGGTTAAACCCAGCCTTGGTACCAATGAAAATATTGTTTGATCCCGATTCATTTTTTGTTCCGCTTCTATTGCCCACAAAAACATTTGATTGTCCATCGAAGTTGTTTAATCCTGTTCCTGTTCCAAGAAAGGTGTTTTCACTACCATCGATGTTGTGGAACCCGGTAGAGTCGCCCACAAATGTATTGTTTGATCCAACCGTATTGCTAAATCCAGAGAAACTCCCCAGAAAGGAGTTGAAAGTACCAATGGTGTTGGAGTTTCCTGCAAGATATCCCAGAAATGTGTTGTAGTTGCCATCCACGTTGCTGTATCCGGTTTGATAGCCCAGGAAGAGGTTCCCTGACCCGCTCTGGTTGTTGTATCCGCTCTGATACCCCACGAATGAGTTGCTTTCGCCTGAGCTGATGTTCATACCGCTCTCGTAGCCCAAAGCCGAGTTGTATAAACCCGTTGTTATTGAGCTGCCACTGTTGTGCCCAATGAAGTAGTTCTCTGGGGTAAGGAAAAGAAAGTTTTGAGATTCGGTCTTTAGTCCTGTAAGTCCTCCTATGGCAAAACCCCCTTTATTGCTCTTACCGCTTTCGGTGTCAACGTAAACACGGGTGCTGTCGCGGGTTACCCTTAGGTACTCCTCAGCGGATTGCTTAAATCCCGTAAGCCCTCCAACGGCGAAGCCGCTCTTGTTGCCCCTGGTGCCAGAGGTGTCGATGTAGATGCGGGCCATGTCGGGGTTGATAAACATCAGATCGTAGGGGGTATCCTTTAGACCGGTGAGCCCACCAACGGCAAAGCCTCCCTTGTTACCCTTATCTGCTGGCTCTCTCAGGTAGATACGAACGCTGTCGGGGGTTACCCGAAAGTACTCCGTCTCGCCCTCCTTCATGCCGGTTAAGCCGCCGATGGCGAAGCCTCCCTTATTGCCCTTACCTTCGGGCAATACGTCATCCTCCACGTACATGCGTATCCCGTTTTCGTACACGGCAAAGACGATTTGACCAGCGCTGTTGCGCACCACGAAGATGGGATCGTCCTCTCCTCCGCTGGGATTCCCAACGAACTCAAGGGCACTCTGTGCATGGAGCGCATAGGGCACGCTGAGCAGCTGGGTGACCCCCATGGTGCTTCCGTTGAGCTGAACCTCTACGAAGTAGGGTCCTTCGGCCCAGCCAATGGCAGCGAAATCGGTAGGGTTGACCGATCCCACCGCCAGGTTTACCAGGCCAAACTCGTTGGTTTCGGTGGTGAAGGTCTCGGTGCAGATCACCGTGCCGTTAGCGGTTCCCTGACGGATGTTGATGGTGATATCGACCTCTGTGCTGGCGATGATCTCGCCCGCTGAGTTGCGGATAACCGCTTGATAGTTGAAGCCCTGGGGGGCTTGGGCAAAGGATGCCAGGTAGAGGGTTATGCCTAAAATTGAAGTGAGTAGTTTTTTCATGGTGGATTTAATGATTGGGTGAGTACTAAGGTTACGGGTTGCGAGTTTAGGGTTGCGAGTTTAGGGTTTAGCATTTCGGCCCCCGAAGCCCCGATGCTTCGGGGCGGGGCTCAGTGTAAAGGTTTAGGGTTTAGGTGACGAAAAATTACAAGTTTAAGAATTCATTCGTATAGAGCAAATTACAATTTAAATCAATACCATTGAAAAAAATTGGGCATTTTTTTACAAAAAAAAACGGCAACCCGTGGGTAGCCGTTGATAATACAGGTGTTTTAATCTATTTGCCGATAATGGCTTTAATGGCTTCGATTTCGGATTTGAGGGATTCAATTTCCATATGCTGAATCTCTATTATTTTCTGTTGCTGCTCATTCTTCTCATTCAACTCCTGCACAGCTTTTACAAGCGGAATTGTAAAACTGGAATACTTTAATCCCATTAGAGTACCCGATTTATCGATCCCACTGAAGTTATATCCAATGCTTTCGGCAGCTTTTTCGACTTCTTGAGCAATAAACCCGGAATAAAGGATTTTCTCAATATCGTATTTCGAATCGCATTCAAAATTGTTGGTTGCTCCTTGAATTTCATTCTGTTTGGAAATGTTATAGTTAAAAGTTACAGGTCGTAATAACTTGATAAAATCGAGTCCAGGAACATTCTCGTTTACATTTTCCTTTATCCTCTCATCGGAGCCTACAGACCAAGCAACCTGAACCCAAGCAGATGTTACCGAGGAATTTCCAATCCTTACCTGATTGCTCTCTCCTATTGTAGCTCCATTGCCTAAGGCGGTTGAGTTAGTAAATTCTGCACCCCCTTCGAAAGCCAAATAACCTAAAGCGGTATTGTAGGTTCCCGTAGTATTCGAGTAAAGCGATTTATAACCCACTGAAGTATTAAAATAACCTTTCGTATTCGACAATCCTGATGACCTTCCAACAAATACATTTCTTGATCCTTCATCGCCAGTAATACCTCCAAAAGTATTGTAAAAACCAGCAGATTTGCCAATAAAAACATTTTCACTTGCCGTATTATACCATCCGGCAGTAGCTCCAACAAAAACATTGGCACTGGCTGATGTCCCAGAGTAACCGCATTGATCTCCGAGATACGTATTTTCCATCCCATCCGTATTTTTATACCCACTTACAAAACCCATAAAAACATTTTGACCTCCATTTTGATTAAACCAACCTGTTTTATGGCCAATAAATACATTAACACCTCCACCAACATTTGAATATCCTGCTTCATTACCTAGAAATACATTTTCATATCCAGTTGAGTTAGTTTTTCCTGCTTGGGTACCAATAAAAACATTATTCGATGATTCATTATTATAACCACTCTGATATCCTAGAAAAATATTTTTAAATGATGTATTATTATATCCGCTTTGATAACCAATAAAAACATTGAAACTTGCAGTATCGTTTTCGTATCCGGTTCTATAACCCAAAAAGGAATTATACTTACCAACCGTATTGCTATAACCAGCATCAATTCCAATAAATGAATTTCCGTCACCGGTTTCATTATAATAACCTGCAGATTGACCCACAAAAGAATTATTACTTCCACTAATATTTGAATATCCTGAATAACTTCCTACAAATGAGTTGTTTAGGCCTGTTGTGTTTGAGTATCCACTTTCATAACCTATAAAAGAATTATAATTTCCAATTGTGTTTGCAATACCACTGTTCTTACCCACAAACAGATTTCCTGATCCGGATGTATTACCAAATCCACTTGAATCGCCCAAAAAGGTATTGCTATTCCCCGCTAAGTTGTAATAACCTGTCCTGTATCCAATAAACGAATTGTTACTACCCGTTGTGTTGCTATACCCACTTTCGTAACCCATAAATGAGTTATACAATCCTTCTGTAGTTTTTTGACCACTCTCATGTCCAATAAAGTAGTTTTCGGTGGTAATGCTCATGTAACCCGCCGTGTTCTTGATGCCAAAACTTTTGTTCCCATAGGTTTCATTACCCTGATCCTTAAATCCTGTGAGTCCTCCAATGGCGAAGCCACTCTTGTTTCCCTTTGCATCGGTATCGAATAGTACGTGGGTGTATGCACGGGATACCCTGAAGTAGTCCTCGCCCGTGTCCTTAAAGCCCGTTAATCCTCCAATGGCAAATCCACTCTTGTTGCCTTTTTCTTCATCGGTGGGATCTCCATCGACATAAACCCGAACGCCCTGCTCATAAACCGCGAAGACGATCTGATCCTGGCTGTTGCGCACTACAAAAAGGGGATCGCCCTCTACTGCACCAGGATCTGCCACAAAACGGTTGGCACTCTGTGCGTGCAACGCATAGGGGACTGCTTGCAGCTTGGTGATTCCAAGTTCGGTGTAGCTGGTACCTCCAGATGGATCAACCTCTACTTTGATGTAAACATTTCCCTCAATCCAGGGAATATTCGCAAAGGCTTTTTCAACTGGGGTACCATTGCCTACGACAAGACTCACTAAGCCCTGCGGGCTTGTGTTCAGAACGTGCGTCTCGGCATAGTGGTTGGCTTCCCCTACCTCGTCCTGCAGGGTAAGGCGGATGGACACCTGTTGCTCCGAAATGGGTTGGCCCTCCGTATCACGGATAACCGCCTGATAGTTGAAGCCCTGAGGGGCTTGGGCAAAGGATGCCAGGTATAGGGCTATGCCTAAAATTGAAGTGAGTAGTTTTTTCATGGCGTATTTAATGATTGGGTGATTGCCCCGACGTCCCGACGCTTCGGGACGGGGGATTGGGTGATTGCCCTTCGACAAGCTCAGGGTGACAAATGATTGATTGGGTGAGTTCATAAAGTGCCTAAAGTTGGGAGTGACAAAGTTTAGGTGACGAAAAAAATACAAACCGAAGAGTTGATTTGTATAGAGCAAATTACAATTTAAATCAATACCATTGAAAAAAATTGGGCATTTTTTTACAAAAAAAAACGGCAACCCGTGGGTAGCCGTTGATAATACAGGTGTTTTAATCTATTTGCCGATAATGGCTTTAATGGCTTCGATTTCGGATTTGAGGGATTGGAGCTCATTATTTTCTTTCTGAAGCTTATCAATTTGCATTTGTTGTTCCTGTATGGCTTTTACGAGAACCGGAACAAGACCGGAATAGTTAATTCCCATTGTGCTATTTTCATCGTCGCCGGTATCAACTACCTCGGGGACAAGTCGTATTACTTCCTGGGCTATCAGACCGATATGCCTTTTACTGTCTGATTTGTCCTTCCATGTAAAAAAAACTGGATTAAGATCAAGTACTGTTTCCAAGCCTCCTGAAATGGGAGTGATATTATCTTTTTTTCGGAGGTCTGATGTTGTTGAGACACTACCAGCGGAATAAACAATGGACCATCTGAAGTCGTTATGACCACAGGAATAAGTATTATCCGTAATAGGATTTATTCGAGCTGAAAAAATATATAAGGGTTTAGAAGTACTAGTTGAACGGTCGATGGCCTGCAAAAATCCATTTCCAACAACATAAGCTAATTCAATACCTTCACCGATTGGTGGAACTGTGCTACCTGTTATTCTTAATGTTCCTGATGCCTCAATAAAACCATTTTGACATACTTTAAATGCATTTGCACGTGAAGATGTTGATGATCCGTTTCCAATAATAAACAGAGGGTCAGCACCTGTCCATAAGTCAGTTGTTCCCTCCAGAATATTATATCTTCCGATAACAAACGAATTATAAGCCTGTGCAGTGGTATAATATCCCATTGCCGTAGCATACTTTCCGTTTGATTTTGTATAATTACCCAACGCAAATGAATTATCTCCGGTAGCATCATTAACATTTCCAAGCGCAAATGAATAATCTCCGTCAGCATTATTCGAATACCCGAATGCGACAGAAGCCTCTCCGTTGGCCATTCCACGGACGGGATCCATAGTAAACATTATCAATGAACCAGTACCTATTGAAATGCTCCTGTCTCCAATTGCACCAACTCCAGTTCCGATAGCAATAGAGCGAATTCCTCCTGCCTTTGTAGAATAGTAAAAAACCGTAAAAGGATAAAAAGGCAAATAATCTCGGAAACCTCCTATTGCTATTGAATAATCACCATCTGCTCTAGAATAATCGCCCATTGTTTTAGCTCCGGTTCCAAAGGCATTACCCTTTATTGCAATGGAGCCCGATCCGTAACCGTTTGCACCTGTTCCAATCGCTAATGAACCCAAATATGCTTTTGCGTTCCATCCAATTGCAATTGAATAATAATCAGTTGCTATTGATTTATAACCCATCGCAAGGGAGAACTCTCCCTGTGCACTTGTGCCTGATCCTATGGCAAAGGCTCCCTCCGCTGTTGAACCTGTTTGAGCACCCAGACCAAATGCGAACGAATAATTGCCAAGAGCTTTTGTCACGGTTCCTGTTGGTCCCAGCGAGTCCCGTCCCACATATCCGAAAGCAAAACTCCCCAAACCCTGGGCTTCAGTAAAAGCACCGAATGCGTACGAATCCTGGTTGTACGCCTTGGCACCATCGCCGAATGCAAAGGAATTTGTATTTTGAGCAAGTGCATTTTTCCCGATAGCAGTTGAATAGTCTCCTCTGGCTATAGCCTGGTATCCCAGCGCCTGAGAAAAGTTTCCCACGGCTTTTGACTCGAAGCCTGTAGCAGTGGAGTTTGTTCCCACGCTGTCGGGATCCTCAATCAGCACCTGACCCGCCAAAAATGCATTTTTTGTTGGATACCAGAGGATACGCGCTTCGCTGGGATCAATGGTTGCTGTGGTGTCGGCCGATACATTTAGATAGTTCACGTGAGTGCCCGACTTGAACCCCGTGAGCCCGCCAATGGCAAAACCGCTCTTGTTGCCCTTGCCCGAAATCTCGGTATCGATGTAGAAGCGGGTGCTGTCGGGGGCAACAAACATTAGGGCTACAGTATCAGCCTTGAAACCCGTTAATCCTCCGATGGCGAAGCCTCCCTTGTTGCCCTTTTGGGTGGGTTCGCGAAGGAATATCCTCACGCTGTCGGGCGTTACCCTGAAGTACTCCGTGTCGTTCTGCTTGTTCCCTGTGAGACCCCCAATGGCGAAACCGCTCTTGTTACCCTTACCTTCGGGTACCACGTCGTCCTCCACGTACATGCGTACGCCCTTCTCGTACACCGCGAAAACGATCTGGTCCTCGCTGTTGCGTACCACGAACAAGGGCTCATCCCCTCCTACTCCGGACTCAGCCACAAAACTGCTGGCGCTGTGGGCATGTAGCGCGTAGGGCACCGATTGCAGCCTGGTGGTGCCCAGTGATAAGAAATTGGTACCTCCTGCGGGGTCAACCTCCACCTTAAGGTAAATTTCACCCTCCTCCCATGGAATATCGGTAAAATTGTTTAGGATAGGAATACCGCTGCCTACCACCAGATTTACAATGCCCTTGTCGGAGGTGGTGAGAAAATGCAGCTCTGCGTAATGATTTGCCTTCCCTCCCTGATCCTGAAGGGTGAGACGCATGGTGACCGCCTGATCTGAAATAAGCTGTCCTTCGCTATTGCGGATAACTGCCTGGTAGTTGAAGCCTTGGGGAACCTGTGCGAGGGTGGATACAGCAATGCAAATGAGCATTGTCAGGGAGAATGATCTTTTCATGGCTATACTTTTTTAAAGGTTCAACTTAAAAGCGCTTTTGCTTTTTAAAAAGCCCAGCAGGCCGTAGTGTGCGGTCGGTTGGATAAAAAAAAGAAGAATGCTTAATCGCCATGAAATTTACTGCGTTAAAAGATGCAAATCAAGTATTTCAAGATTTTTTATCAAAAAAAACGGCCACTCTTGAGTAGCCTTTGAACAATAAGTGGTTTGGGCGCTTGGGCTTAGTAAGCCAAATGCATTTCTCTGGTAGGCATAGCCTACAAAAATAAGCCCGACGGAGGTAGAACCTCCGCCGAACTTGGGGTTTTATACCTACTTGATAAGTGATGCCTTGATGGCCTCAATTTCGGATTTGAGGGATTCAAAATCTTTATTGGTTTCCCTCAGCTCTTCAATCTGTATCTGTTGTTCCTGGATTGCCTTAATTAGTACAGGCACCAACTTTTCGTACGACATGCTCCAAAGTCCGGTTTCTTCGTTGCTAGGTTTATTAACTGCTTCAGGAATAATGTTATGAACATCCTGAGCAATAAGTCCTATGTCCATTGCGCCTTCGGAAAGGATGTCTATCTTCTTGTCTTTAAGTTTGGTGTGATGATGATAATAGTTGAGGGGTTGAAGCTGCAACACTTCCTTTAAGCCATATTTCAGTGTACTTCTGTTTGTTTTTGCTCTACCATCGGAATAGGTTGCCCATATGTATGCTATTGCCTGGCCAACTCCGGGATTACTGTTGTTTGGAAGTTCAAGGGCATATTCTGGAGATACAACATCTTGCAATCCTACTCTACCGTTTCTAAGAACGGTCATAGCGTTTTTGCGATTGCTGTCAAATGTCCCATTTCCAATAATAAAAATTGGATTTTCGAAACCCCATGGGTCAGAAGAAAGAGTTGTGTCATTAAACGAGCCGATAACTGTTGAAAAATGGCCATTTGCTTTTGTCCAATATCCAGTTGCTGTGGAAGAATGTCCTGATGCAGAGGTGTATGATCCCATTGAAGTGGCAAACCATCCTGAAGCGATTGTTGAATATCCCATTGCTGTAGATACCCATCCTGAGGCCATTGTTCCTGCACCCATTGCTGTAGAAAGTCCAGCCGTTGCATTTGTTGCTTGTCCAATTGCAAATGAGAGGGTGCCAGATGCAATTGTATTTTGCCCCATTGCTACAGAACTACCTCCTGAAGCGTTTGTATAAAGACCTATTGCAAAGGATTGATATCCCGATGCAATTGTTTCGAAACCCATTGCTGTGGAATACATTTCCGAAGCAGTAGTTCCGTATCCTATTGCGGTGGAAATCACTCCCGAGGCAGTAGTTTTGTATCCCATAGCAGTCGAGCCATAACCTATTGCAGATGTCTTGTAGCCAGTTGCAAATGAGAAGCCGCCTCGTGCAGTATCTGCAAGACCTATTGCAACAGAGCCAAACCCCTCGGCAATTGACCCCTGCCCAATGGCAAAGGAGTAGTCGCCCTTTGCATAGGCCACGCCTGTTGTAACACCCGCCGAATCGACCCCCTGACTACCAAAGGCAAAACTTCGCAAACCCTCGGCAAAAGCGCCCCTGCCAAAGGCATACGATTCGATGTTTTTGGCCTGAGCAAACTGACCAAAAGCAAAAGAGTTCTCGCTGTGCGCTTCAGCCTCACGACCTATGGCAGTGGAGTAGTCGCCCAATGCTTGCGACTTGTAACCCAATGCCTGCGACTGGCTACCTTTAGCTTTGGTCTCAAAACCAATTGACATGGAGTTCTCGCCCACATCGTTGGGAGTTTCAATAAGAACCTGCCCGGCCAGAAAGGCGTTCTTTATAGGGTACCAGAGGATACGGGGTTCGCTGGGGTCGATGGTCGCAGTTGCGTCAGCCGATACGTTGAAGAAGTTAACGGGAGCACCCGATTTGAACCCCGTTAGACCGCCAATGGCGAAGCCGCTCTTGTTGCCCTTGCCCGAAGATTCGGTGTCGATGTAGAAACGGGTGCTGTCGGGGGCCAAGAACATCAGAGGCACTGTATCAGCCTTGAAACCCGTTAATCCTCCGATGGCAAAGCCTCCCTTGTTGCCCTTCCCGGCTGGCTCCCGAAGGAATATCCTCACGCTGTCGGGTGTTACCCGGAAGTACTCCGTGTCGTTCTGCTTGTTCCCTGTGAGACCCCCGATGGCAAATCCGCTTTTATTACCCTTGCCACCGGGCACAAAGTCATCCTCAACGTACATGCGAACACCCTTCTCGTAAACGGCCATAACAATTTGACCCAAGCTGTTACGAACCACAAAGATGGGCTCCTCGGGGAGGGATTCAGGGGGATCTACTTCCATGCCCTCTCCCATAAATCGTCCCCTGACCCGGATGTTGCCGTCCACGTCAAGCATTTCGGTGGGAGTGTCGGTGCCAATACCCACCTTGACCTCGGTGGTTACCTGGTTGTCGCCATCCTGCCATAGGGTAGTCAGGAAATCGGGCGTTACGCTCACCCATTTTTCGCCATTGTGGCGCAGCAGGTCACCCTCAATAGCATCCGTAAAATCGAAGTTGGCGGTAAGCAATGGATCGGTTTCTCCTGCTGTCATGGCGTGTAATGCGTAGGGTACGCTGAGCAGCTGGGTAACCCCCATAGCACTTCCGTTGAGCTGAACCTCTACGAAGTAGGGACCTTCGGCCCAGCCAATGGCTGCGAAATCGTTGGGGTTAATTGATCCCACCGCCAGGTTCACCAGGCCAAACTCGTTGGTTTCGGTGGTGAAGGTCTCTGTACAGATCACCGTGCCGTCAGCGGTTCCCTGGCGGATGTTGATGGTGATATCAACCTCAGCGTTGGCGATGATCTCGCCTGCTGTGTTGCGGATTACAGCCTGGTAGTTGAAGCCCTGAGGGGCTTGGGCAAAGGATGCCAGGTTTAGGGTTATACCTAACAATAATGTGAGTAGTTTTTTCATGGTGGTTTAAGTTATTGGGTGAGTACTTAGGTTACGGGTTACGGGTTAAGGGGTTACGGGTTAAGGGGTTACGGGTTACGGGTTACGGGTTGCGAGTTACGAGTTTAAGGTTTAGGTGACGAAAAATTATAAGTTGAAGAATTCATTCGTATAGAGCAAAATACTATTAAATTCAATATCATTCCAAAAAAATTATACTTTTTTTTTTACTAAAGAAAAACGGCTACTTAAGGGTAGCCGTTTTTAAATGCAAATTG
>Ga0334885_1002433_pt1 | contig 19298 bp, 17 predicted proteins | sample GraSluR1_MG_8_FD_207233 | JGI IMG/M metagenome (GOLD analysis project Ga0334885, IMG submission 207233) | Sludge microbial communities from methane-producing bioreactor in Wageningen University, Netherlands - Granular Sludge_31_05-R1 | ecosystem: Engineered > Bioreactor > Anaerobic >...
GTAGTGTGCTTGCTTTTATAACACTACTAATGAATTTAGAATTAATGAAAAACATTGTTGTTGATACTGTTATAGTAGTTTTAAATTATTCTTTTGATAATACAGTTGCACCTAGTTTTATAATGCCTTATTATACTGTTTTTATTAACATTGTTTTTTTTATTATTTTTACTTATTTATTTTCAAGAACTACTTTGAATGGCGTTTATAAAAGCGCGCCATTAGAAGTTATTAACGAGGTAAAATGATGAAAACAAAAGAATGTATAAGACTAGCAAAGAATAGTATAAAAAGCCATCCGAAACAAACTAGAAATATTATTGTTGGTTTTGCGTTTAGTTTGACTTTGCTGGTGTTAGTAGGGTTTATATTTTTAGGGTTTAATTTAGGTGTTACTAGTGCTTTTGTTAAAAACGAAGTTTTAACATCTTTTAACATTTATTATGGTGATAGTGGTGATATTAATTCTCAAATTAATTATGAATATTCTTCGATGCATGAAGAAATGGAAGGTGTAGAAGACTATATTAATTATAAAAGAATATATATGCCTTATTCATCATTAGAATTTTATGTTGAAGAAGAACAGCATTTTCTTCAAGATATAACAGATTATATGGGTAGGTCTATGTATGAATATATAGATTTTATTGATTTAGAAAAATCTACGGGAGCCTTTACTAATGCAGAAGAAAAATATCTAAAAGATATGAAATATGGTAATGCTATTTTAGAAGGTGAGCCTTTAAGTGAAAATGTTAATGAAATTTTAATATCTTCAAGTGCGGTAGAGAGACTTGGTTTAATAGCTAGTGAAGTTATTGGTAAAAGTATAATTGTTAAAATGAATCTTCAAAATAAGATTTATAGTATTTTTGATTCAGAAGGTGAAGCATATGGAGAAGCTTTATTAGGTGAATCGGTTAATTTGTTTGAAGATTATATAATCGCTGGAGTTTTTAATTCTAGAATATATGATTCTCATTCAAGAAGTGGTTATTCTAACTCAGCAATGTTTTTGTTCAATATAAACAGTTTATATGATAGTAGTAGTAATTATTATTTCCCAGAGATAAATGAAGGAGAAGTTGTATATGAAAAAACACTAGAAGAATATCATACATCAGCTATGGCTGATGGAAAAGTGTTTTTTCCAAATGGCTTTAACAATAATCGGATAAAAAAACAAGAATTTAATTCAATAATTCAGTTTCAGAGTTTAAATAAAGAAATAGAGGCTTTAAGTGTTCTTGGATATTATATCGAACAAACAATTTTACCTGATACTAATTTTAGTTTAAATATGTGGATGGAAGACATTTGTAGTAGTGAGTTTTGTAACTATTATGAAACTATCCCATTTATTAGGTTTATTAGTTTAGCAATTTTAATAGTTAGTAGTGTAGTGTTTGCTGTAACACTACTTAATCTTTATAACTATTCAAAATATTCTATTGATAATAGAAGAAGTTATTTTGGAATGTTAAAAGCGGTTGGTTTAAATAAAAAGAGCATTAATAAACTTTATTTTATTGAGATTTCTTTTATGAGTATATTAGGACTTTTGATTTCTTTTGTTTTTTCATTAACTGGAGCCATTGTTTTAACAATTGTTATAAATGATAAAATAGCAATAGTTGAGAATGTTTTTAGTGTTAAGTTTGAAATTAATATACTATATTATTTTTTAAGTTTTTTAAGTTTTGGATTATTGATTTTAGGCTATTCATTTTTGATGAGTTATTTTCTTTGTAGGAATGTTAGCAAAACAAAAATCATTGATTTACTTAAGATGTAAATTTGGGATTTGTTGGTTGTAATTCTAATAAGTATTAATTAATAGTTTCAATTTAGAAAAACGATTAGAGAAGGGATAAAAGGCTTTAGATAGTGATTTAAAGGATAGTTTAGATAAATATGCTAAAATAAAGTTAGTTTTTTAAAAGTGAGGTTTATTTATGAAGATAATTATGGTGCTTATATTAATTTTAGGTTTTGTTTTGTTTAGAACTTTAGATTGGAATATATTCTTGTTTGTATTTATTTTTATTCCTATTTGGGTTTTGTTTTTCTTAGTAGTATTAAGTTATTATAAAAAAGAAGAATTAACAGAAGAAGCTAAAGAAGAACAAGATGGTTATTATAGTTATAAAAGAATAAAAAAAGATGAATAGTAATTGAAAATATTAGTAATAAAAAACATAAAAACGATTTATGAATCTAAAAATAACTACATTCAAGGATTGGCTTACAATTTACACGATTTTTGGGAAAAACTGCGAAATCTTTCATAGAAATGATTCCAATAATATGTCGCTAATGGCATAATTTTGGAGTTGAAATGTTGATATATTGTAGGATTGTCAATGATGTGATGCAAAAAACGACAAAACATACATTGAAAACCATTACTATTTGATGAGTGGCAAAAAACACTTTAACTATGGGACTATATAAGAGATTATATTGATGGGATCTGCAAATCCAATTGAGTATAACCTAACTGTAGTTTTGTATTGGACCTTTTTTATATGCATTGAATTTAACCTATGAAGAAGTTAGTGGTGACCACTAAGAAATTCATAGGTTCACAAAATCACTAACTTCTTCATATACTCAAATAAAACTGCATTTGATTTAATTCAGTTTTATTTTTTTGGTTAAAAGTATTATAAAAGCCTTAAAAAAGGTTGATTTTAGTGGTTTATTTGAATATAAATATTATAAAAGAAAACGTTTTATAAACGTAAAAAAACTGATTATTTTTGGGTGTTTTATTTGACAAGCACCCTCTTTTTATGTTAGGGTTAAAAGGAAGGGGTGAAATATATGAAGACAAGAAAAATTTTTAATTTACTAATAGTAGTATTATTATTTAGTGCGCTATTTAGTATGAGTGCTTGTAAACAAACTGAAAAAATTGTTATGGGCGAAGGTGATTGGGATAGTGTTATAATTCACGATCAAGTCGCTAAGTATATCATTGAAAAAGGATATGATGTAGAAGTAGAGATTGTAGCAGCAGATACTGCTATGTTGATTCCTGCTTTAAGAAATGGTGATGTGGATTTTAGTTTAGAAGTATGGGCTGAAAACATTGTTACTTATTATGATGATGTTGCGGCTGGATATTATGATGAGTTGGCTGTTAACTTTGATGATAATGCTCAAGGGATTTATATTCCTCAGTATTTAAAAGATGAGTTACCTCAACTAGTAACTGTAAGGGATTTAATTGATCCTGATTATGTTGATAGTTATATTGAAATGTTTAGAGATCCAGAAGATACTAGCAAAGGTGTAATTTATGGTGGTCCTGAAAGTTGGGCAGCAACTGCATTTTTGAATCTTAAAATGGAAGAGTATGGTTTAGATCAATATTTTAATTTTAAAACGATTGATTCTACAGCTGCATTAAATACTACTTTAGCAGCAGCCTATAGAGATGAAAATCCATGGATTGGATATAACTGGGAACCAACTTGGATAATGGGAATTTATGATATGTATTTATTAGAAGATGATGAATATTCTGAGGAAAATTTTAATGCTGGTATTGGTGCATTTCCATCTGTTAGAGTAACAGTTGCAGCAACTGCAGGATTTGATGCAAGATATCCTGAGATTACAGAGTTTTTATCTAATTATGAAACATCAACTGCCATAACTAATGCCGCATTAGCATATATGCAAGAAAATGAAGCAACTGCTGAAGACACTGCTATTTGGTTTTTAGATGAATATGATAGTTTATGGAGCACTTGGGTACCAAGTGATGTTTATGATAAAGTAAAAGCTACTTTAAATTAGTTTTTAAATGGGAAGTTGCTTAAAACAACTTCCTATATTTATGAAAGGAATGGTGATTTATGTTTAGTTTTCCAGATATTTTAGAATTTTCAATTGCTAGTTATGTAGATACTGCAGTTGATTGGATATTATCAACCTTTAAAGGATTCTTTAATATTATTAATGAAATATTATTTTTCTCATTTGATGTAACAGAAGCTGTTTTGAGTTTTATACCTTGGTTTGTTATGATTCTAGCTTTGGTTGTTGGTATATGGAAATTATATTCTTTAAAAACAGGGCTTGTATTAGGAGTAATATTATTTTTAATTGGTGTTTTTGGAATGTGGGATAAAATGATTTATACATTAGTCATTGTAATTATTTCAGTTATAATTTCTATTTTAATAGGAATTCCATCAGGAATCATTATGTCTAAATCTAAAAAAGTTGAAAAGATTATGAAGCCATTGTTAGATGCAATGCAGACAATGCCTAGTTTTGTTTATTTGATTCCAGCGATTATGATTTTTGGACTTGGAAAAGTCCCAGCGATTTTCGCAACTACAATCTATGCAGTGCCTCCTTTGATTAGACTTACATATTTAGGAATAGTAGGTGTTGATAAAGAGGTTAAGGAAGCGGGTATTGCATTTGGTTCTACACCAATGCAATTGCTTTTTAAAATTGAGTTTCCTCAAGCAATGCCAAGTATAATGACAGGATTAAACCAAACGACAATGATGGCGATGTCAATGGTTGTTATATCATCTATGATTGGAGCCGGAGGAATTGGTGAGAATGTTTTGACTGCAATTAGGCGTCTTGAAATTGGTAAGGGCTTTGAAGCAGGACTTGTTGTTGTTTTTCTAGCAATTATTCTAGATAGATTATTACAAGGATTCGCTAATAAGAATATAAAGACAGGTGATAATAATGCAGAGTAAAATTAGTGTTAGAAACTTATCGATGATTTTTGGAGATAAAAAAGAAGTAAAAGAAGCTATTGCTTTAGTTAATGAAGGAAAAAGTTCAATTGAAATAAGAGAAAAAACTAAAGCTACAGTTGCTTTAAATGATGTTTCTTTTGATATTTATGATTCTGAGTTGTTTGTTATTGTGGGATTATCAGGAAGTGGTAAGTCTACTTTAATTAGATGTCTTGATTTATTAAATAAACCAACATTAGGAGATGTAGTAATTGATGATGTTACAATTAATAAATTAAGTACTAAAGAATTGCGTGAATTTAGAAGAAATAAAATTTCAATGGTTTTTCAAAGCTTTGGCTTGTTAAGCCATAGAAATGTTTTGAAAAACGTTGAATATGGTTTAGAAGTAAGAAATGTTGATAAAGAGGAAAGAAGAAAAAAAGCATTAGACTATATTAAAGTTGTAGGACTTGATGGTTGGGAAGATATGAAACCAAGTCAGTTAAGTGGTGGAATGAAACAACGTGTGGGATTAGCTAGAGCCTTAACTAGTGAACCTGAGATATTACTAATGGATGAACCATACGGAGCACTAGATCCTTTGATTAGAAGGGAGATGCAAAATGAGTTGCTTAGTTTAGAAGATTATATTGATAAAACAATTGTGTTTATTACTCATGATATGAATGAAGCATTTAAATTAGGTGATAGAATTGCTTTGATGAAAGATGGTAAAGTTGTTCAAATTGGTACACCTCAAGAATTCTTTGATAATCCTGCTAATGATTATGTTAAGGATTTTATTGCTGATGTTGATAAATCAAAGATTTTAAAAGCTAGATCAATTATGAGAAAACCTGAATATGTTGCTAAGGATGATATGTTAAGGACAGACTTAAAAGAGGCTTTGGAGAAAAAAGAAATGAGCTTTTGTTATGTTGTTGATAAAGACAATTATTTAAAAGGTTTTGTTTTATTAGAAGATATTAAAAAATCAAGAGCATCAACTATTGAAGGTTTGATTAAAGAAAATGAAATCAAAGTATTTAGAAACGATGTATTAAGTGATGTATGGCATCATTTTGATAATGCTGATTATTATGTTGCAGTAGTAGACACTAAGAATAAATTAAGAGGTGTTATTTCTAATGATGATATAATTGCTGCACTTAAGTAGAGTAAAAAAAACAGTTTATGATTTTTTTCATAAACTGTTTTTATTGTTTTTGGTTTCTAATTCTTTTAATCTTCTATAAAAAGTACTTTTAGATTTCAAATTACTTCTTCTAATAGCATCATCTATAGAAATGATTTTATTTTTATGTAGTTTTCTGAGTTCAATTAAAAGTATGTCTGAAGTTTTTATTTTTTTTCTACCTTTTAAACTTTTTTCTGAATAGTATTTTTTTACCTTTTCATATAGATACAAGTAATTCTTTATTAAAATAGTTCTGTTTGTTTGATCTATTGTTAGATTGTTAATTGTTAAATCTACTCTTGCTCCTAATATTTTTAACATTTGAGTTGTTGTTTTATATATATCTAATTTATTTAAGTCTTTATCTATTTTAAAAAAGTTATCACTTTTTAAAAATAGATTATCCCCACTATAGCGCATAGGTGAATCTAGAAGAATTTCAAAAGGATTGTAGTATGTATATTTTGAAAGGCTTTGATCTTCTTGAAGATAGAATCTATTTTCAGGAATTACTCTTTCTGTTATAAATGTTGGTTTCATATTTACTCTATGATATTCTTTTTTTCTTAAAGATAGATTTAATCCAGGAATTTCTAAATCATCAAAAGCATCAAGGACATCATAGTAGGGAGTGAATATATACTGAAACTCTTCGGTTTCGAAAAGTTCATAGGATAATTCAGCGATTTTGAAATAAATTTCGTTATTTAGTTTATAAGTGACGTAGCCTGAATTTTTATAAATAGTTTTTTGGTTAGTTATTAAAGTTTTTTCACTCATGTTTTTCTTTCCTTTAGTTTTATTATAACATAAATATGTAGTGTGTCAATACCGTGTCTTATTTTTGAAACACTTATATTAATAAATAAAACAGTTTATGATTTTTTTAATAAACTGTTTGTATTATTTTGATTAGATAAATAAATTGTTATTATATAAGATATGAAAATATCTAAAAATTGATATGTTTCAAAATTATTAGTATTTAAAATAACTTATAAAATATAAACATTTTAATTTTGGGCTAAATTTAGCCCATTGTTTGTGGTATAATTAATATAGGTGATTTATGAATTATGGAAAAAAATATTTGATTGCTTATTTGTACAATTATTTGTCAGATAAAAAAGATCACAACTTTGAACTTGAGTACAAAAATAGTGTACCAAAAAAACTTTATAGATTTAGAGCTTGTACTAAAAATGATTTTAATGCCATAGAAAACAATTATATATGGCTTTCTTTAGCAAGTGAGTTTGATGACATAAAAGATTCAACCATTAAGTATAATTTTCGTTCTCAAAAAGATGAAATTTTAAATATTTATTTTGATTGGTATCCTTTTATCTTGAAGACTGAGCTAAAAAAGAGATTTCCCAAAATGGATTTATCTAGGGTGAGTGTAAATAGAGAATTAATTGATGAGTATCGAGATAATATGTTTAGCAAGAGTGGAAATTATAATAAAAACAAACTTAGAAATTATATGTTGAGCAAAAAGATGAAGAAAACGGATTTTGAGATAATCAATCAATTTCTAGAAGAACACTTATCTCAAGAAAATATAGAGAAGGTGGCTAATAATCTATTTGAGGATTTTGAAAGAAAAATGAAAGAACTCAAAGATTATTACTATGTAACATGTTTTACACATACATTTAAAAATGACAATTTGTGGGAAACCTACTCAAAAAAATATACGGGGTTTTGTATAGAATATGACTTATTAGGTATTGATACTCTAGAAAAATCAAATTTATTACTTGATTTCGCACCAATGATATATGGAAGGAAAAAACCAGTAAATTTTGTAGATTTATTTCAGATTGCAAAAATGGAATATTGTAATGAAGATTATGATAAAAGCTTAGCATTAGATATGGATTTTCAATTCAATTTGCAAGCTAGAACAAAAAGTAAAACCTATGATCACGAAAAAGAATGGCGTTTTTATCAAAAAAAAGATATCGTAAATTACAGAAAATTCAACTTTCCTTTCATAAGCAAAATCATCTTAGGTAAAGATATAAAGCAGAAGAATAAAATAAGATTAATTAATCTGGCTAAAAAGAATAATTTCGAGGTATATCAACAAAAATATAATTTGCTGACATCTAGTTTTTCCTATGATAGAATTTTATAAAACTAATCAATTAGTAATTTTTTGAAAATTGTTAGGAGACGACAATCGGTTGCATAGGCTAAATTCATATTTCAGTAAAGATATAAAAGGAGAAAAAAATATGATAAACGTTTATAACAATATATATTGTGGTGATGAAAGTGATGCAAATAGAGTTTTAAGATCTGATGATTGGATTATACTTCATTGTTGTAAAGATCCGTTTCACAAGCAATTAGCGGGATACCGGGGAAACTTATTACCAACACACCAAAACTATGCATACATCATTAAAGAGAATCGAATGGCGCTTAACTTAGTTGATATGGATACCTATAGCCCAAATTATTTAGATTTTAATTATCAAATGTTTTCAAAAGCTTTTCAATTTTTAGATAAGAACTCTTTTGAAAAGAAAATTCTCATACATTGCAATCTAGGGGAATCAAGAGGGCCTAGTTTAACTCTTTTATATTTAAAACACATAGGTTTCTTTAAGGGATTAGTTTTTGAGAATGCAAAAAAAGAGTTTGTTAAAATGTATCCGAAATTTAATCCAAAGAAAAACATTATAACTAATGTAGAAATCCTTTGGGGTAAATTTTAGACTGGTTACCCTATAAACTTGAAAGAGAGTAAACTCTTTTACTTGTATGAATATTTGCGAAAGTGTATGTTTATGCTGCATTAGCAAGTCATCGGATTGCAATCTTAAAACGTTGTGTGAGAGATGTAATAAAGGGAAAAGAGATGAAATTTAAAAAAATCATTTACTAGGATTGAGTTTAATGTTTTTCACTATTATAGTAATACATTTATTTCTCTCATATTTTATTAGTATAATAATTCAAATTATCAAGAATCTCAGAATAGTAGTAAAAATAATAATCAGGTTCATGCCTCTTTCCTATGCTTAAAAGAGGCTAACTTACTAATTTATGAAGGGTGTTGCTTATGGCAGATATATCAACTTTTACTACTCCATCTTCAAGTAAAACTGGAAAGAATGGAACTGATTATAAAAATTATTTGATTGAATACAAAAACTATACTAAGAATAAAAGAAGCTTTGCACCAGGAAGTACAGTAACAGTTGATTCACAATTCAGCGAAAGATTAGCTGCTGATTTGTTTGGTTTTGATGTTGACCATTCTAAGGGATTGGATGGAATTAATCCTTCAACAAATAAAACTTACGAAGTAAAAGGAACCGGTTTTTCTAACAACAAAGCTCGTTTTGATCCTAATAATAGAGCTGATCATATTATTTGGATAAAGGTTAGAAATGGCTTGGTTGAAATTAGAGAAATTGATGTTGATATTTATAACCATCTTGATCCTAATGGATTTGTGAATATAAACAAAAACATGCAACAAATATCTCTAGTAAAGTACACTTATTAGGAGGCACTAAACTAGTCAAGGGTGTTTATAAATGACTAGTGTACGTTAAAATAAAAAAGCAGACTATGGGGAAACCCGTTTATATGTCTACTTTTATCGCATAATTTGTAAGAATAAAAGTTAGAGGTGAGACGATGGAAATTAAGCAAGATTTTGATAAAATAATTAAAAGTCTATTATCTGAACCAAACGATCACTTTGGTTATATAACAAATGACAATAAAATTTATGATTGTTATTACAGAAATGCTATCTTTGATGTATTTGTTGATAGTATGAGCCAAGAACACTATAATAGATATATGGATGGTAATGGTGGAGAACTAGTTGAAAAAAAAGGAAGATATGGTTATGTACCACCAAAAATGGCCTCAGTTGCTTCATCTTCAAGATTTATATATTTATCTTTAAAAGATGATAGTGGAAAGAAAATGGGATTATTTGAATCTAATATAGAAATTGATGGAAGATTAACTTTTGAAGATAAACTTACTATAAACATTGTTGGGGCACATCCAAATATAGATGCAACTTATAAAACAAATGCAAAATCTTTGTATTTCGAATCAAAGTGTCATGAAATTTTCGATTCCCATGTATGGGCATGGACAAATTCATATTTTGTTGATGGGGTTTTTTATGGAAAAGATAAAAAATCGCTTCAATTAAATCAAATCAATGAACGACCTCATTTTATAAATAATATAGAAATTGATAAAAATAAAAAGTCATTAGATAAAACAAAATTTGGATTAAGAGACACTGAATCTTTAAAATTAGATTTTAAACAGTTTGTTTGTCATTTGTTAGGAATTGCAAATACTAAAGCTCCAAATAAAGAATTAATTTATCTGTTTTACAAACCTAATGCTTTAAACAATTCTTATGAGGAAAGTAAAGACTTCAATAAAGTATTTAAACAGTTAGAGGGCCAATTTGAATCATTTTGTCAGTCAGAATGCATTAGTAATTATTGCAAAAGGAATTATATTAAAATTAAGTTCTTTTATGCTACCAACAATAAAATGACTGATAAGTTAGATGTTGAATTAATATTTTCTTTTGGTCATAATAATAACGAATAAATAAATATACAAAAGAATCATGAAGTAATAGGGTTTAATACCATATATGAGCCTACTATTAATAAATCAAGTAAAAAATTAAACTAGTTTAATTTTTCTCGAATATAGATTTATTATGTACACAAAAAAGGACCTTTCACCCATTAAGTTTATAATGTTACCAATCTAACATCAGAATTATTAGAATATTAAATTGTTGATCTTTGAAAATTTTATATGGTTAATTTTGTGAAGAAAAAGTGATATCTTTCTTTAATATTGTATAAATCACTCTAATAAGTTTTTTATCTATATGACCAAGGATTACATAATGATGCTTTCCTTCTTGGCTTTTTTTAAATAGTATTCATGAAACGTGTTATCATGTTGCCGGATGATATTGGATGCTAAGTGAATGGCGTATCGTAGATATTTAGAACCACGTTTTGATATGGTGTTTTGATTTGAGTTATATTTACCTGATTGATAAACAGATGGATCTAAACCAGCATAAGCAAGTAGCTTATCTGCTGATTCAAAATCATCTATATCGCCAATTTCACCTAATATTATAGATCCATTAGTATAACTAATTCCTGGAATACTCATAATATTTTTTCCAACCTCATCCATTATTAATTTGATTTGAGCGTTATATGACTCTATTTGTTTTTCATGGAATCTTAAAGCAGCAATCACTTGTTTGATTTCAAATGCATAATAATCAGATGATTGACCAATTGAGTTAGCCGCTTTATCTCGTATTTTTTCTGCAGTTATATTGCAACTCCCATGAAGATATTTAGAAATGCTTGATATTTTAGCTCGGTTTATTAATTTTGGAGTTGGATAGGAATAAAGTAAGTTAAGAGAGCTAGAAGCGTATAAAGTGCTAAAAAGACCTAAATATTCAGGGAAAACAATATTAATAAGTCTTTGAAGTTTAATCTTTTGTTTAGAATAATCCTTCACTAAAGAAAATCTCTCTCTTGATAAAGATTTTAATGCACTTTTATGGTATGATATTAGTGTATAGGGTTTGAAATCATTTCTGTTTCTATCAAGGAACATACAAATGCCTCGAGCATCAACTTTATCGGTTTTAGTTTTCCTTACAGTTGTTGCTTTTCGATCCATATTGGTTAATAAAGGATTAATTAACATAACTTTGTAATATTGCGTAATAAAATAAAGAAGAATGTTAGTACTATAATGTCCTGTTGATTCAAGCCCTATACGCACCGTAAAATCATTACTAAGCCTTACAAAATCTTTAATGGAGTTGTGAAGCTTTTTATATCCTTCTTCATCATTAGAAATAGTGAATGGGGGGAATATGCTTCTCCCCTGTCATCCATCAAATAACAGTCGTGTTTATTAGAGGCCACGTCAATACCTACATAAATCATTTTATCAGTTCCTTTCTGAATATAGTTGATTAACACTGGTGCTATCTACACTTCTTAATTAATGTGACCTAGTTATTTATGAACCAGTCAAAGCTGTAACCTACTAATAACCATATAAAATTAAGAACTGTAGCTATATCCTCTTTAAACCAGTCAAGCTGTAAGGTGAAAATATAATAGACTACAGTGTTCAAATAAAGTATATCAAATAGTGCAATATATTGCATTATTAAAGTGGTAGGGTTCAACTATCACCATATCTATAAAGAAAGGGTAAAGTATAATAATTGAACTATTTATATTATACTAGGTATATGTATGATTGAAACGAATTATTTTGATAATCATTGTTTGACCTGTCGATGTGAATTAACTGATGATAATTATTCTAAAGAACATGTATTTCCTAGATGGCTACAAAAAAAGTTTTCTATAGAAAATTCGACATTAGTCTTAACTAATAAGACATCCATCCCTTATAAGCAGCTAACTATACCTTGTTGTAAACAATGTAACGGAACAAAAATGTCTCAATTTGAAAACATAATAAAACAAGGGATTGAAGCAGGATATGAGAAATTTATCAAAATTGACAAAAACATAATTGCATGGTGGCTTGCTAAAATATATTATTCAAATTTAGTTAAAGAGACTCAACTAAAAAAAGACATAAAAGATCCAAATTCTCCACCCATTATTCATCAATCATTTATGAAACACTTTAATAACTTATATAGATTGCTAAATGAATTTTATAATTATCCTAATTATGGTAATAATCCACCTTATGAAATGTTTATTTTCAAGGCTGATGATAAGTGTTTTGATTACATTGATTCCTTAGCATCTAATACTTGTATGATCCAAATTGATGATATCATTATTGTTTGTTCTTTTGATACTTTTAATCTTTGTAGCAGTTTCTACAATAAAGATATAGAGTATTTAGAAAGTAAAAAAGAAGTAAAATCAGTTCAAGCAGCTGAATTGTATGTTAAATTTCAATTTTATAAAAAGCATTTTGATTATTCATTCATTTCTATAAATGGAGAAGATAAGAATTCATATTATCCTTCTTTTAAACCAATAAAAGAATTTAATCTTCAAGAATTACATTATTCTTTAATTTATATGTATGATAGATTCGGTATAGGAATCATCGATTCTGATTACAAAGAAGGTCAGATAGTAACTTTATTGACTGATGATGCTTTTAATTAATGTATTCGTTATTTTGTTAATAACATAATAAGTATACCTATTCGAGATAAAAGTATGGGCATATAATCTGATGCAATTCTGTTCATTGAATTAACCAAGGAAATTTTAGCAATATCAATCAAAATAAAATGGCTTTTTATTGAGATTTCATATAAATCAAAAAGGGTGCGTAAAACTAGTCAGGGGTGCGTTATTTACCATAAAGGGTGCGTACATTTTGCAAGGGGTGCGTAATTGTATCAAAATAGGTAAACAGACACATATTACAACGATAGGTATGATACAATGGAATAGTCAAATAAAAGTAGACATAAAAAGTCTATTAATATCTAATCATTTTAATAGAAATAACTGCATTATCAAATGCAGTTATTTTTAGTTTTTTATTAAATAAATAAATTGTGATTAGCTTCAGTTGTTTCACTTAGGTAAGTTGCAACTCCTGCTATTTCAATTCCATCTAGCAATTCTTCTTTTTTGATTCCCATAATATCCATACTCATTGCACAAGCAATTATTTTTACACCTAAGCTATTAGCATTAGTCATTAGAGTTTGAAGAGAATCAACGTTTTTCTTTTTCATGATGTATTTGATCATCTTAGGTCCCATACCTAACATGTTCATGTTAGAGATTGGAAGTTTTTTAGCCCCACGTGGCATCATCTTACCAAACATCTTTTCAATGAATGTTTTTTTAACTCTTACTTTTTTAGATTTCCTTAAGATATTTAAGCCCCAGAATGTAAAGAATAAAGAAACTTTTTTACCCATAGAAGCAGCACCTGTTGCGATAATGAAAGCAGCAATTGCTTTATCTAGGTCTTGGCTAAACACAACTATAGTTGTGTTTTCTTTATTAGATGATACAATAACATCTTTGTTTTCTTCTAAAGATGCAGTACCTTTTTGGACTTGAGCAGTAACAATGCCATCTTTTAAAGAAACATCTACTAAAGTGTTTTTAGTTTTATCAGCCCAAGCTTTGATGTCTTTCATGAATCCGGGGTCAGTTGCTTTGATTTCTAAGATATCGCCATCGTTTAAAGTTTTTAATGCTTTATAGACTTCAACGATAGGGCCAGGACATTGAAGTCCACAAGCATTAACGTTTAAAGCGATTGTTTTATTTTCCATAGGTTTAGCCTCTTTTTCTTTTGTTGGATCTACTTTTAAGAAACCTGCATCATCTATTTCTTCATTTGAGATATTTTCTTCATCGTATACATAACTATATGTTTTATAGCCACCTGATAAGTTATAAGCATCATATCCCATTTGTTTTAGGATTCTAGTAACAGAGTGACCTCTTACTCCTGATTGACAGAAAAGATAAATTGGTTTATCTTTTGGTAGTTTATCAAGAGATGATCTAATTTGACTAAAAGGAATGTTAATTGAAGTTGGTATTGTACCAAGACTTACTTCAAGTTCTTCTCTTACATCAAGCAAAAAAGCTTTTTGTTTGATTAAGTCTTCTACTTCATGCCATTGGAATATTTTTACTTGACCTCTATCAATGTTTTCAATAACAAAGCCTAACATATTAACTGGGTCTTTGGCTGAAGAAAAAGGAGGAGCATAGGCTAGCTCAATGCTTTTCAAGCAATGAGCTTTTACTTTAGCAAAAATTGCAGTAGCTAAAATATCGATTCTTTTATCAACGCCTGCCATTCCTACACCTTGAGCACCGTAGATTTCTTCTGTTTCTGGATTATATAGTATTTTTAGTGAAATGGTAGAACTTCCTGGGTAATATCCAGCATTAGAGCCTGGGTGAATATGAACTGCATTATATTTTAAGTTTAAGGCTTTTAAAGTTTTTTCATTAATTCCTGTAGAAGCTGCAGTTAAGTCAAAGACTTTAACAGCAGAAGTACCAAGTGCACCTAAATATTTTTCTTGTTTATCATAGATATTATCAGCTGCAATTCTACCTTGTTTATTAGCAGGACCAGCTAGAGGAATTAAATTGTTTTTTCTAGTAACAAAATCTTTTGTTTCCATAGCATCGCCTATGGCATAAATTGTAGGGTCTGATGTTTGTAAGAACTCGTTTACTAAAATACCGTTTTTTTCACCTATGGCAAGACTTGCTGATTTTGCTAGAGAGTTTTCAGGTTTAACACCGATTGCTAAAACTGTCATTTCGGTGTTGATTACTTTACCATCAGCAAGTAGTACTTGTTTACCAGCATTTTCAAAAGTTTTAACGCCGTTATTTAAGATTAGGTTCACACCTTTATCTCTCATATGAATATGAACTATTTGAGCAAGTTCAAAATCAAGTGGTGTCATTACTTGAGATGCCATCTCAACTAATGTTACTTTGATTCCTAAATGGCTTAGGTTTTCTGCCATTTCAATACCAATGAAACCACCACCTACTACTAAAGCAGTTTTAGGTTTAAATGTATCAACGAATTCTTTGATTTTATCTGTATCAGGGATATTGCGTAATGTGAAAATATTCTTAGCATCATTGATTCCAGAGATGTTTGGTTTAATAGGCATAGAACCAGTCGAGATAATTAAGTTATCATAACTTTCTTCGTAAGTTTTGTTTGTTTTTAAATCTTTTACAGTGATAGTTTTTTTATCTCTATTGATTGATATAACTTCACTTAAGATTCTAACGTCGATATTGAATTTTGATTCAATATCTTCGACAGTTTGAACGATTAGTGAATCTCTACTTTGAATGACTCCACCAATATAATAAGGTAAGCCACAATTAGCAAATGAAATATATTCTCCTCTTTCAAAAAGAATTATTTCAGAAAATTCATCATTACGTCTAAGACGAGTTGCGGCGGTTGCACCACCTGCAACACCACCAATTACTAAGATTTTCTTTTTCATATTTTATCCTCCGATTACGAACTATTTTAATTATATTAAATATATAGATAAATGTCAATCAACGTGCATTAAAAGAAAAAGTTTTAAAAAATGTGTTGACAAGAGTATATTTAACTGCTAGAATGTAGATGTCCTATTAAATAGGGTAAAAATTTGGAAAGGAGAAACATTATTATGATGTAATAGTCAGTTTATGAGTTTAAAGAAAAAGAAAGAGAACTTCATTGAATATGATGTTATAGTAGACCCGAACGAAGTAGATAATCTTTTCCCGGGATACTTTAATCTTAAGTCCGACTTTAAAGAAATGAAAATAAGTTCCGATAAAAAAATGTTAGAAAAAATTGCTCTTGAAATATCCATGATAGTAAATAAAGGAACTAATTCAAACTCAAATATTCTCATTTATGAAATAGAATTTTTATATACAATTAATAAAATCAAGCTAGAAAAAAATAATACTAATAAAGGAAAAAGCGGAGGGTGCAGGGCAATTTGCTTATTAGATAAAAATTATGAATTATGCTTTCTTTTGCATATTTTTTCAAAAAATAAAAAAGAGAATTTGAATGATAGAGAGAAAAACAATTTAAAAAAATGTTTAAATGAATATAGTAAAAGAACTTAAACACAGGAGATAAAAAATGGAAACAAAAATTAATTTTGAAGCAATAAAAAAAGCTACAAGATATAGACTGCGAAGACTGAATGTTGATGAAATGGTGGATTCAACTTTTGTTAAAAACTTAAGAAGCGATCTTAATATGACTCAAAATGTTTTTGCTGATTTATTAGGGGTGACTAAAAAAACAATTGAGAAATGGGAACAAGGAAAAAACCCTGTTAAGGGGCCAAGCGCGATACTGTTATATTTAATTGAAAAAGATAAAAAAATATTAGACCATTTCTATTCTTTTGTAAAAATTAACCCAATAACAAATGAAATAGAGAATGTTTTATATAAAGATAATACAGAAGCAGAAATGTATATAACGCAACTTAAAAATGATGACGAGATAACGGAAAATATAAACCCCGTTGAATACAAATGTGTAGAATCAGCAGAAAAAATTGATGCAGTATTTAATCAAATAATAATAAATAATAAGGCGAATTGGGCTGTGTAGGAGAAAAATATGGATAAGAATAAACCTGTTTATAATTTTTTAGGGTATCAAATGGTATTGGTTGATTATAAAAGGGTCAAAAATACAAATATTGAAAAATTTTCTATTAAGACATATGATAGAAAATTTGATGAAAAAATAAATTGTTTCTCATTCAATGTTCAATTAGAATTAAAATATTCAGAAGAAGAGGCTTCAAAGTTTATTTTTTCAGTTGGGTTCAGAATCAACGATCTTGAATGGAAAAAACAAATTAAAGAAGAAGGTATTATAGAATCTATTTTTTTTGCAACTGTTTTCCCTTATATAAGAGAAAAAATTTACTCTGTAACTAATGATTCAAGGGGAGCATTCAATATTCCGATCATTGATTTAAGAAATGCAAAATTAAATCAAGGTGCTACATTCACATTTAAAAAGTTAGAAAATAAGCATTGAAATTTTTCGATGCTTTTATTAATTTAAAAAAACATTCAAATATTTGCTTTGAAGTGATATAATTTAGAAGACGCAGAAAATATTTTGAGGTATTATTTTGAACAAATTTATTTCAAACAATTCTAGAATTAAATTTTTAGATAAAATAAAAGAAAATCTTTTTAAATGTAAAAGATTTTATTTTTCAGTTAGCTTCATTAAAAAAGCGGGTTTAATATTATTATTAGATGATATTAAAGCAGCTTTAAGAAGGGGCGCTATTGGTAAGTTGATAACATCAGCTTATCAAAATTTTACAGATATACCTTCTTTAGATGAATTTCTAGAACTACAAACACATTATCCTAATTTTGAATGTCACCTAGATTATAAGTGCTTTGATGATAATGGCTTCCATTCAAAAGGATATATTTTTGAATACGAAGATTCTTTTGAAATAATAGTTGGTTCATCAAATATTACAAGATATGCACTACTTAAAAATATTGAATGGAATATTTCAGTTGCATCAAATGAAGAAACTGAAAGTTATAATGATGCTTTAGAAGAGTTTGAAATACTTTGGGATAGTACGAAAAAATTAAATAGGAATTTAATTGATAAATATAAATTAGATTTAGAATATGCTGTTGTTTCTTGGGATATGGATGATATTGAAATCAAAGCTGATATTAAACCAAACCATATGCAGGGTAAAGCTTTAAAAGAATTAAAAAGATTTAGAGATTTAGGCGTCAGTAAATCTTTGATTATTGCAGCTACGGCATCTGGGAAGACTTATCTTGCTGCTTTTGATGCTAAAAGATTTGGAGCTTCAAGGTTATTGTTTGTTGTGCATAGAGATACCATATTAGTAGAAGCTTTAAAAACTTTTAAGAATATTTTTAAAGGTGAAAGATCATACGGAATATATAATGGTGGCAATAAGGATTTAGGTAGTGATTTTATCTTTGCAACAAATATTATGATGAGTCAAAATTTAGATTTGTTTAGAAAAGATGAATTTGATTATATTGTGATTGATGAATGTCATCATGCAACAAGTGACACATATCAAAAAATAATTGAATATTTCAAGCCTGAATTTTTATTAGGATTAACTGCAACACCTGAGAGAATGGATACTAAAGATGTATTTGGTTTATTTGAAAATAATGTAGCATATGAGTTAAGACTAAGAGATGCAATTATATATAATTTAATAGTGCCATTTAAGTACTATGGTATCAGAAATGATTTGATTGATTATAATGTTAAAGATTATAAAAAATTTATTAGAGAATATAGTAGTGATATTAGTGGTGATTTTATTAAAGAAGAGATTCTTGCTCATAAATTGAAAGATGAAAAACTAAAATGTTTAGCTTTTTGTAAGAATATTGAACATGCAAGAACTATGGCAGAATTAATGGAAGAAAAAGGTTTTTCAACTTTGGCTTTAATGGGTTCTAATTCAACATGCGAAAGGTTAAGCGCATTTAAAAGATTACAAGATGAAACTGATGAACTTGAAATATTATTTGCGATTGATATTTTAAATGAAGGTGTAGATATTCCTGCGGTAAATATGATTTTATTTTTAAGACCTACTGAATCATCTACCATCTTTATCCAACAATTAGGCAGAGGCTTAAGAAAATATAAAAATAAAGAATATGTTACAATTCTTTATTTTTATATTTTCTTAAGCCTCTGCCTAATTGTTGGATAAAGATGGTAGATGCTTAAGAAAA
>Ga0334885_1002438_pt1 | contig 19255 bp, 17 predicted proteins | sample GraSluR1_MG_8_FD_207233 | JGI IMG/M metagenome (GOLD analysis project Ga0334885, IMG submission 207233) | Sludge microbial communities from methane-producing bioreactor in Wageningen University, Netherlands - Granular Sludge_31_05-R1 | ecosystem: Engineered > Bioreactor > Anaerobic >...
CGCCCTTCACAGCGATATTTTTGATAGCCTGCAAGGTGATTTGCGACTGTTCGATCAGGTACTTTTTGCGGGATTGTATCTCGGGATCAACGGTCATATCAGGTTGACCAGCCAGGGCGTTTTCGATGCTGCGCCGGGCAGCCAGGCTGGCGGCGATAACATCATCCGCAGTGGCAGCATGATCGGCTTCGGTATGTCCAACGATATGCAAGATGTGTGGGCGCAAAGCCATTTGGAGATAAATGCTGGTAGCCAGGTGGGCTCGGGCAGCGTTGTCTTCCAACGGGTAACTGAGCAAACCTGTGCGGGTCTGGCGCCAGATATGGAAATTTTCGTCTTCCAAAGGGGCAATCATTTCAAGAATGGCAAGCATTTTTGCCAGGTCCATCGCATCCGAAAGGTTGGGAGGGCTGTTGAACATCAGTTGAGCAATGTAATCCTTGACACCAAAAGCTTTGGCGTTATAGGCTGAGAGATAAGCCGAAGTAACAAAGACCACGTCTGGCGCGTCGCGCATGCCCCAATGGTGCGGTTCGTTCAGCTCCACGGGGATGCCGCGTTGACCATACCAGGACATCACGTTCTGATGTTCGCGGATAGAGTCTTCCAGGGTCAGAGGACCGCGACCATCCATCAGGTTGAACCAAAATAGTGGGATGGCGCACCAGGCGATGTTGATGGTTTCCACATACATCTCTGCAAGGCGGATAAAATCGTCGGTACCGGAATAAGTGCGCATAAGTGGAAAATTTCCGGTACGTGAAGCTTCATAAAGTTGGCGATAATCTTCAGCACTGCGCACAGGCACCCCACCAGCACCAGTGGCGCGAGAACTCTGCCGTTCCGGGTGGAAGAAATTTTCCTGCGCATCCTGGTCGATACCCAGCGAGACCACATCCAGCGCTTTTGCCTCAGCAATTTTTTGGATGCCTTCAATACTGTCCTGCATGGTCGGTAAACCGAAATGGTGTCGCAAAAGCGGATAAGGCTGCTTCCAGTGAATGCGCTCGATGGTGCTCTGGGGATAAGTTAAGTCACCCGCTGCATCGAGATCTTCCCCCCGAAGATAAGCAAGAATTTCTTCCGAGCTAAAACTGCCATCAAAAATTTGATCAAAAAAGCCTTCCAGGGCTCTTGCTTTGCGAGAGACTGGTGGGGTGCCGCCAAAGGCAAATCGCACACCTTTCTCGTGCAAGTCAGCGGCGGCTTCTGCGAATTCAGCCAGAAGTCGTTCGCCGGTTTCGGGGGTAAGACGATAAGAAACGCCGACCAAGTCAGCCTTTTCTTTGCGGGCAACCTCGAGGAAGGTTTCTATTGGGACAGCCGGACCAAGAAAGATCGTCCTCCAACCAGCTGATTCAGCTAATCGAAGAAAATTACTTACTCCTGCAACATGTACACATTCCCCCAATGCCCCAGCTACGACGGTTTTCATACTTACTCCTATTTCAATACTGATCGGAAAGGTGTTTAACCCAAAATTACTTGAGCAACCTGCCGGACTGGCAGGCAAACAATTCTTACTTAAGTTTACCCGAAATTAATGGCACTCGATTTCATCTGCATAAATTGTATGACGATTAAGAAGTGATACAAACCTGTAAATCAAGCGCTTGTAAACAAGTTGAGCCGGGCTCAGCCCCGTATATTTTCATCGGGGCTGGTAGAGAACCCGACCTGTGCGATTAAAACTACCCGACTACATTGACTAATCTTCCAGGCACGACAATCACCTTGCGAATGGGGCGACCTTCCAGAGTTTGCTGGACGGCTTCGCTTTCCAAGGCTAATTTTTCAGCTTCTTCGTCACTGATGCCCGGCTCGACAACGATGCGATCGTGCAGTTTGCCATTGACCTGGACAATCAAGGTAATCATCTCGTCTTTGGCTGCTTCTTCGTTCACCTTTGGCCAAAGCTGATTATGGACCGAATAAGGCTTGCCCAGTCGTTCCCAAAGTTCTTCAGCGATATGGGGGCAGACTGGCGCCAACATGCGCAGGTAGATATCGGCAACTTCGTTCCATTCTTGCGAGCCAAAAGCTCCGGCATTCTTCGCCCGACCCATCTCGTTCAACAATTCCATCAAGCTGGAAACAATAGTGTTGAATTCGAAATTTTCGAAGTCGTAGGTCACCCGTTTCAGTGTTTGATGAGCTTTGCGTCTTAGAGCTTTCAAGACTTCCGCATCAGCCTTACCAAAGGATGGTTCCAGCAGAATGTGCCAGACGCGCCGCAGCCAGCGGCTGTTTCCCTCGATACCGGTGCTGGACCATGGTCCGCCCAGTTCCCAACGACAGAAGAAAATGATGTATGCGCGAACGGTGTCAGCTCCATAACGAGCAACCAAATCATCCGGGTTGACCACGTTACCCCGGCTTTTGCTCATTTTTTCGCCGTCTTCACCCAGCACCATGCCCTGATTGCGCAATTGCAGCATGGGTTCATCGCCGTTGGTGATGCCGCAATCGCGTGCGGCTTTATGGAAGAAGCGCGTGTAGATCAGGTGCATGGTAGCGTGTTCTGAGCCGCCGGTATAAGTGTCGACTGGCATCCAATAGTTATATTGGGCAGGGTCAAAAGGTCCTTCGTCGAAATCCGGGCTCAGGTAGCGCAGATGGTACCAGCTGGAGCACATAAAAGTATCCATAGTGTCAGTTTCGCGTTCGGCGGGTCCCCCGCACGTTGGGCAGGTTGTGAAACGCCAGGTGGGGTGAAGTTTGAGCGGGCTTTCACCGGTGGGCAGCCATTCCACATCGTCCGGCAGCAGAACGGGCAACTGCTCATCAGGCACGGGCACCGCGCCGCAATGCTCGCAATAGACAATCGGGATCGGCGCGCCCCAATAGCGCTGACGGCTGATCAGCCAGTCATGCAGGCGATAATTCGTGGTGCCTTTGCCAACACCGATTTCCTCAATATAGCGGCAAGCAGCGTCAAAACTCTCTTCTTCCGGGGTGCCGGTGAGCGGACCGGAATTGATCATGGATCCATGGGCTTCAACTGCTTCGGTCATCTCTTCCGGCAGGATAAGTTCCTGACCATTGGGATGAATAACAACTTTAATAGGCAGGTCGAACTGACGGGCAAATTCAAAGTCACGTTGGTCGTGAGCTGGAACAGCCATGATGGCCCCAGTACCATAGCTCATGAGCACGTAATCAGCCACCCAAATAGGGATGTGCTGACCAGAGACTGGATTGACAGCGTAGCCACCGGTGAAAACGCCGGTTTTCTCCCGTGTGATGGACTCGCGCTGGATGTCGGATTGGCGTTTTGCCTGTTCCTGGTAAGCGCGTACGTCATCCAACTGGGCAGCCGTGGTGATCTTTTCCAGCAAGGGATGCTCAGGGGAAAGCGCCATGTAGGTCACACCCCAGAGCGTGTCAGGGCGGGTGGTGAAGACTTCGATCGAGTCGCCGGCTTCTGTTTTAAAGATGACCGATGCGCCTTGAGATTTACCAATCCAGTTGCGCTGCAAGGTTTTGATCATCTCGGGCCAATCCAGACCTTCATAATTGAGAAGTTCTTCAGCATAATTCGACGTACGGAAGAACCACTGATTCAGGTCTTTGCGGATCACAGGCGTGCCACAGCGTTCGCAATGGCGGTCGTCACCTTGCACCTGCTCGCGCGCCAGGGTGGTATTACAACTCGGGCAGAAATCGACCGGTGAAAACTTTTGGTAAGCCAGTCCGTTTTTGTAAAACTGGTTGAAGAACCACTGCGTCCAGCGATAATATTTGGGGTCGGCTGAGATGATTTCTGAACGCCAGTCGAAACTGTTGCCCATCGATTTAAGTTGACCGCGCATGTGTTCAATGTTGGAATAAGTCCACTTTCCCGGATGGATATTGTGTTTGATGGCGGCGTTTTCAGCCGGCAGACCAAAGGCGTCGAAACCGATAGGGAAAAAGACGTTGTAACCCTGCATGCGCTTAAAACGGGCGCGCGCGTCTGATGGCGTCATGGCATACCAATGACCTATGTGAAGGTCGCCGGATGGGTAAGGCAGCATGGTAAGCGCGTAGTGTTTGGTTTTGTTCGGGTCGCGCTCGGGTTGGTAAAGGCGGTCTGCCTCCCAGCGGGCTTGCCACTTAGACTCGATATCTTCGGGCTTATACATCGGTATACTGGTTGGGTCCATCATAATTTTCTCCTGTTGTTTCAACTTTTCAGCCTTCGTTCATCCTCTTTGATGTACGGAACCCTTACACAGGGCAGGCGGACACTGGCCGTTCCCCGAGTGGGCAAAATAAAAATTTATCTGTTAAATAAAAAATCCCTGCATGCAGGGACGAAATTGCTTTCGCGGTACCACCCTGCTTTCCACCACTTGGATGGACAGCTCATGGAGACTATAACGAGTCTGATCGTCTGCGGCTAAAGGAAATCACCGCAACCACGCTCCAAGTGGAGAAGCAGGTGAGTGGGGTCTGAAGTGCTCCGCGGGCGCTGGCAGCCTTTCAGCGTTATGGCTGCTCTCTGGCGGATGACCTATGCTCTGCCATCGTGTTTGTGCAGGCAATTATAACACTATTAGGTGGAATGAAAAAGAAGACGTTTACTTATCATTTCTCCCGTTTAAAAGATGTATAACAGCAAAAAATGGCGAGCTTGTGAAGTATACTCAACATAAGGTAACAGTGGAAAATGACAGTCGATTTTCCTGTTTTTACACGGATTTTTAAGAAAAGGAAATGAAATGCACAACTACAGAAAAATAACAGATAACCTTTATAATGTCGGTGCCAATGACCGGCGTATAACCATGTTCGAAAATGCCCATCCAGTTCCGAGGGGCATGTCTTACAACTCTTACCTGCTTTTGGATGAAAAGACAGTCTTGCTGGATGGCGTTGACAACGCTATCATCGAACAGTTTTGGCAGAACCTGACTGCTGTTTTGAACGGTCGCCATTTGGATTACCTGGTGATCAACCATATCGAACCCGATCATTGTCACCCGATCCCTGATTTGCTGCGGCGATACCCAGGGCTGACCATTGTTGGCAATAAAAAGACCTTTACCATGCTGGAACAGTTCTATGATGTCGATTTGGAAGGACACAAGCTCGAAGTAAATGAAGGCGATGTGCTCCAGACCGGCAAGCATAATCTCACTTTCTTCTTTGCACCCATGGTGCACTGGCCTGAAGTAATGGTGACCTACGACACCACAAGCAAGATCCTTTTCTGTGCAGATGCCTTCGGAACTTTTGGAGCGACCGACGGAAGAATGTATGCAGACCAGTACAAGTTTGAAGAAGAATACCTGCCCGAAGTGCGCCGCTATTATGCCAGCATCATCGGAAAATACGGTAGAAATGTAAACAACCTGTTCGATAAATTAGCCAACCTGGAAATCAGCATGTTTTGCACCCTGCATGGACCGATCTGGCGCAAGGATTTGCACCTGATTCTGGAGAAGTACAGGCAATGGGCATCCTACATTCCCGAAGAGCGGGGTGTGGTGATCGCCTACGGTACAGTTTATGGGAACACCGCGCTGGCTGCCGAAATTTTAGCGAACAAACTGGCAGATGGCGGCGAAAAGATCGTGAAAGTTTACGACGTCACCTCAATTGATCTTTCTTATATCCTGAGCGATTGCTTCCGCTATGACCGGCTAGTGTTTGCTTCTGCGACGTTTAATGCGGAGATTTTCCCTTACATGGAAACGCTTTTGCTTGAACTAAAAGCGCATAATCTTAGCAACCGCACGGTAGCGGTGGTCGAAAATGGCAGTTGGGCGCTGTCAAGTGGAAAGAAGATGCGTGAGATTCTGGACCAAATGAAGGACATCACTGTGTTGGAACAAACACTCTCGATCAAGTCTTCATTAAAAGGTCCGGATGTTGAAGCGCTGGAAGAACTGGCAAAGGCACTACTGGCAGCGTAAAATCCGGATAGTTTTAGAATTCAAGCCGCGTGGTTTTACGCGTTGTTGATATTATGAAACAGGCTGTAAAACCTTCTCGCGTTCCGGGCTTGTTTGTAGAGTATTCTTTTTGATATTATGTTCATCCTGAATCTGTATTGATGTTGCTTCGAGGTATTATGCAAAAACAAAAAGCTCTACTCATGATTGCCGCGTTAATTTTGTTGGCAAGTGCCCTGGCAAGCTGCCAAATTTCATCCGACCCCCAGCCAACTGGGGTCGTAAACCAGGCCACCAGGTCTGTCGCAGCTACTGCGCAGGCGGATTTAAATTTGCTGCAAAATGCCGCTTTTGAATTAGAAGAAGAGTTGGACGCGAATTTTTCGGAAAATTATGTCGGCATCCAGGTGGAAGGTTACCCAAGTCTGAAAGTTATCGTTTACCTGACTGGGGCAAGTAGAGCTGACCTTGCACCATTTGTTGAAGACCCACGCCTGTTCGAACTGATTGAAGTAAGGGAAGAAGAAATTTCCCGTCAGTCTTTACGAGCTACACGTGAGCTGTTCAAGGATGAGATGGACAAGGCAGGCGTGATTTACACGACAGCGATCAGAATGGAGCCAGCCCGGTTACAGGTCTATGTCTATGATATTCCTGAAGCCGAAAATCTGTTGAAAACAGCCAGTGTTGCCATCCCTGAACATGTCGAATTCATTGAAGTAGATACTTTGCCTGAGGGTGGCTGAGACACTTAAAGTACGCTCTGCCGGAGGCAGAGTAAGGAAAAACAGCTTTTCGGCTGCTTTTAGTGGACCCAGAGAGATTCGAACTGTGCGGAGCCTTCTGGCTTTAGTCAGAACCGACCTTCTCAATCATCAGTTAACAAAAACAGCCTTTCGGCTGCTTTTAGTGGACCCAGAGAGATTCGAACTGTGCGGAGCCTTCTGGCTTTAGTCAGAACCGACCTTCTCAATCATCAGTTAAAAAAAAACAGCCTTTCGGCTGATTTTAGTGGACCCAGAGAGATTCGAACTCTCGACCTTCTCAATGCCATTGAGACGCGCTCCCAACTGCGCTATGGGCCCTTTTTTACTATCTTCTTTTGTTTCCCATGGCGCTCCCAATTCCCCCAGGAGGGGACTGCGTGCGCTATGGGCCCTTTTTTACTATCTTCTTTTGTTTCCCATGGCGCTCCCAATTCCCCCGGGAGGGGACTGCGTGCGTTATGGGCCCTTTTCTCTCCTTCCTTTTAAGAGAATCGTTTGATGTCTCTTTAATGGACCTGGAGGGATTCGAACCCTCGACCTCTTCAGTGCGATTGAAGCGCGCTCCCAACTGCGCTACAGGCCCGTACTCCATCCAGATTTCAAGATAAACATTCTAACGGTTTGAAGCAGGAATGTCAAGCAATTTTTTATTGGGAAGCAGCCACATACAGGGCGCTAAAGACCTGAAGGCATAAAAAAAGCCAGCTCATTGAGTTGGCTTTAGTCTGAAATTGGGTGATATTAAGCGCCGGTGTTGATTACAGAAGTACTTTTCTTCTTCTCGTCTTTTACCTTACGCTTCTCTTTGATAGACAACTTGGGTTTTTTACGTTCTTCTTTTCCTGCTTTATCCTTTGTAGCCATAGTAGCCTCCATTTTCGGGTGATTACCTCTTTATTATAACGCAGTTCTGGGTTAAGATTTCCCGGCAATGGTATTATTAATAGTTGGAACCTGCCTTTGCAGGTAATTTCTTGATCGAGGAGGATGGTTTGGAAGAGCTTTCAAGGCAGACACGGATTCGCTACCTGTTAACCTTGTTGATTTTAATTACCATTCCCTGCTACCTTCTGGGTTTTATCATGCTCAGGTTGGATCAGGGACCGCAGCCAAACCGGGCTACTTCAACCAATACCGCAACTGTCACTCTTACAGCGACGATCACACTGACACCATATTTGACGCGCACAGCCTCGATTACGCCAACAGCCACAGCAACTTATCCCCCAACAGATACTCCCGAGCCAACGGCAACACCCCTGCCAAGTGCAACACCAACAGAAACTGAAATTCCGACTGAGACACCACTGCCTACACGTGAGACAGAAGTACCACCAACGGAGGAACCAACTCCGAATTCCATTCCATGAAAGAGGCCTATGACTTTTGAAATTCTTCCCTTCCTGAAGTCGATGATCTCTGTAGCAGGTTTATCCGGCTACGAGACACCGATTCGTGATGTCATCACCCCGGTATGGCAAGATTTGAGCGACCGCACCTGGGTGAGCAGCCATGGCAGTTTGCACGCCATGCGCTACGGCGAGGGCGCAGAGCCCCGCCCCAAAGTGATGATTGCCGCTCATATGGATGCCATCGGTCTGATGGTAACCGCAATCGAAAACGAATTTCTGCGCATCACCCAGGTTGGCGGTGTAGACCCTCGAATTTTGCCCGGTCAAATGGTAACAGTCCATGGCAGCAAAAGTGGAGAGATGGTGGAACTTCCAGGCATGGTCGTTATGCCTCCAGCTCACCTTTTGCCAAAAGACGGCAAGAGCGGACCTCTTCCTCAAAAATATTTGTTTGTTGATACCGGGTTACGCGCCAAAGAGGTGGACAAACTTGTCCGAGTAGGCGATGTGATCTCTTTTGCGACCGATCCGCGTGAACTGAGCGGTGACACAATAAGCGGTCACACCCTGGATAACCGCGCCTCAGTTGCTGCCACAACAGTGGCGCTCGATGAGCTCAGCCGGCGCAAACACCTTTGGGATGTGATTGCGGTTGCCACTTCCCAGGAAGAGGTTGGCGGCATCGGTGCCAAAGGCAGTTCCTTTGACATCATGCCTGACTTTGCCATCGTGATCGATGTGACCTTTGCTAACGGTCCCGGCGGTGGCGGCATTGGCATTTTTGAACTGGGCAAAACAGTACCGATCACATGGGGCGCTTGCGACCATCCTGCGCTTTATGACGCCATGAAGGCAGTCGCGGATGAATATGAGATCCCGGTAACGCGTGATTTTTCTCCAAGTGGTTCTGGTACGGATGCCTATGATGTGCAGATTGCGCAGGCTGGTATCCCGGTGGTGGAACTTGGAATTCCGCTGCGTTACATGCACACCCCGGTGGAAGTGGTCAGTATCAAAGACATCAAACGAGCAGGAAGGCTGATGGCAGAATTTATCAGCAGTCTACCGCTTGATTTTATGAATACAGTGAGATGGGAGTAGATCATGGCGGGAAAAGTTGAAAACTCGAAAAAATATTCTCCCAAATTAGGTAAAAAAGAGCTGGATTTGCTTACACGCCTCAGCAATGCCCTGTCTGTTTCAGGCGATGAACAGGAAGTTCGCGAAATCGTTTATGAAGAGTTAAAGCCGCTCGATTTGCCCATGCATACTGACGCAATGGGTAACGTATTGGTAAGGCACGAAGGCAAAGGCAAAGACCGACTAAAAGTGATGATTGCCACCCACATGGACGAGGTTGGCATGATGATGACCAAAGAAGACGGTGATGGATTGTTTGAATTTGTGGTCATTGGCGGGGTAGATCCGCGCCAATTGGTAGGCAAGCCGGTGATTGTAGGTCGAAAACATGTTCCCGGCGTTATCGGCGCAAAAGCGATTCACCTGACCACCAAAGAGGAACGTGAACAAGTTCTGAAGGTCAATTCTTTGCGAATTGACGTCGGACTTGGTGGTTCAAAACTGGTCGAAATCGGAGACCGGGCAACTTTCGCGACAAGTTTGGCGGTCTTGGGTCCCAGCCTGCGCGGCAAAGCATTGGATGACCGCCTGGGAGTCTTCAATTTGATCCAACTGCTCAAAAATGCACCGGAAAACATCGATTTACTGGCGGCTTTCACAGTTCAGGAAGAACTGGGGTTACGCGGTGCAACAGTAGCAGCATATCATTTCAATCCTGATATTGGAATTGCAATGGATTCAACGCCAGCCAATGACATGCCCCATTTTGATGGAGAGGCTAATCACACTCACAACACCAAACTCGATGGCGGTCCGGCAATTTACCTGATGGATGGTGCCACCATTGGCGACCATCGCCTGGTGAAATGGCTGACTGAAACTGCAGAGGCAGAGAAGATCCCCTGGCAGTATCGCCAACCCGGTAGGGGAGGCACCGATGCAGGCGCGATCCACAAGACCCGTGCTGGTGTCCCCAGTGTGTCTGTCTCAGTGCCGCAGCGCTATCTACACTCACCCGCCGGTATAGTCCGGATCGATGACGAGTTGAACACACTGAAATTAATGCATGCCGCTCTTTCACGGCTTGATAAAAGCATCCTAAAACCGCAGGAGAATAAATAATGGCAAAGAAAAATAACGACTTATTGAACGTCTTGAAGATGTTGGTTGAAACCCCTGGTCCTTCTGGCTCTGAGCATCTGATCCGCTCGAGAATTGAAGAAGCTATTCGCGACCATGTTGATGAAGTTTATACAGACGCGCTTGGCAACCTGATCGCTAAAAAGGGCAGCAAGACTGAGGGCGGCAAGCGTGTAATGATCTCATCCCACGTAGATGAGATTGGGTTGATGGTCACACATGTTGATGAGAACGGTTTTGCTCGCTTCATCACCATCGGGGGGGTCAGTCCATATACTTGCATTGGAGGCAGGGTTTTGTTTATGAATGGAACCCAGGGCGTTATCGGCATGGAAAGATTGGATAAAGACGAACATCCAAGCCTGGAGAAATTGTTTATTGATACCGGCGCGGCTTCCAAAGAAGACAGCAGAGTCGGTGTTGGAGACGTTTGCGGTTTCGAGCGACCTTTTATGAACCTGGGCAAGCGCCTGGTGGCAAAATCGATGGATGATCGTGCCGCAGTCGCCGTGGCAGTCGAAGCCTTGAAAGCAGTCAAGAAGACTCCAAATGAAATTTACTTTGTATTCAGCGTGCAGGAAGAAGTGGGTCTGCGCGGCGCAATTACCGCAGCCTATGGGGTTGACCCTGAAGTTGGCATCGCCGTAGATGTGACCCGCACCGGGGACACACCCAAGGGTGTCAAGATGGATGTTGCCCTTGGTAAGGGTCCCGCTATTAAAGTACGCGATTCATCCTTTATTGCCGACCCGCGCGTGGTCAACTGGATGGTTAATGAAGCAGAAGTCCAGGGTTTGCCTTACCAGATGGAAGTATTAGAAGCAGGCGGGACCGATGGTGCTGCCATCCAGCGCACGCGCGCTGGTGTGCCGGCGGGTTGTCTTTCGATACCATGCCGCTATATTCACTCACCTTCTGAAATGGTGGATGTGGATGACATGCAGCAATGTGTCAACTTGTTGACAGGTTTGTTAAGTAAAGGAATCGAGCTTTAAGCAAAAAGCACCCTTGCTGAGATGCTTTACAATTGAATTTATGAAAACGAAGTGGTTTGGGCTCAACAAAAGCTATTTTGCACGCGTCTGGCTGATTGCTGTTCTGTTTGTGTTGCTGCTCACGACGGCTTGCGAAGGCTTGCCCATTGAAATTGAGTTGCCTTGGCTCGATTCTCCCGTACCTACAATAGAAACAGAACTTCCCGGGACGACGGATGCTACATCTACGCCGGTTATCCCTGAACCCGAGCCTACTTTAACGGCTGAGACCAGCACTGAGAAGTTGATTTTATGGCTGCCACCAGAGCTAAGCCCACACGAAGAGAGCCTGGCTGGTCACTTGCTGCAAGAAAAGTTGAACAATTTTGCGCATGAAAATAAAGTTGAAATCATTGTGCGGGTCAAAGCTCAGACTGGCAGCGGCAGCCTGACAGACGCCCTGACAGCCACAAATCTGGCATCAACAGCAATCTTGCCTGACCTGATTGTGCTTTCCAGATCCGATTTACGGTTGGCAGCGAAACGGGAGCTGATTTACCCACATGCGCGCCTGGAAGCAATGATGAACGACATCGACTGGTACCCATTCGGTCAGGAATTGAGCCTGGTAGATAGTCAAGTTTTAGGGATCCCTTTGGTAAGCAATCCATTAGCCCTGGTATACAATGACGCATCACTGCTTGTGCCATCTAATGATTGGACTGCAATCAAAGACAATTACGGATACTTTGGATTTGCTGCTGACGATTCTCAGGCAAAATACCTGCTGCTGCTTTATGTTGCAGCGGGTGGAAAAGTAGTGGATGCCCAGGGACGTGCGATTTTGGAAGAAGAACCATTGATCGAAGCGCTGACTGCTCTCAAAGAAGGGTTGGCGAGCCTTCACATCAGCACGCTTTCCATTGACTATCAGACCGAAAATCAGGTTTGGAATGGGTTTTTGAACCGCAGTCTGGATACAGCTGTTGTGCCGATTGCGGTGATACTGAACCACCAGGAGGTGGTTGCGAACCAACCCAAACCCGCATTAACCGAGCCGGAAATTACTTTGGGAAATGCAATGGCATGGGCGTTGGGCAATCCTGACCCTGCAAGACAAGAGCTTGCGCTGGATTTGTTATCAGAGCTGGCTGAAACAGAGTTTCTTGCCAGCTGGAGCGAAGCATTGGGGCAATTGCCTGCCCGTCCATCGGCATTGGGAGCCTGGAATAATCCAGACCTGAAACCGGAATTGGAAAAAATTGCCAAAGCAACCAGGCTTTACCCAACAGAAGAAATAATCAATAGCTTGGGACCAGCACTACGCAATGCGACCTTGTTGATCTTGAGGGATGGGGCGGATCCGACTGAGACTGCAAAAACCACTATCGAGAGTATTAGATGACCCATCAAGAAGATAAATCCCAAAAAACAAAACGTCTGAATGGCACGATTTGGACCATCGTGGTACTTGGAGTAATGGTGATTGCCCTGGTTGCGTTTGTGATGACCAGTGACCGCAGCAGCAGTGTCACAGCAATTGCCCTGACCCGTACAGCAGCCTATATGGAGGCGCAAGCAACGAGCGAAGGCACCTTGGTTAATCAAACCTATCCGATCGTCCTGCCTGCAGAGGTCAATATCAATGGGATCTTATTGGTGGGTGGTCTTTTGGTTTTGGTTGTCTTTTTTACTGTGATTCGGGAAGCAATTCTTCACAAGAGGACATAGAAAGTTCAATGATCGAACGAATAGAAAGTTTGCGTCAAAAATTGACCAGTTCTGGGCTGGATGCAGTAGTTGTAAATCCTGGTGCGAGTCTGAGATGGCTTACCGGTTTGAATTTTCACCTGATGGAACGACCTGTAATCTTATTCCTTGCCAAAGCAGGGAAACCGTTGATCATTCTGCCAGAACTGGAACTAGCGAAATTGGAAAATCTTCAGGGTGAACTTGATGTGTACGCTTTTGGCGACAACCCTACTACCTGGCAGGGTTTGTTTACAGAGGCGTTAAGTGCTCTGGAAGGTCAGAAATTGCGCATAGGCGTTGAAGCGACCGGACTGCGTTTTTTGGAGTTGAATCTGCTCCAGAAGTCTTTACCAGATGCTGATTTTGTGGATGGCAGCCAGACATTCGCCAGCTTACGAATGATCAAGGACGAGCAGGAGCTGGCAAAGATGCGCAAAGCCGCTGAAATTGCTGAAACAGCGATGATGGAGACTTTGCGAACGATCCGGGTTGGGCAAACTGAAAAGGAAATTGCCGCGGAACTGGTGGTGCAGCTTTATAGACATGGTTCTGACCAGGCACTACCCTTTGCTCCAATAGTCTCGACAGGACCAAATTCAGCCAATCCGCATGCTTCTCCCTCAGAGCGCCGTCTGCAGCTGGGTGATGTACTGCTGGTTGATTGGGGAGCAGGGTTTGAGGGCTACTTTTCGGATATCACCCGCTGTTTTTTCTTTGGGCAGGTTGATGAGCGGCTGCAAAAAATTGCTGAAACTGTCCAACATGCCAACCATTATGCAGTTTCAGGGGGGCGGGCTGGCATGCAGGCGGGTGATGTTGACACGATTGCCCGTCAGGAAATTGAAGAAAACGGCTTTGGAGAGTATTTTACCCATCGGACCGGGCATGGACTGGGGATGGAAACACATGAAGCGCCTTACATCTTCAGCGGGAACGACCTGATACTGGAAAAAGGAATGGTCTTTACAGTCGAACCCGGAATATACCTGCCAGGTTTAGGAGGAGTTCGAATCGAAGACGATGTGTTTGTAAACGAAGACGGGCTGACCTGCCTTACATCTCTGCCTAGAGAAGTACTCACCATTGAACGATACCTGGAACTGATGCGCTTTTTTGAAAACAGATGAAACTTGCTTACGAGACTCTCACCATTGGTCCGATGGGCAACAACGTCTATTTTTTAGTTGACGAGGACACAAAAGATTGTGTGATCGTTGACCCAGGTTTTCTGCCAGGAACCCAACTCGACTTTATCAAAGAAAATGGCTGGAACCTGCGCCAGATTTGGATCACCCACGGGCATTTTGACCATACCGCTGGGGTAAAAACGGTCAGCGAGGCATACGAGCCACCAATTCCGATTGCTATGCATCTTGAAAGTTACGAAGCGGCCAAGGCAAACCCTTCAGGCGGCATGTTTGGTGTCAGGGTCGACGACGTACCTCGGGTTGATATCCCCTTGGTTCACGGTGCCTGGCTTGGCATTAACCCGCAAAGCAACGAGCGGGTTGTTGAGGTAAGGGATGTCTCGGGTCATAACCCCGGTTCAGTGATTTTTTATTGTCCGGAACTGAAAATTGCCATGGTTGGGGACGCGATTTTCAAAGAAAGCATTGGTCGGACAGACTTCCAAGGCAGCAATCACCAACTATTACTGAAAAACATCCGCGAACAGATTTACAGCCTGCCAGACGATACCATCTTGCTGCCCGGGCACATGAAAGAAACCACGGTAGGATACGAGAAACGCTTTAACCCCTTTGTCAGGGGATAGGTAGAAAATAATTTGATCGCACCGGTGCCCTCACTGAGTACGTGATTTTACCGAAAGGTCTGCAGTGATAACAGGACACCTGCGGTGAAAACGTGTGCTCGGTCAGGAGACCGGCACAATCAGAATTGAATTACTCTATTCAGGCATTTCCAATCCACCGGTCGCAGACATCCAATTTACGATCGTTTCAACCGCTTTGGAAACATTGTTGTCGCTGATATCCACTCTTAATACAGGCAGCAGTGAGCGACTGATCAACTCTTCCAGCACTTCCTGCTCGCGCTTGAATTGATCCAGGTCGTCATATTGACTGGGATTTCCAGAGACTTTCAGGCGCTCTTCGCGGGCGGCGGCAAAAGAGCCGGGGGAACGGGTGCAAAAAATAAGGCGGAAATTAAGCGGGAGCAAACGTTCTTCCAGCCACGTGAAGTCGATCTGTTTTCCATAGGTGAGCCATTGCACTATTTGCGTGGAAATGTGAAAACGATCTACTACCCAGGAATAATACCGGTTCAGTTCAAACAACCGCACCCAGGTCTGGTAAGTTTCCATTGCCTGTGATTCTTCTTCGGGGGCAAAGTTGATCAAACCCCGACCCCAGGGGTAATTGGTAAAGGTGCACCATTCGGCAGAGATCAAGGGGGAATGGTAGCGATATTTGCGCGGACCGGTAAAACGGGGGTGTTCGTTGAGATCGAAAGCAATCTCCGTTTTGAAGGTCAGCCGCGTTCCTTCCAAAATAACCTTGGGTGTCAATTTGGACATATTTACCTCTCTACCCCAATATTTTCAGCACATACCTAGATAGAATATTCCACTCCTTCATCATACTCCCAGTAATCCTGTTCATCCAGATGTACATCGGATGTATGCGGGGTGTGCAAATCCAACCGTTCCTCGACTTTTTCGAGGCGAGCTATCAGATCTTTGAGGTTGCTGGCGATTGCATCGAGCATGCTAACTAAGATTCGGTCTTTGACGCTGTGAGTAGGGTAAAAGAACGCCAGCTTGGTAAGGATTTCCACGTCTTGTTTAGGGTTGAGACGATTTATACGCACCAAAGGTTTTTGATCTCGTCCTTGCAAGGAGTGAAAAGACGAAGCAATCACTCTTTATTTCTTGTCATCCAGAGGCACACCCTTTTTTTGTCATCCTGAACGAAGAGAAGGATCTAATCACTTGAGTGTCGAAACAAAGATTCTTCGCAAAAGAGGCTCAGAATGACAGCTTAAAAGAAGTCGTATTACACCCTGTACCAAAGTACTCCAGGGTAGGGCAGTAATCTCATCGGTAAAAGAGCCGGCTTCAAGTGCGGAAGCCGGCCTACGAAAAAATCCGTCTTTGCGAGGAGTGTACAACAAGGGACAAAGCATTAGAAACTTTACGATCGCGCCGGGCTCCTAACCATTGTGGATCTTGTTTTCGTAGGGATGGTGGCTTGTCCCCATCCGCCATATCAGTGTGGAACAGGCACTGACCGTTCCGTACGAAAAGCATAAGCAGACAAGCACAATCGAGCGATCGTCAAATTGATATCATGATCAAAAGACAAGAGATGTATAATTTCTCGAGTTTCTTATTATCCATTTTCACCAGGAACCTGGGAGTATCTTATGAATATTATTGAAGTAGAAAACCTGACCAAATACTATGGCAAATCCCGTGGGATAGAGGATCTTAGTTTCTCAGTCCGGGAGGGCGAGATTTTTGGTTTTATCGGACCAAATGGCGCTGGAAAGTCGACCACAATCCGATTGTTGCTATCACTGATCCATCCGACCAGTGGGCAAGCGTCCATCTTTGGCAAGGATGTCACGAAAAAGGGTCCTGAAATACGCAGCCAGATCGGTTACCTGCCTTCCGAGGTCTTTTACTACGATCACATGCATGTTGGCGAGCTGCTAAATTACTCTGCCAGTTTCTATCCCGGAGACCACCGGGAACGAATCAAGTATCTCGCTGAGGTCATGGAACTGGAGATGAACCGTAAAATCCGCGATCTTTCTTATGGCAACAAGAAAAAGGTCGGGATCGTACAGGGGCTGCTCCACAATCCAACACTGCTCTTTCTGGATGAGCCTACCAGCGGGCTGGACCCATTGATGCAGCGCAAATTCTTCGACTTGATCCGGGAAGAGAACAAAAAAGGTGTCACGGTCTTTTTCTCATCCCATTTTCTGGGTGAGGTGCAGCGGCTTTGCGATCGGGTTGGCATCATTCGTGAAGGTAGAATGGTAGAGATCTCGGATATCCGCACCCTGCAAAAGAACAATTACAAGAAAATCCGGGTCTTGAGCCAGCATTCACCAGCTAACTTTGAAATACCTGGTGTGAGCAACCTGCAGCAGGAGGATGGGTGGACCCAGTTCTTCTACTCAGGTGATATCAACCAGGTTTTGCAGCGCGTGAGCGATGTAACGATAGAAGATTTGAGCATCGAAGAACCAACGCTTGAAGAGATCTTCATGCACTATTACGAGTAGGCAGCCCATGAATAAAGCCATCTACCGTTATGAATTACGTCAACGCTGGTCCTCTGTGGGAGTTTGGGCTGGATCCTTGGCTGGATTGCTGCTGACATTTATGGCGCTCTTTCCCAGCTTTTCTGCTGATATGGCAGTCATAAATCAGATAATGGAAAACTTCCCACCTGAGTTCAAAGCGATGTTTGGATTGAACGCGCTGAACTTCGCCACCCTGGAAGGGTACTTTGGTTTTTGCTTTGTTTTATGCCAACTATGCCTGGCTATTCAGGCGGCGAATTACGGCTTGAGCCTGGTATCGGTGGAAGAAGCTGAACTGACCGCGGATTTCCTGCTGACCAGACCACTGAGCCGTCCCACGATCCTCACCAGCAAGCTTTTGGCGACCCTGACGAGTTTGTTGGTGACTCAAATCATTCTTTGGGCTGTCAGCCTGGCAAGCATCGCTATGTTTAAAGGCGAGGTGCATTATGAACCGCGCGCTATTTTTCTCCTGCTCGGAAGCGGCTTGATCTTTCAATTGATCTTTTTTAGCGTGGGTTTGTTGCTTTCCCTGCTAGTGAGGCGAATGCATAGTGTCACACCCTGGAGCCTGGGGCTGGCTTTTGGAACTTACGTGATCAGCGCCTTCAGCGGGATCCTTGGGGATGTCAAGCTTGAATACTTGAGCCCTTTCAAGCATTTTGATCCCGGTCAGATCATCCGGGATATGCACTACGATATGCGCCTGGTCCTCCTGGATGGGTTGCTCGTTGTCTTGGCGATCAGCGTTTCTTACTGGCTTTATCAAAAACGCGACATTACCTCGCCGTCTTAGGAGCAGGATATGAGAATGTATTTTCGAGAACTGAAAGCCGGAATCAAGTCGCTCCTAATTTGGACGGCGGTTATCGCTCTATTGATTAACGTGTCAGTCATCAAGTTTTCCGCTTTTGAGAGCAACCCTGAGAGCCTGGCAATTTTGGACACTATGCCGCCGCAGCTTATGGAAGCGTTGAGCATGCGTGCCTTTAACCTGACGACGCTGGAAGGCTTCTTTGGTGCAATGTTTGTCTTTTTCGCTCTGATGGCTGCGATGGCGGCAGCCCTCTGGAGCAGCGAAGCAATCGCGAAGGAGGAGCGGGAACGCACGGTGGAATTTACGCTGGTACTTCCCATCCCGCGCAGGCGGATTGTCACCGCTAAATTGCTGGCAGCCCTAAGCAACTGTGCCCTGTTTGTCCTGTTCACCTGGCTCATTTCTGTCATAGCTTCGCGCAGCTACGCGCCTGGAAAATTCCTGTTTGATTTTCTGCGGCTTGAAATGCTGGCGATGTTCATGATTGAACTGGTGTTTCTGAGCCTGGGCACTTTGTTGGCATGTGCCTCAAAAACACCACGCAGGGTGGGATCGATGGCGATCGGGCTGATTTTGGGGCTCTACTTTATTAGTATTTTTGTGGGGATGCATGAGAAACTGACCTGGCTTAAGTACCTGACCCCCTTCAGTTGGTTTAATGCCAGTGCGTTTTTCAGGAGCGGACGCTTTGAGCCTCATGCCCTGGTGCTGACAGGCTTGACCGTTGTTATCTTCTTGTTTGCGGCTTACTTCACCTACGACCGTAGGGATCTGTATATCTAAGGCAATGGTTTAACACTTGCTAATAGACCGGTATAAACCAGGTTCTCTAAAAAAATCCATTCGTTATATACAAAAGCCGGCTTCAAGTGCGGAAGCCGGCCTACTTTTCAGGTTTCAATAATCGTTATTTTGCGTAACTGACCGAGCGGGTTTCGCGGATGACAGTCACCTGGATCTGACCAGGATACTGCATGGTCTGTTCGATCTCATTGGCGATGTCTTTGGCAAGCGTATGCGCCTGGTAATCATCTATTTCTTCCGGTTTCACAATGATGCGAACCTCGCGACCAGCCTGAATAGCATAACTCTGTTCAACGCCTTCGTGGTTGTTGGCAATTGTTTCCAAAGCCTTGAGACGCTTGATATATTGCTCAAGGTCCTCACGGCGGGCACCAGGGCGGGCACCAGAGATGGCATCAGCAGCTTCTATCAA
>Ga0334885_1002440_pt1 | contig 19238 bp, 21 predicted proteins | sample GraSluR1_MG_8_FD_207233 | JGI IMG/M metagenome (GOLD analysis project Ga0334885, IMG submission 207233) | Sludge microbial communities from methane-producing bioreactor in Wageningen University, Netherlands - Granular Sludge_31_05-R1 | ecosystem: Engineered > Bioreactor > Anaerobic >...
CTCGCAGATGGCCCTTGGCTTCTTCCAACATCACGCCGGCGACCGCGCCGTTGGCTGGTCCGGCGGCTCCGAGCCCGGCGATCAGGTCAGCGCCGTCGCTATCGAGGTCATGGCCGAGCAAGGTATCGACATCGCCCACGAATACCCGAAGCCTTGGACCGACGAGGTTGTGCGGGCAGCAGACGTGGTAATCACAATGGGCTGCGGCGACGCCTGTCCGATCTTCCCCGGCAAGCGCTACGAGGAATGGCCCCTCCCCGATCCGTCCGGTGGAACCCCCGACGGCGTCAGGCTCGTGCGCGACGAGATCGAAACCCGCATCCTGAACCTGCTCGACGAACTCGGAGTCCCCGTCCGAACATAGACTGGGACGCACGTCCCACCTGCACGACATGGACCATCGGACAGGCAGCCATGGCGGCGGGCCCATGGCAGCAGGGATCGACCCGCACGAACTCGCGAAGTTCGCCCAACCGGTCGGGACGGCGTGATGTCGCGCCCCCGCTTCCGGCGTGCCGCCCCGGCCGACGAGCTCGCCGACCTCCCGGTGCCAGTCACCCTCCCGCACGTTCTCATCACTGTAAGCGACGGCGATGAGCTCACCGTCACGGTGGACGGCGCCCCGTACCTGCCGCCGGAGTTCTCCGGGCCGTGGCGGCGTTCGTCGTTGGGGCCGATCCTCGACGCCCTGTCCGACGAGCGCCGGGTGCCGCTGCGGGTCGAGGTGCGCAAGGTTGACGGCGCCGTGTTCACCGACATCACCCCGCACGCCCGCCGCACCCGCGCCGCCCGACCCCCCAGTGGGTGAACAGCGGGTTCGTCTTCACCACCGAGCTCGGTGAACCGTGCGATCCGCGCAACGCATTGCGTGCGGTGAAGGCGGCAGCGAAGAAGGCCGGTCTGCCCGGCTCGGTCGGGCTACACACACTGCGGCATTCAGCGGCGAGCATCATGCTCGACGCCAATGTTCTGCCCAAGGTGGTCTCGGAGATCTTCGGGCACTCGTCGATCTCCATCACGATGGACATCTATGGGCACCTGATGCCGGGAGCGTCACAACAGGCTATGAGCACCCTCAGTGATGCGCTGACCGGATGAGAATCACGTGCCAAAATCACGTGCAAGGCCGCTGGAACGACCCCTGTTTCGACTATTTCCCCTAGTCGGGCTGACAGGATTTGAAGGTGGGCCTTGGCTGTCGATCAGATCGCTTCCTGACTAGCCTAAAGAGCGTAGCCACAAGGTATTACGCGCAGGTTGGGAGCGCTTTCTCCTGAGCTTCGAGTGGGCTCAAATGGGGTGATGTAGGCTTTCACTACAGCACGCATATAGCACGCGAACCGGTGACCGCTATAGCACGCCGAGGACGCCCGCCAGGCGGCCCGCCCGGGGCCAAGGACCGGCTGCGGGACCGCGAAGCCGAGACTGGAGACGTCCATGACTACATTCTCCCCCACCGCCGAAGACCGGCCCGAACCCCCGCCGGCCACACCGCCCGGCCAGGGTCCTTCGCGTCCTGGCTCGGCCGGGTCGAGGAAGGACGATGTAGTGCCGGTGGAGTCGGACGGCGCCGGTGGCAGGAAGCGGACCCGGCGCGGATTCGGTTGGGTGCGCAAGCTGCCCTCTGGCCGCTACCAGGCCAGCTATCTCGACCCGCACGGCACCAGGATCTTCGCGAAGGTCGTCGAGGGCGGCAAGGTGCTGCCCTTGACGTTTCTGGACAAGAAGACCGCTGAGGCGTGGCTGAGCCTGCGCCAGTCCGAGTTGATCGAGAACCGGTGGAAGCCGGCTGTGGCCCGCGAGCCCGAAGAGGTGGGGTTCGCCGACTACGCCGAACGGTGGCTGGCCTCCCGCGAGCTGAGCCCCAAGACGCACTCCGAATACCGCAGAATCCTGAACGGTGAAAGGTTGGGCTACTTCAACAAGTTCGCCCTGAACGAGATTCCCCCGGCGATGGTCAAGGCCTGGTGGAACGCCCAGGACCCCCGCTACGCCACCGCCCGCCGGAAGGCCTACGACGTCCTGCACGCGATCCTGCAAACCGCGTCGCAGCAGGATGAGGACACAGACGCTCCCCCACTGATCGCCAGCAACCCAGCCCGTCTGTCGGCGAAGACGAAGAACAAGACCCCGATCAGCCGGCCCAAGGGCAGCATCCGGCCCGCCACGCTGGCCGAGCTGGGCACGATCATGGACGAGATGCCGCCCCGATACGCGGCGATGGTGCTGCTCGCCGCCTGGTGTGCACCCCGGTTCGGTGAACTCACTGAGCTCCGCCGCCGCGACCTGGTCATCAATCGCGACCGTGACGGTCAGCCGGTCGATGGCACCCTGACGATCACCCGCGCTGTGGTGTGGCCTGATCCGGACACCCCGGTGGTGAAAGCGCCCAAGAGCCTGTCCCGGGATGTCGCGATCCCGCCCCACATCCTCGGCCCGCTCCTGGCCCACCTGGACAACTGGGCGGCTCCCGGCCCGGACGGCCTGCTGTTCCCCGCTGTCGAATCCGGGGGCCACATGAAACACGGCGCCCTGTACAAGGTGTACCGACGAGCCCGCAAAGCCGCCGGACGAGAAGATCTGCGCTGGCACGACCTTCGCCACACCGGCGCGACATTGGCCGCCCAAGCCGGCGCCACGCTGGCCGAACTCATGAACCGCCTCGGCCACAGCACCGTCACCGCGGCACTGATCTACCAACACGCCGCCGCTGGACGGGACGCGGAGATCGCTAGACGGCTGTCGGCACTAGCGATCTCGGAGGTTCCTGTTGTCACCAACCACGCACTGTAAGGAGAGTAAGGCTTTGACGACGCCTTCGCGCTTTCCTCGATCCGGGACGACCTTGAGCGCCGCGTACGGAGCCTGATCGGTTCACTCCCGCTCTGAGAGCGAGACCGGCCCGGCGGCCAAGGACGTCGGGCCCTCATCCACGGAACGGCTCAGATTGTTGCGGCCGTCCCGTCGGCTGGCACTCGCTGCACTGGGGGCTCCTGGGTGTGGCGGCAACCGGATGGCCACCCGGGTGAGTCCGTCGGCGCGTGACATGGTGACGTCGCCGCCAACGAGCCGTGCGCGCTCGCGCATGCCGACAAGCCCGAGCCGGTCGGCGGCTACGGGGCGGGTGGGGTCGAAGCCTTGGCCGTTATCGAGTACGCACGCCGTCGTACCGTCTTGCGCGTAGGTGAATTCAACGGTGACGTGGGTCGCCGATGTGTGGCGCTCGACGTTGCGTAGTGCTTCCTGAACGACGCGGTAGACGGCAAGTTCCGCCTCGTCGGGGAGCCGGACGGGTGTGCCGGAGACCGTCATCGCGACGTCGAGGTGGGAACGGTCGCGGATCTCACTGGTCAGGGCTTCGATCGCGGGAAGGAGTCCCAGGTCGTCGAGAATGGAGGGCCGCAGCGCGCGGCACAGGCGACGGATCCCGCCGATGCTGTTGTCGAGGCTGTTCTCGATCCGGCTGATTCTCTGCTCGATGGTCTGCCCGGGCTGGGCCGGGTCACGCAGGCTGTTGCGGACAACCAACAGCTCCTGGATGGTCTCGTCGTGCAGTTCGCGGGAGAGCCGCTGCCGCTCGCTCTCCTGGGCGCGCATCGCCAACTGCACGTAGGAGCGCAGCGAGTCCTCTGCCGCCCGAAGGCCCCGGTTGGCCATCTCCGCGTTCTCTTTCGCTCGTTGCTCCCGATCCACCCTCGCGGCCACCATGACTCCGAGTACCACCAGCAGAGCCAGTTGCGTCACGACCCCGACTCGTTGCGGGCCGTCGTGGAACAAGAAGACGTTCGGCAGCGACAGGGCGACACACAACAGCCCGGTCGGAAGGGCACCTTCGACGCCGAAGTTGAGGGCTGCGTAGATGACGGGGATGAACAGGGTGGAGATCGGCAGGAGGTAGAGGCCCGAGCTGGGTGTCCATTGTTCGAAGGCTTCGAGGGCGAAGTGGAGCCCGCTGAGTACCAGGACGAGGGCCTGGACGATCCAGAATCGGGGCTGGCGGCTGTTGGCCCGCAGGCCGGCGACCCATCGCGGCAGCCCGTTCGCGGCTGTTCGGGTGGTGGTGGTCACACGACGTCCTCCTTGATTGCCGCGATCACTGCCTCGGTCCGGGACCCGACGTGGAGCTTGGCGTAGATGCTGCGCAGGTGCGCCTCCACGGTTCGCACACTCAACTCCAGCTCGCGTGCGATCTCCTTGTTGGCGCGACCGAGGGTGAGCAGTCGGAGCACGTCGAGTTCGCGGCCGCTGAGCTCCTGGCCGCGTGCCGGCGTGACGGCTGTTGTCCGGTGGGAGATCCGGCGGAAGACGGCGGCGGCCAGTTCGGGGCTGAGCACGGCGTCTCCCTCGTGCGCGCGCCGGATCGCGGTGGCCAGTTCGTGGCCTTGCACGGTCTTGAGGAAGTAGCCGACGGCTCCGGCCTCGAGGGCGGCCTCGATGTACTGGATGTCGTCGTAGATGCTGAGGATGATGACGGCGGTCCCGGGAAGGTCCTGGATGAGCTGCCGGGTGGCATCGATACCGTTCCCGTCCGGCATGGCGATGTCCATCAAGACGACGTCGGGCCTGGCGCGGGAGGTGTACTCCAGGACTTCGCGGACGCTGCCGAACTCGACCACGATCTCCAGCGCCGGATCCACCTCGACGAGGCGTTGCGCCACGCCGGCCCGGAAGAGCGGGTGGTCATCGACCAGCAGGACACGGATGGCGGCGCCGGGGTCGAACCCCGCTTCGGTGGTCACGTCCATCTCCTTGCCTGGCTCGTACTGTCCCGCCAGACAGTGTCGCGGTCGGGGCTGGTGTCCGCCACTGCCCCCGCCTGCAACCAGGCATAGGTGATATCGCCTAGGCACTGCTCGGTGTGACCGCCGATGCGCTGGACCGCCGGGTGTCACAGACTCGATGCAACGCCGTCCGATCCACCGGTCGGCCGGCGCCCCTGCGCCGGGTCACCGGGACCCGGCCGATTCGAGGAGACAACAATGGAGTTGAACTCACGCGAGATGTGGACAGTGATCCACGGCATGGTCCTCGGCGTGATCTTCCTGTTGGCGTTCAGCGGCGCCCTCGCGGAGATGTGGAGCCTGCGCCCCGGCATCACCACCGCGGCGGGCATCAAGGACAGGATGAAGCGCCTCTACGTCGGGTTCGGAGCCATGGCGGCGGCCACCTGGCTGACCGTCATCACCGGCACCTACATCGTGTACCCCTGGTACCGGGCAAAGCTCGCCGGCCCCCAGTTCGTGACGTGTGCCGGACTGGAGCTTCCGTCGACGAAGTGCTCGCCGCGCGACTTCATCCTCTCGAACGTGAGTGGGAGCACCGAGGGCTGGCACAGCTTCGGGATGGAGTGGAAGGAACATGTCGCCTGGCTCGCACCTCTCCTGGCGACCAGTGCGTTCCTGCTCGTGCTCTACTACGGCCCGCGCCTGGTCGCGCGCCCCTGGCTGCGTAATGCCGTCATCGTCATGCTTGTGGCCGCCTTCCTGGCAGCCGTCGTCGCCGGCGCCTTCGGCGCCTTCATCAATAAGGTGGCACCGATCGTATGAGCACCAAGACCGCTCCTGAACTCGCCGAACTCGAGGGCCTGGATCTCCCCGCCCGCCCCGACGGCCCCGGCGCCGCGTTCATGCTCTCCGCAGGCATCGGCTGCTTCGTCCTGGGACTGTTCACCACCCTGGATGAGGCCAGCAAGGCCGTCGACGCGTTCCTGGCCCCCTGGGGTCCCGGCGGTGTCGGCCCCCTGGGTGGCAAGGTCGGCCTGGCCGTCATCGCCTATGTGGTCTCCCTCGCCGTCCTCCTGGCGGTGTGGTGGAAGAAGGACGTCAACATCAAGACGTGGTTCTGGGTCAGCCTCGTGCTGGGCTGCCTCGGCGTCCTGATGACCTTCCCGCTGTTCTTCCAGATCTTCGCGGCCGAACAGATGACGTCCGCCGATCGCGTCTACGCCTGGGCCACGGCCACCGGCGAGGGGCTCGTCGCGTTCATGGTCACCTGGCTGGTCAGCGCCCGGCTGATGGAAATGGTTCTTCCAGAGCCGCTGGCGGCGAACACCGCCATGGCCGTCGCCGGGGCCATCGGAGCGCTCATCGTCTCGGTGGAGGGGTTGAGGCACTCGGCCCAGCTGCGGAGCGCCCCCACCCAGCCGTCCCCCTGAAAGCCCCCGAGGCTGGAGCAGCGTGCGCCCGACGCCCAGCGTCGGGCGCACTTCGCTGCCCGCCGTCCCTCTGGCCGGGTCGGATGCGGCGGGCGGGGGTAACGTGCAAGCGGCAGGACTCCGGCACCGGCCGGCGGGCCAGGGCTGGAGAAGGGTGATCGATGGATTTGTGGCAGGCGATTCTGCTGGGTGTGGTCGAGGGGTTGACCGAGTTCCTGCCGGTATCGAGCACCGGCCACCTGACTCTCGCGGAGCGGCTGCTCGGCTGGCAGGTGGATGATCCCGGCCTGACCGCGTTCACCGCCGTCATCCAGCTCGGTGCGATCGCCGCGGTGCTGATCTTCTTCTGGTCCGACATTACCCGTCTCGCCGCGGCGTGGGGACGCGGCCTGGTTTCGTCGACCGCTCGCAGCGATCCCGACTACCGGTTGGCGTGGTACATCGTCGCCGGGTCGCTGCCGATCGCGGTCGTCGGCGTCCTGGCCCGCCACCTCATCACCGGGCCGCTGCGCAGCCTGTGGGCCATTGTGGTCGGCCTGCTCGCCTGGAGCCTGGTGATGGCCATCGCAGAACGGGTCAGCCGCCGGAACCGTGGCGAGCGGGACCTCACCCTGGCCGACAGCGCGGTGATCGGGGCCATCCAGTGCTTCGCGCTGCTGCCCGGGGTGTCCCGCTCCGGCGCCACCATCAGCGGCGGCCTGATGCGCCACCTCGACCGGCTGGCCGCCACCCGGGTGTCGTTCCTCCTCGGCATCCCCGCCCTCCTCGCGGCCGGACTGTTCGAGGGGGTGAGCGAGGCGTCCGCGATCAGCACCACCGTCGGGTGGGTTCCCACCGTGATCGGCATCGTGGTCAGCTTCGTCGTGGCCTATGCAGCGGTCGCGTGGCTACTCCGGTTCGTCAGCCACCACCCGATCACCGTCTTCATCTGGTACCGAGTCGCTCTGGGAGTCGTGCTCGCCGGCCTGCTGCTCGGCGGAGTCGTGTCCGCAAGCTGACGCCGCCGGCGCGCTCGGGGGCCGGCGCCAGGCGCTCGGCACGCAGCCGGTGCTGGGAGTCGAAGAGCCTGTTGAAGGCGAGTTGGACCGAGATGAGGCAGCCGAGCGAGGTGCTCGCGGCGATCACGAACATGATCACGATCTGGTAGCGCACCGCGGTCTCGGGGGGTGCCCCCCCGAGGATCTGGCCGGTCATCATCCCCGGCAGGCTCACGATGCCCATCACCGCCATGCTGTTCAGGGTCGGGATCATGCCGGTGCGCATCGCGTCACGGAACGGACCTTGCGCAGCCTCCCGCCGGGTCGCGCCCAGGGCCAGCAGGCTCTCGATGACGCCGCGATCCCGATCAAGGATCGAGGTGAACCGGTCGACCGCCAGGGACACCCCGGTCAGGGCGTTACCCAGGACCATGCCAAGGACTGGAATGGCGTACTGCGGCAGGAACCAGGGCCGCACGTCGAGGATGCCGCCGACCAGCACCCCGGTGAGCAGGAAGGAACTGAACAGGATCGACACCAGGCTGTCCAGGAACAGTCGCGGGTAGCCCCGCTTCGGACGCTGCGAGGCCGCCTGCGCGGCCAGAACACTCATCACCAGGCCGATCCCGACAACCGGGAGCGGGTCGTTCAGCGAGAAGACCCACGCCAGGACCAGCCCGACGAGCAGCAGCTGCACCGTCATCCGCACGCTGGCGACCAGGATGTCCCGGCCGAGCCCGAGCCTGAGCCGCCACGACAACACCAGCGACACCAGCATCAGTCCGGCTGCAAGCAGTAGCTGGACGTTGTCGACGTGGACGCTACTCATGATCGGCCATCGACGGCACGGGCAGGTCCCACGAGCGCGTAGCGATCCGGGCGCGGCTCTCGGCGTCGTGTCCGACCCACGCCACGGCACGCTCACCCTGGCCACACCAACGCAGGATCAGCTCCTCCGCGCGACGCGCCAACTCGGGGTCGAGGGCGGAGGTCACCTCGTCGAGCAGCAACACGCTCGGCGCGAGCAGCAGAGCCCGCGTCAGGAGCACCGTCTGCACCTCACCTCCGGACAGGCTCACCGCCTCCGCCGCCAGCAGGTTCGGCGCCCGGCCCAGCGAGACCAGAAACTCGACGGCCTCATCCCTGACGAACCGGCCCCCGCTGTGCGCGGCCCAAGCGAAGGGGGCCCGAAGCAACGACTCCACCGTGCCCGGCGGCAGCGCGGGATTCTGAGGCACGTACATCACGCACGACCGGAACGCCGGCACACCCAGCTCGTCCGGGGTGCGCCCGCGGTAGGTCACCCGTCCCTCATCCAACGGGACCAGCGCCGCCATCGCCCGCAGCAGCATCGACTTGCCGCTGCCCGAGGAGCCTCGGATCCCCACCCGCTCCCCGGCCGCCACGTCGAGGTCGACGCCGGCCCACAGGACCCGCTCACCCACACGCATCCCTGCGTCCCGCACCGACAGCAGCTGCATGACATCCTCTCCTGCGGCCAATAAATTCGATATCGCTCTACGATATCGAGCCACGATACGCTGCCTTCAAGCGGTCCACCGACCCCTCGGGCTATGGTCTGCGCAGGAGGCTCAACCGGATGAACGACTTGTTGCGTGGAGCGGTCCGGCTCCACGTCCTGCACCACGCCGCACAGGCGCCCGTGCACGGTGCCTGGATGGCCACCGAACTCGAGCGCCACGGCTACCGGATCAGCCCGGGCACGCTGTATCCGGCGCTGCACCGGATGGAACTCGAAGGCCTGATCGCCTCCGAGAAGGTCGTTGAGGCCGGACGGATGCGACGCACCTACCGGATCACCGAGGCCGGGCGGACCGAACTCGCCGACGGCATCCGCACCCTCACCGAACTCGCCCGCGAACTGCTCGGCCCCCACGAGAAGAGCCACTAGACGCAGAACTCGCCGCTCGATATCGTGCATCGATATCAAGGCCGCACGACCGGTGCGACCCTCAACACCGTGGAGGTCCGGCGTGGGCGATCCCGACACCCCCACCGTCGCCAACCGCTGGCGGCGGGCCGGGGAAGTCTTGGTGGTGTTCCTCGGCCTCGGCCTGACCAGCTTCGGCGGCCCGATCGCCCATCTGGGCTACTTCCGCCGCACCCTGGTCGAACGCCGCAAGTGGCGCACCGAGCGGGCCTACGCCGACCTGGTGGCGCTGTGCCAGTTCCTGCCCGGCCCGGCGTCGAGCCAGGTCGGCATGGGAGTCGGGCTCCAGCGGGCCGGCTTGCCCGGGCTCCTCGCCGCCTGGATCGGCTTCACGCTGCCCTCGGCGATCCTGATGACGGGGTTCGCCTACGGACTGGAGGCCCTCGGTGGCGCCACCCAATCCGGCTGGATCACCGGCCTCAAGGCGGCCGCGGTCGCCGTCGTCGCGAACGCCGTCCTCGGCATGGCACGAAACCTCACCCCCGACCGCCAACGGGCCACCATCGCCGTCGCCGGCATGATCGCGGTCCTGCTCAGCCCGCCCGCCTGGACCCAGGTGGTCGTGATCGCCGCGGCCGGCATCGTCGGCCTCGTCTGGCTCAAGCCCTCCCTGCCTCCTCCCGAGGACGACCTGGCCGTCCCGCTCAGCCGCACCGCGGGCACCATCAGCCTCGCACTGTTCGCCACGCTCCTGCTCGGCCTGCCGATCCTGGCCGGCCTCACCGCCAACCCCGCCCTCCGCCTCGCCGACAGCTTCTACCGCTCCGGGTCGCTGGTCTTCGGCGGCGGCCACGTCGTCCTGCCCCTGCTCGACGCCGAGACCGTGCAGAGAGGACTCCTGAGTCACGACACCTTCCTGGCCGGCTACGGTGCCGCGCAGGCCGTCCCCGGACCGCTGTTCACCTTCGCCGCGTTCCTCGGCTACTCCCTCAACCAGGCGCCCAACGGGCTGCTCGGTGCCACCATCGCACTGCTCGCGATCTTCCTTCCCTCCGCACTGCTCATCGCCGGGGCCCTGCCCTTCTGGGAGCAGCTCCGCCGCGCCCCACGAGCCCAAGCCGCACTGATGGGCATCAACGCCGCCGTCGTCGGCATCCTCGCCGCCGCCCTCTACACCCCCGTCTTCACCGCAGGCATCCAGTCCCCCGCCGCCATGGCCATCGCCGCGGCAGCCTTCATCGCCCTGACTCACTGGCGAACCCCCGCCTGGGCCGTCGTCATCGCCGCCGGACTCGCCGGAGCCGCCCTCCTCTGAGAATCCGAGTCGCTCACCCGACGAGCCTGGCTCGACCAATCGACTGCTCTGTACGGCCGCCCTGCAGCAAGGACCGACGTCAAGCTTGATTCCGCAGATCATTGGGCCTATTCTCGCAATCACGCGAATAGGGGATCAGATGGATGGTCGGGAGTTCAAGGACGGGGTCTTCGCTCACTTCGCCCGGGTCGGGGCCGCGCTTGGTCACGGCAAGCGGGTAGAGATCATCGACGTCCTGGCCCAGGGAGAGCGCAGCGTGGAGGACCTCGCGCGGGAGGTCGGCGCCTCGGTGGGCAACACCTCGCGGAACCTGCAGGTGCTCGCCGGCGCGGGGCTGGTGAGCCGCCGGGTAGAGGGCACCTCCAGGGTGTACCGCCTGGCCGACCCGAGCGTGCTCCACGCCTACCAGGCGCTGGTCGCGGTCGCCGAAGCGAGGATCGCGGAGGTCTCGGCGCTGGCGTCGGCATTCTTCGGTGAGGCCGACGGGGCGCGCCCGGTCACCCTGGCCGAGCTGCAGGACGCGCTGGCGGCCGACGAGCAACTAACCCTGATCGACGTCCGCCCCGAACCCGAGTTCGCTAGCGGCCACGTCCCCGGCGCCGTCAACGTCCCGCTTGCCCACCTCGCCGGGCGAATGTCTGAACTCCCCCACGACACGCCGATCGTCGCCTACTGCCGTGGGCCGTACTGCGTGATGGCCGCCGCGGCTGTCCACCAGCTCCGCGACGCCGGCTTCCCCGCCGCCCGCCTCGAAATCGGCTATCCCGACTGGCTCACCGCCTCCGGCACCGTCCCCGACCACAAACCGACAACACAAGGACACTGACGTGACGACCCTGTTCATCCTGAACGACCCGCCCTACGGCACCGAACGCGTCTACAACGGACTGCGCCTGGCCGCGAACCTGCAACGCCTCGACGAAGGCCACGACGTCGCCGTCTTCCTGATGGGCGACGCCGCCAGCGCCGCCAAAGCCGGCCAGAAAGTGCCCGACGGCTACTACAACGTGAACAAGATGCTGGGCAACGTCGTCCGCCGCAACGGCCGCGTGCTCGTCTGCGGCACCTGCATGGACGCCCGCGGACTCACCCAGGACGACCTCGTCCCCGGCGCCCGGCGTTCGACCCTGGACGAGCTCACCCAGGAAACCCTCGCCGCCGACAAGGTCCTGGTGTTCTGATGGACGCCAGCCCGATCTACCTCGACCACAACGCCACCACCCCGGTCGCCCCAGAGGTGGCCGAGGCCATGTGGCCCTACCTCACCGAACACTTCGGGAACCCCTCCAGCACCACCCCGCTCGGACGCCGGGCAAGAGCCGGCATCGACACCGCACGCGAACAGGTCGCGACCCTGATCGGCGCCCACCCCGACGAGATCACCTTCACATCCGGCGGCACCGAGTCCAACAACCTCGCCACCCGCGGAACAGCCGCCCACGCGACACACCGCACCGCGGTGACCTCCACCGTCGAACACCCCGCCACCATCGAACCGCTGAAGCTCCTCGAAGCCGACGGATGGCACGTGCACCGACTGCCGGTCGACGCCGACGGCCGGGTGTCAGCTGAGGACGTACCGGACGGACCCATCGGGCTCGGCACCCTGATCTTCGCCCAGAACGAGACCGGCACCATCCAGCCCGTCGCGCAGATCGCCGACCGCGTGCACGCCGCCGGAGGGGTCATGCACACCGACGCCGCGCAAGCCGTCGGCAAGATCCCGGTCAGCGTCGACGACCTGGGAGTGGACCTGCTCAGCATCGCAGGCCACAAGCTCTACGCACCCAAAGGCGTCGGCGCCCTCTACGTGCGGCGCGGCACCACCGTCCGCCCACTGCTAGTCGGCGCCGGCCAGGAACGCGGCCTGCGCCCCGGCACTGAGAACGTCGCCAGCATCGTCGGTCTCGGCATGGCCGCCGAACTCGCGAACGGCCTGCTGGCCACCGAACCGGCCCGACAGACCGCGCTGCGGGAGGACTTCTGGCGGCGACTGGCCGGCGGCATCCCGGGTCTCCGGCGGGTCAGCCCGCTCGACGGCTGTCTGCCCAACACCTTGATGGTTGCGCTGCCCGACCGGCTCGGGGCCGACCTCCTCGACAACGCGCCCGGCATCGCCGCCTCCACCGGCAGCGCCTGCCACTCCGGCATCCACACCCCGTCCGCAACCCTGCTCGCCATGGGCATCGAAGCGGGGGCAGCCCTTGGCGCGCTTCGCCTCACCCTCGGCCGCTCCACCGTGAGCGAGACAATCGCCCTGGCAGCCGACGAGATCATCAAGGCCTGGTCAGGTCAGGGGTGAAGTCCCGCGGCAGGCACGTCCCGCGACGATACAGCGTTTGCTGTATGATCTCACGGTGAGCACGGTCGTCCTCAGTCATGCCGAGAGCCTGTCCCGGCTGGGCTATGCGTTGTCAGATCCGACGAGGCTGCAGATCCTGCTGGCTCTCAGACAGGCGCCGGCCGTGCCGTCCGACCTCGCCGATGCGCTCGGTGTGTCCCGACAGGTGGTATCGAATCAGTTGGCGTGCCTGCGTGGGTGCGGCCTGGTCGAAGCAGTCCGCGAGGGCCGCAACGCCTGGTACCGCCTCGCCGATCCGCACCTGGGGCCGGCACTCGACGAGTTGTTGAGGGTCGTGCTGGTGGTGGATCCGGGATGTTGTTCCGGAGGGGAGTGCTCGTGCAGCCGCTGATGGTCGTCCCGCCCTCGCCCAGTCCGCAACGTCGTTCGGTCCTCCAGCGACGGGTTCGGCTGCTGGTTGGTGCCACGATTGCCTACAACGTCGTGGAAGCAGTGGTCGCCCTGGTGGCAGGCCGAGTCGCCTCCTCCTCTGCCTTGGTCGCCTTCGGGCTGGACTCGGTGGTCGAGGTGCTGTCGGCGGCGGCGGTGGCGTGGCAGTTCGCTGTCGCGGACCACGAGCGACGCGAGCGGGTCGCCATGCGGTTGATCGCCGTGTCGTTCTTCGGCCTGGCTGCCTTCGTTACGGCAGAGGCGATCACCTGCCTGGTGGCGCAGGAACCGGCCGATCACTCAACGGTCGGGATCGTGCTGGCTGCGGTCAGCGTCGTGGTGATGCCCGTCTTATCATGGGCCGAACGACGTACCGGCAGGGAGTTGGGTTCAGGCTCCGCGGTTGCCGATTCCAGGCAGACGCTGTTGTGCACCTACCTGTCCGGGGTGCTGCTGGTCGGGCTCGTGTTGAACAGCGCGCTGGGGTGGTACTGGGCCGACCCGGTCGCCGCGCTCGTCATCGCCGGTGTGGCGGTCAAAGAGGGACGCGACGCGTGGCGCGGTGATGCCTGCTGCACCCCTGCCCTTTCGAACGATGGGGATGACTGCACCGACGACTGTTGCCGGTGACCCTGATGGCAAGCAACCCGTGACGCAGATCCCTCGCCTGGTCGCGACCGGCAGCGGCTGGAGTCACCGACTCCGCAACCAGGCCCGACGGCCTGCCAGTCGCTGCATGGTTGCGGCGGGCCGGCAGGCCATTGGTGCGGGTCAGCGGCCGGCGCCCCGGCCCATGCCGCCACGCACTGCGCCCGAGGCGTGGGCGGCGAGGATGGCGTCGGCCTGCGCCCGGGTGATCCGTCCGTCCTTCACCGCGGCGTCGAGGCTGGTCTCCAACTGCGCGGTCCGGTCGGCTTGACGGGTCTCTTGCCTGGTGGTCAGGGCCTGGAGCACGGTCGCCCGGTCCACCTTCAGCTCATTGGCTAGGAACGTGGCGAGCTTCTCGTGCTCGGCGGCCTGCTGCTCGACAGTGAGCCCTGCCCGGCGCACCTGTGTCGGGTTCGCGGTGTGGTATTTCGCCAGCGCGGCGCTGACCGCGTCCTGGCTCACCGCGAGCTTCGCGGCCAGGTCGGCCGCGTTCGCAGTGGCGCCGTAGCCCGTGCCGTTGCGCATACCCGCCATACCGCCGCGTCCGCCACCCCAGCCGACCTGTGTGGCGGTGGGGGTCGGCGTCGGTGTCGGCGGCTGCGCACTGGCCAATGCTGCGGCACCGAACGTGGTGGCCAACACGACTAGCGTCCCGCCGACCCCCAAAGCGATCTTCTTGTTGTTCATTTCCACTCCTCGTAGCCCGATGACTTGCCAGGGCGGGCACGACCAGCGGCAAGCCCATCAACACCGAGTACAGCCCGCCGACCAGCGGAACGCCGACCAGCGCGACCAGCACCGAGGAGACCTTTTCCCCGTAGTAGGCACGCTGGGAGATTCCCAACACCTGAAGGTCCTTTTCGGGGGCGGCGCGCCAGACCGCGGACGGGAGGTAGCGGACCGCCCACAACCCGACGCGATCGTGCCATCCGGTGGCCGTGTGGACCGGTTCGGTGGACAGGGAACGGTTCGTCGGCCCGAGCCGTGCCAGCGCCTGCGCCAGATCCGGCTGGGCGGGCCGCAGTGCCCACACCAGCAGCGCGGCACCTCCGCCGACGAGCAGGCCGGCCAGCACCCACAGCTGCAGCGACCAGGTCATCGTGCCACCTCCCGGCTGGGCAGGAATCTTGCCGGCGGCTCGTCGGCCACCATCCGGCGCAGCCAAACCAGGCCCAGTATGAACAATGCGACCAGGACGGCCAGGATGGCCTGGCCGGCGGGGGTCTGGTACGGGGTCAGGAAGTCGCCGGCCACCGCGAACACAGCGCAGCCACCGACGGCGAGCAGCGTGATCAGCCGGGCGGAGCCGCGGGCCTTGTCCCGTTCCGCCTCGATGTCGCGGCGCGACCGCACCTCCTCGGCGACCGACTCGGCCAGGCCGGTCAGCACGCGGGACAGCCCTTCGCCGCGATGCCGGGACCCGATGATCAACGCGCTCACCACCAGGTCGCCGGTCGCGTCGTCGAGTTCGTCTGCGAACTCCAGGAGCGCGGCCTCGGTTGACCAGCGTGCCCGCAGCCGGGCCACCAGGTTCGTGACCGGGTCCCGGATGGCTTCGGGTGTGGAGCGGACGCTGGCGGTCAGCGCCTGCTCCATACTCTGACCGGCGGTGATCACCGAGGCCAGGTTCCGGGTCCACTCACTGATCGCGTCCAGCCGGGCGATCCGCCGGCCGCCGTCGGAGGTGACCAGGAGTACCGGCAGCCCCACCACCGCCAGCGGCAGCAGCAGACCCACCACCAGCGGCACGCCCGCCACCGTCAGCAGCAACCCCACCACAGCGGCCGCCACCGTCGACCACCGCTGCCAGCGCGGCATCCGGGCGACCCAGCCGAACAGCCAGAAACCTCGCCGTGGCCGCTTGGGTGGCACCGGGAGGCGCTGCAAGCCCAGCACCGCCAGCATCAGCCCACCGGTGATCATCGCACCGGCCAGCATCGACAACACCGCCCCGATCATCGCCGCCCCCCGGACGGGGGGTACTCGGCGGCTTCCCGTTCGAACGCGGCCTCGTCCAGGCCGGCGTCGACCAGGTCGTCCCAGATGCTGTCAGGGCGGGTGTCGGCGACCCCGCACTGGCCCGGCAGCCGGCGAAAGACGGTGGTGAACGAGATCCCACGGGGCCACTCCCCCGGTGTCACCTCGATGATCTCCGACACGTACCGGCGCTTCTGGGCGACCTGCCCGAAGTCGTCGATCGGGGTGACCTGCGAATGGATCTGCACCACCAGGTCCAACGTGGCTGCTAGTTTCGCAGACACCAGCTCGTGGCTGACGTGCGGTCCGGCCTCCATCGCACACGTGATCAACTTGTGCACCGCCAGCCGCGCGTTCGCCGCGTGGGTGGTGGAGATCGAGCCGGTGCCGGACTCCATCACCTTGATCATGTCCATCGCCTCCGCGCCCAGCACCTCACCGACGATCTGCCGGTCGGCACGGAAACGGAAGCTGCTGGTCACCTGCGACCCGGTGGTACGACGGCCGGCCAGCGTGCCGTCCTCGCTCCGCTCACCCGACCCGGCGCGCATCTCCCAGTCGAACACGACCGCGTGCTGGCCTTCGATGTCGGGCAGGAACAGCTCCCGCTCGGACTCGAAAGTGCCCACGATCTCCATCCGCGGGATCTCCGCACACAACGCCCGTACCAGAGTCGTCTTGCCCGCACCCTGCGCCCCAGACACCAGGATCGACTTGCGTGCCCTCACCGCTGCCCGCAGGAAGTCGGCCATCACCTCCGACAGCGATCCCCAATCGACCAGATCGGCCAACGTCACCCGGCGGAGGCGGTGACGCCGGATCACCACCGACACCCGGCCGGTCTCCAGCGAGGCGGCAAGCCGCGAGCCGTCGGCCAACGTCAGGTTCAACGACGGATTCGCCGGGGTGAACGAACGCGGGTTGTCGGCGCGGGAGGCGAGGAAGGCGATGAACTCGATCAGGTCGGCGTCGTTGTCGGCGACCGGCGGCATCCGTCGCATCAAGCCGTCGGCATACTCCACCACCACCCGGTCGCAGCCGTAGATCAGGATGTTTTCCACCCGCTGGTCATCGACCAGCGGCTGCAGCCGACCCAGCCGAAAGACGCTGTCGAAAATGGCCTGCGCCAGCGCCTCCTGCGCTGCGACCGACCGCATTTCGCCGGTCTTGGCTATCGATGTCGCGGCATCCTCATCGAGCAGTTGCCGGATCACCGACCAGCCCGCCGATTCCTCCGCGGCACGATCAGCCACCCCGCCCACCCGCGCAGGAAGCCGCTTCGCCACGTCGCTGCGGAACCGCGCCACCTCGGCCCAATCCACGCCGTCCACCGGCACCGCAGCGGTCTGTACGTCAGGCCGGATCGGCACCACCCGCGGCTCCGCCGCCACCGGGCCCGGCTCGGCTGGCACGCCCGGGAAGCGGAATCCGCCCCGGACCCGACCCGTGCGACGCGCGCTGCGATCCGGATCCGAGCCGAACATCGGCAGGTCGAGCAGGTCCGGGCGTTCCTCTACTCCGCTCATAGTCCTCCTACTTCCTCACCGCGAGGTGCGACCCACTGGCCCCGTTCCTTCTCGAACCGGGCCACGAGGTCCCGCATCGCCTCCCCGGCAGCGTTGACGCTGCGCTGGTACTTCGACGCGGCGAACGCCGCCGCCGCGTCCCCGCCCAGCAACTTCCTCAAGCCCCGTGGTGGCGGGAGCGGGTCACCCTCGGAGAAGACGGCCGCCCGAAGCGGGTCCCATGCGATGCTGCCCACGACCGCCAGGCCGAGCGCTCGCCCGACCTCAGCAGCGGTGTAGGGCCGACCCGGACCGACCAGCAGCAGCCGCGACTCCCGGCCCGGCAGCGACTCCTCCTTCAGTGTCAACGCCCAGGAGCGCGCGGCGGCGAGCGTCACCAGACGCGTGCGGACCACCAGCACGGTCAGATCGGAGTGCTCCCGCAGTGGGACGGGGGCACGCTCCAGACCCAGCCGGCCGGCGTCGATGATCACGTCCTGATCGCGCGCGGCCAAGTCCCGCAACACCCCGGCCAGCGGCTCCCACAGCCTGACCAGGCCGGCCGCCTGTTCATGCGACCTCGACCCCACGATCACCGACGCCTGGGTGCCCTCAAGGGGAATCGCCATCTGCAGCAGCGCCTCAGCCAGCACCCCAGCACGATGGGCCTTCACCAGATCCACCACACCCGTGTGGTCACGAGAACCCCGCCAGAACCCGGCCAGCAATGCCGACGACCCCGACGGATCGGCCTCTACCAACAGCACCCGCCGCGGCCACGACGAGGCCAGCGCCAACGCGGTCGAGGTCACCCCCGGAGCCCCGGACGCCGACGCGAACGTGATCATCACCATGACCGGTCACCTCTCCCGGCTCGCCAGCACCAACGCCACGTCGCCGCCGGCCGCACGAGCGGCTAGCTCGCCAGCCCGGTTATCGGCCACGATCACATCCACCACGGTGTGCGTGTCGCCCGGAGTCACGTTCAGCACCGTCGCGGTGATCTCCGTCGGCGCGGCCGTCACCGCACCGCCCTGCGCCGGAGCCTGCACCAAACGCACCGTGTCGCCCGCCTTCAGCGGCTCCGCCGGAATCAGACCCGGAGCAATCGGCACAGCCACCACCGCGAAACCTCGCCCCGGGACGACGGCATCGCCCAACTGCTCCGGGGTCACCAGCGTCCCGACGGCCAGATCGGTCACGGCCCGTTTACCGACCAGCGATTCCAGCGCGGCCCCGGGAACCGTCCGCATCGACGGATCGAGGGTCACCCGGACCGTCGTCAGGTCCGTGGCGGCGATCAGCCGGCCGCGCTCAACGTGTGCCCGGACAGCCACGACCTCGGTCGCCGCCGAAGACGACGTCCATAGCCACAGTCCAAGCACACCACCCAGACACACCAGCACAACCGCCACGACAACGGTCAGCGGGCGCCGCTGGAGCTTGGTCATCTCGGGCACACCGGACGCAGGTGCGGCCTGCTGCTCGCCCCGACTCGCAGACGTCTCGATCGTCTTCATGCCCGCTCCTACCTACCCCTGGTCACGATCACCTGGATCTCACCCACCCGAAGCTGACGAGTGGAGTTCACATCGAGCCGGATCGTTCCCGACTCGCCATAGCCCCGCCACTGGGCAACCCAATGCGCGCTCGCCCGCACCGCATACCTGCCCTGCTGCTGATAGACGTGGCCACAAGTGGGCGACTCACCCACCATCCCTTCCCGGTCGACCATGCTCGGACGCCACGGCGTACCCCTCCCGCACGACAAGCGCGTGCCGTCACCCATCGACCAAGTCACCGACTCCACATGAGCGTCCAGTGAGATCCCGCCAGCGCTGATCGAGGCAGGACCCCACGACGTGCGAGTCGGGTTGTCCACCCACAACCAGACCGGGATCCCGACCGCGGTCATCACGTCCGGGTCCAACGGTGTGAGCCCGATCTCGATCGGCTTCAGCTGAAGCCGGGCCACCGCCAGCCAGGCGAGTTGCTCCGCGCTCTCGCGTGGCGGAACCCACAGCCCGATCGTGTCGCCCT
>Ga0334885_1002441_pt1 | contig 19213 bp, 10 predicted proteins | sample GraSluR1_MG_8_FD_207233 | JGI IMG/M metagenome (GOLD analysis project Ga0334885, IMG submission 207233) | Sludge microbial communities from methane-producing bioreactor in Wageningen University, Netherlands - Granular Sludge_31_05-R1 | ecosystem: Engineered > Bioreactor > Anaerobic >...
CAGTCGTTTCCGCCCCTGAAGAGCCGCTCCAGCAACTTCTCAAAACGCGCTTGCAGCCCGAAAACACGTCGATCTTTGACGCCCATGCCGACGAGACGCTTTCCCTGGCCGTCACTCTTGGCGTAGTAACCGTCTTCGGCGCGGCAGTCGTCGTAATCGGCATTGTTATCCTTCGACGCGGACATATCAAGATTGAAAGGAATCCCTGGTGAGTTCACCTCGTCACCGCCTGGTCGTCGCCATGTTTATTGCTTCGGCGGTGTGCGCCCAGGCTGCTCACAACTGGTGCGCATATAATCACGACCATGCCGCAACCGCCGTAACAAAGCAAGCGCTGCAAACGCCGCTGCACGAAGCATGGCGTTTTCAATCGCGTCATCGCCCGCGACCGGCCTGGCCCGAACCTGCTAAGCAGGATTATTATCACCGACTCAGCCCGCTGCACCCTGCGGTTACTTTCGACCGCGCCTTTCACACCGTTGTCAAGGGTAGCCGCCTCTGCTTCGGCTCCTCGGCCGACGACACGCTCTACTGTCTCGATACTCGCACGGGCCGACTTCTATGGTCCTTCGCGGCCGAGGCCCCCATCCGCCTGGCGCCCACTATTTACGCAGACAGGGTTTATTTTGGTGCAGACGACGGCATAGCGTACTGCCTCGATCTGCAAACGGGCGAATGCCTTTGGAGATGCCGTCCCGTCGATGACGATTACCGGCTCCCCGGCAACGGAAGAATCATGTCTCTTTGGCCCATACGCACCGGGATACTCCTTGACGGCGACACCGCATGGTTCTGTGCCGGCCTGTTTCCCACAGAAGGCGTATTCCTCTGTGCAGTAAGCACCGAGGACGGCACTCTCCGCATGCGCCGGGAGATATCGATCTCACCCCAAGGGTACATGCTCGCCTCCCCGCGACACATCTTCATCCCCACGGGTCGCACGCAGCCTGCCATCTTCGACAAGTCCGACGGCAAACACATGGGAAACCTGCCGGGCCCCGGCGGAGCATTCGCACTCCTTGTCGAAGACACGCTCACAACCGGCCCCGGACGCGGCACCGGTGCGGTTGCCGTCACCGATCTCGAGCAGAAAACAACAATCGCAACCTTCGACGCCCTCCGAATGGTGGTTCGCGGCGATATCGCCTATATCCAGACTGCCCATGACCTCTCCGCACTCGACCGAACGCGATATCTCGACCTGGCCCGCCGGATTCAGACGCTCACTGATCGCCGAAAGGACGCGGAGAAGAAACTTAAATCATTCGAAAAAGGCGAACAGGACACCGGCTATATCTTTGCCGCTGAAGAGCACCGCCAACTGACTGAGTCCATCGCCGAACTAAATGAAGAGGCGCGTCGATGCACACTTTGGAGGGTTGCCGCCAAATATCCTTATTCGCTGATACTTGCCGACGATATACTATTCGCCGGCGGTGAAAACGGCGTCGCCGCCTTTGATGCCGCCGAGGGAAAGCTGCTCTGGCAGAAGGAAGTCAGCGGAAAGGCATGGAGTCTTGCAGCCGCCGACGACCGACTGTTCGTCAGCACGGACCACGGCGTCATACACTGTTTCCAGAACGAGCACCGCCCCCTTGCAGTCATTACTTTGCCCGGCAACGACGACTCTTATTTCCGCGACCATTCCTCACGCCAGACTCTTGCTGACGCGGCCGAGCGCATCCTACTCGACACGAACATAGCACAAGGCTACTGTGTCGTGGTCGATCCCGCATCGGGTACATTGGCATACGAACTCGCCAAACTCAGTGACCTGCAAATAGTCTGCATCGAAAAGAGTGACAAAGCCGCCGAGACCCTTCGTCAAAGATTCCACGCCGCCGGCCTTGCTGAGCGCATCGTAGTCCACTGCATTCCGGGCGAACAACTGCCCTACCCCGACTACTTCGCCAATCTCATCGTCAGCGAAGCCGCCGCCGTGTCCGGCAAGCTCCCCGCCAATGCCAAGGAGCTCTTGCGCCTCCTGCGACCCGAAGGCGGCACACTCTGCCTGGGCGCCTCATCCCCGAGCCCGCGAGCGTTGACCGAAACCACTCTCAAAGAGTGGGCTTTGCTAACCGGCGTCCAGGACCCGCAAATCAACAGTCGCCACGGCATCTGGCTCAGTATCCGGCGGGCCGCCCTTGCGGGCGCAGGAGCGTGGACTCACCAGTACGCCGACACCGGCAACACCGCATGCAGCAGCGACGCCCTCGCCGCCGGTCCCATGCGGCTCCAATGGTTCGGCGAGCCCGGACCAAGAGACGTCATCGACCGTCACCACCGCGCAGCAGCACCCCTCGTCGCCAAAGGCCGCCTTTTCGTACCCGGCGACAACCTCGTCTGGTGCCTCGACGCCGCCAACGGCACAATCTACTGGCAGCGATCTCTTCCCGAAACCCGCCGTGTAGGCATCTTTCTCGATTGCGGCAGCATGTGCGTCGACGACACACATCTGTACGTCGCCGCTGCCGACCAATGTCTCAAGATCGACGTCGACACCGGCAGTGAGTCAGCCGCCGTCGCAATGCCGCAGCTTGCCGATGCCGTGCGCCACTGGGGCTATCTCGCCCGAACGGGCGGCCTTCTTTTCGGCAGCGGACGAAAGCCCGACGCCGCATACTCAGAAACGAGCTACGAAGCCGACCTTGCCCTCTGGTATCGAAACATGAAAGTCGTAACCAGCGACTACCTCTTCGCCCTCGATCCGACCACCGGCCAGCCCAAATGGACGCACATCGACAAAGATGGCGTAATCCTCAACCCGACCATTGCCATCGGCGGCGGACGATTCTTCTTCGTCCAGACCACAAGCCCGTCGGCACTCAACGATCAACTCGGCCGACTCCCCGTTAAGGACCTCTTCAAGGGCGGCACGCAATCCCTCGCCGCCCTTGACGCAAGTACCGGCGACCTCCTGTATAAGATCGATCTCGACGTGAGCAAGATCGCCGAACCCGTCTCTCTGAATTGCGCCGACGGCGTCGTCATCTTCAGCGGCTCCAGCCTCGTCAAGGACCACATCCGCTACTACTACACCGCCTTCGAAGCAGCTACCGGCAGGATACTCTGGCAGACCGACCACAACAGTGAACTGCCCACCGATGGCGGCCACGGCGAATACAACCGCCACCTTACCATCGTTGACCAGACTGTCTACGCCTGGCCCTACGCCTATAACCTCAAGGACGGCCGGCGAATCGAAGGCTGGAAGTTCAACCGCAGAGGCCACGGATGCGGCGGTGTCTCCGCCTCCGCAAACGCCCTCTTCTGGCGAGGGCACAACCCCTGGATTTACGACCTCACCCCCGGCGGCGGACCCGTTCGGCTGAACACCGTCACCCGCCCCGGCTGCTGGATCAACATCATACCCGCCGCAGGCCTCGTCCTCATACCCGAAGCCAGCTCGGGCTGTACCTGCGGCTACCCCCTCCAGACCTCGCTGGCCTATCGACCCCTTGCCAGAAACTGAAACCGGGACCAACTGTCATGCACATAATAAAGCTCATAGCCAAGGAAATCCTCTACCGCAAGACCCACTTCCTGCTCGGCCTCGTAGCCGTCATAACCGCCGTTGCCCTCTGCGTCGCGTTCATCACCACCGCCGCCGCCGGCAACCGCGAAACCGCCCGACTCATGCTCAAAGCCGGTTTCAACCTGCGGATCATCCCCGCCGATGCCGACCTCAACCGCTTCCTGATCAACGGTTTTTCCGATCGCACCATGCCTTCCGAGTACGTCGACATAATGGCCCGGCAGAAAGGCTTCTCCTACAACCACCTCCTGGCCACCCTCCAGCAGAAAATCACTTGGCGCGGCGTGGACATCGTCCTCACCGGCCTGGCGCCCGAAGTCTGCCCGCCCGACATGAAGAAACCACCTATGGTCTTTGAAGTTAAACCCGGCACCGCATACATAGGCAGCGTCCTCGCTTCCACGCTCGACATCAAAAAGGGCGACTACATTGAAATCAACGGCACAACCCTCACCGTCGTCCAGTGCCTCTCCCCTTCCGGCACTCTCGACGACATCCGCATACAGTGCCACATCGCCGACGCCCAGACCATCCTGGACCTGCCCGGCCGCATCAACGAAATCCAGGCAGTCGACTGCCTCTGCTTCACACCAACAGACGATCCACTCGCCATCCTCAAACAGGACCTCGCTCGCGTCCTTCCCGACGCCCAGGTCATACAGATGGCCCGTCTTGCCGAGACACGAACCCACCAGCGCCGCATGATCCGCAACTATCTCACCTTCCTCATCACAGCCGTCATCATGGTCGCCGGCGCCTGGATCGGCCTCCTCGCAATGCTAAACGTCCGGCAGCGACAAAGCGAAATCGGGATCATGCGGGCCATCGGCTACCGCTCGACCTCCATCGCAGCCCTCCTCCTCGGCAAGGCCGTGCTCATGGGGCTCCTCGGCGCCGTCGCGGGCTTTGCACTCGGCTCCGCGCTCGCCGTGGCCTTCGGCCCCGACATCTTCAAACTCACCGCCAAAAACCTCAAACCCGACTACACCCTGCTCGTCTGGTCTCTCGTCGCCGCCCCCCTCTTCTCCGCCGTGGCAAGCTTCATCCCCGTCATGCACGCCGTCGCAGCCGACCCCGCCGACACGCTCCGAAAGGAATAACATGCTCACGCTCAAGAACGTAACAAAGACTTACCGCACCGGCAGCCAGACCATCAATGCACTCGAAGATGTAACCCTGCACGTCCGACCCGGCGAATTCATCGTCGTCCGCGGCCCGAGCGGCAGCGGCAAGACTACGCTTTTGATGATTCTGGCCGCAATGCAGCGGCCAACCCGCGGCACCGTTCTCTTCGAAGATCGGGACCTCTGCGCAATGACTCCCGCCGAGCGAGCCCGCTTCCGAGCGACAAACCTCGGCTTTATTTTCCAGATGTTCCACCTTGTCCCGTACCTGACGGTAATTGAAAACGTCCTCCTGCCGGCGGCAGCGGCCGGCCTGCCCAGCGCCCGCCGACGAGGCGATGAGCTCATCGAGACACTCGGACTCGCCTGCCGTAAACTGCACAACCCCACCCAGCTAAGCGCAGGCGAAAAACAGCGAACCGCGGTCGCCCGCGCAATGCTCAACCAGCCCCGCCTCATCCTCGCCGACGAACCCACAGGCAACCTCGACCCCGAAAACGCCAAAGCCGTCCTCAGCCACCTCGCCGAATACCGCAAATCAGGCGGCACAGTAATAATAGTAACCCACGGCCTCGAAGCCGCCCAATTCGCCGACAGAATCATCCACCTAAACGCCGGCCGAATCAGCCCCGAAAGAGCCGAACAATTCAGTGGAGATTGACGACATGAGCGACCAGACCAACCGCCCGATTCAGCGCATCTTTTGTCTCGCCGCCTTTTGCATCTGTTTCATAGGGCACTCGTTTGCCATTGACATTGCGGCGAATCAATCTGAATCTGTGCTATATACTGTGAATCTGCCGCCGGCCGACCCGGCAACCGAAAACGTCAACTACCTGAAAATCCCCGCTGACACACTTCACGACAAGATTCGCGGGGGGCTTCTGGGTCAGTTGTTAGGCAATCTCAACGGCTTGCCTCACGAGTTCAAGTACCTCGAACAGCCCGGTAACGTCGTGAGTTACACTCCTGCCCTGCCCGAAGGGGCGCGTACCGACGACGATACCGACATCGAATGGGTATACATCTGCGCGATGGAGAAGAGCGACACGCTGTTCATACCCTCCGACCACATCAGGCGCCTCTGGAAAGCTCATATCAATAATCACATCTGGTGCGCCAACCGCTACGCGCGAAGCCTCATGGATCTCGGCTTCGACCCACCTCTGACCGGATACATAGCATTCAACCCCTGGGCCGACTTCAACATCTCCGGCCAGTTCCTCTGCGAATCCTTCGGACTCGTCGCCCCAGCCATGCCTCAATCGGCCGCACGCCTGGGCCTGCACTACATCCGAGTAGGCATCGAAGGAGAACCCGCCCAAACAACCCAGATGTTCACCACAATGATCGCTGCGGCTTTTGTAACCGAGGACCTCAACGAGATTATCGACGCAGGACTAAGAGCCATCGATCCTGTAAGCAAGGTGGCACAAGTCGTCAGCGATGTTCGGCTCTGGCACAAGGTCAATCCCGCCGACTGGCGAACAACGCGACAACTCATTCAGCAGAATTACGCCGTGCACGGCGGCATGAGAGACAACAACGGCTACGAACTCAACACCGCCGGCACCGTTGGCGCCCTCCTGTACGGCAACGGCGACTTCGTCGAAACCCTCCGACTGGCGTTCAATTTCGGCTGGGACTGCGACAACAACGCAGCCACCGCCGCCACAATCATCGGCGTCATCAAGGGATACGCATGGATGCAGAAGCAGGGCTGGAACATCAAGGACATCTACCGCAACACCACCCGCGACAACATGCCCGCCGACGAGACAATAACGAAGTTCGGCGATCGTCTCATCAGTATTGCACAGCGCATGATCCTCGAAAACGGAGGCGCCCTGTTCGCCACCGACGGCGCAGAGGTCTATCGAATCAGGACACAGCAGCCGGCCTGTATAGAGCCGCTTGTCGACCAGGACGAGAAGTTCGGATATCTCAGGAAGCGATTCGCCCCGCACATCCGCCGGCTGCTCGACGCCGAGGATGATATGGCGCTCGCCAGGGCCGCCTACATCGCAATCGCCCTCGACCTCACTGAAGAGCTCACTCGGTCCCGCCCCGATAGATGGCGCGGTGCAACCGCCGCGCTCCAAAAGCAGACTGCATTCCTAAAAGTCCTTTACACATCCTCAACCCCCGCCGCCGCACGGCTGCAAACCCGAATGCAGGCCGCCGGCCTAAACCGCCCGTGACGCCCATTGCCGCCACCGCACCGACTATTTATAGGACCTTGCCGGGCTCAAAACGCCCGCATCCTGCATTTTCTAAACACCGGACGCTCGCAAGGACGATAACGAGATAAAGGAATTGTTAGTACGAGGGTCAAAAAATGCTCCGCAAAGTATTATTGATTGTTGTCCTCGCCGCGGTCATACTGTCTCTTACAGGCTGTCAGACCGTTCAGGGCCTCGGCCGCGACATTACGTGGCTCGGCGGAGGCGGCTCCGGAAATACCCGCCGCTGACCGCGTCAGTCCTTCAGCCACCTGTCGAGCCACCCGATCACCGTCTCGTGCCAAAGCATCGAATTGTTCGGCTTCAGCACCCAGTGGTTCTCATCCGGAAAATACAAGAGCTTGCTCTCGATGCCCAAACGCTGCAGTGCATTGAACGTCGCCAGGCCCTGAGTATACGGCACGCGAAAATCGTTCGCCCCGTGAATCACCAACATCGGCGTCCGCCACTGCTTGACATGGTTCACCGGGTTATGCTTCTCATAGTTGTTTGGAACATCCCACGGCGTCCCCCCATGATCCCACTCCGGAAACCACAACTCCTCTGTATCGAAGTAAGCCATCCGCTCGTCAAGATTACCGTCATGATTAACAAGGCACCGAAACCTGTCCGGCCACCGCCCCGCGATCCAGTTGACCATGTACCCCCCGAAAGACGCACCGAGCGCACCCACCCGCTCGCCGTCCATCCAGGGATACCGCGCAAGCGCAGCCGCCAGCCCTCTCTGAAGATCCACCAACGGCTTGCCCCCCCAGTCTTCACGAATCGAGTCGCAGAATGCCTGCCCGTAACCCACCGACCCATGAAAGTCCACCATCACGCACGCATACCCCGCACCCGCATACGCCTGCGGATTCCACCGGTAATGAAAGCTGTTCCCGAAGGACCCCTGCGGCCCGCCGTGAATCAGAAATGCCACTGGGTATTTCTTCCCCTCCGTAAAGTCCGCCGGCTTGACCACATAGCAATACACACTCTCCTTGTTCCACCCGCTGAACGTAAACTGCTCATAATCCCCCATTCGCGCCGCCGCAACCGCCTTGGCGTTGATCCGCGTCAGGTACCGCAACCCACCGCCATCCGCCCGAACCGAGTAAAGCTCCACAGGCCATTTCAAATTGCTCATACCGAACACAACCCGGTTGCCCGCCATCGCCGGCGATCGCACACTCCCGTCCCGCACCACCGTACGCACCAGCCCTGAATGCGTGTCGATCTCGAACAGAGACTTCTGCCCAAGGTTGGCCGCCGTCGCAAAAACCGTCCGACCTTCATGCGACCAGCAGAGCTCCGAAATGCTCCGATCCCAGTTCTCGCTCACCACGCGCGGCGACCCGCCCGGCCAATCCATCAGCACCAAACGCTGCCGGTCCGATTCGTAGCCCGGCCGACGCATCGCCAGGTAAGCCAGCGTCTTGCCGTCCGGCGAAAACACCGGCGTCGTATCCCACGCCTTGTTCGTCGCCGTCAGGTTCCTTGGCGCAGCGGTCCCGTCAACCGGCGCATAGTACAAGTCGAAATTCGTCGAAACGGGCTCAAGCTCCGCCGCTGCATCACGCGCGGTGAACACAACACCCTCGCCGTCCGGCGTAAAAGTCATTTCCTCTGCCCCACCGAACGGCTTCGAAGGCGTATCCGCCTCCATATCCTTCATCACGTCCACCGCCTCGCCGCCGTCCATGTTCCGCACAAACAGATGGCTCCGCCGCCCGTCCTCCCACGCATCCCAGTGCCGCACAAAAATTCGGTCGTAAATTCGACCCGAAGCCTTCCGCTCCGCAATTTCATCCAGCCTCTCCTTAGTCTCCGCCGGCGTCGTTCCGACGAAAACCTCCATTGTATACCCGATCCGCCCGCCGTCCAGCGAAACAATCAGGTTCGCCACATCTAACGGCTCCCGGGTAACCTGCTCCGCCTCCCCTCCGTCCGCGTTCATCCGCCACACCTGCGAAGACCCACCCCGCGACGATAAAAACACCACCGTCCGGTTATCGGGCAGCCACCTCGCCCCCCCGTCTCCCTCGGGATGCGTCGTCAGCCGCCGCAAATCCTCACCGTCGGTCCCCACCACCCACAAGTCCGTCCTCCCCCTGTCCGCCTCCAGATCGGTCGTGCGAACCGTAAACACCACCCGCCGCCCATCCGGTGACACCTGCCACTCCGATATCCGCTCCATCGCCAACATATCCCCAATGCCGAAAGGATGCGTCTCGACAGCCGCCCCACAAAGTACGCCACAGCAAAAGACAGCAAAAGCAGTCGCAAGAACGTTGCGCATGACAGACTCCCACAAAAAAACTCAATTCACCGCCGAAGTGTAACCACCCCGCCAGCAAATGACAACCCCTCACCCTACCAATCATCACTTACACCCGAACCGTCCATTTGACCTTACACGCCAACTCAGCTATACTTGCCCGCAAAACAACCCGGAACGCTTCACCACGAAGCCAGGCAAAAGGCATGTGAAAATGAAGAAATATGCAATAATCACAGTCGCCATCATCGCCGTTACGTGTCAATCAAAGGGATCCGACCCGAAGTCCTTCGCCCGCTCGGCCCGGGACCAGCTCCAGAACAACATCCTTCCCTTCTGGCTCGACTATTCCATCGATGACCTGCACGGCGGCTTCCACGGCCGACTCACGCTCGACGGCACACCACTGCCCGACGCCCCAAAAGGCCTCGTACTCAACACACGCATCTTGTGGACCTTCTCCGCAGCCCATCTGTTTGAAAGCCGACCCGAATACATACGAACCGCACGCCGCGCATACGACTACCTGGTCGAGCACTTCTGGGACACGCAGCACGGCGGCGCATACTGGATGCTGGACGCCCGGGGAAAACCCACGGACTCGGGCAAGGAACTCTATGGACAGGCCTTCGCTCTCTACGCTTTGTCTGAATACTACCGCGCCACGCGGTACCAGCCCGCCATCGACAAGGCCGTCGAACTTTACAACCTCATCGAAGCAGAAGCATATGATCCGGCCAACCAGGGCTACCGCGAAACCTTCGCGCGCGACTGGAGCCCTGCACCCGCAGCACGCCTGGCATACGGCCAGAAGAATGCAACGAAAACAATGAATGCCCACCTCCACATGCTCGAAGCCTACACCAACCTCTATCGCGCCTGGTGCGACCCTCGCCTGAAAGCATCGCTCCGGGAACTCATCATAATCTTCCGCGACAAAATACTCGACCCCCACACAAACCACTTCCGACTCTTCTTCGATGACGCATGGACGCCAACCTCCGACACGATCTCCTTCGGCCATGATATCGAAGGCGCATGGCTGCTCACCGAAGCCGCCGAAGTCCTTGCGGACGCTGAGCTCGCAAAAGAAATCGAAAAGATCTCCATCAAGATGGCGCAGGCCTGCTATAACGAAGCCCTCGACACCGATGGCTCTCTCTTTTATGAGGCCGAACCACACGGGGTCACGGACAAACAGAAAAGCTGGTGGGCACAGGCCGAGACGGTCGTCGGCTTCATAAATGCGCACCAGCTCACAAAAGACCAGCGATACTACGAGGCCGCTCAACGAACATGGAGTTTCATCCTCAACCACCACGTCGACAGCCTGCACGGTGAATGGTTCTCAACCGCGGTCTACGGAGAACGTCCCCCCGAAAGAACCCAAAAAGCAAACGAATGGAAGGCGCCCTACCACAACTCGAGAGCCTGCCTCGAAATCATCCACCGCCTTAAATAGAATAACTGCCGGTTCCATCGAGCCGTTGTGCGCAGCGCCTTCCTCGATGTCACCGCCCCGTCCACACTGGCGCCGAATACGTCGACCCATGCTCGTTGAAAGTCTCGTCCTTCATGTCGCCGGCATGATGCACCCGCAGCAGAAACCACCTGCTCGCCCGATCCTCGATCACGGCATCCCAAAACACGCCGCCGGCTTTCCCCTCAAAAACCGCCTCAGCGGCAACCTCCACGCCGTCCAGGTCCGTCGGATGATTCCGCAGCACCTGAATCCGCCGCACCAACTGCTGGGCGTCGTCCGCCGGAGTCGCGATCTCCACATGAAACGACAGCCGCTCCGGCTGATCCAGCGTCGAACCCATTACCCACCCGTTCACTGAATACTTCAAGTCCACCCGCGTGCGCCGTTCACCCGCCCAGGAAGTATATGTCCGCCTCTGGCGCATCGCTCGCGTCAGCGCCTCCTTCGTCAGTTCCGTCGCCAGCACGTTAGTCTGAGGCGGGATATTATCCAGGTGCCAGTACCCGTGACTGTCCGTAACCGAAATCGGCGACACCTTCCACCCCTTGTTCAGCGCCCGCACATAAGCCCCCCACCGCGGCGCCCCACGATACACCGTCCGCAGCTCGAACATCGTAATCACATCCCGTATCTCATCGTCCAGGTACGCCCAGTCGGCATACTGCGTTCGCCCCGGATGATTGAAGCTCGCCGCGACGCACCCGCCGCCGTTTGCCGGCCGAGCCCGCTTCAGCCACTCATAGAACTGGGGTATTCCCACGAACTCCGCATTAACATACTCGGCGGCATTAATCCCGTTGATGTGTCCGATGCCCGTCCCCTCTTTGTCGAACGGCGCGTTTCGGCTGTATTCGAAGCCCGCGATCGCCACGAACTTCTCATCCGTATGTTTCTGGGCCGCCGTCAGCGTATCCTGCCACGCCTCATTCCTCCGCCCAACCGGCGCAAAAGACTTCTCCTGCGTATGATCGCTCACGACGAAAAAATCGAACCCTTTCGCCTTGGCCCGCTCAAAGTACATTTCCGGCGGCCCCTGGTAATTCGTGTAGGCCTTCTGATCCCAGTCGGCCCTTAGAGCACCGCCGCTGTTGTCCGCCCGATGCCCGCCGTGAGAATACGTATAAACGGTATGCGCATGGCTCTCACCCCTGTAAATCCGATAAGCAGATAGCGGTAAACGCTGCTCATCGCCGCTCTCCGCAGAAGACGCCTGCCCCCGCGCACACGCCCTGGCAAGAAAAACAGCCGTCAGTAAGACCAGAAACCAGCCCTTAACTCTCATAATCCCACCATCCCTTTTCTATTCGAGTGTTGGCATGATCAACTTTGCTTCTGCCTGGGCCTGGAGGTCGTGGTATGCTCCGAAGAAGTTGGTATTGCAGTCGAGCCAGAGCGTTATTCGACGCATTTGCTCTTCGGATAACTGTACGTCATAGTGGCCTTCAGCGAGGATGTGGTAGAGTCTGGAGGCCTGTGCACCAACCTGGCCGGGGGGGGATCTGCTTGTGCCGTTTTCCTTGATGGAGCCGTTGCCGCCGTGCTTAGCCCAGCCGAATTTTGAGAGGCTTTCGAATGAACTGGACCATCCCCACTTCCCTGATATGCTTGCGGTGAGGTCGCAGGCCATTCGGGCGGTGTGGCAATCGACGCATTTATCGTCGAGCACTGGCTGTACGAGTCGCGGATATGAAAGTGGATAGGCGCCATCCGGCTCGGGTTCAATGCTTGAGGGCTTTCTTTTCAATGCGATTGGCAGGCCGCGAGCAGGTGACGCGGCTCTTCGCTTGTGCTCGTGGCAGCCCTGGCAGACAAGGGTGTGGCTGGGGTGGATGTAGGTGTTGGATCGCATGGACTGGATGGCCATCCCCCTGCTGTCGAGGGCCTGGAAGTATAGCGGCACCGAGGCAGGCGCCTCGAAGCAGGCGCTTCCGTCGGACTCGACGGGAACCGTGCCCAGTACGCCGCGTGCGAGCGACTGACGGCCCGCACCGATGTTGGGCTCGAACTCGCGAGGTGTTGCTTTGGGGAAGAGCTGCACGATGCGCAGTGCGGCGACCTTTGTGTCGGGAGGCCAATCGAAGGCGCTGTCGTATACGTTCATTACGGCAATAATGCCCGTCCGGACATCGGGGGCGGGCACATTGGCAGGTGGAATTACGGGAGGGCGAGGTCTTGGTCGCAGAGGTATTGGGTCGAGGCAGGCAATTGCGGGGTCGCGGTAGATTAGTTCGCGATTGCCAAAGCTGTCGATGAGATATATGCCGTAGTTTCGGCCGTCGGGGTCGTATACGCAAAGGTAATAGTCCTCGCTGAGCGGCCAGGGGGTACCGTAAACTTCTGCCTTAACGTTGTACCTGGCGGCGTGCTTGGGGCCGGGGACGCCCGGGGCAATTTCGGATTCGGGGAGCATGACATCGGGGGTGACGCGTTTGACCTGGGACATGGCGTTGTCGTCGTCGAGGCGGGTGTCGATGAGGACGATGGAGCCGTAATTCTGGCCGTGATGGGGTGTGGAGACGGCGACGTATTTGTGCGAGTGGGGAACGGCGCGGATGCTCATCTCCATCCAGGGTCGCATCTCGCGGACGTCGGGGTAGTTGCCGTGATAGCTGCGGGGGTCTCGGCCGTCGGGGTAGCATGTCCAGATGTGATGGGCGATGTCGGAGTCGCGGTCGACGTAGTCCCATCTTGTGTAGACAATCATGCCGTAGTTGTCGACGCTCGGGTGCCATTCATGGGTTTCGTGGAAGCTCAGCGGCATGATATCTGTGCCGTCGAGATTCATGGTGTGCATGGTGTATGTGGGGTTTGGGCGGCCCCCGGCGCCTGAGCATCGGAGATACCCGCCCCGTCGCTCGGAGATGAAGACGATGCGGCCGTCGGGTAGAAAACACGGATCAAAGTCGTTCCACGGGCCGTCGGTCAATTGGAGCAGTTCAACGCCGTCGACACCGGCGCGGAAGACGTGGTAGGTGCTTTCGGCGGTCCACTTGTCTACAGTGCGTGCGGCCTCGGTCCATGCAAAGAGGATAAAGGCTGCGTCCCAGGACAGGTCCAGGGAGATAAAGGAACCGTTGGCGAGTGGTCGGCCCTTTAATCGTCCATTCTGCACGCGCGAGTCGGCGAGTACGTCAGCGACAGCAGGCGAGTCGGTGAAGGCGTCCTTGAGGATGAAGACTCCGCCGCCCGGCTCGGCATGGAAGCCGTAGTACTGATCGACCATGTGCTGGTAGCGTGCGCGGTGGTGCTTGAGGAAGATAATGGAGTCGAAATCGAGGAGCGGATTGGCAAAGGCTATTCGGCGCCGGAGGCGACACGCGGCATTGTAGATTTCATTTCGCGCGGGGTCGGGCGGCGGAGCGCCGATGTTGCGGGCTTCGAGGAGTTGAAGCTCCTTGTGAAACAACCTGGAATCAGTCAGGCCGTGGTTTTTTGTGAGGTCGTCGAGCAGGGCTCTGGTGCGCCGCAGGACGACGTCCAGCATGTCGCGGTCGGTGTCCCATATAAGGGCGTCGGCACGAAGGGACTCACGGCGGAGCCTTGTGGATGCAGCTTCCCCCGTCGCAGCGTCGAGAGCGGCCGGGCGGCCGGGGATGCGGAGGACAGATGTGCAAGTTGCAACATCGGATACACCCACAAGACAGGCTGTTATTACGACAATGATGGTTCGCATGAGAAAGCCTTTTGGCGTCTGCGCGTTTGCGGCTCGCTGCTATTCCTTCCAGAGCTTGAAAATAACGACCTTGTCGATAGTCAACTGGGGCACATAGAGCATTCCGGCGGCTCGATCAATGCCGATGTCCGCGGGCGTCTCCAGTTCCACAAGGGTTCGGACGGTTTTTCGGTCGGGGTCTATCGCAGATACCTTTCCGCCGTTGAAGTCGGACACGAGAAAGGTTCCATCGTCGAGGACTTCGATTCCGTCGAGATTGGTGAAATGCTCGGCAAGACCAAAGGCTATGGGCTGGTTTTGTCCGTCGGGGTCAACCTCATACACTTCGTGATGAAACCAGCTCACGGCGTACATTCTTGTTCCGTGGCGCGTGATTCCGTTGACGTGCTCGGGGGCGGGTATTTCGCGGACATTGCCCTGGGCGTCCACACGGTATATCCTGCTGAGCTCCACATCGGAGACCCAGATGGCCTCGCCGTCGGCAGCGATGTCATTGAGGCGTCTTGCGGCGGGCAGATCGACGGTCTGGACGCGACCGCCGTCGATTGGCACTCGCTTTAACGCGGTTACATCGGCGAAGTACAGATAGTCGTTGAGAATTCCCATTCCCTTTGGGGCGTGAACGGGCGAGTCCGGAGTGCTGTCAGCCCATCGCATCTTCTTTGTGACACCATCAGGGCTCAAGAGTGTAATGAACCCCGTGCCGTCCTCGACCCAATAGCCCTTATCGGCGGTTTCGATGTTGGATACATAGAGCTGCCGACGCGAGGCGTCATAGAGCGCGCACTCGGGCACGGCGAAACCTTCGACGACCTTGACGAGCTCGACGTTCCACCGGTCCGGCATGGTCGGTGCAGCCTGCTGCTTGCGACATCCCGACAAAACGGCCACAAGGGCAAGCAATGTAAGCATGATTGCCCGGCGTTTCATAAGCTCAACCTCCTTTCGCAGAAAACGGCATCCGTGCCAGCGTATACTACTCGCAAATCACACGGAAGCCGACGTTGTACACTTTCTGGTACGGCTGGTACATCGTACGATACGAGGACGTTGCTCTCATTGGGCGATCATACCATGAGCCGCCCCGGACTACTCGTTTTCCGTCGGCGGCGATTTCATTGCGGCCGTCGGTGTCATTGTATGGATAGGAGGCGTAGACGCTTCGTGTCCATTCGCAGACGTTGCCGTGCATGTCCTTGAGTCCCCATGTGTTGGGGGCGTACTTTCCTGCATGGGCCATGATCTTCTCGCCGTCGTTCACCGAATCGATCTTGGGAATAAAGTCCTCATAGCGGCTGGGATTCGATATCGGCTGCGGATTGACCCCGCTGACTGCCAGCAGCTTGATCGAGACATCCGCAAGGTTGGCGTGGGTTCCGAAGTCGGCATCGACGTCTCCAAAGTTCATGGCAGTCTGGGTACCACCGCGGCAGGCCCATTCCCACTGGGCCTCAGTGGGCAGAGTGACTTTCAGGCCGGTGCGTTCACTGAGCCATCGGCAGAACGCCAACGCGTCATGCCATGAGACGCGGACGGCCGGATGCTGCGGATCGTTTATCGCATAGCCGGGAAGCGTATGGTCCTTGTGGTGCTGATCGATGTACCCGTTGAAATGTTCAGGGTTGAACTGCTTGTACTGGGCGTTGGTGACTTCGATGACGCCCATCCAGAAGTGAGTTGTGATGTTCACACGGCTCAGGGGCATCTCGTCGACACCTCCATCGAGGCTTCCCATGACGAACTCGCCGGCGGGAATCCGCACAAGATCCATCGTCACGCCGCCGCCCAGGTCGATGGTCTTCTGCGTTTGGCCGGCTGCGGCCTGGCGCTGCTGCGCCGCGGCTGAATCAAAGGGCCAGTTTGGTGCGGTAATCTCGGAGGTTGGCAGACTGGGCATGGGTTTGGGCTCGATGAACTGAATCTGCCGTGGTTCGGCGGCAAAAATCTTCTCAGGGTTTTCATCGCGGTATGCATAGAGTTGCCTCATTTGGAGCCGTCGTTCGTCAAATTGTCTTGGCACACCCTGGTGCTCGCCCCACGTGCCGTGGTCGGGGACATTCAGATCGATCCACGTATAGAGGCGCTCCCATGCCTCCTGGTCCAACCGGACGTTGTAGTGCCCCTTCTTGAGCATCTGTATGAGTTCGCTGGTGTCCGCGTGGTATTCATAGGCCGGCAAAACGTGATAATCACTTTCCGGGCCGGGACGGCGGACGTAGGGATGCAGCGCAAGATATGAGGGAGTAAAATTGGCCCAGCCGTTCTTCTCCTTTGCGCGAAGGTCGGGCCTTGGCTGTCCGGCGGGGCCGGGCGAACCGTCATGGCAGCCGACGCAATACTTGTCAAGGACCGGCTGGACCTCTCGCTTGAAGCTGAAGCCCCGCCTCGGTCCAAACCACGGAGTGATGTGGACCGGTTCCTGCAATGCGGCGATAGTTTGACGCGAAGGGGCGACCTGGTTCTGCTTTTCATGGCAGCCTACGCAGGAGACACTCTCGCCGGGCATGGCAGTGAACCAGCTTCGCATCAGTTGAATTGCCCGCCCTTGTGAATCGAGTGGCTGAATTGCTATGGGGGTATTGGCGGGCACGCGGAAGAAGGCTGAGCCGTCTTCATATACGGGCACCGTGCCGAGTATACGGTGGACGTCCCATGCACCTTCGACGGCAATGTGCTTGTGGCCGCCCATATTGGGGTAGCCGTAGTGAAACTCGTATAGTCGCAGATTCTTGACCGCACCCCTTGGTACGCCTTCGAGTCCCTGGCCCGTATATACATCCACGAGGTAGACGAGTGCGTCCTTGGCCTTAAGGTCAACGCGGTCCGGGATAACCGGGGGCCGGGCGGTCTTGCGGAACGGAACAGGTTCAAGCAGGCAATAGCCCGGCTCCTCCTTCAAGAGCAGCATATTGTCGAACACGTCAACGAGGTAAATGCCCCAGTTGCCGCCACGGGGCTGCGAGGCGACAAGGAAGTGCTTGTCGGTGAGAGGATAGGGGTGGAGGAATTTGGGCCATGAGTTGTCAACCAACTGGTCCATGATCTTGGGCTCGACCTTCTGGCCGTAACCGGGAATGCGCTGTACGACCCCATCGGCCTCAAATCGTCCTTTGGCCGGGTCAAGGATCACCAGTTCGCCCATCCTTGCCACGCCGTGATGCCCCGAGACTATTGTCACCACCTTGGTCGGGTGGTTCGGTATGGGCCGCGAGTAGAACATGGAATTAGGCCAGTATGAATTGCTTCCGTAATACTCCGCCTGATTGGTGCCGTCGGGGTTCATCGAGAACAGCAGGCGGCTGAAGTAGTGCGGGGTGTCGGAGTATTCCCATCTTGTGTACAGCACCCGTCCGTTGTTAAGCATGGTTGGCGACCAGTTATGGTCCTGGTCAAAGCACAACTGCCTTGCGTTGCGTCCGTCGGCATCCATTATGCAGAGGTTGGCGACGGAATCTGCTCCGCCGACGCAGGGTACGCCCGCGAAACACCTCGTCGATGCGAAGATGATCCTGCCGTCCGGCAGATAGCAGGCGTCATAGTTGTCGACGTCGGGATGGTCCTCCAGGGATACCTGCCGCAGGCCGCCGCCGTCAGCGGCGATCTCCCAAATCTGCCAGCGGTTGTTCTTGCCGCCCGGCATTGAGAAGAGCATCCTGTCTGCGTCGAAATGGAGGTCCACGTCGCCTACGAATTCAGTATTCTTCGGCTTGTAGAGAGTCGTCACGCGGCCGTCGACCTTCATGTCAAGATATGCGATTTCGTTGTCATAACCTGTCTTGCTGATTGAGCAATTGCCCTGCCAGTTGGCTGGCAGACCGATCCGGTCGGCCTTCCTGCGAATAATCAGGAGCCTGTCGAAATCGATAGCCGGGTTGGCCAGCAGCGCCTCGCGCTGCAGTGCCACGGCCTCGTTCGCCACGGCCATATCGCCGGCAGCCCCTTCTTCAAGTGCACGCTCGACCTTCTCCAGCCGAGCCAGATATCCGCTGCCGTCAGCATACTTCTGGCCATAGGTCCAGATCAAGTCCTCAATCGCCCGCCGCAGCGCAACAATATTCACAGCCGCAAGACTCTGAACGCCTTTGCGGTATTTGCACGCTTCCAGGTAGAGTTCCAGAACCGCCGCTTCGTCGTCGGCTGCAAGCGACGCGAAACGATCAGCCAGTTTCTTCCCGAATGCACCGATGTCCTCCAGAACCCCTCTCAGCAATTGTTGCTGGGTCTCGATCGCGTCGTTGTCCACAATGAAAGTGAGGTACGAACTCGCCATGTCTGATTTCACGTAGCCGGATTCAGTCGGAAAATCCCTCTCAAACTGCCGCCACAACGGCAGCAATGGATTTGCGCCCGCCGCGAAATAGAACCCATGATCGCCCGTTCTGTTATATATCTTCATCAGCAGGGTATTCTTGCCCACCTTCAGGTCCAGGTTAATACGATCCTGCTCGGGCCCGACGCCGCGCGGCACATCATTGGAGTGGAGCTTCTTTCCGTTTAGCCAAACCTCTATCCCGTCGTCGCTGCCGAATCCGGCGGCAAGCGTGACCGCCTGTTCGGCTGCAATTTCACGGTACAGATATGTCGAGGCGGCGTTCTGACCGGGGAGTTTGTGGACCACGCCATCGGCAAACGCCTTCTGCGACCAGACCGCTCTGTTGCGCTGTTTCGCCATGAGGTCAATTGGCTGATCAGGCGCAAAATGATTATCGGCAAAGTTCTTTGCCGCCATAGGCGAGGTGACATACCAAGGGCCAAAGGTCAACTGTGCTTTGGTATCCGACTGCTGGTAGTTCTGCCGCGTGGCGATAACAGTTTCAGCCCATGTCGCCTTTTTCACATAGCACTCTTCAACGGCGGCGCCGGCTACTGCCGAAGCAAACACGCACATCGCGGGCAAG
>Ga0334885_1002442_pt1 | contig 19208 bp, 18 predicted proteins | sample GraSluR1_MG_8_FD_207233 | JGI IMG/M metagenome (GOLD analysis project Ga0334885, IMG submission 207233) | Sludge microbial communities from methane-producing bioreactor in Wageningen University, Netherlands - Granular Sludge_31_05-R1 | ecosystem: Engineered > Bioreactor > Anaerobic >...
CAGCTACGACCAATCTAACGGTTGATCGCAGTGCTCCTGTAGCGCCAGTCTTGACTTTATTAGCTCAGCGCCCAGGAGAAATTGATTTAGCTTGGGAAGCGATTGCTGACGCTGATCGCTATATCATTTACTATGGTTTAGAAGCTGGCAACTATCTCTATGCTGCCGATGTTGGTAATGTTACAGACTACACGGTGACCGGTTTAACTGCTGGCAACTACTACTTTATAGTTCGCGCAGTGGATGAGAGTGACAATCAAAGCGCTAATTCCAATGAAGTCTCAATTCTAGACTTAGCCGGAGCGCCAACAGGCACCATTATCGCTGAAGGCTTTGCCGAAGCAGGAGAAGTTCAAGGTGAAACAACAGAAGCCAGTGAAGAAGAACAGGCAGCCATGAACGAAGAAATTGCTAAACAAGGTGAAGTCAAAGGAGCAGCTATTGTTTGTACAGGCTTTAGTAAAAGCTTGTTCTGGCTCTTTTTAGCCATGCAAGCTGCAGCTATTTTACTTTTGGCTAAATTCAGCAAACAAGGCTGGTTAAAACTCTTAGCATTCTTGGCTCTACCAGCTGTCTTTACGGTAATAATCATGCGTACTGGCTTAGCTAATTGTTTTGGCAATGAAACTATGATTTGGTTGACTAACAACTATTATTTGCCAGCCTATTTAACAGCCATGTTAACTAAAATGTTGGAGCTGTTCTTTATAGCTGAATAAATTAATTTAGAGAATTTAAAAAAGCGGGTCTTTTGATCCGCTTTTTTATTTATTTAAATTTCAATTAATGAATCTCAGCGCTTTTTTCTTTAAGGAAGTTACGCCAGTCTTCAACCAAGCGAATTATGGCAGAAAAAGGTGTGTCCACTAGAGCTGTGAAAAGAGCTGACACAATGTTATATTCTCGCCATTTATTACTAAACCATTGACCAATTTTTGCCATCGGCACCGAAAACAAGTCTAAGAATGACTCTAAAATATTACCTTTATCTTTAATGGTAATTTCTTTGGAAGTAGCTTTAATAGCCGTAGCAGCAAAGAAAACCATAGCTGTAAAAACTGTATCAATGTACATTGATGTCCAAGGCACTTGAGTAATTTTAAAAATCCAAAAGATAATGCCTAAACCAGCTATACCAAATAAGGTAGAAATTAAAACAAACAAGGCATTTAAGAATTTGTTCTTCTTTTTATTTAGTGCCAATTCATAAACATCTTCCTCAGCTTGGTGATAAACAATTTTTTTGATTTCGCTAACCACTACTGGAAAATTACTGGGATGAGGTGGTCTAATAGCTAGCACCAATAAGAACATCACAAAACTAGGAATTGCTAAATCGACAAACAAGGTGAAAAGACTAAATGGTACACCTGCCCACCTAGCCACTGGTCCTTCAAAAATAACAAAACTCACTCCACCAGCCACAAAAATAGAGAGCGTTGAATAAATGGCTGAGCGGAAAAGGCGTTTTTTTAGACTCTTTCTTCTTCTGTGATAAACCTTGTCAATTAATTCATTTAGCTTTTTTTCATCGGCGTAAGTTGCTTTAACTACAGCCGGAGTGTTATTGATTTCATCTGTAATATCATTAATTAAGCGATAAGCAGCATCATATTTAGCAGCAATTTGGTAAACCTTTTTGCCAAAGGGTTTTTCTAGATCATTTTCGATATCTTGGCGAATTTTTACTGCTTGTTCTGTGACTTGTTTAATGCTTTTGGGATCCTCTTTGACCCAAAAAGGGTATTTAATTTTAATCAGGTTAAAAGCAATAATTGGATTATCAAAATTATATAAAGTGCGATGAACACTGATATAAATTTGTAAGAATTTTTCCATATCCGAAACGCCGTTTTCAGGAATTATCTTAATGCGACTGTAAAGAATGTTGGTCATTAAATTCATTAGTGCATTTTCTTTAAAATTGGGAGATAAGAGTTCTTCGATTTCGCAAGCAGCGATTTCCATAATCCAGGCGTAAAAATTAATTTTTTTCTTGACATGAATGTCATCATTAGCTCTGGGTAGGCGACTGTCACTCAAAATTTTAATGTATTTATTGAGGATATTTTCTAATTCATGAACTTGGCTACGACTAATTCTGCCACTATCAAAGTAACCACTACGCATCAATTCCAGGGCCATTGGTTCAGCAATTTCTTTGGCCTTGATATCAGGCATAATACTGATGCCATAAAGTTTAGATACTAAACGTCTTTTTAAAATGCGTTCAATGGCAGCACGACGCAGTAAATTTTCTTCTTTCCAATCAATTACTTCACGGACTTTTTCGTAAGCCTTAGCAATCTTTGAAGCTACTTCATCTACCTCAAGAGCAGCAATCACTGGTCGATGATGATATTCCCAATCCATTTGGTATTGTTTTATATAATCATCAAAGTAGTGAGATAGTCTTCGAGTTTCCTTATTTTCTGTTGTTGGTTCTGACATATGACTGTTGATATAAGAGATAGGGTTCATTATAGCAAAAAACTCGGGTTTCGATATAATGTCTTCACTATGGCTGACAAATATAAGGCGACTTGGGTTTCACACAGTTCAATTAGCGATTTTTTAAATTGTCCTCGGGCTTACTACCTCAAGAATGTCTATAAAGATCCCAAAACTAAGCATAAAATTCAACTAATTTCACCACCCCTATCCCTAGGAGCAGCTGTTCACAATGTTATTGAGGCTTTGTCAGTATTGCCCACTGATGAGCGTTTTTCAGTGAGTTTAATCAAAAAATTTGATCAAGAGTGGAAGAAATATGCTGGTATTAAAGGTGGTTTTTTTGATGAAAAAACGGAAATGGCTTATAAGGAGCGAGGAGCCGATATGTTGAGGCGAGTGATGAATAATCCAGGTCCACTGAGTCGTTTGGCAGTCAAAATTAAGGAGGATTTACCCTGGTTTTGGCTATCTGAAGAAGAAGAGATTATTTTGTGTGGCAAGATTGATTGGTTAGAGTATTTGCCAGATGAAGATAGTGTACATATCATTGATTTTAAAACTGGCAAGGCAGAAGAGGATAGTAGTTCTTTGCAGTTGCCTATTTATCACCTTTTAGTGCATTATTGTCAGCATCGAGAGGTGGCAAAAGCTAGCTATTGGTACTTAGAATCTAGTGATCAGCCACAAGAACAAAAATTGCCCGATTTAGCTTGGGCAGAAGCTGAGGTGTTAAGCATAGCTAAAAAAATTAAAACAATGAGAAAATTAGAGCACTTTAAGTGCCCTCATGGTGAGAATGGTTGTTGGGCTTGTCGACCAATGGAGCAAATACTTAAAGGCGAGGCTCAGCTGGTGGGCGAAAATGATTATCATCAAGATGTTTATGTTTTACCCAGCAAGGGAAAGAAGTTGGCGAGAAAAGATAATAGCGAGTTGATTTAATTTATCGTAAGTGCCAATAGACAGTCATGTAATTACCTTCATGGAAGATAAAAACGCCGTTACCCCCATCTCCTAGACAATTGCGACAAAAATAAGCTTCACCACTTTCTACACTGCGTACACTAATATCTCCAATACCGACTATATCTAAAGCAGGATGGGTTTTTCCTCCATACATCCAGTTATAACAGGTATTACCTCCATAATTTTGGGTAATACGAATTTCTGCCATTGGCCAAGACCAACTGCCACTGCCGGAATTGACTTGTCCAGAAGGATCATGAGCACAACCAGTAGACCACAGCACACTTTTGTTTGCCAATTTTTCTAGAGGATTAATGGCATTTCGATAGTACCAGTCCCAACCGCTAGAGCGATTAAAATCGTCAACAGAGTATTTATAAACACTGAAGTGGAGATGTGGTCCTGTAGAAAAACCAGAATTTCCCATAGTGCCAACAATTTCTCCTCGTTTAACTTGAACGCCGCTACCTTGACGAATAACGGTTTGTGCAGCACTGGAAATTTGACTGAGCTCTTTAAGTGCCTCAGCTAGTTTTTGTTGGTAAATGCTTTCATTATTTTTGGTTTGCTGCAGTAAATTATCTTTACTGTCTTTCTGTGCATCTAATTCAACTTTTTGTCTTTCTAAATCATTTTTTTTCTGATTAACTTCTTCCTGCATTTCTTCTTTAAGTCTTTTTTGTTGATCATAAGTGGCTCGTTGTAATTCAGTACGACGCATGACGTCTAGAGTCTGGTCTTGAGCTTGATTGAGGTAGCGATACTGACTAATAAATTGATTAAAGGAATCGCTGACAAAAAAATTAGCCTTAAATTGTTTGCGGCTTTGTTTGTAGCTAGCTCGTACTCGCTCTATTAAAATACCGCTTAATTTATCTAAAGAAATACTCAGGCCCTCTATGCGTTGAGTAAGTTCTTCAATTTCTTTTTCTAACTGATAAATTTCATTAACCGTTTGTTGAATTTTTAGGCCTTGGAGTTGAATTTGGCCGTTGAGAATATTAATTGTTGACTGGAGGGTGTTGGCTTCTGTTTTAGCCTGATTAATTTTACTTTCCCAGCAAGTTCTTTGGCTATTTAGACAAGAACTATATTTGCCAGTGTCTTCTTCTTTGTATTGGCCACAATCAAACTTTTGATCACAGTCTTGAGCTAAAATGTTGGAAGGTTTAAAACTTAAAAAATAAAAAGCCAGTAAAAAAAGGATTAAAAATCGGCGACTAAATGTTTTGATTTTCATCTTTAACTATTTCCTCAGCATGCGTTTAACAGCGGTGATGCTAGCAAAAGTTCCTAGTAGTGATGCAGTGATTAGTCCAGCAAGCAACTGATAAGCAAAAAATTGCCAACTAATGGGGAAATTAATGATGTCTTGTAAAAAGTCACTTAACCAAGGGGTTACATAGAGTATCATTGCGTAGTAAAAAGCAAAAGCAAGTAAGCTGGCTATCAAGGCCAAAATAATACCTTCTATTACGTAAGGGCGGCTAATAAAGGTATTGCTAGCTCCAACAAATTTCATAACTTTGATGCTGCTGCGTTTGGCACTTACCTTCATGCTAATGGTGACCATGATCATTAGGAAAGAAACGGTAGTTAGAATCACTAAGAAAAACAAACCAAATAAACGCAGAGCATTGGTCCAACGAATTAGACTTTGCATCACGTCCTGTTGAAAATCAACATCTTCAACGTATTGGTTTTCTCTGAGTGTTTGGCTAATTTTATCTAAGTCTTGAGCATCGTGAGCAGAAATTTCAATACTAGCGGGCAAAATATCTTCAGTCACGAGCTCTAGCAACAGAGGATTATCTTGATTTTCTTGACGATAAATATCTAAAGCTTCACTCTTATCGACTACCAAAACTTCTTTAACATAATCTTTTTGTCTAAAATCTTCTGCAAGATTATCAACAATGGTATTATCAGTTTCCAACCTAAAGAAAGCAATTACTCGTGGTTGGGTTTCGAAATATTGAAGTATTCTTTGGCTGCCTATAGTCATAGCTGAAAAAGCAAAGGCCACAAAAAAAGTGATGGTTAAAACTATAATGCTCAAAATACTTTGATAAGGTGAGCGACGAATAGCTGTCAGGGCAGAATTGAAGCTTTTCATAATTTTTATTTTTTCTTTTCCTCTTTTTTGTTCTTTTTATTCTTTGTTTTCTTTTTTTTCTGCTTTTTCTTTTCCTCTTCTTTGTTTTCTTTAGTTTTTTCTTCGTCGATTTCATCAATTTTTTTTGTTTCTTCTTCTTTGTCCCGATTATTTTTTTCTAATTCTTCAACTTTTTTTTCTAATTTAACGATTTTTTCCTTAGCTAATTCTTGAAGCACTAAGTTGTCATGAGTAGCAAAGAGCAAAGTGGTACCCAGTTGATTAATTTTTTTAAGCAGGCGAGTAATACTTAGACTGGCTTCAGCATCTAGATTGCCAGTAGGCTCATCGGCAAAAATTATTTTAGGTCCACAAGCTAGTGCTCGAGCAATGCTGACCCGTTGAGCTTCTCCTCCAGATAGTTGTCTGGGAAAGAGTAGGGCTTTATCAGTCAGACCAACCAAATTGAGTAAATCGGTCACTCTTTCTTCAACTTCCTGATCTCTTTTACCTTGAATATAAATTGGTAGGGCAATATTTTCCCAAACATTCATGTCTTTAATCAATTTATAATCTTGAAAAACTACACCAATTTTACGTCTTAGTTCAGGGATTTTTGATTTTTTAAGTTCACTAAACTTTTCTCCATCAAGTTCGATTTCTCCTTCACTTGGCTCATATTCTTTAATTAATAGTTTCATGAGGGTGGTTTTACCAGCACCAGAAGGACCAGTAATTACCAATAAATCGCCATCCTTAATTTCTAGAGAAAAATGGTTAATAGCAGTTTTTTGAGTGCCAAAAAACTTACTGACACCTGAAAAAATAATCATAGGCAGTTTCCATTAAAGCATTAAGCAGGCATTTAGTCTAGAGTTTGGATAGGCGATTCGGCTTCCACTTCAATGACCTCAACTCGACCGACGTCCATAAACCAACCAGAGACTTGTGCCTTATTGGTTTCACCCCAGACCTTGATTTCCATTCCTGCAAAATCATCTAAATCTGTTACGGAAGAAGTTAAGGAGATGGTTTGGCTGTCACCACCTTCTCGAAGTAAACGATGAGATCCTTCACCATTAACACCACCCTTTTCTAAGTAACCTTGAGCGCTGTCAGAAAAAGTATCTTTATCTGTGACGCCAAAAAAATCGCCAGCTTTTATTGTTTCAACTTCACCAGCAATTTGAGCTACATTGCCTTCGTCCAAATTATTTTTACTTCTAAGTTGAGCGCTGCCATAGCCAGTTAAAGTTCCAGCAACGATAGCTACTAGAGCAAAAATAATAAATTTCTTTTTTTGTTTCTTAGTCATTTTATTTTTATCCCGTTTATTGTCTTCTATTACTAAGTCATCATCCAAATTTTCAATAATAGTATTTGGAGAATCTTGATTTTCTTCAATTTTATCGTTTTCGTCAATATGCGTTTGATTGATTTCTGACATAAAAATTTCCTTTAGACTTTTATTGTAAAGCAATTTAGTGACGAATTAAAGCTAAAATAAATTGATCTAGATCACCATCCAAGACATCTGTAGTTTGGCTGGTTTCTACTTGAGTGCGAGTATCTTTAACTAATTGATAGGGGTGCAGCACATAGTTACGAATTTGAGTTCCCCAACTAGCATGATGATGCTCGCCCTTTTCCTTGGCCAGAGTATGTTCTAATTTTTCTTCTTGGATTTTAGCTAGTTTAGCTTTTAGAATTTTGAGTGCTCTTTCTTTGTTTTGAATTTGACTGCGTTCTTCTCGACACTTTACGACAATACCAGTTGGTTCGTGAGTCAGTTCAACAGCAGTATTAACTTTATTAACAGATTGACCTCCTGCACCACCGGCTCTGGTAAAACTCCAACTTAAGTCTTTGTCGCTTAGTTCAACTTCTGCCTCATTTTCAATAATTGGCAAAACTTCAACCAGAGCAAAAGAGGTTTGTCGCAAATTATCAGCGTTAAAAGGACTTTGTCTGACTAGGCGGTGAGTACCCTGTTCACCTTTTAGATATCCATAAGCATAATCAGCTTCGACTTCAAAAACAGCCTCTTTAATGCCTGCATCTTCACCTCTAGTTTCATTTATTAGCTTGTACTTCCAATTTTTACGCTCAAAGTAGCGCTGATACATTCGCTCAAGCATTTCTGCCCAATCCATAGCCTCTGTACCTCCTTGACCAGGATGAATGGAAATGATAGCTCCACATTGATCAAATTTTTGATTAAGATAGCGCTTGATCTCCAACTCTTTAAAGAATTTTTTTAGCTCACTACTCGCTTTTTCGATATCTTGTTTAATTTCTTCATTTGATTTAGGATCTTCAGCTTGCAATTCAAGAAGAGTTTGTAAATCCTCAATTTTTTGTTTAAGTTCTTTGTGTTCGTCAATAATGGTCTGAGCCCTTTTTTGTTTTTGTATTTCACTCTGAGCGCTTTCTCTTTGCCAAAAATTTGGATCAACAGTGGCCTCCTGTACCCCTTGAACAATTTGTTTTTGTTTAGCTACATCGAAATTAGCTAATAATTTTTGAGCATCTTCAATTAATTTTTTGATTGTTTCATCAGTCATGATCTTATTCTAACCGATCTCTGGTCAGAGTCCAGTTTTCTTCTAGTTTTTGATCGAGATAAAAATAAACGGGAATCTGATTGATGCCAGATTGTTTTTGTATCTCAAAATGATCGTGTATAAAGTTTTGTTCTATATCGATTAAAACTTTTAAGCGATTCTGCTCGGGCACTGAAACTAAAAAACTTAATTCTAAAAATTCTTGATCTAATTGATTAAAATGGGGTTGGGTACTAAATTCGACGCTCTTTAATTCTTTATTGTCATTCAAAGTCTGAATTTGTTTAATTTTTACTTCAGGAGCTAAATAGATTCGCTGATAGTTAACATAAGTGAGGTGATTAGCCATGTTAAGCTCTGGATTAGTATTAATTGTTATTGGTTTTTCATTGCGGTTAATAAATTCAATGACAATTTGCTGAACTTGCTTGTCGTTTTGGTAGAAATGAAATTCTCTATCAATCAAAGCATTGGCTTTATTGATACCAACATTACTTTCTACGTTATAAAAATAGAAGTTACTAGGGTTTTTTCTTATTAATTGACCGCCAAAACCTAGTTTTTCCCAAAGTTCTTGTAGTTCTGGATTTTGACTATAAATTTGGATATTTTTATTTTTTAAATTTTCTAGAATCAGATTGAGAAAATCTAGTTTTTCTTGATTGTTGAGCTCGCTGAGTTGGCTTTCTATAGCAACTTTACTGTGATTAAGAAAGTTAGCTTTTTCTCTAGATCCGGCAAAGAAATTTAAGCGATCACTTCTCGCTACTTGAGCAAAATTATCAGCATTGATTGGGGTTTCATAATCTGGGAGTTGCACTGGTCCGATCCAAGCTAGTAAATTTTCAATGAAATTTAAATTAACAAAAATTATGCCGTCAATCTTTTTATCTTTATCTAAGTAGGGGCTATCATTTGCGATATTTTGCCAAAGACTAATAATATTTTGAGCACTAGTAGCCAATTCTGGCCACCAATTGGCATCTTGAATTAGCAAGCCCTTGCCTTCACTGAGATACTCATAGTGTCCAGCTGGACTTTGAGGGAAATTGTTTTGTTGACCAGCCACTGTATAAATATCTTGGATAGGATTAAGTCTGAATATTCCATGTGAAAACTCAAGAAAGAAGTAAGAACCTGTGAAACCTCCAGTCGCTCTTAGCTCATCACTGTTTTGTAGAAGCACTAAATAATTAATTTTTTCGCTCAAAAAATGCGATAAAATAATGTCTAAATCTTTACTAAAATCTTTAAAAATTATTTTTTTTAAATTTTTATTAATTTTTTGATAATTTTTTATAATTTTTTTTGCGCTTTTTTCTATCAATTCTTCATTTTCGCTTTTAGTTAAATTGAGGCTTAGATAATTTTTCACATTTTTCTGTAAAGCAAAAATTGAATAAACATTTATTAATAAAATAAATAGTGTTAGTCCTAGTAGTATAAGAATTATTTTTTTAACCATAATTTCTGATAAATTTCAGCTATTCTAGACCAAGTTAAGATTTGACTCGCTTCTTGATCGAACTTTTTTGTTTTAGGAGCTTTGAGAATAGCTTGAGCAATTTCTTGAGGTGTTTGGGCTGTGAAAATATAATCTTTAAAAATTGATAATTCTAAATAGTCTTTAATAAACTGATTATGATAATGGGCTATTACTCGACAACCCTGTTTCAAAGCTTCAGTAATACTTAAATAACTAGAGACAAAGGCAATTGGGTAATCTGTGAAAAGTTTTTCTGCATCAGGTACTGTTCCATGAAAATTAACTGTCAACTTCATTTTTTCAACATATTTTTTTGCCTTATTCATTAAGGGACCATCACCATAAACATCAAGCTGATATTTTATTTTTTTGTTTTGTAAGATTTTTAAAGCTTTTAGATAAGTAAGAATGCCAGTTTCTGTAATCAGGCGCCCTACAAAAATAAATTTATTTTCAAAACGCTTGTTTTTTGAAAAGTTTTCTTTTTCACTGGCGCCAAAAATAATTTCGTCGGCTTTAACTTTATAATATTTTTGATGAAAGCCTCCAACAACAATGCTGCCTTTGCACAGTTTATTGGCTAAACGATGCCAAAAGATGGCTTTTTTATCTGGAGCTTCACTTTTTTCATGGCCATGAAAAGTGATAAAAAGTTTTTTAAAAATGAAGGGATAAATTGGAATAATCCACCAGAAAACATCATGAACGTGGATTATGTCTGCGTCTATTAATAATTTTCTGTTTGTTAAAACTTGTTTCCAAATTTTTAATTTATAGTTGTTGCTAGGACGATTATCAATTCGATGAACTAAGACTTGATCGATTAGTTCTCTTTTCTCTAATTCGAGCTCCTGGTTGCCAGCTAAAACTGTTACTTGATAGCCAGCTCTGATCAACTCCTGATTGAGTTTAACAAGGTGTTTTTCTACTCCACCAATTCGGGGAGCAAAGTACTGGCTAATTTGTAAGACTTTCATATAATAAGCTTATGACTAAGTTTGATTATAAAAAAGAATTGCCTTCCTTGATAGTGACGATTTTCAATGAAGCACTTGCTTTGAAGGATTTTTTAACAAGTCTTGAGCGACAATCATTACAGCCTGGAGAAATTATTTTTGTCGATGCTGGTTCAAGTGATGGTACCCAAGAATTATTAAAAAAATTTATTAAACACAGTTCTGTGCCGAGTAAATTGTTTATTAAAAAAGGTAATCGTAGTGTGGGACGCAATTTTGCAGTAAAAAAAAGCCGAGGAGATTGGCTAGCTATTACAGATGCTGGTTGTATTTTAGATAAAAATTGGTTGAAAGAACTTTGGAAGAAACAAGAAGAAACTCATGCGAGAGTAATAGCCGGTTATTATCGAGGTTTAGCTGATAGTGCCTTTCAAGAAGCAGTTATTCCATATTTTTTAGTTATGCCAGAGCGTTTGCAAGAAAGTAGTTTTTTACCAGCTACTCGCTCAATGTTGATTGAGAAATCTCTTTGGCAAGAAATTGGGGGTTTAGAAGAGCGTTTAGAATATAGTGAAGATTATCACTTAGCCAATAAATTAAAAAAGAAAAAAGTAAAAATTACTTTTGCCAGAGAAGCGATTGTTTATTGGTTGCCAGCAAAAAACATATTTCAATTTTGGCAGAAGATATTTGGCATGGCTAAAAATGATGTTTTAGCAGCTTTGTTACGTTTTAAAGTTTATTTAATTTTTTTGCGCTATTTAATTTTTTTAACAATTTTAATATTTTTTAATAATATTTATCTAATTTTTTCTTTGATTGTTTTGTATTTATTGTGGGCGATTGTAAAAAACTTAGTTTATTGTAAAAAATCTTTTTTTTATTTACCGCTTTTGCAAGTGACCAGTGATGTGGCAGTGATGTTGGGAACAGTAGCAGGCTTAATTCAATCTAATTTTTTTAATAAATCTTGATATTTTTTTTCCAGTTGAGGATCACTTTTTTTTGAAAAATAAAACTGTATTTTATTTTTATTTTTTTGTTCTTTGACTATTTTTTTCAATTTTAATTTTTTAATTACATGTTGAGCAGTGCCTAAGTTACCATCAACTATGAGAGTCTTGGGTCCAAAAAATTTCTCAAAGGTTTTTTTAAAAAAAGAAAAGTGAGTACAGCCCAGAACTACGGCATCACAACTTCTCTTTTGACCAAATTTTTCTTCTAGATAATTATAAATTTTTTCTTCATTAAACTGATTATTTTCTGCAAACCTAACCAATTCTCCCAACACCTGAGTCTCAAAAATAGCTTGTTTGGCGAAGCGCCTTTTAAGTTGATCTAGCTGTTGACTGTTAGCAGTGATAGCGCTAGCAGTAATTAGAATTTTGGCTGAAATTTTATCTTTTAGTAAATCTACGGCCAATTTAACAGCTGGTTCCATACCAAAAATTGGAAAATTAAATTTACTTTGGTCTCTTAGTTCATTAATAGCTAAACTAGTTGCGGTATTGCAAGCAATTACCAGTGCATCAATTTTTTTTTGTGCTAAAAAATTTACACTATCTACAACATAGCTAGCGACCAAATTAGGAGCCTTTTCTCCATAAGGTACCTGATCGGTGTCAGCAAAGTAGATGAAAGTTGCTTGATAATTTAATTTGAGAAAAGTATTGAGAACAGTTAAACCGCCAGCTCCAGAATCAAAAATAGCAATTGTCATCACTGTTGATTATAACGCTATTTTTTTTCATTCTTCTATGCGAATAGCTTTGCCGCCAATTAGTGCTTCAGCAATTTTTTGATAAGTTTGATTAATGGTTCGAGCAAAAGTTGGTTGTGAAATGGCCATTTCATTAGCAGCGCTTTTTTGATCTTTCTGATCAAAATTATAAAGTTTAAGAGCTTCTATTTCATCTTTGGCGAGGACCACCTCTTCAAGTTCCCTCATTGGAATACCTGCAGGTTTAAAATAATGAGCTTTAGCTTGAAAGCGTAGGCGACGACGGATTCTTGGTCTTGGCATATTAAGCTGGATTATAACAGTTTGTTCCCTGCATGGCAGTTCCACACTTAGGACAAACAGAGTTGCTACATGGAGTAGCGTGCCGATGAGTTTCTTGATATTTACACTTTGGACAAGTACAAACATTTGAACCTAAAGGGCGATTGGCAGCACCACGCCGACCTGTTCTAGGACCCATCCCTAAAGGTCCGGTTTGATCACGATTTGGCATAATTTCCTTTCTTTAATTAATATTTTAGTGAATATATATTCATAATAACAGCAATATTGCTTTTTGTCAAAGGGTGCTAGAATATTGATATATGCAAGGAAATGAACTAATTTTAACCATAGTAGTAGTGGGCCTAGTAAGTGCTATTTTTATCTATAAGTCGCATAGGCAAAAACAGTCTAGTTGGAAAGGTTTTTTATTTAAAAAACGCCGACATGAGGACTATGAGAGTGGACAAACCACCTATACTTTGGTTTTCAAGACTGATGATGGTAAGAAGAGCCGAGTGAAAATTAAATCTAAAGCAGAATTTGATAAATGGACAGAGGGTGACAAGGCAGTTAAAACTGCTGGAGAATTTTTTCCGAAGAGAGTGTAATTCAACTATTCAAAGTTTTGAATAATTTTAGCTAAGTTATTTTTTTGTTCTTGGTAGAATTTATTTTTATCTATTTTAACGATTTTTTTAATTTCTCTAGTTCGATATTTTTTTTCCAAATTTTCTAGTTCATCATCACTGATTACTAAATAAACTAAATGATTGTCCATTGCGGTAACAATTACTAAATCACTTAAAGCGATTTGATCATTTTTAATAAATAAGCTTTGCCAGCGTCCAGTTGGAAAAGCAGTAAAACCATAACGAGCTTTAAATTCAAATAATCCGGCCGTATTAAATAAACCAGCAGGATTGCTAGCTCTGCCATGACTGATGCTTTTTAATTTTTTTTCTAGTGCAAACTTGATTAGTTGATATTCTAGAATTGCTCCAACGCCGCCCCTAATTTTAGGAAATCTTTCTTTGGCTCCAAAAGAAACCACAGCGCTGGCTTCATTAATAGAAAAAACCAGTGCTGAACGCAAGCAATTATCTTTGTAGAGACCGGCAATATAGCACTTTTTACCAACTCGAATTCGGCCAAGAATTGATGTTTCTAAATCAAAAATAATGGCTCTCTCTTTTCTCATAGTAGTGTCTTGGTAAAGTTTTTTGAACTCATTAAACGAAGATTCATCCATCAATCTAACATCTAGATTAAAACCTTCATTTTGGAAGTATTCCTGAGCTTTTTTTAGCGATTTTCGACCTCGCTTAGAGAGAATATAATCTTCAGCTTTTTCAACGCTAGTTAAATCACCAAACCAATTAATATTCTCTGGAGCATAAATACCACCCTCTACAGGATATTTAAAAATAACAATATCTGCTTGATTAATCTCTGCTAGATCAGGTTTTTCTTTCTGAAAATAACTAGCAATTTTAATATTGGTCTTTTCAATTAACATGGTTTTATTATACTTTAAAGCTTGGCTTTGCAGTAGCAAGTTAATGCTTGAAAAACACAGATATTTAGAGAGCTTATATGCTGTTTGAATAGATTTTTTATACTTTGAAGTTTAAAATAAGGATATGAATAAAATTAAAGTGGCTATTTTGTGTGGTGGTAAATCGGCCGAGCACGAGGTGTCTTTGCAATCAGCGCTAAATATTTATAAGGCAATTGATAAAAACAAATATGAGCCAGTGCTAATTGGTATTAGCAAGTCTGGACAGTGGTATTTGGGAAATAATGAACAGTTTATATTGAATGCAAATAGTTCAAAAAACATTGCTCTTAATCAAAATGGAGACGAAGTGGTTTTAATTCCCGGTAGTGGAGGAAGGCTTTTTAATATTACTAAGCCACAAAAGGAACTGAAGATCGATGTGGTATTTCCCATATTACATGGTCCTTTTGGTGAAGATGGCACAGTGCAGGGATTATTAAAATTAGCAGAAGTACCTTTTGTCGGTGCTGGCGTACTTGGTTCCGCTGTTGGTATGGATAAAGTTATTATGAAACGTTTGCTATATGAGGCAAAAATCAATATTGCAAAGTTTTTAGTTGTCAATTCTACCGATGAGAAGCCAAGTTTTAAAAAAGTATCGGAAGAATTAGGTTCTCCTTTTTTTGTCAAACCAGCTAACATGGGTTCCTCAGTTGGGGTGAGTAAGGTTGAGAACGAAAAACAATATTATGAAAGCCTAGAAAAAGCGTTTCAGTATGACTTAAAAGTTTTAATTGAGGAATATATTGATGGACGAGAAATTGAATGTTCGGTTTTGGGTTTCGAATCAATAGCGGCTTCTATACCGGGTGAAATAAAACCTCAACACGAATTTTATTCATATGAAGCAAAATATATTGATGAAGATGGAGCTATTTTAGACATACCAGCACAAATTTCTAAAGAAAAAGTTTTAGAAGTACAAGCCTTAGCTGTTAGAGTTTTTGAGATTTTGTTCTGCGAAGGATTGGGCAGAGTTGATTTTTTTCTAAAAAGAAATGGAGATTTATTGGTTAATGAAATAAACACTTTGCCTGGTTTTACAAAAATAAGTATGTATCCAAAATTATGGGAAGCCAGCGGTTTAGCTTACACACAATTAATAGATCGATTAATAGAATTAGCAATAACTAGATTTAACAAAGAAAAAAAATTAAAAACCAGTTATTAATTTTTAAAGAAACTTGTTAATTAATACTTTTTTTTGTAAAATTAAGCTGGATTAAAAACATAATCAAGAGAAATGGTGAGGGAACTAGCCCGAAGACCCATTCAGCAACCGAGCCTTGGCCACGGTGCTAAATCTAGCTCGAAAGAGGGAGATTGGCTTTATTGAAAATTAACACTCCCTGAAAGGGAGTTTTTTTATCTCTAAATTTTATTAATTGCTTTAATCCAGATATGGAAGAAGTTTATGAAAAAACAATATACTGCTGAAGCGGTAGCTGCTGGTCATCCAGATAAAATAGCTGATCAAATAGCTGATAAAATTGTTGATGCTTGTCTTGAAAAAGACCCTTTTAGTCGAGTAGCGGTTGATGCTTTAGTGACAAAAAATAAAATTGTTCTAGCTGGGGAGATAACTTGCCAGGTTTCAATTAATTATGAAAAAATTGCTCGTCAAACAATTAAAGAATTGGGCTATGTTGACCCTGATTGGCAATTTTCTAATGAGTCGCCATTTGAATGCTATATTCATCAACAATCTCCAGAAATAGCTCTTGGTGTTGATATTGATGGAGCTGGCGATCAGGGTGTGATGTATGGTTTTGCTTGTAGAGAAACAGCTGAATTAATGCCTTTGCCAAGCATGTTGGCTCAAGAATTAGTTAAGAAAATGGATCAAATAAGAGAAAAAAAGATATTGGATTTTTTAAGACCTGATGGTAAATCTCAAGTGGTAATAGATTATGAGGGCGATCAACCGATTCGCGTATCAACTATTATTTTGGCTGTTCCTCATCAACCCGCTATTAAGCGCTCTCAATTAGAAGCAAACTTGTGGGAACTGGTAGTTTCACCAACTATTAAAAAATATTTCCCAAAACTAATAATTAAAAAAGAAGAGATAAAGTTTATTGTTAATGGAACTGGGGTCTGGCATTTGGGAGGTCCAGCTAGCGATACTGGTTTAACAGGTCGTAAGATTATGGTTGATACTTATGGTGGTTTGGTGCGACATGGTGGAGGTTGTTTTTCTGGAAAAGATGCGACAAAAGTTGATCGAAGTGGCGCCTATGGAGCTCGTTTTTTGGCTAAAAACATTGTCGCTCATGGTTTAGCAGATCGTTGTGAAATAAGAGTGGGTTATACTATCGGTTATAAGGAGCCGGTGATTTTTGAAGTAGAAACTTTTGGCACCAATAAAATAGGTTTAGAAAAGATTAAAAAATATGCCATTAATTTACTTGATATGTCAGTTAAAAATATAATAGAGAAATTAGATCTTCGTCAGCCAGTTTTTGCTAGAACAGCAAGGTATGGTCATTTTGGAAGGGGAGAATTTAGTTGGGAAAAAGTTGTCAAATAGATTTTTAATTTTCACCACTAATTTCTTTCCAATTGTCTAATATAACTGATGAAATATTTTTAGCCAAAAGTAAATTACCTTCTTCTGAGCAATGTCCAAAATCACCGGCAAATCTATCAACAAAAATTTGATCATAACCTTTTTCTTTTACTGCGTTTTTAAAAATAAGCTCGTTATCAACCAGCAAAACATCGTTTTTATCTTTAAAGATTAATTCTAGTGATTCACTGCTGCGCATTGGATATTGAGCTGCAATCAATTTAATGTCTTTAGATTTTAATATTTTATAAAGTTGTTGATAATTTTTTGCGTACATACCTCCAACATCCATAGCCTGTTTTAAGATTTCATTTGCCAGTTCTTTTTGGTTTGTTTCTAGATAAGCAGTAGCCAATTCAATTAAAGAACTGGTATGTATTTGATTTCTCATATCTGCTTCCAAAACCCTAAGATAAAATTTTATTGCTTCTTCAAAATTTTCATTTTGAGTATAGTATCTGGCAAGCTCGAACAATACATATGGATTCTGTGGATCAGTTTCTAGAGCTTTATTTAAATAAAAGATTCGATTTTTATCTTTAGAGAATACAGTTATTTCTTCTTTATGACATTTTGGACAATTTGCCAGAGCCAAAAATAGATCTGCATTTTTTATTTTATATTTCTTGATATTTTCTTTAACCCACTTAGTATTTACAAGGATAATTTCACTTGTCGAGTCCACGCTTATCTCTAAGCTTTTTATTAAACCAGCATTAGCAATAGGATTTGTTGGATCTTTTTCTATTGCTTTTTTAAAATATTCAATTGCTTGTTTTATTGTTTTTTCCTCTTGTTCTCTTCGATATGTGTCTTCTGTATAAACAAACATATATCGATAACCAAGATCAGTTAGGGTTAATGCATTATCAGAATTGTACTTTAAAGCCTTTTCTAAAAATTTAATAGCTAATTTTGTTTCAGAATAGTTGTCTGATTTTTGTTGGATCACTAAATCAATGCATGATTGTTCGCTATCACAATCAAGTATTTCTTTGGTTTTTAATTCATTTTTTTCTTTAATATTGGATATTAAAAATTTGATTAATTTATAAGTTCTCGATTTGGAGAGTAAACTATCAGTTACAATTCCTGCTGCTGTTTCGTAGGCTATTTCTTCAAAAAAATCATTAATACCCATTATTGAAATAACTAGATCTGGATCATATTTGTCTATATTTTTTTCTAAATCACGTAATATCTTGTAAGAGTTAATTCCTTCTTTCCCTTCATTTATTACCTTAATTTTTTTTCCTAAATCCTCTTCATTTAATAAGTTTTCTAGATAAGATGGCCAAGAATAATCTTGCATTTTTAAATTAAACATTGGAGTGGTAGTTGATTCACCGAGTGCTAGAATAACAAATTCATCTGTTTTGGAAAAATTATTTTGTGTTTTCTGAAGAATTTTTCCTAATTTCCCAGAAACAAACAGACTTATTTCAAAAAAGATTAGGGTAAAAATAAAGCCAAACAATACTGTGATGAGGAATTTTGCAATATGTTTTATATAATTTTTATGAAAGCTAGCTCCTTTTAAAGAGAGTGGTTTTTTTGATTTATTGCTGAGTTTTTTTCTAATTTTCACCACTTATTTCTTCCCAATTTTCCAGTATAACTGATGCAATATTTTCTGCCAAAAGTAAGTTGCCTTTTTCTGAGCAATGACCAAAATCACCAGCAGCCCTATCGATAAAGATTTGTTCATAACCAGCTTCTTTTACTGCATTTTTAAAAAGTAGTTCGTTGTTTACCAACAGAACATCTTCATTGTTTTTAAATATGAGTTCTAAGGGCTCAATACTTCGCATCGGATATTGAGCCGCAATAAGCTTAATATTTTTGCTAGCAAGTGTTTTATGAAGTTTCTTATAATTTTTGACATATATACCACCCATATCTATTGCTTGTTTAAATATTGTGTTTGCTAATTCTTCTCGATTTGTTTCTAAATAAATGTTTGCTAATTCAATTAGGGTCGTAATGTAAATTTCGCTATTGGTGTGAGTTTCTAATATTTGAAGATAAAATTTTTCTGTTTCATTGACATTACCACATTGAGCGTGATATCTAGCGAGTTCAAACAATACATATGGATTTTCTGGACTCACTGCCAAAGCTTTATTTAAATAAGATATTCGACTTTCGTTTCCTAATGGTTCCATTTCACAACAGGTATCTTGTGTACATACTTCATAATTTGCCAAAAGTATAAAAAGATCTGCATTTTCTATATCATATTTTTTTATATTTATTTTAATCTTTTTTATATTTGTTTTAATTTTTTCATTCAATTGTTCTTCGTCAATTATAGTGTCTCTATTTTCACTATTGTCCCTATAAGGATGTGTGTAGGCATTTCCTAATTGGATTAAAGAGTTCATTAAACCAAGATATATTTCAGGATTTGTTTGATTGTATTCTAATGCTTTTTCAAACCACGCTACTGCTTTATTTGTATCATCGTCTTTGTTTAGATTGTAAGAATACATGTATTGATAGCCTAGTTGAATCATTGTATCTACATTATTGGGATTATATTTAAGAGCTTCTTC
>Ga0334885_1002443_pt1 | contig 19208 bp, 13 predicted proteins | sample GraSluR1_MG_8_FD_207233 | JGI IMG/M metagenome (GOLD analysis project Ga0334885, IMG submission 207233) | Sludge microbial communities from methane-producing bioreactor in Wageningen University, Netherlands - Granular Sludge_31_05-R1 | ecosystem: Engineered > Bioreactor > Anaerobic >...
CTTACGGATCTTTTTGACGGGATCATGAACGAATCGCCCCCCGATTCAGTCGGTATAGTGGATACGATGGGGTGCGCTATTCCGGAGGCAATACAGTACCTGGTGAGACTGGCCAAGGATCGTACGGGTCTCCCCATAGAGGTACATACGCATAATGATTTCGGCATGGGAGTGGCGTGCGAACTTGCCGGAGTCACTGCGGGAGCCGAGGTCGTGCACAGCTGTGTCAACGGGCTTGGAGAGAGGACCGGCAATGCGGCACTCGAAGAACTGATACTGGGGCTGCAGATCCTTCTCGGAATGAATACACGCTATCAGCTTGACAAACTGCTTCCTCTTTCGAAGGCTGTAGAAGAAATCTCCGGAGTCAAAATTGCCTCGAACAAACCGGTCATAGGTGAGCGGAACTATACAAGGGAATCCGGCATAGGAATTGAACTGGTTCTGCAGAAGCCCCTGGCAATGTTTGCGGTTGCCCCTTCTGTCACGGGCAGGAGTGGGGAGATCGTTCTCGGAAAGAAAAGCGGCAAGGCTTCTGTGGAATATATGCTGAAAGAACTCAAGTGGGAAAAAAGGCTGGATGATGAGGCTTTAAACGAAATTTTGCGTCGTGTAAAAGAAAAAGGGACCGAGAAAAGGGGACTTCTTACGGAAGAAGAGTTTACCGCAATTGTATCGGACTATTCTCAATCGTGACAGATCAGGGGGAAGATGTGCTATGAATGTTGTGGACAATGAAGTAAAACCGGTTGTTGATGAAACATGTATCTCTCTTGAGGGAAAGACAGCTCCTGACGGGGAGGATGTGCTGCGCAAGGTCGACAGGGAGGCCCGTTTCCGAAAAAATATGCAGGGATTCTGGAAAAACGGACTCATCATCCTGTCGTGTATTTTTATTGCGTATCACCTAATTACTTCCCGTTTCGGAATGCCGCCTGCGTTTCAGCACCGTGCCATTCATCTCGGTTTCATCCTCACCCTTGTGTGGATGTACTACCCGGCAGGCCAAAAGAGTATCACAACCCGTCCAAGCTACATTGACATGGGATTGATCGTTCTCACTATAGGTCTTACCATATTTACGTATTTCAACATCGATGCCCTGTCACTTCGCGCCGGACGGGCAGTCAGCACGGACTATATCTACGGGGCGTTCTATATCCTCCTGGTGCTGGAAGCATGCAGACGTGTCTCAGGCCCGGGACTTCTGGCTTTGGCAATTATCTTCCTGCTGTACGCCTATTTAGGGCCCTATATACCGGGAGTTCTCTCTCACAGGGGGTATTCTGTTCATCGCCTGATCTATCAGATGTATCTTACGACACAGGGCATTTTTGGACAGCCGATAGGCATTGCTGCCACGTACCTGGTTCTCTTTATCGTGTTTTCAAACCTGCTGGGAAAGAGCGGACTGGGATCTTTGTTCAATGATCTGGCTATGGCCATTGGCGGAGGATTGACAGGCGGGCCTGCGAAGGTCGCTGTCCTTGCGAGCGCACTTGTCGGGATGATCAACGGCAGTTCCGCAACCAATGTCGCAACGTCCGGAGCGTTCACCATTCCTCTCATGAAACGCGTGGGCTATAAGCCCTATTTCGCTGGAGCTGTTGAAGCAGCTGCCTCTACCGGCGGACAGATAATGCCGCCCATAATGGGGACGGGTGCTTTTATCATGGCGGAATTCCTCGGCATTTCATATCTGACGATTGCTGGTGCGGCACTGATTCCAGCTATTCTGTACTTTGCGGCGGTATTCTTCCAGATAGATCTCAGGGCACGGAAGATAGGACTTCAGGGTGTCTGCAGAGAGGATATGCCGAGCGTCTCAAAGGCGCTTAAAACCTATGGTCATATGATTATCCCTATCTTTGTTCTCATATACCTGCTCTTCGAGGGATACACTCCCATATATGCAGCCTTCTATTCCTGCGTTTTCACATGGGTCCTGTCTCTTTTCAGGAAAGAGACCCGGATGGGCGTTAAAGAGCTTGTCGATCTTTCGGTCACATCGGCAAGAGCCTGCGTCAGCCTGAGCGTTGCGATGGCAAATGCGGGCTTTGTGGTGGGGGTACTCTCAATGACGGGTATCGGCATCATTCTGGCGGACAATATCGTAGCCCTCTCTCACGGCAGCCTGCTCATCACGCTTTTCCTCACCATGGTGGTTTCCATAATTCTCGGAATGGGGCTTCCCACGAGCGCCTGCTATATCATCGCAGCATCGATTGCAGTCCCCATACTGAGAGAGATGGGCGTCGTGGGGCTTCCCGCCCATATGTTCGTTTTTTACTATGCGTGTCTTTCCACAGTGACGCCTCCGGTTGCCTTATCCGCCTACGTTGGGGCCGGCATGGCGGGAGCGGATACGAATGAAGTCGGTTGGGCTGCCCTGCGATTATCCCTTGCCGGTTTTATCGTTCCCTTCTTTTTTGTGTATGCGCCGGAGATCCTTTTGGTTACAGGAACTTCAGTAAGCATCGCCTGGGCCGCTATCACAGGCCTCATCGGGACGGCACTACTCGCGGTCGCGATGGAGGGGTATTTCCTTATGCTGCTTCCCCTCTGGCTCAGGAGCCTTTTCCTGGTGTCCGCGGTGACGTTGATGATGCCTGGAACACACTCGGATTTTATAGGTTTCGGTGTTACCGCAGCCGCTGTTTTTCTCGCTCATATGCTTCGCAAGAAAAAAATCGCCGGTATCGCATAAACCAGTAATCAGAAATAATGCGACGAAAACATAATAGGAGGTGATGCGGCAGGAGTGAACAGAAACTGCGCTGCTTCGGAGAAACCTTAGAGACACACAATCTTTTTAAATGGAGGGAAAACACTGATGAAAACAGGAAAAATGAAGGGAATTCTTTTGATTCTCGCTGCGGCACTTGTCTTTTCTTCTGTGCCTGCAATGGCTGTTACCCATGTGACCATTGGTACAGCGAGCGTTGGCGGCATGAACTATCCTCTTGGTATCGCGATGGCGACCATCTGGAACGGAAACGTCAAGGATGTCAAAGCGGTTGCAATAGCCACGGGCGGATCGGTCAACAACATCGATATGCTCAGGATGGGAGATATCGAGGCGGCAGTATGCCGCGCAGTCGAGGCGAACAGGGCGTTCAACGGAATCGAGAAGTACCCTGAAGCCATGCCCTGGCTTCGTTCGCTGACAGGCGGCGTCATGTTCGACGCCAAGCAGGTAGTTGCGCTCAAGGACAAGGGTATCAAAAGCATTGCCGACTTCAAAGGTAAGAGGATCGCTGTTGGACCTCTCGGCAGCGGCGGCGAGGTTGACAGCCGTGAGATCCTGAAGGCCTATGGAATGACTTTTGACGATATCACACCCGAGTATGTCGAGGCAGGCCAGGCAGTGGACATGATGTCCGATGGATTGGTTGACGGCGCTATCCTTGGACTGACCCCCGGTGCATCAGCTATTGCAGAGCTGATGGTTTCCGGAAAAGCAGTGATGCTTCCGATCTCTGACGAAGCGTTTGAGAACCTCAAGAAGATCAACCAGTGGATCCAGAGAAGAACTATTCCTGCGAACCTGTATACGAATCAGGATTATGATGTTCTCACTGCCGGAGACCCTGCCGACCTGATCATCTGCCGGGATGAGCTTCCGGAAGAACTGGCCTACAATATGGCAAAGGCCCTGTATGAGAACGTGGACAATATCAGGGCTGTCGCTGCGGCACTCTCACAGTTTGGCCCCGGACTTGTGGAGCCCGAGGACAATATGATGATCCCCTATCACCCCGGAGCAGTCCGGTATTTCAAGGAAGTTGGTCTCCTGAAATAAGCACCGTTATGGTGTAGTGAATGATTGACAGAAAGGCCCCGGTTTTTTTCCGGGGCCTTTTTTATGCCTCTGGAAATTTTTTTAAAAAAGCTTTTGACGAGGATGTATAATTTTGACGGAAAAGAAAAGGAAAGGCAGTGATATGCCCTGAAAATACTGGTCAGTGCGTGTCTTCTGGGAATTGCCTGCAGGTACGATGGGAGCGGCGCCCAGAGCAGGGAGATCCTTTCATTCATGGGTTCCTGTTTTTTTATTCCCGTGTGCCCGGAAATAATGGGCGGTCTTCCGACTCCGAGGGATCCGGCTGAAATTTATGGGGGCAGAGTGAAGACGATCCGGGGAATTGATGTAACGGATAACTATGAACGGGGTGCTCTTCAGGTCCTGAATTTGTCGCTGCTGTACGGATGCCGGCGAGCACTTCTGAAAGAAAGAAGTCCCTCATGCGGGGCGGGAATGATTTATGATGGCAGCTTCTCGGGACGACTGGTGCCGGGCGAAGGGATCACGGCCGGACTGCTCAGGAGAAACGGGATGAAGGTCATAGGTGAAAGTTCCGTCAAAGACCTGCACCGATGGATTTTGGGAGGATGAACCGTCGTGTTTTTTGTGGTTAAGGAATACGCCGGCTCGCCGTCGTGCCGGAGAGAAAAAAACATATCCGGACGAGAAAGGAAGGGGACTCCTTTCGGAAGCCCCCTCTGGTGAGCGCAGTACTGGCATGCAGTGATCGATTTACAGGTTCTTCTCTTTTCCTGCAGCCGTTTCTGCCGTCTCAGGCTCAGGGACGCCCTGAAGTTTTTCCTCTGCAAGTTTCCGTGCTACAGGTGCCCAGGCTATTGCAGCCCGGGTACATTTCGAGGTCAGAACGTCAACGTCTTCAGGAGCGGAAAATTCGGTGGAAGGAGCTCCCGAAGCATGGACCATGGACGCGAGGCATCCCGGATTGTCGAGGAGAGGGCATGGACGGAAATAGTTCGGGCTGAAGGGCTGGTTTTTCCTGTACTCCATGAAAAGGGGAGATTTCAGGGCTTCAAGCAGTGATTTTTCCTTGATGTTGGAGTCGGCATAGTGGATGAATGCACACGGTTCCACGTCCCCGGCGGCGTTTATGTGAAGATAGCACCTGCCCCCCGCGATACACCCCTCAACGTAGTCGCCGTCGTTCCAGAAATCAAGGGTGAAAAGCGGTTTTGTCCTTCTGAATTCCCTGACACTGCGGTACATGAATTCCCTTTGTTCAGCCGTGGCCATGAGCTCCGGCACGGCGTGCCTGCCAACGGGCATATACGTAAAGAGCCATCCGAAAAGGCATCCCCTGTCGATCATTTCGTCAAAAAACTGTTCGCTGCCCATAACTGAAGTGTTTTCCCTGTGATAGCAGGCTGAAAATCCGAAGGGCAGCCTTCTTTCCCTGAGTATATCCATGGCCCGGAGCACTGCCCGGTACGTTCCCTTTCCCCGGCGCATGTCGGTTTCTTCCTCGAAACCCTCAATACTGATTGCCGGAACGAAGTTGCCGACTTCGAGTATTCTGTCGGCGAAAGACTCGTCCAGAAGCGTTCCATTGGTGAATGCGGAAAAAATACAGTCTTCATGGGAGGAACAGAGTTTGATTATGTCATCCTTCCTGAGCAGCGGCTCTCCGCCTGTAAATAGATAGACAAATGTGCCCATCTCCTTTCCCTGTGCGACTATCCGGTCGAGAAGATCGTAATCAAGGGAGAACTGTTGCCCGTACTGTGCAGCCCATCAGCCAATGCACCTCAGATTGCACGCCGAAGTGGGATCGAGCAGAATAGCCCACGGAACGTTGCATCCCTCTGCCTCAGAAACTGCAGTCCTTTGTCTTTTTCCGAGAAACCCCGCATAGAGAGCGAAATTCTTGAAGAGTTTCTTCCGGACCCTGGGCTCGATCCTTGAATTGGAATAGATGGTTTTCATGAAAATGCTCCAGTTATTGAAGGGATCTTCAAGATATTTCGAGATCTGTTCATACATAGGGGTGTAGGGAGAGTCCCTGTCGAAATGCCGGAGCCACTGGAGAATTCGCGGTATATTGTTTTCCGGGTCTGAATCGAGGTACGAAATGAGTGTTTTGATCGCCATAGAATCAATCTTCTGTTTGATTCCGCCCATCGCAAACACCTCCCTTTCAAGAGCGTACCCCAAAGGGGGAATCAACAGTGCCGATATTCTTTCATTAACTCTCTATTCATAATAAATTGTAACACAAGAAACGTATTTTTCAATTCAGCAGTAAACTTCTCGGTTCACCTCTTTCTTTCGTATCTCAGGGCAGCTTTTCCTCCAAGCGAAAAGGATAAATGAATACCGTCACCGCCGACGGAGAAATTTTCGAGGGAGAGAGAACCGGCGGAGCCGTCGAGGATCATTTCATCGGAAAGCCGTTTATTTTCAAGGGCTTCCGCAATTGACAGAAGAGCTTTTTCCTTGAGTTCGCCGACTGGAAATACAAGCTTGCTGCTGATGGACTTGACGATCATGGGCCTGATGATCCATGAAGCGGCCTTGGAAAGACCTTTTGTGGAATTTTCATCAAAGTCGAAATCTTCGACGCGGAGCACCTGGTCATTGCTTGAAAATACAGGTTTTCCGGAGAGAAAAGCCTCCCCTTTCAGGGTGCCTCCCATGGGAGCCTTTCCCCGTATAGCGGCAGCTGCCACAAGGCGTTCTCCGCTTCCGAAGAAAGAAAGTTTTTCAACGGTAACCTGTCCTCCTGCAGGCAGATCAACTGTTGGCAATTCCTGGGCTGAGGCGTATTCTCCAAGCGCCCTGTAGGGAAAAAATGTCTCCAGGTTGACGAGGAAACCCGGGTCGAGACTGGACGGAAGAACGGTCAGCGGGGGGAGGACCGTAAGCTTTTGCTTTTCCGGCCCTGCGAAATCAGATGAAACCCTGAGGATGCATTTCAGTGCCAGGTGGGTCGACAGAATTCCTCCCGCAGCACTGAAGGGAGGCATGGAAACAGACATTGGTTTGATGGAAAGCATGACTTTCGGTGACTCCGAGAGAGCGAGGGGTGTTTGCAGTTCTTTCCAGTGATTTGCGGCATGCTCTTTCAGTCGTATGGAGCGGTTTATCTCCTCTTCGGCACGCAGAAGAAGATCTCCTGAACGTTCTTCGAGGGTGGACGAGAGAAAGCCCGCAATACCTATTTTCTGTCCGAGTATGGTTATAGCCGGGCTTTTTTTCCACTCCACGCCGAGTGCTCCATTGAGCCTCAGCTTCCAGTCCGGATCTATACTGGGGCTCACTTTCAGCCTGAGTACGCCTCCTCCGAAGATTTCCTGTTTCGTGCTCGATGAGATTCCGAAAATGTTGCCTTTCCACCGGATCAGGCTTTCAAAACGGAAGGGGAGCGAAAACTGTGCGGCGTTGTTTTCCAGAACTACGGCTACGGGCCCGGTTTTTTCGACGAGCACGTCGGCGTCAGATTCTCCGTAGCTGTCATCCAGTTTTTGCCCTTTCACATTGTAAAGGGGGTTCAAGAGCGCTTCCTCGAGAAGGCGGGAGGTCTCTTCAGCCGTAATACTCAATGGTATGGAAAATAACGAGACGGCAGGAATTTTTTCGGACGCTTTCCCTGTGGCTGCCGGCGGGGGAGTGATGTCCAGAAAAGTGTCTTCTTCCTGGGTTTTTGCCGTAACGATAAAGAATACAAGAGAACCCAGAATGGATGCAAGTGCAGCGGCTGCTAATTTTTTCATCTTTCAAAACCTCGCTTACGGTTTATATATTGTGATTTATTATATCGCGGTGATTGGAATTTCGTCGCCGTTATTTTATGCAATGAGTCAGAAGAGTTCCGCTGAAAGGCATCCGGAACGAAATTGATTTCCATCCTTAGGACAGGCGGCAAGCCATTGACAAGCCCATTTCACAGGGTACAATACATTTCGAAGGGGAGTAGCTTGCGGGATGAAAGTCACCAACACGGCCCTGGGCCTGGCTTTTATCGTTGGCTTTTGCCGATAGAGCGAGACCTTCAGCGCGGAGATTTCCCTGCGCTGGGGGTCTTTTTAAATTTCTGCACGATCCTGTGCGTTCATAAAGGAGAGAACATTAATGGAGCAGCTTTTCGAAGGGTTTCTGGCGCTCTCAGGCAGGCAGGCGATCATGATGGGGGTGGGGGCAGCCCTCCTTTATCTTGCTATTGCAAAGGAGTACGAGCCATCGCTCCTTCTTCCCATGGGGTTCGGGACGCTCCTTGTAAATATTCCGTTTACTTCAGCTTTGACCCATATGGCAGGCGAACATATCCAGCACGGGGCCCTGAGTATACTGTTCGATGCCGGAATAGCCAATGAAATGTTTCCCCTGCTCATTTTCATCGCGATCGGTGCGATGATAGACTTTACCCCTCTTTTTCAGAATCCAGTGACCTTCATCTTCGGCATTACTGCCCAGGCAGGGATCTTTCTCACCATGGGGCTCGCCCTGCTCTTCGGTTTCGGCCTGAAGGAGGCGGCATCAATAGGTATCATCGGTGCTGCTGACGGGCCTACGTCGATCTACGTCTCAGCGAAGTTTGCCCCCCATCTTCTCGGCCCGATTTCAGTAGCGGCCTATTCCTACATGGCCCTTGTTCCGGTGATCCAGCCGCCCGTGATAAAGCTTCTTACCACTCCTGAAGAGCGGAGGATCCCCATGCCATACCATGAGAAGCCTGTTTCCAGAAAACTAAAGATCCTTTTCCCCATAGGGATAACTCTCGTGGCAGGAATGTTCGCTCCGCCCTCTGCGTCTCTCATAGGCTTTCTCATGTTCGGAAACCTTCTTCGGGAAAGCGGTGTTGTGGACCGCCTTGCGAAAGGAGCCCAGAACGAGCTGGCGAACATAGTCACTATCCTTCTCGGACTGGCTATTTCGGCGACAATGACAGGGGATCGGTTTATTCAGCCCCAGACGCTCCTTATACTCTGCATGGGGCTTGTGGCGTTCATCCTTGACACTGCTGTCGGTGTTCTGTCGGCGAAGACCATCAACCTCTTCAGAAAGCGGAAGCTTAATCCCATGATCGGGGCCTCGGGCATTTCGGCTTTCCCCATGTCGGCAAGGCTGGTGCAGCGGCTCGCAGCCGCAGAAGACAAGAATAATTTTATCCTCATGCATGCCGTGGGCGCCAACGTTTCAGGCCAGATAGGCTCTGTGCTTGCAGGAGGCCTGCTGCTCGCGTTCCTCGGCTAGTTCACTGCCGGAGCATGCTGTGATAGAAAAAAAAGGGACGGAGCTCCGGAGGATCCCGGGGCTCCGTCCCTTTTCTGCGTATCAGAAGTAAAGCTCGTATTCCTGGGGTGTTGGAGCGTTGTAGACGTATTCCGCCTCCTCTGTTTTTCGCTTCGTCCAGAGTTCGAGCAATTTTTCGGGGAAAGACGGGCGGAGAAACTCATGATCCTTCTCCAACCCTGCGAGCACAGAATGAAGATCCAACGGGAAAATCTTGTCTTCCATGGCTTCCGCGCTGCTGAAACCCGCAGCTTCCGGGTCGGCGTTTCTGAGTATTCCATCCGCTCCTGCAAGTGCCATTGCGGAGAGCATGTAGTGAGTGTTCGCCGATGCATCGCCGGTCCGGTATTCTATTCGGACCTCGTCTTTTTTCAGGTACCCGGGTATGCGGACGGCCGCGCTCCTTGACCCCCTGGCGAATGTCGCGCTTATGGGAGCCTCGTATCCCGGGACAAGGCGGCGGTAGCTGTTGGTGCTCGGGTTGGTGAAGGCGAGAAGGCTTCCCGTAAGGCTGTGTTCAAGCAGCCCGGATGTGTAGGAAAGGGCAAGGGGTGACAGACCGTGGAGACCGTCTCCCGGAAAGATGGTATGTCCGTTTTTCTCAAGGTACTGATGGACGTGCATTCCGTTTCCGGGCATTTTATAGAGAGGCTTTGGCATGAATGTTGCCTTCAGTCCCATCTCTTCGGCTACGGTGCGGATGATCCATTTCGCTACACATACGCTGTCGGCAGCCTTCACGAGATCCATAAAGTCAAGCTCGATCTCAAGCTGGGATGCGCCTACCTCGTGATGGTGATATTTCACGGGAATACCTGCATCTCCCATTATCCTGACGGTCCTGTTGCGGAAGTCAAGATACCGGTCCTCGGGGGGCAGTTTCTGGTATCCTTTTTGAGCTCCGAACCGCGGCCCGGTAGAAAAGTTCTCCCCGAGCCCCTCTGAAGCCCCGATGGAATAGAAGGCATGGGAAACTCCCGTTGAATACTCAACCTCCTCGAATGCATAGTATTCCAGTTCCACGAGCATCATGGCCCGGTCTGCAAGTCCTTTTTCCTGAAGATACGCCGCAGTTTTTTTCGTGACTGAACGGGGATACTGATCGAACTTCAGTCTTTCGGTGGTTGTCACGTCACAGATCACATGGACTGTCCTGAACCCGTCCCGTTCCTCAAGGAAGGCACAGCCTGCGTCTGGAATTGCGACCATATCCGAGTTGGTCACTTTCGCGAAGCCGTAGTTTGACGCATCAAAACCGATACCGTCCCGGAAGACGGAATCCGACACATACTCCTTTGGAATGGTTACTGACCTCATACCGCCTGAAATATCAAACATGAGCAGATTCAGAAAATCCGCATCAAATCCTTTTTCCACAAGACCTGAATAGGCTGATAGTTTCATGGCATACCCTCCGGTAGATCAGAATATTGAATCATCAGGCAAGGCAATGAAATCCTGCCTTCCCATGAATTATAGAATTCATGGGAAATTGAGCAATTTCTGGCGGACAATTTGGAATGAAAAATCATGGAATAAGAGCACCGACCACAGTCATATTTTCAAAAAGTCGAGGGCCCTAAGGACCAACCCTTTGGAAAAACTGATTGCGTCCACCGGGCAGACCTCCTGGCAGCAGTAGCAGCGTATGCACTTTTCGTAATCAATGGCAATGATCCCGTTTTCGTCAAGTTTCATGGCATCCGCCGGGCAGATGGATGCGCATTTACCGCAGCGGACGCATTTGTTGCGGTCCTGAACAGGACGGGAAGTGAAGAACCGCTTTCCGAAACCGTCCAGAAAAGACGGGAGCAGGTGAAGCGAGTCCAGCTTCGGGATGTCGACGTTTTCAAAGGCAAAGCCTGCGGGAAAATCACCTTCAGCGGGCTTCTTTAAATCGGGGTGAAGGTTTCTCCTCAGGGCTGACCTGTACAGGGGGAAGGAGTGCAGGTCTGCTCCAAGCATGGTGCATATTCTGAAGTCGAGATCCAGTGGATCGCATGAAACTGCCAGAAGACCAAAGTGTCGGGGCTTCCCGTTCCCGGGGCCGTGCCCTTCCATGCCGTCGATCCCGTCGAGAATGGTTAGTGCCGGCGCCAGGCTTTTGGCTATGTCAAGGTGCAGGTCGGAGAAGGTGTCCCTGTGAAGCCCCACATTGTAGTGCCACTCTGCTTTTGCCTTCCGGACAACTGTTCCGAACAAATTCTTCACTCCGAGAGTCAGCATCATCTGTGCGTGGGTCTTCAGTTTGGGAAGATTGATGATTTTATCGGCTTCAACGGCGTGACTGGAAACAAAAACTTTTTGAAATACCGAACCTGCAGCCATGGTAAGGGGGACAGGGCAGTCGAGTTCCCGGATCTCAATGGATAATTCCTGTGCGACCTGCTCCATTCCGGTTCGTTCTGCAACACTTCTGAAACCGTCAAGTCCGGGGCTGTCCCCTATGAAGGGGATACCTCCCGAATCAAGTACCAGCCTTGCTGCTGCCCGTACCACTTCCGGGTGGGTCGTGACACATCGCTCAGGCGGAGAGGCGGAAAGCATGTTCGGCTTGAGCAGTACCCTTTCTCCCTGCATGATGAACCTTCCCATTCCTCCCAAAGGTTTAAGAAGATCGGTCATGCGCTTTTGGACTGTCTTTTCTGCGTAATCGGGGCATGCAATAATGACCGTTGGCGTCATTGTATCTCTCCTCTTGCAGTGTTTTGTATAATATACTCTATCATCCCGCGGGATGTTTCATAATTGATCGTCTTCAGGGTCCCGGGGAACTATGGAGAAGAAAGAGAAAGGGGTGGCGATGCAATGGGGTATGCATCCCAACAGTTTTTTCTGCAGAAAAGAGACGTGGGGGTTGTCGCTCCGGTTTTATGCACAATGAGGATCCTTTACGAGGACGATATCGATGAAGCTGTTTTTTTCCACAAGCGCATCACCGATGAAATAGGAGACGAGGGTTTTTTTGCAGAGGAAAACACTATTGCGGAGAGCATCCGGGGAGAGGGAGCCGTAACAGGAATTTTCGCCGAAGGTCGCCTTATTGCCCTCCGTGCGGTGTCCTACGTGAAGGAGTACGTGGATGATGCCGTGGAGGATCTCGGGATAGACCCCGGGGAGGCGAACAACGTGGCTGTCATGGACTTCTGTGTGACCGACTCATCCTTTAGGGGCAACAATATCCAGTTTTTCACATACCTCTTCATGGAAAATATACTGTATCCCAACAGGTATCACCTCCATACCACTGTCTCTCCGAAAAACATCTTCAGTCTGTCCAACGTGCTGAAGTGCGGTTTCCATGCAGTCCGCTTCAAAAACAAGTACGGCGGCCATCCCCGTTTCGTCCTCTACAAGAATCTCAGAAGGCCTATAGCCGTAATGACGCGGGGGCACAAGGAGATCCTGCTGAGGAACTATGATTACCACCCAAAAGTCTTCGGGGACGGCTTCGTGGGGTACAAGGTGAAACACAAATCGACCGGCATGGCCATGCTCTATGGAAAACCGCTGGTCGTTGAGGCGGAACCCAAGGCGTCATGACGAATGTTATTTCCGGAGCTCTCGATGTTGTCCGGAGACTTGAAGAAGCAGGATACGAAGCGGTCCTTGTCGGCGGGATAGTACGGGACCTTCTCTGCGGGTTTCCTCCTGCTGACGCTGATATTGCCTCAAATATTCCCCTGGCTGATGCTGTTCCCCTTTTTCCTGCCGGCAGACTCCTGGGCCCTGAGGGGATGAAAGTACTCCTTCTCCCCCTTGAACAGGGGCACTGCGAGGTGTTTTCCTACTCGGGGGGATCGTTGAAGGATGATCTTTCAAGAAGGGACTTTACTGTGAACGCTCTTGCCCTCCGCCGGACGGGAGAAGTAGTGGGGAGCAGACGATCTCTGGCCGACGTCGCCTCGAGGGTGCTCAGGTTTAACGGACCGGCCCGGGAGAGGCTGGCGGAAGATCCTCTCCGTGCGCTTCGCCTCGCCCGGTTTGCTGCTGTTCTTCCCGGATTTGTCCCTGTTTCTGAGACAGCTGCTGCATGCAGGAAGGCACGTCCCTCCCTCCAGAAGTGCGCTCCCGAAAGAGTCGGGAGAGAGATCCGTCTGGGCCTGGAGGGGAATCCCCGGATTTTCCTTGAAATGGTCCGGGAGTGCGGCCTTCTGGACTTTATTTTTCCCGGAATGCCCTCAAGGGAATTCGACTTCTCCCGACTGTGCAGGATCCTGGATGGGTTGGCACAGGAAGGTGCAGATATCGAAGTGCGCGCGGCGGCTCTCTTTTCACTTCCATGGGGGGGTTCTTCCCGGGCCGATGACGGATCCTCCGCTGCCGAGGCTGCTCTCACTGCATGGAAATGGTCCGACCGGGCTGCATTGGAGGCAGCGGAACTTGTCAGGCAGCGACGTCTTCCCCTGGGCTCCCCTGAGCCTGAAAGAATGGCGGCCCTTTTCGAGGCCAGGGGAACTCATTTCATGGACTCCCTCTTTCTCCTGTCACGGCAGTTTTGCGTCGGTGAGCCCCATTTCCGCCGCTGGAGCGAGAATAGGGCACTATATGTTTCCATGGCAGCCCGGGCTCTCCGGGAGGATGTCCTCCCGACAGGAGGGGAGATCATGAACCGTTTTTCCCTTGCGCCCGGCCCCTTCCTCGGGAAACTCCTGGCCGCCCTTAAGCTGCGAAGGCTCCATCCCGGCTTCGCTTCGAAAGAGGAAGCCTTCAGCTTCATAGAGACCCTTCTCAGGAATCCCTCCAGCCCGTACCTTCCTTGCCGGACAGACAAGTGATACAATTTCGCAAAATGCTTCCCGGAAAGATTGCCGCCGGAGGAGCGTACATACCCGTATCCCGGGGGAGGGATCTACATGAAGAAGGCGGCCTTATGGCTCATTTTGCTTTTTTCCCTTATGTTTTTATTCGGTTTCTCCCCCGGAGAAGGGGAAGCAACTCCCGTCATCGCTGAAACGTACCTGGCTTCGGAGTTGGGTGCTGACGGTTCCCCGGTAGGTCGGGTCTCAGCCTATGACTCGTCGGCAAAGGAATTCCTTGCCGTGGCGGAGGTGAGGGGTGTTGAAGCGGGCACTGCTGTCCGCTTTGTCTGGTTTTTTTCCCCGCCCGGCTCGGGAAGGGTCAGGCTTGGGGAGCGCACCGTTGCCAGCCCGATCAAAGGATCCGCCGTGACTTTTCACTCCTCGCTCACCCTTGGGAGGAGCTGGCCCGAGGGAAGGTACGCGGTGGATATTTACCTCCTTCCTGCTGCGAGATCCTCGGTGTCCCTTCTGTTTGCCGTGAAAAAGGGGGGAGCCCGTGCCAGGGAAAAAGCCCCCGCAGTAAAAAAACCTCTGCCGGATGACAGAGAAAACCGGGAGGGAACTGTGTCGGAAAAAGAGGCGGCTTTCCTGGAAAACCCCGGCAGCTTCCGTGTGGCCCTGGAGCTGGCGGAAGCCTATTCCGCCATGGATGACGCCGCATCACTCGCCCTTGCGGTCTCCCTGTACAGGGGGCTTGCATCCGTGTCGCTGTCTGACTCTGTTCTCGCGGGCCTCGCAGACGCCTACGGGCGATCCTGCCGCTTCGGTCCCGCCTTCGACACAGCCCTTCGGAGGGCCTGGAACCCAATGGCCTCTCCCGCCGGAGCCGTCTCGCAGATCCTGCTCTTTTCCGTGGCGAGCGGTGATCTCGACAGGGGGATCGAATACCTTCGCTCCATCCTTGCCCTCAGGGAGGATGGAAGGGAGAATGTTCTGCCGGCCCTGGCCGATCTTTTTCTGGAAAAATCGTCGACGGCAGGGGACACTTTTGAGCGGAGGGAGTATGAAAAGGCCGCCGAAGAGGTGCTTGAAGAGATCAGGACATCTTGCCCTTCTTCTTTGCCTGCTGCCGCTGAAGCCCTCCGCCTGGCGGAGGAGCTTGAAAGGAGATGAACTCAGTGGGTACCGGCCGTGAAGGTTATTCCACTGCGATTTCAGGGAAACCGGCGGTTTTCCTGCTGCTTATGATCCTTGCCTTGTATCCCTTCCCTGCCTGCGGGGCCGACGATGGGGCGATCCTCCAGGCTGCGGAGCGGGCGGCGTCAGGTACCGCGACGCCCGCCGACGAAGCGCTTCTTTTTATTGAGAACAAGCGGATGAACCACCTGGCCATGGAAGGCAAGTTGGACGGGGAGACCTACAGGATGGTCCAGACCGCTTACGACAACAGAAACCGGGTATTGGCCGCCGATGCGGCCGCTGAAGCCGGACTGTCGGCGGAGAAGGGCAGGAAAAGTGAACCCTTCCGCCCCGGGACGGACACGGATGTCCAGCTCAGGGGAAAGGATCTGTCCGCCTTGGACGTGGAACGGGCAAGAAAGGCATACAACAGTCGTGTGGAGGCCTATCTCCGGGAGAGCGGCCTTGCCGTGGAAAGGGATGTTAACTGGGCCGCCCGGACCGAGACGGACATAATGCCTTCTCCCGCCGACATGAAGAGTCCCGGTGAATTCGCCAGGGCTGCCGCCTATATAAACGGAGACGGAGGCAATATGTACGCCTCACCTCTCGCCGCCGAAGCCCAGGGAAAACTTGACCGGGGGGACCCCGTGAGCATTGCCGAGGGAAGAGCCTACGTCGAGGAGATGAAGTCGCGGATCGAGGCCATGAAGAGGGAGAAGGCCTCCCTGATGAAAAAGTACACAGCCTCCGCGGAACCGGCGGACCGGAGCTTCCTTTCGGCGGAGATCCGGAAGACGGAATCTCACCAGGCGAAGTACATCGACAGGATCAACAAACTGGAGCGGAGCCTCGGGGAACCTGCCGGTCTTCCTCCCCGGGAGGGATCGGTTTCTCCTCTCCTGGAAGCGGCGAAAGCACGGGATCCGGGCGCGGCCTCCAGGAGAGGGGAAGCGGCTGTGGATGCTCTGAGCGGTCATCTTACAGAGCAGGCACTCAAAAACTATGCGTCCGCCCTGGGAGAGATCGCGGCTGCTTCATCCAGTCCGGAAAGCCGGTCGGCGCTGAAAAAGGCTGCTGCGGAGACACTGAAGGGATTGCCCCCGTCGAGACTCGGCGACGCACTTGCGGAGATGGAGGCACGGCACGGCAGTGATTTTGCCCGTGAGATGGCTGCGGAGATGAAAAAAACACCGGCTGCCGGCGAAAAAACAGCACGGAGAGATCCCCGAGCGACCGCAAGCGGAAGGGGGAGTTCTCTTCTCGGGGGGGCGGGGATCGCCGCCGCTGTCATAGGCGGGTACAACGCCCTGATCGAAGAGAACAGGCGGACCTCGGGAAACCCGGACTTCGGAAGAGTTGCCATCGGTCTCGCCTATGATATGACCGTCCGGGGGACGGCTGAAGCAGTAACAACGCACACCGCCGCCTATACTAAGGCCGAGGTGGAACGGCTCCGGGAGTGTTATAAAAACCGCGGAGAGGATCCCGACAGCCTCGGTGTGAAGATGAAGATCGCCGCGGAGGCTGCGGCCAAGGGAACTGCCTACGGTACGGTGAGGGGCGGGTACGAATTTGCAAAGGCGGCAGGCCGGTGGACCGGCGGTGCCATCGTCGAGGGGGCGGAGACGGTCATATCCCTTGCCGGTGAAGCCCTCGACACCATCAATGTCCTTGAGACGACATCCGCCGAACTCCGTGCCCAGGGAATGACAGTGGCGGTCCAGAATGCCCGGTCCGTAACCTCGGGCAGGGAACTGGTGCGGGAACTGGAGAGAACGGCAGCGCTGGCGGAGTCTCTCCGGGCCGCCATGGAGCAGAATGTGCGGTGGGCCCGGTCTCTCGAAATCTGGCGAAGCAGGACAGTGGATTCTCTCAGGGGAAGAGCGGAGCGCCTGGATGCCCTTCCCTCCCTCAGGAAGACTCTTGACGAGGGGGCAAAAACCTGGGGAGCGGATTTAAAAAAGACGGAGGAAGACAGTGTTTTGATCCTCCGCAGGATCAACGGGCTCAGAAAGGATCTGGCCCGGGGGAGTCCCCTGGCCGGGCTGGAGGCCGGGACCGCCATGGCAGCGGAGGACCACGCACGGAACCGGTCCCGGTTCGACAGGATCCTTGAGGAGATGGATGTTCTCCGGGAGCTTTCCGGTGCAGCGGAGCTTCTTCCTGCCATGGAGGAGGACAGGGCCGCCCTTCTAGAGGCAGGGAAGCTGGCCCGGGAAGGGGCGGAGGCCATGAAGAGGAACCGCGAGGGGTGGCAGTCCGCCCTTTCGGAGTTTGACCGGGTAAGAAAGGCGCTCAGGCGTGGATATGCCCACTTCTTTGAAAAGAAAGGGATCCCCGGGTGGATGATCATCGGGAGGAACGAGCAGTCTGTCTCATCGCCCGGGAAAAAACTCCCCGGGGAATTCGGCGCCTGGCTCGAGACGCTCCTGCGCATGGAGCAGATCATTGCGGCAGACCTGAAAAAATTCCCTGCTGCGGACGGAAAGATCCGAAAAGAAACGGCGGAGGCCGCCCGAAGGGCCCGCATCCTTGCCGCGGACCTCCTTCCCCGGGCAGATGCCGCCAGAAAGTGTCTTGAGGAGACGGAAGAGGCTCTTGGTATCCTTCTTGCAGCCGTCAAGTCTGCTCCCCGGCTTACGAGCCTGGCCGTGACCGTACCCGCCGGCGGGGAACCTGGAAAGAGGCTGAATTTTTCGGCAGATATGGAGAACGCTCCCGCTTCCGCAGTTGTCCGGTGGGACTTCGGTGACGGAACTTTGGCTGAAGGCCGTACGGCAGTCCACGCCTATTCGAAAGAGGGGAGCTACAAGGGATCGGCCGTCCTTCTCCTGGAGGGAAAACAGGCAGTCCGGAAAGACTTTTCCGTGAAGGTTGTTCCAGCAGAAAGCACCGCGGGTCAGCCGGGAGTCCTTCCTGTCGTTCCAGGCGTTCACGAAAAGATCAGGGCGTTTTTCGGCCTTTCGGATATCCCGGAGGGGGAGCGGAAGAACCGGGAGAACGTGCCGAACGGATATTACCTCAACACTGAGATCCTGAACTCCGATTGTTTTCTGCTGTATCTTACCCCGGAAGGAAAAGAGCTCAAGGTCAGCTTCAAGGGTGGGGACAACCTTCCCGATCCGGGCGCGAACCGCCTTTTAGCCATTGCAGGAACACTGGCTTACAACAGGAAAAGATCAGTAGTAGGGTTCTTCCTCGACGGAAAAAACAACCTTCAGGAAAGGTCGCCCCAGGATGTGTACAGCGGCGGAACGGTGGTGAACTATTCCGTCGCCGATCTCCGACTTGCTCCCGACCCCGGTGAAGCGAGGCGGTTCCACCGGGCCCGCTTCGGCCTGGACGGGTCCATGACGGCGGAACATCTGAAAGCCCAGGGGATAATCATCCTGACGAAAGGCAATACTCGCATATCGAAAAGGGGACCCGCGGCCCCGGAGGAATTCGGCAGGTGGGTCTACGGTGTTGTGGAGGGTGATTTCATTCTGAATCTCTCCATCAACCGATGGTCCATACGACCGGATAACTGGAATCCCCCGGCCTTCGATCCCGACGAAGCGGCGTGGAAAATCTTCGAGATTTTTTCAATCGCTGATCTGTCGGACAGGAGATACTGATGCCGCAGGAGAAGTTTCTTCACGGTCCCTTTCTGGCGGACCGGAAAAGTATCTGGACGCAGGAATAAAGGAGGTCGCTGATCATTCGAATACCTATTCCCTATGGAAATGTATCTTTATCTATCGAAATACCTGACTCCAGGGTAAAAGCCGTTCTTACATCGGATCTGCACGAGCTTAAGGCAGAAACGCCCGGGCAGGAGATCGTCAGGAAATCACTTGAAAACCCAATAGGTTCGGCCCCTCTGAGAGAACTGGCCAGGGGAAAAAAGAACGTGGTCATCATATCCAGCGATCACACCAGGCCGGTGCCGAGTTCGATCATCACGCCCCTTCTTCTCGGGGAGGTACGGACCGGAAATCCTGATGCGGAAATAACGATCCTTGTTGCTACGGGAGGGCATCGGAAGACGACCGAGGAAGAACTGCTGAAAAGGTACGGTCAGGAGATCGTGAAAAATGAACGGATCGTCGTTCACGACAGCCATGACGACGGTGATCTGGTCCATGTGGGGAGACTCCCCTCGGGAGGCGACCTCATCCTGAACCGTCTCGTGGCAGAAGCGGACCTCCTGGCGGCAGAGGGGTTTATCGAACCCCATTTTTTCGCGGGAT
>Ga0334885_1002452_pt1 | contig 19153 bp, 18 predicted proteins | sample GraSluR1_MG_8_FD_207233 | JGI IMG/M metagenome (GOLD analysis project Ga0334885, IMG submission 207233) | Sludge microbial communities from methane-producing bioreactor in Wageningen University, Netherlands - Granular Sludge_31_05-R1 | ecosystem: Engineered > Bioreactor > Anaerobic >...
TTTTATCATTGTTGTCCAGGGAAATTAATGCTACAAAATAAGATCCTTCACTCCAATGCGTTACGCCTGCTTGCCAGCCATAGCAGGCAAGTTCAGGATGACAGTGCGTTATAAATTGAGGGGGGGGGGGGTGGGGGGGGGGGGGGCCCCCCACCCCCCCCCCCCCGCCTCCATGGTACCAACGAAGAGAGACCGAGTGCCGCGTCTCGCAGAAGCGCCGCGTAAGCGCCGTCCCGCCGAAGAACCAGAGCCCCCGTCCTACGAAGAGGGCGGGGGCTCTGGTGGGAGTTCAGTCGGAGTGGAGGATCATTCCTCTCGTGAGGCGGCTGTGTTCACGGTGCCTCGATGGAGGAGGAGGTGGGTGACACCGTCTCGGGAGCGGCAGTGGTGGGAGTTGTGGTGGACGCGGTCGGCGTTGAAGTGGAGGTGGACGAAGGTGCGGTCTCGCTCGTGCCGGTGGTCTCCGTCCCAACGACAGCGCCACCCTCAGACCCGTCCCCGCCGGTCGTTACGCTCCGGCCGCTCGACGCCCCCGCCACATATACAGGCACCTCGACGGTCTCGTGAGTCACGATGACCCGCTCCTGCACCACGGGCTTCTCGACCACCCGTTCCTTGATGATCCGCGTCGGCTCTTCTCCTCCGGCCAATGCAAGCGCGCTCAACAAGAGTGCCACGACCCCGAGTGCCGCCGGAATCCAGGCCCGAAGCATCTTCGTCCGCGAGGGAACCCATGAACGTGCCGACTCGAGCCAGCCGAAGCCCCGCCGGCCCTGACGGCCGCGGGCCAAGTCTTGGCCTTGAGCAGCCGACCCCTTCTGCAGACCAACGCCGCCTGGCTCGATGGCCGTGCCGGAATCAACTGCCGTCTGAAAGCCCGCCGCCGTAGCCGGCCGTGTGGCCCCCGTCTCCTCCTGGGCGTCTCCAACTGGGGTCGCGTGCGCAGCCTTCCCGGGAACGGTCCCCTCCCCTGAATCTACCTCTTCGTGGGGCTTCAAGCTCTTGGCCTTCTCAATGCCCGCGTTGACCCACTGCGACGTCGTGCCGTAGACGAGGCCGGCAACAGCCGCCCCCACAATGGTGCCCGCAACGCCTGAGCGAGTGATGACGAAGAAAGCCAACGTAGAAGAAATGCACGCGGTGATGACGGCCACAATCCGTGACACAGTCGACGTCGACATCAGACTCACACCCTCCACCCGTAGCCGGCCACGTGCCGAACCCGGAAACAGGAACACCGGACACGCACATGGTATTCAAAGAACCAGACGAGCCCCCGACCCCCACGGTTCCACAAACCGATGCGTCTCATCATGACTTGCGCACATTATTCTCATGAGCTATCGTAATGTCCGCTTCCAAGAATGGGTACCGTGAACGAGAGCGGGGCCGATTGGGGCCCACCCGTCAAACCTTGCGTTCACCGGCAGCCCGCACACCACACCAGATGGGCCTCGGGAAAGGGAGGATGGATGGCAGCTTCGATCAAGAGCTTTTTCACGTCTCGCTGGGGGCCCATTGTCACCGGAGCCATCATCGGTGTTCTGGCTCCCATACTCGTATACCTGGGCAACCCTGGAAACATGGGCATCTGCATTGCCTGCTTCGAGCGTGACATCGCCGGCGGTCTCGGCCTGCACCGAGCTGGGGTCGTACAGTACCTGAGGCCCGAGATCGTGGGCATACTCCTCGGGGCCCTCGCTGCAGGACTCATCTTTCGTGAGTTCAAACCCAGGACCGGTTCCGCACCAATAGTGCGTTTCCTGCTCGGCTTCTTCGCCATGGTGGGCGCCCTGATGTTCCTCGGCTGCCCGTGGCGGGCCTACCTCCGGCTCGCCGGAGGTGACTTCAACGCCCTGTTCGGCATCCTGGGCCTCACCATAGGCATCTCCGTCGGCGTGGTCTTCCTGCGCAACGGCTTCTCCCTGGGCCGGGCTCGACCCGCGCCGAAGGCCCTCGGTTACGTGATGCCGGCGTTCATGATCGTTCTACTCGTTCTGCTCTTGGTCGCCCCTCTGTTCGGGCGTGACGCCGAGGGCAACCCCGTAGGCCCCATCTTCTTCTCCGAGAGCGGACCGGGAAGCCAACACGTATTCTGGCTCATCGCCCTTGCCGCCGGGCTGGGCATCGGCTTCTTGGCCCAGCGCAGCCGTTTCTGCACTGTGGGGGCGATTCGTGATGTTGTTCTCATGCGCGACCCCCATCTCCTCTACGGCGTGATTGCCCTCATCGTCTTCGCCTTCGCCACCAACCTGGTGCTGGGGCAGTTCAAGCCGGGTTTCGCCGAGCAACCGGTGGCACATACCAACCAATGGTGGAACACTCTCGGGATGGTTCTTGCCGGCTTGGCATACACGTTGTCTGGAGGGTGCCCCGGCCGCCATCTCATCCTGTCGGGCGAGGGTAACGGAGACTCAGGTCTCTTCGTCATCGGTATGATCACCGGAGCAGCTTTCGCACACAACTTCACGGCCGCCAGCTCTCCCGCCGGACCGGCTGCGTTCGGCCCCCTGGCGGTGGTCGTCGGCCTGGTGGTCTGTGTGGTCATAGGGTTGACGATGCGGGAGACCCGCAGCGGGTGAGCGAAACGCAACATGACAGCCACCGAGCCGGAGGAGCGCCGGCGTCGGGGGCGCGAGAAAGGAGAAGCCGACAGTATGGCGGAAGAGACGGTCACCATTGACTGCGGCGGGCTGTCCTGTCCGGAACCCGCCCTCATGACCAAAGAGACCCTCGCCACCACAGACGCCCGGGTGGTGGAAGTACTGGTCGATTCGGTCACCTCGCGCGACAATGTACTCCGCACCGGCACACGTGTCGGTTGGGAGGGCGTGTGGGAGGAACGAGCGGAGGGCGGTTTCAGATTGGTGTTTCGGAAGTGATCTATCTTGACAACGCTGCTACCTCTTGGCCGAAACCCCAGGTGGTCATAGAAGCGATGGCCGATTTCCTCGAGACGGCCGGGGGCAACCCCGGCCGTTCGGGGCACCGGCTCTCCATTGAGGCGGGGAGAGTCCTCTACGACGCGAGGGAACTCGTGGCCGAATTCTTCCACGCCTCCGATCCGTTCCGAGTGGTCTTCACCCTGAATGCCACCCATGCCCTCAACCTGGCCATGCGCGGCATTCTCCACCCGGGCGACCGGGTCGTGACCACGGGCATGGAGCACAACTCGGTCATGCGTCCACTGCGCCAACTTGAGCGTGAGGGCATCGGCCTCGCGGTGGTTCCCTGCGACCAGACAGGTCTCGTCGATATGGAGGCCTACCGGCAGGCGCTCTCCGTAACCACGACCATGGTGGTCACCACGCATGCCAGCAATGTCACCGGGACCATCCAACCCCTGGAGCAGATGGCCCGCCTGGCTCATGAAGCCGGCGCCTTGCTCCTGCTCGATGCGGCCCAGACGGCAGGCGTGCTTCCCATCGATGTGGAGGCGCAGGGCATCGACCTACTGGCCTTCACCGGTCATAAGGGGCTGCAGGGCCCCACCGGCACCGGCGGGCTGGTACTGGGGAGCGCCATCACAGAGACCATGATCAGCCCGCTTGTGCGGGGCGGCACCGGATCGCGGTCGGAGTTCGAGGAGCAGCCCGAGCGACTTCCCGACCGGCTGGAGAGCGGCACCCCCAACACCGTGGGCCTGGCCGGGCTGAAGGCGGGCCTGGAGTATGTGCAGCGCCTTACGGTCGAAGCCGTTCGCGAACGGGAACTTGCCGTGGTTCATATCTTGGAACAGGGCCTCGCCGCCATTCCGGGAGTACACCTCTTCGGGCCCGAGGCTGCGGAGAACCGCACCGCCACCCTCTCCCTCCGCCTCGAGGGCATCCCCGTTGACCAGGTGGGCCTCCGGCTCGACGAAGACTTCGCCATCCTGGCGAGGGTGGGCCTCCAATGCGCGCCCGCGGCCCATCGCACGCTAGGCACCTTCCCCGAGGGCACGGTGCGGCTGAGCAGCGGCCTCTTCACCACCGAAGCGGAGGCACGAGCCACTGTGGACGCGGTCCGCACCCTGGCAGGCGAAGCCGCATGAGTAGGGCCGGCTCCTCCCACGGCGCCGACGGAACCTACGGGGCGGTCGTCTTCCACTCCACCTCCGCCGCCATCAGAGCCGACAAGACCCTGCGCAAAGCCGCGGTGGAGGCCAAGCTCATACCAACACCCCGTGAGATATCGAGTGACTGCGGTCTGGCGCTTCGTATCTCCTTCGAGGAGAGAGACGACGTCGTAGCCCTGCTGACCGCAGCCGGCGTGGAGATCGACGGAGTCCACCGCCTCTGAGGTCCCGAGGAGCGAAGACCCGCCGCGGAGAGAGCTTCCCGGAATGAGGATGGGTTACGCTTCTTGCCCCTGCTCCTGCGGCAACCTGCGCACGGCCACGGTCACCGTCCCCGGGCCCACGTGGGTGCCCAACACCGCCCCGCACTCCACTACCGAAATATCGATATCGGGGAAGCGCTCCATCAGCCTCTCCACGAGGTACTCCGCGGAGGCCGGGGCATCAGCGTGCACCACCCGTACGCGCACCGGAGCACCGTTGGCGAAGGAGGCCGCCCTCTTGGCCAGGTTGCGCATGGCCCGCTTGAAGCCCAGCTGTGCTCCCCCGATCTCCACCTTCCCCGAACCACTGAACACCACGATGGGTTTCAGGTCGAGCAAAGCTGCGGCCCGCGCAGCACGGGCGTTCATCCGTCCGCCCCGGACAGCGTGGTCGAGGGAGGGCACCGAGCCGAACGCCCGCGTGTTGGCGATGGCCTCTTGCGTAGCCGCCCCCACCTCGTCGAGCCCGGCTCCGTCCACGGCGGCTTCCCCCGCGGCTTCCACGATCAAGCCGAGGGCCACACTCAGGTGCCGCGAATCGACCACTCGGATCCGCTCGGGATCCACGGCGGAGGCGGCCGTGGTGGCCGAGCCCACCGTGCCGGACATGCCGGCGGCTATGTGAACCGACACCACTCCTTCGTAGCGGTCGAGCAACGAGCGGTACAACCCTTCGAAATCCCGCGCCGAAGGCTGTGAGGACTTGGGGAAGTGGCTGCTCTCGGCAAGCTTGTCGAAGAAGCGCCGCGAATCCAACTCCACCCGGTCGAGGTAGACCTCGTCGCCGAAGGACACGGTGAGAGGAACCGAGCTCAAGGCGAGCGAGCGCACCGCTCCCTCGGGGAGATCGCAGGTGGAGTCCGTCACCACGGCGATCACCGCCTGCCGACCGGCCAACTGCTGCTCGATCATGTCGTCCACCTTGTGGCTCTCCACCGTGCCGCAGCCTTCGAGCACCGCAAGGAAACGCTCGGGCTCGTTGGTATGCAGGTGAACCCTCATGCGCGTGGCCCCGCCGGCGATGACGAGCGAGCCACCCAGGGGGATGACCGCAGCTTTCAGGGTATCGATGTCGAGGCGGCGTCCCGCGACAAGACCCTCCACGCAGTACCGGTAGGTGGTGTCGACATCGGTGCGGGAAACGGAGGTGACCCCCCGCCTATGCGACCTGGCCTCGGTGAGCTGCGCCGCCAGTTGACGCCAATTCTGCGGCAATGCACCCTCCAGGAAGTCGCCCACCCCCTCCAAGAAGTACACAAAACCTTGGCCGCCCGCGTCCACGACGTGGTTCTTGGCCAAGACTTCGAGCTGTTTGGGAGTGTCGGCCAGTGCGACGCGGGCACTTCCGAGCGCGCCACGCATGAGATCGCGAAAGTCGTCCACCTTTCCCGCCCGCGTGGTCATCTCCTGCGCCCAGGCGCGCAGCACCGAGAGTATGGTGCCTTCCCGCGGATCCTGCAGTGCCCTGTAGGCCGCCTCCATGCCGCTCACCGCCGCCGCCGCGAACTCCCGCGTGCCCACCTGGATGCGATTCCCGGCACCTTCGGCAAAACCGTGGAAGAACTGGGCGAGTATGGCTCCCGAGTTGCCCCGCGCCCCGTCCAAGGCACCTTCGGCGGCGATACGAAGCGCTTTGTCCAAGTCCTGCGGAGCCTTGTCCCCCAACCGCGCCGAAGCCGCCGAGAGCGTCGCAGCGAGGTTGGCGCCGGTATCGGCGTCGGGGACGGGAAACACGTTGATGAGGTCGAGGTTGTCCTGCTCACGAAGCACGGCAAGGGTGCCGGCCTGCATGACTGCGGCAAAAGTCACTCCGTCGAGGGTACGCAATGCTCTCTCTTCCCCTTTGTTCGCGTTAAACCGGTGGTGCCCGACAGCCGTCACAGGTCTCCTCTACTGTACCATCGAGGTCCAATGGGAAAACCATGCAACCTGCGGTCCTTTCGGCTAGAATCAACCAAACCGAACACGGGAGGCCTGGAGTGATCGACTGGGAAGCCAAGCTCTTCACCGAAGCCCTATCCTTCGACGATGTACTCCTGGTGCCGGCGAGTTCGGAGGTATTGCCTCGTGAGGTCGATGTGAGCACCTCAGCCACGCGAGGCATCTCGCTCAACGTACCCCTGCTCTCCGCAGCCATGGACACGGTGTCAGAGACCTCTCTCGCCATCGCGCTCGCCCGCGAGGGGGGCATCTCTATCATCCATAAGAACCAGCCCATCGAGCGCCAGGCCGATATGGTGCGAAAGGTGAAACGAAGTGAAGCCGGCATGATCGTCGACCCGATCACGCTGCCACTCACTGCCACCTACGGCGACGCCGAGGCCATCATGGCCGAGTACAAGATCTCGGGCGTTCCCATCGTGCAGCCCGACGGCACCCTGGCCGGCATCATCACCAACCGTGACACACGCTTTGAGTCCAACCTCAAGCGCCCGGTCACCGAACTCATGACCAGCAAGGATTTGGTCACGGTGGCGGTGGGCACCACTCTCGACCAGGCCATCGAGAAGTTCAAAGTGCACAAGATAGAGAAGCTGCTCGTGGTCGACGACGACTACAAGCTACGGGGGCTCATCACCATCAAAGACATCATGAAGAAGATCGAGTTCCCCAACGCCTGCAAGGACGAATTGGGCAGGTTGCGCGCGGGTGCCGCGCTCGGGGTGGCAGAAGACACGGAGGCCCGGCTGGAAGCCCTGGTCGAAGCCCAGGTGGACGTCGTCTGTCTCGACACCGCACACGGCCAACAGGTGGCCGCCCTACGCACCGTGGAAAGAATCCGGGAGCTCTGTTCCGACCTGCACCTTATCGCCGGCAATGTGGCTACTGCGGAAGGCTGTGCCGCCCTCATCGAGAGGGGTGTCGATGCAGTGAAGGTGGGGATCGGTCCGGGCTCCATCTGTACCACTCGAGTGGTCACGGGCTGTGGCATGCCGCAAATCACCGCCATCGCGGAATGCTCACAGGTGGCCCAGAAGCACGGCATCCCCATCATCGCCGACGGCGGCATCCGCTACTCGGGTGACATCACCAAGGCCATTGCCGCAGGCGCGAACAGTGTCATGATCGGCTCACTGTTCGCCGGCACCACCGAGAGCCCCGGCGAACGCATCCTGTGGGAGGGCCGTAGCTACAAGGTATACCGGGCCATGGGTTCCGTGGGTGCCATGAGCCAGGGGAGCGGCGACCGCTACTTCCAGGAGGGGCAGAAGAAACTGGTTCCCGAGGGCATCGAGGGCATGGTGCCACACAAGGGCCCCCTTTCCGACCTCGTGTTCCAACTGGTGGGCGGCCTCCGAGCCGGCATGGGCTACACGGGTTCAGCCACCATCGAAGACCTCCGCACCAAGGCTCGGTTTGTGCGCATCACCAGCTCGGGTCTTATCGAGAGCCATCCGCACGACGTGCAGATCACCAAGGAAGCGCCCAACTACGAGCGCCGGTAGTCTGTGCGTAGCGCGCCTTGGCACATGAGGTTTCCACACGAGGTGCGCGCCGCATGAGGTGGCAGAAAGCACGGGGACGGCGGCACCGCTCCGGCCGGTCTTCCGGCCGCGCCCGTGCGCCCTACTTGCAGCACCTGTTGGCTTGGCCCGCGCCGGTGTCTGTGCCCCTCGAGTCTGAGCGGCGTTCCCACGCCTGATTCGCGGCACCTACCCGGGAGAATGGCTCTCGAGAAGGATGTGGGTGATCCGCTTGGCTTCCGCCAACGTCGGCGGGGTTGATGCCGCCAAGTCAACCTCCGCGAGCGGCCGTTCGAGCAGGTGTTCGAGCAGGTCGACCGTCTCGACGCCGATTTGGAGGGCCGGAGCCGCCGACATGCAGCCCGCGCAGAGGAACTCACCAGACCCGGTGTCGATCCCGCATGGCGTGTTCGTCCCCCCGCACCTGCTGCAGGAATCGAAACGCGGCATGTAGCCGAGGCTCACCAGCAGTTTCAAGCGGGTGGACAGCACCACCTTGGCGGCGGAATCACGATCGGGAGACACACAGAGAGCAGCCACGCCTCTCACCAGGAGGTTGAAGGCCGCAGTGTTGCCTTCCTCCTCCGGTAACAACCGGCGCACGGTGGTAAGCAGTTCGCCACCCTCCTCTATCCGGAAAAGACTCTCCCTTATACCGGCGAAGGCCCGCACCGTATCCACTCCGGTCACGGTGGGCAGGCTCCTGCCCTGGTACAGCACCACATCGACCAAAGAGAAGGGTTCGAGCCGGCCGCCGGTGCGCGACAGCGTCTTCCTCACGCCCTTGGCCACAGCCGAGACCAACCCCCTGTCCCGCGTATAGAGGTGCACGATGCGATCGGCCTCACCCAGGCGCATCGTACCTGTGACCAAGGCCTGTGTGCGCGAAGAGCGGAAACGCACCCTGGCTCCCGCCGGTCAGTCTCTCCCGCCGGCGAACTGAGTGATGATGGAGACGGCGTGAGAGGTGCCGATGCGGGCGGCCCCTGCATTGATCATGAGTTCGGCGTCTTCCGGGGAGCGGATACCTCCCGCCGCCTTCACCCCGACGCCCTCGGAGAGCAGGTCGCGGAAGAGCTCCACGTCTTTCACCGTCGCCCCGCTGGGACCCTTGCCGGTCGAGGTCTTGATGAAGTCGGCTCCCGAATCCTCCACTATCTTGCAGACGAGCCGCTTGAGCTTCTCCTCCAGATAGCAGGCTTCGACAATGACCTTCACCAGCACAAGGCCCCTGCCGGCATTCACACTCTTCATGCGCACCGACTTCACCAGCCGGGAGAGCTCATCGCGCACGTAACGGAAATCGCCCGAGAGCATGGCGGGAATGTTGATGACGACCTCGATCTCGTCGGCACCTGAGGCAACCGCCTGCTCCGCAGCCGCCACCTTGATACGCTGCTGATCGGCTCCGTACGGAAAGCTGACCACCGTGCTGACCTTGACATCGTGGCCTTGGAGCTGCGCGCGCGCCAAGGGCACGTAGTGGGGGAACACGACAACCGAGGCGAAATGATGGGCGGCCGCTTCTTCGCACAGCCTCTCAACATCGTGCTGGGTGGCAGTCGGTTCGAGCAGCGTGCTATCGACCGTCTTGGCAAGCTCTTCAACTCTCAAGGCAGAGACCCCATTCCTTCGCTCCATGAACACCATACTCCACGACCGGGAACGACCAATCCCTCGCGGATGACCCCATCGTCATACTATATACCCTCAATCAAGTGCCCCTACCTGAGGACCGGAGGCGCCTGTCGCCTCAAGAGCACCTCGCCCCCTCAGACGCCCAGACGTCCCAGCATGGATGGATCCTGCCGCCACCGCTTTCGCACTCGCACCACCAGATCGAGGAACACCTTGGTGCCGAGCAGATGCTCTATTTCCGTCCGCGCCTCCGTGCCGATGGTCTTGAGTCTTCGGCCCCTCTCGCCCAGGATGATGGGGCGCTGTGACTCCCGTTCCACGTAAATGGCGGCGCGGATGTAGGTGAGCCGCTTCTCTTCGCGCGGCTCGAACTCGAGCACCTGTACCGCCACCGAGTGTGGCACCTCGTGCTCGGTACAGGCGAGTACCTTCTCGCGCACCAACTCGGCCACCAGAAACTCCTCCGGACGATCGGTCACCACCCCGTCGGGGTAGAACATGGGCCCCGCGGGGAGCAGATCGACCAGGTCATTGACGAGGGCGCCCAAGCCGTCCCCGACGAGAGCGCTCACCGGATGGATGGCGATGAAGTCACCGAGCTCCGCAAGCGCGACCAGCTGTTCCGCCACCCGGTTCTTGGTGAGGAGGTCGACCTTGTTGAGGGCCGCGACCGTGGGGATACTCCTCTCCGCAAGCGCCCGAACGATGAACGCATCCCCCGGCCCGACGTCTTCATCGCCGGCAACCAGGAAGAGGGCTCCGTCCACATCCTCCAAGGTGGTCTCGACCGTGGCCTGCATCCTCTCTGTGAGCCCGTCCAAAGGACGCTGAAAGCCGGGGACATCCACGAGTACCAACTGGAAGGACGGCTGGGTGAGCACACCCGTGATGCGATGGCGGGTGGTCTGCGGTTTGGCCGACACGATACTCACCTTGCGTTCCACCACGCCGTTTACGAGAGTCGACTTACCCGCGTTGGGGCGGGCCACCACCGCGATGAAGCCGGCACGAAAAGCCGGCGCGGCCGGGTCGTCCGGCGCCATCTGATCCCCGGCCCCGGGGGGATGGGAGGCGGGGAGATCGAGCGGGCCGCTCATAGGCGAAGCTCCAAGAGATAGCGGTCTTCTCCGGCGCCGTACGCCGCCGCCAAGGTATCCAGCAGGCGGAACCCGAAGCGGCGGTAGAGCCGGATGGCCGCTTCGTTTCCCGGCGCGACCGTCATGCGAAGTGCCCTTGCACCGAGTCGGGGCAGCGCTAGGATCAGGGTCCGCAGAAAACTCTCACCCACCCCGCGTCCACGCCACTCCGGAAGTACGTAGAAGCCCACCAGCCACAACGTGTCTGCCGGCTGCATCATGCGGACGAGCTGGCATCCGCCCACGGTCTCGCCGCTCCCCAGCTTCGCCTCGAACACGCGGCCCGCATGGACAGCGAGCGCCACATCATATACGCGGAGGCCGGTGGGGCCAAACGCTTCGTGATCCCTTCGAGCCAACTCCTCGAGCCGCTCCGCGCTGGGCGAGGCCACCAGGTCCAACCTGACGTCCCACTCGGGCTCATGCCGCGCCAATCCCGGGCTATTCGGCACCGGCATCAACCAGGCTGAACTGCGGGCGGCCTTCCCCTGCACGAAGGAGTACCTCCTCCCGCTGCTGCATCGCCCCCTCGTCGCTCTCGTGATCATAGCCGAGGAGATGAAGTACACCGTGAACCACCAAGCGGCGCAGTTCAGAGTCGAGGCTGGTGCCATACTCGCCTGCGTTCACCGCCGCGACTTCCGGACACACGATCACGTCACCGAGAGACGCCTCCTCTTCCCCGACCTCCGGCCAACCCTCTCCCGCCGTTTCGGCGCTGAAGGAGAGGACATCAGTCGGGCCCTCCTTGCCACGGTAGCGGCCGTTCAGCTCCGCCATGGCCTCGACCCCTACGAAGGCGACGGTCACGGCTCCTTCGGCCGCCTCCTTGGAGAGGACGGCGCCCACGAGTGCTTCCACCGCCGCGCAACTCACCTCGAGTGAGGTGTCGTTCACCACCTCAGCACCGGCCTGCCCCTCTCCGGTCACGCCGTCCCACCTCGGACGACGGCCGGACGAAGGCCCCCGCGCCCACCCCTGGGGCGGCTAGGAGTCATCGCGCCCCTCCTCGGGCACCCGGGCATGCAGCCCTGCGTCGCCGTCACCCTTCGCGCCCGCCCCCACGGCGGACTCTCCCACAGAAGGCACCGGCTTAAGCTTAGGTTTAGGTACAGTTTGGAAGGGGATCTCCGGCGGGGAGCCCCCCGCAGCCGCCTGCGCAAAGGCTCCGGTGGCCTCTCGGGTGTCAGCCTGGGTGGGGTAGGGTACCCGGTGCGTGACCACTCCCTTGAGGCCGTTCTCGAACACCAGGGCTATCTTGCTCAAGTCACCGAAGGTAAGCGTGGACTTGTCGAGCTGCCCATCTTCCATCTTCTGCCGCAAGATGTCGCGAACCAGCACCTGTACCTTCTTCATGGTGGGGTGCTCCATGGCCTTCACCGCCGCCTCCACGGCGTCGGCAAGCATGATGATGGCGGCTTCACGAGAGGTCGGCCTTTCCTCTCCGTAACGGTAGCTCTCTTCGGTGACGTCCTCCGTGGAGCTCTGCTTTGCCTTGTAGTAGAAGTATGAGAGCAGAGAGTTGCCGTGGTGCTGGCGGATGATATCGATGACCGGCGCCGGAAGGCCGTACTCCTTGGCCAGCTCCACTCCGTCACCCACGTGAGCGGTGATGGCAAGCTTGGAGAGATTCGGAGCCATGGCGTCATGCGGATTGCGCATGTGGAGCTGGTTTTCGATGAAGTACTCGGGTCGGTTCACTTTACCGATGTCGTGGTAGTAGGCACCCACCCTGGTGAGCAGGGGGTCGGCCCCCACCTCTTCGGCTGCACTCTCGGCCAGGTTCCCCACCATGATGGAATGGTTGTAGGTACCAGGAGCTTCCTGCATCAGCCGGCGCAGCAGCGGTTGAGCGGGGTTGGCCAGCTCCAACAGACGCAGCGGAGTAGTGAGGTTGAACACCACCTCGAACACCTCGAGGAGGGCAAACGCCACCACCAGCCCGACCACCCCGGCACCGAGGCCCCACAGAGTGGACTCGAGTGCCTCCGAGAAGGCCACCTCTCTCAGGAGTTCAGCGCCGAGCACAGCCACCATACAGATGCCGGTGGCATACACACCGGCGCCGAGCAGCTCGAAGCGCTCGCTCAAGTGCGACACCATATAGATGGCCAGTGATGCAGAAAACAGGCACACCAGAGCGTACTCGAGCTCGAGACCAGTGACGAGGCCCACGTTGAGGGCGCTTACCATGACCATCACCTGCGCCGCCCTGGCCCCGAGCACCATGGAAGCGGTGAGTCCAAGGCCGATGAGCGGTATCACGTAGGGTGAGAATGGCGGTGCCGCCCCGATTCGGGCGAGTGCCGTGAAAACGAGGAGTAGGGTCGCTCCGGCCAGCAGAAGATTGTTGTCGGACAGAATGGTGCGGCCGAAACGGCGCAGGAAGAGCGATATCAAGAGAAGCTCGAGGAGCACGACTATGAACACACCCAGCCAGATCTTCCAATTGGCCTGAGTGCCGACCAACCCGAGCGTGCTCAAGGCCAGCAGATGCTGGGGCGTGACCACCTCGCCCATCCTCACGATGGTCTCACCCTTGAGCAACGTCACCACCACCGGGGCGACAGCCTCTTCCGCCTCCTTGCGCTTGGACTCGGTGGCCTCCTCATCGAGAACCACATTGGGCCGGAGAAACGCCGCGGCCATGTCGGCGAGCGCCTCTTGCGCCGGCTCGGGAACGAGCACGCTGCCGAAAATCGAACGGAGGAGGGCACGCTGTGAATCGAGGTTGGCCTCAGTGACGTTCTGCGCATAGACGATTCGAAGGGCGCTGTTCGCCTCCAACTCGAGTTGCGCAAGCAGCGAATCGTCAACACCGAGCAGATACACGATCACCTCGTCGCTCAGGGGAGCGCCTACAGCCTCCTGCACCAGAGCGACGGCGGCCGGAGAGGGATCACGAAGGGGGGGGCTCACCCCCTGGTTGTCGGCTCCACGCACCGCCCGGACACGGGCAAACAGAGCTCGCACGTCATTGATCACGGTGGCCAAGGTAGTGGGATTGGTGTTGAAGACGGGCTGCACCTGAGCCGCCGCCCGCTCCCTCAGTTCATCGGTAGCGGCCTTGTTCTCGAAGGTCACGGTGCGAGGGGAGACCACTGTCTCCGGAGCCACATCCCCGGCCTTCACCGTGTACTTGGTGGGGAGGTAGTTGGAGGAGATGAGCAGCGTGAGGCCCGCCGTCAGCACCACGGCGAGAGCGATGATGAGACGGCGCCGGTCGAGATGGTCGATACGGTCGCGAAAGCGGCGCAGCCGTCTGTGGAGAACGGGGCGGTAGTACATTCTAGTCCAGGCTCCGTCTCATGCCCTGCTCGTGCGCTTGGCCGGTCGGCGATGCCTGTCGCCGGCGGAAGCGCCATGTGCATCTGTGTAGGCCTTGTATGCCGTAACTATGTCCTGCACCAGCCTGTGCCTCACCACATCACGGCCATCGAACACCACGAAACCGATATCGTCGATGCCCATCAGGATATCTTTCACCGTGACCAGGCCCGATACCTGTCCCCGCGGCAGGTCGATCTGCGTGATGTCACCGGTGACCACCATCTTCGCCCCGAACCCGAGACGGGTCAAGAACATCTTCATCTGCTCGGGCGAGGTGTTCTGGGCTTCGTCCAATATGACGAAGGAGTCATTGAGGGTGCGGCCCCTCATGTACGCGAGTGGGGCCACTTCGATGATGCCCTTGGCCAGGTACTCGTTCAGCCGCTCCGAATCCATCATGTCGTACAGCGCGTCGAACAATGGCCTCAGGTAAGGATCGACCTTCTCCATCAAGGAGCCGGGCAGGAACCCGAGCTTCTCGCCGGCTTCGACGGCGGGGCGAGTGAGAATGATGCGCGCCACGTCACCGGCGTTGAGAGCCGCCGCCGCCATGGCCATGGCCAGGTATGTCTTCCCGGTGCCGGCCGGCCCGATGCCGAACGTGATGGTGACACGCCGTATGGAGTCCACGTACTTCTTCTGATTGACCGTCTTCGGGGCGATACGACGACCGCGATGCTCCAGAATGACGTCACCGACGATCGACGAGATGTGGCCCGCGACGGCACCGGAGGACCCAGCGAGAGAAGCAGCGAGTTCGACGGTGGACTGGTCGAGGTGACGACCCTCCTCGATCAGTGCCAGCAACTCCTCGACCATCTGGGCGGTGCGGCGAACGTCGCCCTCCTCGCCCTCAAGTGTGAGTTCGTTGCCGCGCAGTGAGAGGTCACAGTCGAGCAGCGACTCCAAGGCACGGAGGTTTGCGTCGTGCTCTCCGACCAGGAGGGATACATGATGGTTGTCGAGATCAAGCCTTTTCTTTGCCATGGGCACGGCCGGCCTCTCTTCGCTCTCACTCGCCCTACCGCCGGGGAAAGGTGGGCTCGCTCTGACCGAAACTCAGGTCGACAGACGCTCCTTCACAAGACGGGAAACCTCTCTGCCGTCCACTTGGGAGCCGGCCTTGGCCATCACATGAGCCATGACCTTGCCCATATCCTTGAGCGAGGAAGCTCCGGTCTCTCCCACCGCCTCTTCGATGAGCGCTGCCACCGCCGACTCTTCGAGCTGTGCGGGGAGGAACTCCTCGATGAGAAGTGCTTCGGATTCCTCGTGGGCGGCAAGCTCGGGTCGTCCACCGTCGCTGAAGGCCTGGGCCGCCTCCTTGCGCTTCTTGAGTTCGCGCTTGAGCACCTGCACCTCGGCCTCGTGGTCGAGCTCTCCCCTGGCGTCGATGGAGGCGCGCTTCAACTCCGCCAGAATGTAGCGGATGGAACCGAGCTCTTCTTTGCGGCCTTCCTTCATGGCCCGCTTCATGCGCTCACGCAGCTCACTCACGATGCTCATACCACGTCCCCCAAGTACTTACCGCCCAGTATGTGCAGGTGGAGATGGTCGATCTCCTGGCCGGCGTCGGGACCATTGTTGGCGACCACCCGATAGCCCGACTCGCTCAACCCGGCGGCCGCGGCGGCACTGCTCACGAAGTCGAGCAGGCGGGCAGCGCGGCCGGGAGGCCATCCGCTGGCCTCCTCGAGGCTGGAAACGTGTTCCTTGGGCAGGACCAGAAGATGTACCGGTGCCTTGGGATTGATGTCGGGGATGGCGAGAAACTCCTCATTCTCGAGCACCCGCTCCGCTGGGATCCCGCCACTGATGATGGTACAGAAGATGCAGTCTTGGTTCATGACCTCACCATTATACTACCAATCCCCCAGGGCGAATCTCACCACAGCCGCCGCCACCGGGCCGGCAGTCTCGCTGCGAAGCACACCCCTTCCCAACCGCACGACGGGGAAGCCCAGGTCAAGGAAATCCAAAACCTCCGACTCCGACCATCCAGATTCCGGACCCACCCACAACACAATCCTTTTCGAGACGGCGTCAGCACCATGTGAGCACTGCGAGGGCGCCGTTCCCTCTCCGCCCGCTCGTCCATCCGGGGCAAGCAGGGCTTCACGGAGTGAGGTTACCGCCCCGGGGTCGAGAACGATATGCCGACCGCTTTCCCGAACACCTGCCCCTCCCACGCTCGCGGGCCGAAGCCCGGCGAGAGAGGAGAGGGCCTCATGCACCCCGGCAACGACGGTGACTGGAGGAATGCGAGGCCTCCGGCTCTGTTTTGCCGCCTCCCGCGCGATCCTCTCCCACCTGGGGAGCCGGGCATTCAGCTTCTCGAACGTGACGTGCGTAGATGCGTCGCCGGGGAAGAACACGAAACCATCGACACCGACCTCCGTCCCCTTCTTCACAACCAGGTCGAGCTTGGGCGGTGACGGTGCGCTCTGTGCGAGAAGCACCTCATAGAGGGCGCGCTCCCGGCCGAGCTCCTCGTCCAAGCGCACGGCTACGCGGTCGCTCACAGCCTCCACGCGGGCGACGAACACCCTGCCCTGATCCTCCGCGACCACTTCGCAGGCGGAGCCCACAGAGAGACGAAGCACGCTGCGCGCATGCCGCGAATCGACCTCGCTCAGGGTGACCACGGAGTCGGGGCATAACCTTTCACCCCCGACCCGCGGCTGCTCGAGGAAGAACCGGGGTCGGAAGCCTCCCCGCCCCGCAGCCTCAGCCCGCACGGCGACCTCCCGCTCAGACTCCACGCTCACCGATCAATTCAAGGGCCTTCTCCAAGGCCTCGTCGGGCTCGGTCTCGAGGTCGTCGACCGCCACGATGTCGGGAGTGACACCCAGCCCGTTGATGTCGGTGCCGTTCGGAGTCAGGTAGACCGCGGTGGTGACCTTGAGAGCTCCTCCCGCGCCGAGGGCTTCGATGGTCTGGACAAGCCCCTTGCCGAAGGTGGTCTCACCGATGAGGAGACCGCGCCCGTAGTCCTTGAGAGCGCCAGCCACAATCTCCGAAGCACTGGCCGAGAACTGATTGACGAGCACATAGAGCGGGATGTCGGCAAAGGCGTCTCCGGTGGCTTCGAGTACCTGCCGGGGAGAGTGCAGACCCTCGGTGGACACTATGACGCCGGAGGGGATGAAGATGCTCGCCACCCCCACGGCTTCGTCTACCAAACCGCCGCCGTTGTCGCGCAGATCCAGAACGATCGCCTTCGCCCGGTCGACTTCCACCGCCTCGTGGACCGCCGCCCGCAACTTGCGCGAGGAGTTCTCGGTGAAGGTGAAGAGAACCAGGTGGGAGACAACCACGCCATCCACCTCAAGCAGCTCCTTCTCTACCACGGGCACATCGATCTCCCGACGCACAAAGGTAAGTTCAAGCACTTCCCCCCCGGGGGGAAGCTCAGACACCGCACCCCGTTCCGCCTCCCCCCACGCACCCGCGGGAGGGCGGTAGATGCCGAGCATGACCTCGGTGCCTTCGGGACCCTTGATCTTGGCCACCACCTGCTCGAGAGACAGACCCTCGACCGACTCCCCATCCACCTCGATAACCACGTCCCCGGTCCTCAGACCACCCTGCTCGGCCGGAGTGTCCTTGAAGGTGGTGACCACGGTCACAAAGGTACCTCGCGCCTCGACCACCATGCCCACACCCGAGTAGGTACCCTCGGTGCGCTCCTTGAAGCGTGCATACTCCTCGGGATCGAAGTAGTCCGTGTAGGGATCCTCCAAGCCGCTCAACAATCCCCGCACCGCGCTCTCCTCCAGCGCCCCCGGATCGACCTCCCGGTAAAACCTCCGCTCCAGCTTGTCGAGTATCTCGGACTGGAGAGGGAAGCTCCTCTCGTTCCCGGGAATGGCACTGGTGATGTAGGACGGCAGCAACCGGTTGAGAGCGCCGCGGCTGGAAGGGTTGGCGCCCAAGACGAAGCCGGCGGTCGTGAACACCACGGCCGACAACACGACGAGGGCGATGGCCAGGAAGGTACGCGAGGTTGTGCGCATGGCGGTTCCCCTGACTGACAAGGCTCTAGAGGTAACGCATGGGGTCGACAGGGGCGCCGTTCACGCGCACCTCGAAGTGAAGATGCGGGCCGGTGGAGTACCCGGTACTCCCCACCTTGCCGATGACCTGCCCCTTCTGCACAGCATGGCCCGAACTCACGAGTATCTGGGACTGATGTGCGTACAGGGTGGCAAGACCATTCCCGTGGCTCACTATGGTGCAAAGGCCATAGCCCCCCCGCCAGCCGGCGTACGTCACTGAACCACTGTCGGCGGCCACTATGTTGGTGCCACTGGAGGCGGAGACATCGATACCGTTGTGCATCTTCCAGACCTTGGAGATGGGATGCATGCGCATGCCGAATCTCGAGGAGAGGCGTCCGTTGACCGGCCATACCAGCTGACCCGTGCCTTTCACGGAAGAGACCGAGGCGCTCGAGGAACCGCCGGCCTGCTTCGAGAGCTCGGCCTGAATACTTGCGGATTCGGCCAATAGGTCCTCTTCCTGCCTGGCCCACGCCGCTGCCTCCTGTTCGGCTTGGGCTACAACGGCCTTCTTCTTGGCCTTGGCGTCGGCGAGACCAGCGAGAGTTGACTGCTCCTCGGCGACCAAGTCCTTGAGAGCCTGGGTCTGGCCCGCCTGTTCCTTCTCCAGTGACGCCACTCGGGCGCGCTCTTCCTCGAGCGCGTTCTTCTCACGGGTGACCTTGGCCTGGAGTTCCTCGATCTTCGTGAGCACGTGGCTGTCGTGCTGCACGATGCTTGCCAGCAGGTCGAGACGATTCACCAGATCGCTCAACTGCTCGGTCATGAAGAGGACCTCGATGAAACCCACTCTCCCGGCTTTGTAGATGTCGACCGCCCGTTGCTCCAGGACCGCGGTCTGGGTGGCGAGGTCGGCCTCGGTCTTGGCCAGCAGCGTCCGCTTCTTCTCCAGTTCGCCGGAGACACGATTGAGCTCGTCGCGCAGGGAAGCCAACTTCGCTTCGGCCTCGTTCTTCTTGCCCGCCAGCGATTGAAGCTTGGCGTCGATCTCCGCGATGCGCGCGTTGAGGCCGGTGATCTCCTCCTGCGCAGCCGCCTTCACCTCTTGGGCTTGGCGCTGGCCCTCCTTCGCCTTCTCCAAGGCACGGCGAGTCTCGTTGAGCTTCTGCTGTAACTCGCTCTGCGTGGAGGCTTGCACGGCCGGAGTGACCGGAGCGACGAGAAACGCGGCCAAGAGAAACGAGGCGATGCAGATGAGAAAGA
>Ga0334885_1002465_pt1 | contig 19062 bp, 17 predicted proteins | sample GraSluR1_MG_8_FD_207233 | JGI IMG/M metagenome (GOLD analysis project Ga0334885, IMG submission 207233) | Sludge microbial communities from methane-producing bioreactor in Wageningen University, Netherlands - Granular Sludge_31_05-R1 | ecosystem: Engineered > Bioreactor > Anaerobic >...
CAGGACAGGCAACCTCATCTGTGCAGAGCAGACAGGAGATGCACTGATGGTTACGAACTGTTTTCTTTGTTGAAATTTCTATATTCATAGGACAAATCCGGTCACATTTTTTGCAGTCAATACAGGTTTTTTCGTTTCTCTTTAAGGGAATAATCCGGAAAAAGTTAAATACACCTAATAAGGCTCCCAAGGGGCATAAGTATTTGCACCAGGGGCGTTCTACAAATAAGGTGGCAATAAAGATTGCTCCCAGTAAGAGTAAACCTGATAGAGCTACCTCGGTTGACCAGAAGCTAAATAGGGTAAAGAAGGGACAGTATTCCTGGAAAATCAACCTGAGTTCCATAGCCGTTAAAATTACAATTACAATAAGCACAATATAACGTAGATATCGTAACCAGTAATCTGCTTTAGAAGGAACAAAGTGGTTATATCTTTTCCCGAATATTCTTTTACCCAGTTTGCCGATATATTCCTGGACTGTACCTATAGGACAAATCCATCCACAGAATACCGGACCGACAAATAAGGCTAATAAAAGGACCAGCCACATTAAGGTGAAAGAGGACTGGGATATCTGCCGAATAAATATACCCTGGGTAATATAATTGTAAGTAGTCACAACCCCTCCAAATGGGCAAATAGCATGCAATGATGCTGAGCCGACTAAAATCGGAGGCAATCCCCGGGTAAAACGAAAATGATTAATACTTATTAAGGTAACCAGCAATAAAAATGCAACCTGGATAAGAGTTCGCAACCAGTAACTTTTTGTACTTTTTTTGGGCATAAAAATACTCCTTTGTTTATTGTATTGTTTATCTTTTTTTGTTCATGTGTTATTAGTTGTTAATAGCTATTATAGTAAGAATCTTTAAATGTCTTCCTCTTAAAAAATAAGTACTTATTACTTTCTTTTGTAAGTAAGTGTCTGTAAATCAATATTTTTTTCACTTATCTATTAATACGCAAAGGAGAGATATTTTCTTTCAAAATAAGTTAAATTTTTTAATTATTTATTATTTTTCTCTTTTAATTAAAAATTTAGGTATAAATATTTTTTCTGGAAAATATCATTATACAGAAAGTATTTAAGGTAAAATTGCTTAATTTAAGTTCGTATAATTAAAAAATTGCAGCAAAATGAAAGAAAAATGCTAATTTTTTCGTATTACTAATTATAAGGAATAATTTATATGAGATAAGGGAAGGGAATTTCGATGGGATTATTTAAAAAGAAGAATTTATATTTTTATATCATTGCTTTGCTTATTTTTCTATTTTCAATTACTTTTTTAGTGACCGCACAACCCTGGAACAGGTGTCCTTTTGGCGAAGAGGATTGCCCTTATCCCGGTGATTGCGGCAGATATATTGATACAAACAATGACGGGATATGTGATTTATCTCAAACAAAGCCTGTAGAGGGGACAGATAACCAAACACAGAACGACCCAGGTCCAACAAGCAGCGCATTGATAATCAGTGCCAATGCCTCTGAACAGCAGGAAATAGATGGGAATCCCGAGCAGAAAAAAACTATCAATCATTACAATTTAATTGAAATTAGTCTTGCTATTATTTTTTTATACCTTGGAGGAAAATTATTGGCAAGTAAACTGAAAATCAGACCGGCAAAGGAAAGGAAATTCTGGAATGTTCTGCTTTTAGTCAGTTTTATTGTTTCTGCAGGCACTGGGTATGTTCTGATACTGATTCGTGATTTTGACTGGTTTTGTTCCATTAATTTTAATTTTCTATTCTGGCATGTAGAGTTTTCTATTGCCATGGGCCTCATTGGTATTTTTCACGCCCTGTGGCATGTAAAATATTATTGGAAAATCCTTACAGGGAAAAAATGAGAGATATTAGCAAAAAATCTTTAGAAGAAATAAAGAATAAAAAAATTTCTCCCAAATCACGCTGGTATTTTTTAACGCGTAATTATTTTTTTTGGTTTATGTTTGGGCTTACCACAATCCTGGGTGGTATTGCCTTTGGTATGATTTTGCTTATTATCAGTGATTTGGATTGGGATATCCACCCCTATTTGGGCCTTAGCTTGCCAGGGGCGGTAGTTGTCAGTTTACCCTATCTGTGGATTGCCTTATTGTTATTTTTTCTGTTTATTACCTGCTATCATTTTATTCATACCCGAACAGGTTATCGTTACCGATTTATAATTGTTTTCTTTCTCAGTCTCTTGATCGGTGCGTTACTGGGATTTAACTTCTACCAGTATGGATGGACAGAAGCCGTAGAAAAACAGCTAAGAGAAAGAGCCCCAGTTTATCAACGACTGGTTTATAGCAGAGAAAACCAATGGATGCATCCGGAAAAGGGATTGCTTTGTGGTGCTGTCACAGAAATAATGCCAGAGAAAACCCTTTTTTTATTAAAGGATTATTTAAACAAAAAATGGGAGGTTAATTCCAATCAGGCCAGGGTAAAAGGCAATTTACCTTTGGCTAGAAACCAGCATATCAAGATTATTGGAAGCCAATTATCTGATAGTGTTTTTAAGGCAACTGAGATTAGAATTACTAGAGGATATTATCAGCTAATCCCCACCAATAGAGGCAGGGATTAGCTGGAGAAGTTCAAAGACATTCTGTTTATTAAGTAAACTAAGAAATCTTGAGATTATCTGCAATAATTTTTACCTGGCTTGGGGAAAAGCGATTTTCTAATCTTAGCATATCGATAGTATTATCCACAGTGTAGGTATGTGTTAGATTCAGATTAGCAATCAGATCATTTAATAATAGATTCGCTTCGATTTCCCAGAGCGCAGCAATGTCAACAATTTTTAGAGCTCTCAATTCAGCTCCACTGATTTTTACCGGCTGTTTTCCTTCATGGTCTTCATCATCACAGTCACCATCACAGTCACATTCATCTTCCTGCATTAAAAACTGATTTCTCTGTATGCCCCTTCCGGTACCGATAATCTCTCTTTCCTGATTATCAGCTATAGCTAAAACAGTGATGCTTCCAATTAGCAGTGCAATGATAAGAAAAAATATGACACTCCTTGATAAATTTCTGGTTTTCATAAAATCCTTCCTTACTGTTTTTTGTCATAAGACTTTTATTCTTATCTACTAATACGCAAAGAAGAGATATTTTCTTTCAATATTTTTAAAAATAAAATATTCATTAAGAATAATAAGAATCTGTAATTTATTTAACGAATAAAAAAACCAAAGAATATTTAATAATACTCCGAGCATGCAATTTGAAAAAAGTAAATATTGCAGGATTAAAAAATTATAGAATATAATAGGAAGATAAATAATAAAAAACTCTGAACATGTATTGTTTTTTTGTCTGCTTTAATTATAAAAACAATCATAAAATTTAGTACACAATAAAAAGATTAAAATAAGCCAGATGATAATTTTGCACCTGAAGTCCAGAGATGGAAATACTATTGCTTAAGAGAGATTATGGCTAAAGGTATAAATAAAAAATCGAAAGAAAAAGAGCAAAAAAGTTAGCCACTTTTAGAGGTTCTTAAAGCCACCTGCTATGCGGTTGCGATGTTTGCTGTTTTTTTTGTCAAAAAATATTTTTCATCTTATAATTGCCATATAGCGCTTATTTCGAATAAGATTAATTATGGTTCCAACTATTATACAAAAAGATTTATGAGCAAAAAAACGGAAAGAAATTGATAACACAGAAAAGAAATTATGTAATTTAAAATATATAATGGTTAAAATTGGAGAAATTGTATGTATAAAATAAGAAATTGGAACAAATTCTTTGTCCTTAGCGTTGTTGCTTTTTTATTATTGACTTTTATCGGTTGTGGTTCACCTGAAAAAGAATCAATAACAGATGTACCTAAGGCGGGGATTTCTGCAGGTAAGAGTATTATAGATAAAGTGCATGAAACTCAAAATCAGCAGAATAATCAATCAACTAATGATATAAGACAAGTAACAGTTGAAAAAGGAGTAAGATATACAAGCAAAGAAGAGGTGGCCGCATATATCTATGCATTCCAGGAGCTTCCACCAAATTATATTACTAAAAGAGAGGCACATGATTCGGGTTGGGATAATTCAAAAGGAAATATGTGGGAAGTTACTGACCGAAAATCTATAGGTGGTGATAGGTTTTATAATCGGGAAGGGCTTTTACCGGAGGCAGATGGTCGTCGATATTATGAGTGTGATATTAATTATTCCGGCGGATATCGGGGTGCTGAACGTATTGTTTACTCCAATGACGGACTTATTTTTTATACAGAAGACCATTACCAAAGCTTTGAAAGACTTTATCAGGAGATTAAATGAAAGTAATTTTGTTAAACGGTGCGAAGATGAGAGATAGAGAGAGTACGCATGACTATCTTAAAAGAAAATTATCACTTCCAGATTATTATGGTAATAATTTAGATGCTCTCTGGGATTGTCTAACTGCTGATTTCTCACCAAAAAAAATAATTATTTATAATCTGGATAAATTAATAGAAACCCCGGATTCTTATGGTGAATCAATAATAAGTCTTTTGCAGGAAGCTGCCCGGGATAATGAATATATAGAAGTAAAAATACTAAAATAAACTTACGATTCAAGTAATAAAAAATATAAAAATGAAAATAACAGACTTTAAAGGAGTTTTAAATATATGGAATTAGTAATTGAAGGTATCAGTCATAATGGAGAGGGAGTAGCCAGGAATGAGGGTAAGGTAATTTTTGTACCTTATGCTATTCCCGGAGAAATTGTGCTGGCTGATATTATAGAGGAAAAGAAAAAATATTCCAGGGCTCTTTTAAGGAAGATTATAAAAAATTCACCCTACCGGACAGAGCCGAAATGTCCTTATTACTATCAATGCGGGGGCTGTTCATATCAGCATGTAAGTTATGAACAACAGCTGGTGTTCAAGAAAAATATTACTGAAGAAACAGTAAAACGAATAGGCGGTATAACTGTAAAGGTTTTAGATACTATCGGAATGCAGGAACCATGGAATTATAGAAACAAAGTTAACTGGCATATTTACGAAAGCAACGAAGGTATAAAAATGGGTTTCTACAGAAACCAGAGCAGGCAATTAATACAAATTAATAATTGCCCCTTGCTGCTACCAAAATTAAATAAACTCAGTGTTCTAATTAAGGAAAATCTTCCGGACATAAACCTGCAGGAAGATAGCTCAATTATGTTACGCCAGTCATATGATAGCAACCAGGTAATTCTTGAATTTATTAACTGTTATTCTGATAAAAAAACTGAAAAGAAACTAACTGAGGAGATAGATACAATATACGAGAAAAGGAATGGTAAAATTAAATTGCTTGCCGGTGAGGGATTAATAAAAGAGAAAGCAGGAAATTGTTATTTTTTATTAGGAGCGGAGGATTTTTTTCAAATAAACCCCCGGCAATACAACTCAATGATTGATACCGTTCTCAATTATTTAAATATTAACAAGCAAGATAAAGTACTGGATGGTTATTGTGGTGCAGGAATGTTTGCTTTAAATGTTGCTGAGAAGGTATTATCAGTATTTGGAATAGATTCCAGTATTTCTGCAATCAGGAATGCCAGAAAGAATGCAGAGTTGAATAGTATTACAAATTGTCAATTTGCTGCCGGTTTTTGTGAATCTGTTTTGTCCGGAATAAAAGAACATTTTGACCGGGTTATAATCGACCCTCCCCGTACCGGCCTTAAGCCAGAAGTTATAAGTTCTATAGTTGACACTTCTCCTGAGAGAATTGTGTATGTATCCTGCAACCCGGCGACATTAGCCAGAGATTTTAAACAATTTACTCTGAATCAATACCAGGTACTTGCAATTCAACCAATCGATATGTTTCCCCAAACAAGTCATATTGAATGTGTGGTATTGATTTCAAAAGTGGATAATTTGAATATCTGAAAAAGTCTATAGTTAAAATTTACAGGCATTGAGTTTTTTGTTTGTCTAAATTTCCGGAGGTACAAGGTGAGATTATTGGGAACAATTAGGTTTTTACAAAAGGAGGTGCTAGATTGATAGCCATAACAGATAGAGTAAAAAATCTTTATCCCGGAGCATTTTTAGGATTACTGGTAATGAATAATGTGTGCAATCCAAATCTCCATAAAGATTTGGAACACTGTAAAATAGAACTGGAAAAAGCTTTAAGAAAAAGATTTGACAGAATGGGTAAAGCAGATTTAAAAACTATAAATCCCATTAAGTATTATGTAGATTATTATAAGAAGTTTAAAAAAACATACCATGTCTTATTACAGTTAGAATCAATCGTTTTTAAGAATAAATCAATTCCGACAGTTGCTTCACTGGTAGAGGCAATGTTTCTGGCTGAAATGAAAAATCTTTTGCTAACAGCCGGACATGATTTGGATACAGTGCAATTACCGGTTAAAATTGATACTGCAAAAGGAACCGAAAGATACAGACAGATAAGCGGAGAAGAAAAACAGTTAATTAAAAATGACATGTTTGTATCTGATGAACAAGGGGTAACATCAAGTATTACATATGGGCCGGATAAACGTACCAGGATAAAACCAAACACCAAAAATGTTTTATTTGTTGTCTATGCTCCGCCTGGGATTGAAAAATCTGCAGTATTGCAGCATCTTAAAGATATCCAGTATTATGTGAATATTATTTCATCTGGTAGCAAAACTAAGGTTTTAGAAGCCTTTTCAATTTAATAGCAGGCTCAGGTAGATATATATTTCTAAATTACTTTTAAGGAGACCATACAAGCATTATTATCGGAATTGCAATTACAATTATCAGTATTTGCAGTGGTAACCCCATACGCCAGTAATCGGTAAATTTATAACCGCCAGGTGCCATAACCAGTGTGTTTGACTGATGCCCAATAGGGGTAAGAAATGGAGAAGAAGCACCGATAGCAATGCTCATTAAAAATGAGTCCACTGAAACACCAGTATTTTGAGCAATGATAATTCCTATAGGCGCCATCAATACAGCTGTTGCCGCATTATTGATAACATTCGATAAAAGCATTGTAATAGACATAATTATGGCTAGCATTAACCAGAGTGGTATTCCTGTTCCCCAAGACATAATTATTTCAGCAATAGTATTTGCTCCCCCTGATAATTCCAGGGCAGTTCCGACCGGGAGCATTGCCCCCAGCAGAATAATTATAGCCCAGTCAATATCCTTGTAAACATCCCTGAACGGAATAATTCCTGTTAGTATTAACAACAGGGCAGCTATAGAGAAAGAAAGGGAAACATGAAGGATGCCGGTAGCTGCAATTATTATGGCAGCAATGAAAATCGATAGTGCCATAATAATTCTTTTTTGATAGCCAATACGTAATCCTCTTTCTTCAAGGGGAATGCAGCCGATATTGCTGATGGTTTCATCTAAAACTTGTGTTCTTCCCTGCAGTAGAAGCACATCTCCGACTTGAAACTTGATATGATCAAGGCGCTGTTTTATTTGCTGGTCAGCACGTGCTACTGCCAGCAGATTGATACCGTATCTGCTTCTCAAATTTAAATCAGAGGCAGTTTTCCCTAATATTTTCGAACCATTAATTACAACAACTTCCCTGTTAGAGATATCTTTAGAGCCGGCCGCGTCTTTTCGAAATTGTTTTCCGCCTAATAACTTAAAACCGGTTATGTCGGTAAATTCTTTTAAGTTTTCTGAATCAGCTTCAAATATCAATATGTCATTTACCTTTAACTCTTCAGAGAGTTCCGGGGTATGGATGCGTCTCTTGTTACGGATTAACCCCAATATGTTTATATCAAAATTTTTTGCCTTTTTGATATCCCCAAGTTTTTTCCCACGATAATTTGAATTTTTAAGAACCCTGACCTCAGTTATATAATCATCAATATTAAAAAGCTCACCGGGTCCATTTTGAGCTTTCCTTTTCGGTAGAAGCCGCCAGCCAATTATGGAGACAAATGCTATTCCCACAATTGTTATAAATATCCCGACAGGCATAAAATCAAACATTTTAAAAGGAGAACCGATAGCATTATTCCGAAAAGTGGAAATTATTATATTAGGCGGAGTGCCTATCAGGGTCATCATTCCTCCCAGGATAGAGCTAAAGGCTAAAGGCATCAATATGTGAGAGGGAGGATTGTTGTTTTTATTGGAAAGCTTGATAGCCACCGGCATCATGATGGCTATCGCTCCTACATTATTCATAAAAGCTGAGGCAATGCCGGTTACGGCACACAAAACTACTGTTTGGAGGAGGTTATTTTTGCCTATCTTTTCTAACCAGCGAGCAATCAAATCAATTAAGCCTGAGTTTTGAAGACCCTGGCTAACTATCATAACTGCTGCTACTGTTATAACAGCAGGATGGCCGAATCCGGAGAAAGTATCTTCAACAGGAATAATTCTTAGAATAGATAACACAAACAGTATAGCTAAGGCAATAAAGTCATAACGGATTTTGCCCCAGATAAATAAAATAAGGGCAGAAGCAAGTAATAAAAAAACCACATTTTCTTCCATAAATATTACCCATTATTGAAAAAAATAGCTTTAAGTAGTATAACTGATTGATAATCGGAAATCAATTCATATTAAATTATGAAATGCGGTTTAAAAAGACAATTAGCTACTTGATGCTATCGAAGCAAAGACATAATTGTGATATTATAGGTTTTAGTTTACTTCTAATATCAATAATGCTTGAATATTGTTTATGATGCTATTTTTAAGGTGGGAGGTTTTAAATAAAATGATTGAAAAAGACCTGGTCATACTAATACCTGCCTATAATGAGAAACCAAGAATCGGAAGTGTCTTAGAGATAGTATGCAGTTATCAAGGTAAAAAGAGGATTGTAGTGATTGATGACGGGTCAGAAGATGAAACCGAAAAATGTGCCCGTCAATATCCGGTAGAGGTCTTGCGTCATAAGAAAAATCTGGGCAAGGGGGCAGCTTTACAAACCGGAATAGAATATGCAGGAGATGCTCTATATTGGATATTTCTTGATGCCGATTTAATTAATTTAAAACACGAACATATAGAAGCCTTATGCCAGCCACTAAAAGAAAACCAGACAATTGGTATGACAATAGGGATGTTCCAGCAGGGTGGAAAACTTGGTGTAGATTTAGCACAAAAATATTTTGGTATCCTAAACGGGCAGAGAGCAATCTCCGGCTGGTTTGTAAAAAGCTTACCCGACCTTTCCTGGAGCAGATTCGGAGTAGAAATATTTCTGACCAAAATTGCAGAATCACGAGAGATTACAATTTTCAGGCCATTGTTAACTGGTATTACTCATCATACCAAAGAAAGCAAGCTGGGTTATTTGGCGGGATTTCTATATCGATTACAAATGTACAAAGAGTGTCTTTATGCCCTGTATGGCTGGAAAAAATATATGAACAAATAAGGGCAACTGGTAAATTTGCCCTTATTTGGTTAGTACAATACAAGCAAATATCGCACCCGCATAGAGGGTGGTTCAAAATAACACTACTTCAGTCTTTTATGTTTCAGATAATTCACCCTCAGTCTTGGCTACAACAACAGCACAGGCAGCATCTCCAGTTACATTACAGGAGGTTCTGGCCATGTCCAGTATTCGGTCAACTCCTGCAATCAATGCCACACCTTCCAGGGGTAAACCCACAGAAGTAAGCACCATTGTTAACATAACTAAACCTGCTCCCGGGACTCCGGCAGTTCCAACTGAGGCTAATAATGCTGTTAATAATACCGTTAGTTGTCCCCCAAATCCAAGATGAATACCATAAGCCTGGGCAACAAATAATGCGCAAACACCCTGATATAAAGCAGTACCATCCATATTAATAGTGGCTCCCAGTGGCTGGACAAAACTGGAAACAGTATTGGAAACACCTAAATTTTCCTGGGCTAAACGCATGGAGACAGGAAGAGTTCCTGAACTGCTACAAGTGGTGAAAGCCAGCAGGGATGCCCCGCTGAAGCCTTTAAAAAATTTTAGCGGACTCATCCTGGCAATAATTGAAACCATTCCTGAATAAACTAATACTTCATGGATTATAACTCCCAGATAAACAGCAAAAATTAATTTAGCAAAAGGCACTAATACAGACAGACCATGTGTACCCACAGTAACTGCGATAAGAGCAAATACACCATATGGAGCGAACTCCATCACTATTCCAGTTAGTTTATACATGGTTTCAGCGAATCCTTTAAAAAATGTTAAAACGCTTTGTCCTTTTTCTCCTGCTCTTGTCATTGCATAACCAAAGAACAGGGCAAAAACAATTACTTGAAGTACTGTACCCTGTGCAGCTGCACCAGCAGGATTACTTGGAACAAGGTTTATGATTGTGTCTGCTATTGAGGGAATTTGGCCTGCCTCTTGTGAAGTTCCTTCTAAAACCAGATTCATGCCTGCGCCAGGTTGAATTATATTTCCTATCAACAATCCAATGGTTATAGCAAAAGCGGTAGTTATTAAATAAAATGCAATAGTTTTTCCAGCTACTCTTCCTAATTTCTTGGGGTCAGCAATACTCGCAACACCAACAACCAGACTGGAAAAAATTAAGGGGATGACTAACATTGACAGAAGGCGTAGAAAAATAGTACCAACCGGTCTTATCCATTCTATACCCGGACCCCAAATTGCGCCCAGAATAGCTCCCAATACAAAGCCAATTAAAATTTTTTGAAAAAGTTTCATTTTATCCCTCCTAAAAAATAAAATGATTTCAAAATTGCTTATATATTACGTGCATTATAATTATATAATTTTTATTTATCACCTCGCTTTCTTAACAGCAGCTTTTGCCAAAATATTGGTTGGGTCAATTAGTGGAACCGAAATATCTTTCTGTTTTAAAATAAGAGGTATCTCGGTACAACCCGCAATTATTGCTTCTGCTCCATTGTTAATTAAATCACCAGCAATTTTTAGCATACTCTCTTTTATATCTCTGGATAGCTTATCTGCTTTAACTGCATATATTACCTCCATTATTTTGGCTATAGCTTTTTCCTCAGGTGATATGCCTGCGATATTGTATTTATTAAAATATTGGTCATAAAGCCCAGTTTTATAAATACCCATTGTAGCCAATAAACCAATTTTTTTGATATCAGGTAATTTTTCTTTAATATCTTTTAAGGTTTCCTCGATCATGTTTAATACTGGTATTCGAATACTTTTTTCAATTGCAGGGATAAAATAATGAGCAGTATTGCAGGGAATGACAAGAAAATCTGCCCCGGCCTTTTCTAAATTGTGAGCGGTTTTTTGTAATAGAGGGAGGGGATTTTCGCCTTTGCCGAGGATAGCAGCAGTCCGGTCAGGTATTTTAGGATTATTATCAATGATTATTCTTAAATGTTCCTGGTCTTTTTTTGCATTAGTTGCCTTGATAATTTTATAAAATAAATCAGCGGTTGCCTCAGGTCCCATACCGCCTAAAATTCCGATGATTTTTTCTTCCATTTTTAATATTCACTCACTTCCTTTTGTAAACTTGAACGAAAAATAAAAAATTAGTGTTATTAATGAAATAATACTACAAAATTGGAAAAAAGTCCTTTTTTTGGAAAATTAAAGCTTATTTTGATAGTTTAAAAGAACAATTTCTTGAAAATAGTAAATATAAAAAATTGCTAATCTATTTAGCTGAATATTTTGAAAAATTGTTTGAATAAATTTATAATAAAATAAATTGTTTGAAAGGATTTATATGAACAGTATAAAAAATGACCTGTTTGGGAAAACATCTAATGGCAAAAAAATTGAAAGCTTTATTTTAAGTAACTCCAAAAGAGTTAGTGTACAGCTGATAAATCTGGGTGCTACCATTGTTTCTCTCAAAATGCCTGATAGGAGGGGCCAGATTGGTGAAGTAGCTCTGGGCTTTGATAACCCTGAGCAATATTTACAGGAGAAATATTATTTTGGTGCAACAATTGGCCGCTTTGCGAACCGAATTGCCAATGGATTATTTTATTTGGATAATAAAGAATATCATCTTGCCTGCAATGAAAATGGAGTAAATCATCTTCATGGAGGCAAGAGAGGATTTGATAAAGTATTATGGGAATCAAAAAGCTGGCAAAATAAAAATAAAAGTAGAGTATCTTTTACCTATATTAGCCAGGATGGGGAAGAAGGTTATCCCGGAAACTTAAGTTTAGAAGTTACTTATAGCCTTAATGAAGATAATGAATTAAAGATAGAATATTGGGCCAAAACTGATAAAAATACAATTGTAAATTTGACCAATCATTCTTACTGGAATTTGTCCGGAAGGCTTTCTGAAACAGTTTTGAATCATGAATTGACACTTTTCAGTAATAAATATTTACCGGTAGATAACAATTTAATTCCAACCGGGGAGATTAGGGATGTTTCCGGAACCCCTATGGACTTTACTGAGCCAAGATTAATCGGTGAGGGTATTGGTAATGTTTCAGGTGGTTATGACCACTGTTTTGTTATTAATAATTCAGGTAATAAACTTAATTTAGCAGCAATTGTACATGAGCCAAAGAGCGGACGTACCATGGAGGTCCTGACCACAAAACCGGGAATTCAGTTTTATTCAGGCAATAAAATTAGCCATGTAATAGGCGCTAACAGAGTATTATTCCATAAACATAGCGGGCTTTGTTTGGAAAGTGAATTTTATCCCAATTCAATTAATGTAGATAATTTCCCATCACCGATATTGTATCCGGATAAAGAATACCATCAGGTAACTAAGTACCGTTTCTTTATAAAATAGTTTAATCTTCTATATTTTTACCATAATCTTCAAAACTATAATTAAATAAATATACTGAGAATTATTTAAATCGTTGCAGTAATTGTGTCGATAAATTTCTACAGAAAAGTATATTAACCAATAAAAAAATGTTGACAGATATAGAAAAAAAATTATATAATAATTGTACGGTTGTCCGTATAAGTAAAATGATGATTTAAATGTTTATATATAAATTTTGTACTTTATATTTAAAATTAAGATATTTTAAAATATTTTACCTTAAGTATTTTTTAGAAACATAACAATAACCGCTATAATTTAAACACTCGAAACATGAAACAAAATCGTAAAGGTACGCTACATATCTATTACCAACAAAATAGTTTATAAAATATCAGGTGAAAAGCGATGTTTATTGCTAAAAGTAAGTTTTTAAATGAACTAAACAAGAAAGCATTTTGATTAAATTTGCAATTTTGCTGAAAAATACTAATGAAAAGAGGGAGGTGAAAAATATTTAATAAGTTTATTAGTGATTTTAAATATTTATTTTAGTTAGTCAGGAGGTTAATAACAAAATGAAATTGATAAAAATAACAAGCAAAATGATAATTGTATTGTTAGTAATTACTTTTTTAGCAGGATCGACTTTGGGTGCAGACAAGCCAACACTCACATTTTGGAATATGCCCTTTGTCACCCAGGAAGTTTCTCCAGAATATGTAAAACTCTGGGAAAATGATGCCAAAATCCAGTTACCTGATTATGATATTGATGACTATTATGGTCCAGGAAGATACAAAGATCAGAGGGACAGATTTTTACTCCAGGCCAGAACAGGAATTCCAGATGCGATAGAAGGGCTACTTGAAGACACTGCTGTTTATGTAACCAATGATATTATCGAGCCCCTCGATTCTTATTTTGAAGAATGGGATGAAAGTGACCAATTCGTAGAAAGCACCCTGGAACCCCTGAGAATAAATGGTAAGTTATATGGAATCCCATATAACACCAATGCCCGTGCTTTGATTTATAGAAAGGATATTTTTGAAGAATATGGTCTTTCCATTCCGGAAACATGGGATGAGTTAATTGAAACTTCCAGAACAATAACCGAAAAATCTAATAAAGAAGTATTTGGCTTCTTTACCTGCACTGAAATAGGTTGTCCCAGGGCATCCCAGGAATTCATTAGCTGGTATTACCAGGTAAGTAATAAAGAAAATCCCTTTGAAGTTGTTACTGTAGACGGAGAAAGAACCGTGGAATTAGTTGCCACAGAAGAACAGCTCGAAAAGGTTTTTGGTCTGTATGAGCAGCTGTATGTAGGTGATTATCCTGCCAGCGACCCGAATCTCAGAGGAACAGGATGGCCGGTTGAAGATCCTGGCTATGTAGCAGGGAAATTTGCAATGGCACCAATGGGGCCATGGCTTTGGGGTAGAAGAGAAGAAGGTGAAACTGCTAAAGATATTCTTGAAAACAGGACCGGCTTAACCAGGCTTCCTTACTTCAAAGATGGTGTGCCAGCAACTTATTTGGAAGTTAAGCCTATTATGATGAATAAATATGCCAAAGATAAAGAGGCAGCCTGGGAACTAGTCAAGTACATTACTTCTAAAGAAAAGATGGCGCAATGGCTGGTTGAGTCTGGTGGCATTCCGGCGAGAGAAGATTCTATTGAGATGGATATTTTTGAAAAAGCCGGCATAAAATGGTGGATGCAGGGTTTTGCAGATGAATTACCGATTGCAGTAACAATGAATCCAATAAACTGGGGTCCTGTTAGCGAGGCAAATTTGAGAGCTGTAAATTATGTAATCTATGGAGAAAAAAATGCAAAGGAAGCTGCTGAGTGGTTATTGAACAGCTACAAGGATCTTGTTGCAAAAGGTGATTTATAGGTTCGATTAATTTGAAAAGGAGTGGATTTCCCACTCCTTTTCTCAATAAAAACAGTTCAAAGACGGTAGAAGATATTTTTGCAGAAGAATTTAAAATTAATCTTAAAAATATTCTAATAAGTAAGTAAAAGTGCTATGGAAAGAAGAAAAGGATATTATTTAATTATTCCAGCAATTATTATTATGTGTATTTTTACTTTATACCCTTTAATAGATGGGATTAGAGTATCATTTACTGACAAGAGCATGCTCAGGCCTGATGATAATTATATCGGTATTGATAATTATAAACAATTGGTAGATGATCCCATTTTTTGGATTTCTCTACGCAATTCTATCAAATTAACAATTATAGTTGTAATTTTACAATTATTTTTTGGCTTAATTCTCGCCTGGACTTTAAAGCAGGATATTCCAGGAATGCCCTTTTTTAAAAGCATCATTATGGCTAGCTGGGTAATACCGGTTGCCGCAACAGTAACAATATTCAAGTTTATGGCACAACCTGATGTTGGCTTTATAAATATAATATTACAAAATATAGGACTTGGTAATCTTGTTAAATATTGGTTTGGAGACCCGCGAACCGCTTTTTCATTTATTGTTATACTGCATCTTTGGAGAAACGTACCTTTTTACGGAATTACTTTTTTTGCTGCAATGCAAACTATCCCTGACAGTTTTTATGAGGCTGCAGAAATTGATGGGGCAAATGCCTTTCAAAATTTCTGGTATGTTACTCTGCCAGGAATAAAAAATATGATTATTATCATGGTAACCATACATGTGCTCTGGACATTTAATAATTTTGAATTTATTTACCTTGCCACAGGGGGTGGTCCTATAAACAGGACAGATGTTCTCCCTGTTTATGTCTATCGGCAAAGCTGGGTGAGTTATGCAGCAGGATACGGTGCAAGCATTGGAACTATCATGCTGCTAATTCTGAGTATATACATGATAATTTATTTAATAATGCAGGAGAGGGGAGAGTACCAGCAATAAAATGTCAAGATTAAACAAAAAGCAATTAAAAATTAGAAACATGATTATTGCATATTTAGTTGTTATTATTTCCATATGTTTTTTTATTTTACCCATGCTCTGGATTTTTTATTGCTCTTTTCGAACACAAGAATCTATTTTTACAGGTAAAATCATACCCCCTTTAGCAGGTTTTACAATCGATAATTATTTGAGAGTATTTAGCGTGACCGATTTCCCCCGATATTTCGTCAATTCACTTAGAATTTCCACTCTAGTTACCTTGATTAGTCTGATTGTTTCTATATTAGGGGCTTATGGGTTAAGCCGCTACAGAATTAAAGGCAGAAAATTCATTATACTTGGAATATTTTCCACTCAGATGTTTCCCCATGTGCTTATGCTTATACCACTTTTTTTAGTGATTTTTACAATGAATCTTATGGATACTACCATTGGTATTGTTCTTACACAACTCATTCTAGTATTGCCTTTTTCGATGTGGATGTTAAAAGGATATTTCGACACCATACCAATTGATTTAGACAATGCTGCTGAGATTGACGGAAGCAGTATTCTACAACGTTTAATTTATGTTATTCTGCCGGTTGCTAAGCCGGGTGTAATGGTTGTAGCTTTTTATTCTTTCGTGGTTTCCTGGAGTGATTATCTCATTGTTTCTGTAATAAGCCAGAGCCAGAAAACAGCAACCCTGACTTTGATAATAAGCAGGCTATCTTCTTCATTGTTGGTTAGATGGGGCCAGGTTTGTGCAGTGGCTACTTTGACAATTATTCCTACTCTAATTTTGTTCGCCCTGGTTCAAAAAAGATTGATTAAAGGATTAACAGCCGGGGCACTAAAAGAGTAGAGAATAAGTTGTTTTTTGGAGATATTAATAAGGAGGTGAAAACAAGAAAGAATACAACTTAATTTTCAAAAAAAGAAAATTATAAATAAAAGGAGAAAAGAATGAAAAAATTTTTTGTATTGGTAATATCTATAATTTTATTGGTTGGTTTAACAAGCAGTGGTGTTTTTTGCCAGAGCGGAGAAGTTACAACATTAACATTCTGGACATTCCAGGAAAGCCATAACAGGTTTTTAGAAGATGCTGTTGAGAACTGGAACATAGAAAACCCAAATAGACAGCTCAAACTGGAAGGCACTGTATATCCATTTGAGGATATGCATAACAACCTTTTGATTGCTCTGCAATCAGGGATAGGAGCCCCTGATCTGGCAGATATTGAAATAAGTATGTATGCTAATTATCTCAAGGGGACCACACCTGCACTAGTGCCTTTGAATGATATTATTGAACCACTGGAAGATTATTTGATTATGGGAAGATTTGAAAGTTATGCCAAAGATGGGAAATATTATGGAATTGATTACCATGTTGGGGCCTTAGTAATGTATTACAATAATGAAATACTTGCTCAGGCAGGGGTCAATGCTGAAGATATCAAAACAATTGCAGACTATGAAGAAGCCGGGGAAAAAGTGGTTGCTGAAACAGGTATACCCTTTACCGTAGTAGAGATCACCGAGCATTGGACCTATTATCCGGAAATAATTAAAGCCGGTTCTGATATATTCAGTGCAGAGGGAGAGGTTATTCTTGATAATCAGACAAATATTGATATTTTGCAAACACTGTCTGACTGGGTTAATGTGGACAAGATTGCAGTACCCTGTCCTGGTGGTTTCACACATTCGGAAGAATTCTGGGCCTTTATGAATAATGGCGGAGCTGCATCAGTTCAAATGCCGTTCTGGTATTTAAACAGATTTACTGATTATATGCCTGATTTGAAAGGGAAAATACTTGTTGCACCTGCCCCTGCATGGACAGAAGGAGGAGCAAGATCTGCAGGTATGGGCGGTACAGGTACTTCCATCACCAACCAGTGCAAACACCAGGAATTAGCAAAAGAATTTTTAGCCTATGCAAAACTGTCAGAAGAAGGCACTATCAAGACATATACAGTACTGGGATTTGATCCATTAAGATGGGATGTTTGGGATGCGCCAGAAATGTCTGCACCAAATGAATTTACAGAGTACTTTGTAAATGGCACCAACCTTTTCGATGTGCTTTTAGAGATTAGGGATGAAATTAACCCAACTGTGATTACTGATATTTATCCAGCTGCAATTAATTTACTCAAATCAGAAGCTTCTTACAGGACAATATCACAACAGACCGCAACTCCTGAAGAAGTATTAAAGCAAATTGCAAACGAATTACGTGCCATGCAATAAAGACAGTGCAGACAAGGTAAATCTTTACTAGCTTTGGCTATTATCTTCCATGTGCAGGATTATAAATAATCCTGCACATGGAAGGAATTGATGATTTTTCATTCTATGAACTACTGGTGGTTTAAATGAATAAGATTAAAAAGATCCATAATACTTTAAATTCCTTAAAAGTAATTCCTTATGTCTTTGTTTTTCCTTTTATAATTACCTTTTTGTTATTCTTTTTATATCCGATAATTTCTGCAATAATAATGAGCTTTCAAGACATAGCAGGGTTTGGAGATGTGACTTTTGTCGGGTTTAAAAATTATAGAAATTTGCTAAACCCTCACTATTACAACGCATTAAGGGTAAGTTTCAGCTATACATTTCTTACCATAGCCATATTAATTCCGGTTCCACTGGTTCTGGCAGTACTATTAAATAATAAAAATTTACCGGGACGTAATATATTCAGGTCTTCATTATTCATGCCTGCACTAACTTCAGTAATAGTAGGAGGTATGTTTTTCAGATTCGCATTTGGCACTCAGCCAACTGCATTATTTAATCATATTATCGGCTGGTTTGGATTAGAGCCAGTAGTCTGGTTACAGGGAAAATGGACCGGTATGCTGGCAATGGTGATTTTATGTGTGTGGAGGTGGACTGGTGTCAATATAGTATACTTTTTAGCTGGACTTCAGGGGATTCCCAATGAGTTATATGAATCAGCAGATATTGATGGGGCAAATGGTTTACAAAAGTTTTTCCACATTACTGTACCATCCTTAAAACCGGTAATTATTTTTGTTACTACCATAAGTGTATTCGGCGGATTTTCCATGTTTGCAGAAAGTTTTGCTTACTGGACCTCCAGATCCCCTGGAGATATTGGCTTAACTTTAGTGGCCTACATCTATCAAACGGGGTTTAATTATAATAATTTCGGTTTTGCAGCAGCTATCGGCATTACCTTGCTGGTAATTATTATGGCAGTTAATCTTATACAGTTAAAGTTATTTGGATTTTTTAAAGAGGGTTAACATGATGAAAAATAACTATAGTATAAGGAAAAAAAGGGAGATGTACATATCATTTACAGTGTTAACGGTTATTTGTTTGCTTTATCTGGCTCCGTTTTTTTTCATGCTGATTACTTCATTTAAGCCAGGCCAGGATATGCTTCGCAATGGTCTTA
>Ga0334885_1002472_pt1 | contig 19029 bp, 16 predicted proteins | sample GraSluR1_MG_8_FD_207233 | JGI IMG/M metagenome (GOLD analysis project Ga0334885, IMG submission 207233) | Sludge microbial communities from methane-producing bioreactor in Wageningen University, Netherlands - Granular Sludge_31_05-R1 | ecosystem: Engineered > Bioreactor > Anaerobic >...
ATTGCTTTTCCTTAAGGGTCAGTTCAAACCAGTCATCAATATCGTGTCTGTCCAGCAGGCTTAATTTTTCCCTGAAGCATAAGTTGGCAAACCACCTGTCATATTTTTTGCTTTCCTCATTTTTTAATACTGCCCTTGTATAAGCCACTTCATACCCTTTATTCTCTTTCTCTAATTCCTCTATCTTTTCAGTCCAGCCGTTTTTTACCATCTCCACCTACCCCCCATCATTATTTTGTCCATGATTTTGAACATGGCCCTGAATATAATTGAGTCAGGAAATAAAATGTAGATAAGAAATAATGCTACGATAAAAAAGTATAGTTGCATAAAATACCTCCTTTCTTTAGACACTTACTATTTGCTTTAGTATCTTTGAGCCTTTTTCGTGGTTTTCTTTTGGAGTTACCAGTCGCAAGTTTTCCAGTTTCCAGCATTCTTGAAATTCGGGATCTGTGCAGTCCTCATAGTCAAAAGCAGAAATCGGTATAATGTGATCTATCTGTAATCTGCCTTCCAAATAATCATTCCAGAATTTCTTCGCTATTTTTTTGATTTTTAAAGTTCTTTTCGTGTTCGCTTATGATAAGATTCATCTGGTATAGAGTATCATACTTTGTATTAAGTGTTCCCCGTTCAATACGGGATATTGTAACTACAGATATTTTAGTATTAAACCTGTTGCGGATAGTTTCAGCCAGCTTATCCTGGGTAAGTCCGACCTTTACTCTGCGTGATACCAATTGTTTTAAAAGTTCATGCCTCTGCTTTAATGTTGTCATATTAATAAAATCCCCCTATAAATGTCAGTATATACCTATATGTTAATAATGTCAAATATTTTTTTCTTTTTTCAGATTGTAGTATAATGCAAATATAAAAATGGAGTGTACTTAGTGTGGTAAATTTTCAAATAACTGATAATAGTATAAAATATTATAAAATTAATGTCAAGGTATATACACCAAAGTATTATTATTTGTAAATTAAGGCAAAAACCCCAAATATGCAAATATAAGCCCAAATTTCAACGATTTTATTTTTTGAATGGTTTTATATGCGTTTTTGGCAAGTTTTAGAAATTTTGGGGTAGATTAAAAGATGCTGGGGAGCAAAAGAGGGTATGCCCCCGGAAAATTAACTCCCCAGCCAGAGGAAAATTCCGCCTGAAGAAAGCGCTTGTGGGTTAGCCTATCGAATTGGGACCTTAGAGCTGATTTCCAAAGATACTTCTTCAGTAAAGCCCATCAGTGCCAGTACAAAATTGATTAGCACATCATCCCAAGGATTTTCAGTAGCATCAGCTTTAACCTTAAGATCAACAAGAAAATCCTTGATCATTTTTCTTATTTCTGGAGATACATCATTTAATAGTTTCTGTATTATCCCGGCAATCATTGTAGTCATCTTTATCACCACCTTTCTATTTATTCATCAGATCTAACAGCCACCAGAAGAACAAACTCAGGATCAATGCCCCTCCGGTTAGCCAATGCAGTATTTCAGCCATTTTATTTTCCTCACTTTTTAATATTTTTTCAAGTATTTTTAAATTACAAGTAATTTTTCTCCACATATTTAATTGCTTTATCAAGACTCTTAAAATATATATATTTTTTCTCGGTCCGTACCCAGCTTGCGCTCGGATTCGGTTGCCAGAGATCACCATGAACAGATTTGACATTTGTTGCCGGGTATAAGCCAACTCTTAAAAATCCGGCCTCTCTCATAGTCCTGGCCAGCTTGAACATATTCCGGATATTATAAGGCCACATAAACAGATCTATTGCCTCACCACTGGTATGGGCAGAGGGATAATCTCCGCATTCAGATAAGTGATATTTTAAACACCTCTTTCCACCACCCGGGGGAACCTGAAGAGGAACTCCCAGGTAATCTCTTACCCATTGAGCCAACTCCATTGTTGCCAGCCTGATATTAGTATCACTGCAACATGGGCAGGCAATCTCCCGGCTGTTAAAATTCTTTGTTATCTGCATTTAGATCCCTTTCAGTTACCCGCCAGTGATACTCTTTACTGTTTACCAATATAATTCCTTGCCAGCATTTCATATCAGGATTGTTTTTAATATTCTCTTTAATAGTTTCCAGGAGAATAATTATTTCAGTCCTTTCGTTTTCCATTTCCATTGTTGAACCTTCTTATTTCAGATCTTAAACCATCGACAGACTCTTTAAACTGATTGGTTGCCTCAGTATTGCCTTTTGTGTTTTCAACATCAGTCCTGACAACCTCTATTAATGTCAGAATAGAGTGGTTCACTTCATTAATATTCCTTCCCATTTTGTCCACCTTCGGTTCCAACCGTGCCAACAAATAAATTGCTACCACTATCGGGAATCCTACCTTGCAAATTGCATCCCATAAATCCATAACAGAACCGCCTTTCTTCTCAATGTCCGATAAATATATATATCCCCAAAAAGAATATGCCAAAATAGATTGCCAGATATATTAATAAGCTATCCATTTCTGGTCCTTCTTCTTGTCATGATCCTTCTTTTCAGCTGCTTTACAGTCAACTGCATATTCTCATTGCCATGTCCGGTTGTTGTTTGCCATAACATATAGCCATCCATGGGATGCCTTGCCACAACCTTTATCAGTTTATGGTTATCATCCTTCGGGCAGAACTTGCTCACAACATCAGCTATATCCGCATAACCATACGACATACCTAAATACTGCTGGTTGGAAAAACACCTCCAGGGACTTTCCTGAGTCTCTTTAAATATAGTGATAGCATGCCCTAATCCCTTCCAGACACCATTGGATCTTTGCTGCCAATATATCTCTATCCACCATACCAGCCAGTATTTGCATTCTCTATGAAGGTATGCACAGTGTACTCCGGCAAAATCCTCACAATCGCCTCTCCCGGCCTTCTCTATAACAAATTCATAAGGATGAGCCCAATAATCAGATACGAGCCAGGTTATCATATCAGATGTCCACTTGAAGAAGTATGATCCGGCTATCTTTATAGTCAGGACTGTTGCCAAGGTAAGAGCATTAAAGATATTCTCTCTCCCCTCAAGTTTCATAAAATGTGCTATCTTATCTTCATACTCAAACCATTTAGCACTTTCCACTTCCCTGGCCTGCCATCTATAGTCAGGTTTAGTAGAGGTACCCTTTATACAGTTTCCCGGATAAAAATGTTCCCAGGTATCTGGCTCTGGTTCTGGCTCAGGATTGGGTACAGGCTTCTTTGGCTTACAACCATAGAGAAATAGAAGTACACTTCCTATTATTATTAACCCTACTATTTTTGCTATTAATCCCATTGTTTCCATAAAATCATCTCCTTAATTATCACTTCTCGATAACTCGATATAATAGTTATCCTCTTTTACAAACAGTGTTATACTGTCATCTAATCCCAATGTCATATCACCACTTAGTTTAAAATTACCACTATCTGCTATTGTTGAAGGATTGGTATCACTACCGCCTATAATGGTTATAGTTTCTCCTACAGTGGGATTGTCTAAATCAGTGATTGCAGTAGCACCTGTATTAGCTGAAGTTATGAATACACTCCCACCTGAAACATCTGGAGTTGTATCATCGGCAGCTATGGTTATCATAGAATATATAAGCGTGGCATCCCCTTCAAAAGTCATATTTCCAGAACTGTCAATATTGACATAGTTAGTCCAAGCACCATCGCCCATTTTTATGTTGCCAGCGTTGTCGATTGCCATTCTTAAAAAAAGAGTTGATGAACCATCAGGAGTAGTGAAAAACTCTAATCGCCCTGGCATATCATTAGACCCTGGAGTTCCATCAACAGAAGCAGAAATTTCTGCCCCATAAAGATAAGAAGCACCATCATATCCCAAAAATGAAAGCATTCCCAGACAGTCATAATCATCAGATATTGTAGGAGTTGCTAATGTTCCTCCACTTGCAGCGAAGCTTAACATAGACCAACTATTGCCTGCTACTCTAAAAGTCCAATCAGAGTTAAGTCCGTCCTCATCTTCAAATACTACTCTTTCGTAACCTGTAACTTGTGTAGCTGTCTGGTCAGCAAAAGATGTTAATCCACTAAAAATCCAATCCCCTGTAACCGTTTCATACTCATCAAGCATAGCTATACTATCCACATCAGAGAGGTCATCACTTGTCAGCTGCCTTGACTCAAAGTCCACTCCATCAGCAACGAGAACATATTTATCTGTAGGGGTAGAAGTGTTTACATCACTAAGGTCGGATAATTGGGAAGCACCACCGCCAGCAGCAGCAGCCCAAGTTAAAGCCCCTGTGGTATCATTCCAGAATAAGTAACGGTCAGCATCAGGGTCAGCGGGGAAATCGTTAAGGTCAAAAGCAGAAGCGTCTAAGGAAAATACTGTTCCTGTAAGGTCTAATCCTGTTCCTGCTGTGTAGGTCGTTCCGGTATCCTCATCATCTGCTATAATCCATTTACTTGTGGCAATGTCATATTTAATAATTTTTCCGTCAGCAACTCCTGTAGTGTTGACATCGGATATGTCGTTTAGGGCAACAGTAGTCAAATAACCTGCTGCTGCATGGTCGCCCCAGCCGTAAGCTAAATCCCATTCGGTAGAATTATCAGTAAAGCCATAATCAGCAAGCAAACTTGTAAATCCAGGGAAATATTTATTAACTGAACCTTCTACAAGGTCATCTGTGTCAAAGCCTGATAAGTCGGATATATAACCAAAGGCATCTATCTCAAGTTTTGTATAGTAACCTGTAAGGTCAGCAGCTACAAGATAATCCGCCTCTATTGTCTCGATAGACTCTTTATTAGACTGTATCTGATTGTCAGCTACTTCCATAGCAGCGTTATAGGCATCATATTCATCCGTTCCGTACGCACCATATTCAGGAAGATAAAAATAATTATTTGTAGTATAACTTCCTGTTTGTGCCCATACCACTGTAAATACTAACAGTACAGTCAGGATTATGCTTAATGCCGTATTCAGTAATTTTTTCATCTTCATCACTCCTTATCAGCTTTGTTATAGTTGGCAATATTTACTTCTATTTCTTCCCCACTAAACCAATCATGAAACCATGGAGACTCTAAGTGTCCTTTAACTTTTTTTGATTTATATTCTGGTATTTTATTGTAATTACCAGTCTGTTTATCCGTCTTATTCCAAGTCATTTCATCACCTCTTGACAAAAATTAACTTTTATGTTAATACCTGACTAAGGAGAGTTTTACTCTCCAGGAGGTCTATTATGTTCGATTCAATATTAGATGTTGCCCCAGAATACTTTGATAAGGCAATACATCCTGATAACTTTACATTCTGGCTAATAGCCGGGTTCTGGATCTTAATGTTTATAATTGCTTTCGTAGAAACATCAGCTAAAAATAGAAGAGGCAAATAAAACATTTATTTATACCCATACCTTTCTAATCTTTCAGTTAATTGCTTATAATATGTTTTGAGCAATTTATCATTCTTGTGTTCTTTTGCCCGCTTTATCCGGTCCTGCATTGCTCTATAGTAACTGTAAAAACTTTTTATACGGTTGTATTTTCTTATCTCTTCCCTTGTTGCAATATCTGATGATTTTTTAGAACCTAATAACTCATAATCAGAGAAAAATTCATTCAGCTGTCTTTTTGGATAATTAGGATCTCTTAATACCAGATCCCCTATCACCGGATAATCAGCCAGTTGATCACCGGTTAATCGAAACTGTTTTAAAAATCCTCCTGAATAGCCATCTATCAGATAATCAATCTGTATTGGAGATAATTTAATCCCTATTTCATTGGCACCCTTTGACAATGAAACTGCCAGTTTACTGGTATAATCCCTTTTCCTTTCAGTAGGGTATAAATACTGCATTCCTTCAGATTCTATTGGAACGCCTAACCAGTTTTTATTCCTTGCTACTTCAAGAGCAGTTTTTATTGCTGATGGAGTAGGATCCGGTATTTGTGATTGTGCCAGTTCTCCTAATCCCTTCAGGGCCTTATCATCCTTACCTTGATACATATCCAGGAAAGCCTGGGGAGCTGACATAAAAACAATTCCCAATTCAAAAGGTATTGGTAATCTATAAACATTGTCCCCAACCTCAAACCAGAGATTGTTGTACTTATAAGCCGGTGGAAGGTTCTTGTACCAATCCTTATCCTTATTTTTGTACCAGTTGCCTACTGCCAGGAGTGTGAGCCATACTGTTCCTTTAACCAGAGTTTGTATAGGTCTTTCCCTGAAAGCACGATATAGTTTCTCCGGACCACGAATTGATACATTAAAAAATGCAGCATACTGGTTAATCTTTTTAGCCAATCTCCCTGATTTTGTAAAGTCTACTGTAACATCTTTGGCATCCAGATGTGCTTGTATGTAAGCATCTTCCTCAGTCCAGTCAGGGTGTTTTTCCAGCCATTCCCGGGAAGTATATTTCTTGTAAGCTGCCTCTAACTCTGCACTTCTCGGCCCCATTTCGGTAATAGAAAGCAATTCGGTCAGCGTATTTATAGGATGTTTTATTATATGGAGAACCTTGCCCATTTTCCCCAGCCTTACATCCAGCATTTCATCATAGGTATTCTGAACAGAAGCCCGGTCAAATCCTATTTGCCCGGATATTCCACCGCCTAATGCCTTAAATCTCCAGGTTAAATCTCCAGGTTTACAGGTTAAATCTTTATAATATCCCTTAATCGGATCAAAAACAGTAGCATTATTTCTTTTGGAAAATACCGCATAAGAAAAGGCATCCCTGAATGGGTTCCTGGCAAGCCCGAAAGAAACCTTCAGTCCGGTAGCCCCTAATCTTGTCATTCTGGCAAAAATGTTGAAAACCTTGCCCAGGGAGCTTAACTTTAACGGATCAACTCCTTTTAGTGCCTCGTATAAGTCCGGATGGATTTCGTAAAATACCCTTTCTCCATCTCTCCAGATGGATACAATGTTATCCTTCCCCATATACTGCCAGTCCTCGGTAAATACTGTGAGTAATTCATCATACTGTTCACTGCTTAAAGACTTTGTTGAGATCCAGCCCTCTTCCTCTTCTTCGGGTATTTCTTCCCCTCTTTTAAGGGCCTCTTCTTCTCTTACTTCAGCTCTTTCCTGTGCCTTGATTCTCTCAATATAATCTTTAATCTGCCAGGTTGGGAAAGTTGTTGGCTTTATTGGAGCCGGTACCCTGGTTATAAATCCTCCCATGCCTTCTTTCTCGGATATATCAATTAATGTTTTGGCAATCCTGACTTTTTGAGCCTTGTTTATCAGTTCTCTCATCTGGGTAACCATAGCCTCCAGGGGATTAATAATTGGCCTTCCGCTTCCTTTAATTGCCTTTATTCCCTTACTGGTATCTACATACCCACCGGTACCTTTATACACTGCCATTTCGTCGAGAAATGCCCTTTTAAATGGTAAATAAACAGGATTGAGAGCCCTGAATAATTTGGTAGTTGCCTTATCAAAAGCACCTGCCCTAACCAGCCAGTCCAAAACATGGTTGGACCAGTTAGTTACTTCATTAACTGTGTCATCCCAGCCACGATTCCTATATTTATCAATAATATATAGAGAATCTTCCAGATCAAAACCGCTTTCAATACCTCTTTTGGCAAGATTGATAGCTCTTTTTGATACTGCATAGCTGATAAAAGCTCTCATATCTTTTTTGGTAATCGGTTTTAATATATCTATCAGTCCGGGACCAATCGGGTTCCCATGTTCGTCTATTGCCTTTTGCATAACAAAGGTTCTGGCAATTGCTCCGGAGGCTGATTTACTATATTGCATCATTTTTGCCGGATTCTTTGTTGGCCTGAGGTCTTTTCCCAATGTCTTTTCAATCTCTTTAGTAAGTTTCTGAGGGTAATAAAATTCATCATTCCAGTTTACATTAAGCCACTCCAGGGCCTTTTTTAACTTAGGCATAATACCCTTTATCTGAGAATGCTCTCCCTTCCAGTCAATATGCTGTATGATCCGGTTTTCAGCTCCCTGCTTGTTCCAGGTGTCCAGCATTTCCTTAAACTGATCCAGTTTCTTCATGAGATCCGGGAATTGTGGCAATACCTCTTCATTGAAATATTTATGGAAATTGGGAGCCAACTCAGCAGCCTTGCTTGTTGTCAAACGATATCTCATATATTCGGCAAAACCTTCATGGGTTCTTCTGCCACCTGGTCCCTGTTTATAATCAAGATCTGCCATTTCCTTCTGGATTATCTTATCTGGTGTTCTCCATCTTTTGCCTAATTTCTTTCTGAATGTTCTGTAATCAAGTGAATGTGCAATCTCATGAGTAGCAACTGCCAGCTCTCCCCACTTTTCCATTCTGACAATCTGCTGTTTGGTATAATATTTCCCAGCAGCAGTTTTCCACCTGAAAGTGGCTTTACCCTTGATCGGTATATTGAAGGCATTCTCTGCCCAGGTCATTATCTGAGTTTTATTTATTCTCTTAGGTGTAGCAGGTTCTTTTTCTAATTTTATTCCCTGGGTTCTGGCCAGGAAGTCCAGTGTTTCCTGTCTTTCATCAGGTCTTTCATAAAATGCGGTTTCCTCTTCTGTTATATGTTTATATATATTCCCTGGATTTTTATCTGTTTCCCTTTTAATACCTTCGGTAATCTGTTCCCAAACATGCTCATATATATAACGGTTTGTCTCTTTTAATCCCCGCATTTCTTTATTGAAAGCCTCTGTAAATTCATCCTGGGACATATCTACTGCATTTTCCCTGATTTGTTCTACAATTAGGGCGATTCTCTCTTTTTCATTTTTTTCTTTCTCTCCTAACATTTTCCTTACATTGACTTCTGAATTAATATCATATAAATGTTTTCTTTCCTCATAATTAAGATATTCCATAATCTTATCTGCTTGTTTTACTAACCATTCTTGGTATTCATGTACATCCTCTTTGCTTTCGACCTGGTGAGAGAATATTTTTTGGATTAATTCTTTTGCTCTTTCAACATCTTTTTTAATATCTTCCGGAGCTTTTTTTACATCCTTGGCCATATTTGCCGGCAATTCTTCTACCCTGATAGGCATGAGCATTCCAACAAACTCATCCTTACTGTAAATTCTAAGTGGTTCCTCAGGATGGAAAGTGCCTCTAAATTCAGCATCAGGGAATTTTTTCATTATATAGTCATAATATTCAGCAGAAATTGCAGTATAGTTATCAAACCATATTAATGGATTGTTTACTATATCATCATGAGGATTGGTGTATAAAACTGGTTCTATCTTTTTATAAGTAGGTATTATCCCATGCTGATTTTTCTGTATTGCAGCCACTTGTTCAAAATCAGGCTTTGCCTTTTCATTGATCTTAGCCTTGCCCTGTGGCTTGCCTTTTAGCAAAAAATGAGAATTACTATAAAAATCTTTTCCATCTACCTGGCCAGTTAAAAAACCATTTCCGCCAGGTGTATTCTTGGATAGCTGATAATCTGTTAGTATCCTTGGCTTTTCTCTCATGTCAAGTGGTATTCCAGCCTGTTCAGCTGCCACTCTCTTTTTGATTGCATCTGCAACCTTTTTACCCTTTTCAGTTAATACAATTTGATCTTCTTCAAGATAACCTTTATCACGCATCATTTGTTGTGTTTTTTCTGTTATAGTACTGGGTTCAAGATGAACGACAACCTCGCCATCCCCAATATCTTCCTCAACCGATTTTTCCAGCATCTCCCTTTCTTTTTTAGTTAAAGGAGGAATTTCAGGTAACTGTGTTGGTGCCGGTGTTTCTACTTTCTTTTTAACCGGAGTTTCCTTAACTGGTTCGGGCTTTTTCTTAGGCTTTTCTTCTTTGGGTTTTTCCTCTTTAATCTCTGGCTTGTTGACTTCTTCCGGTGTGTATTCCAGATCATGGATATCAAACTTAGATTCATCATTTATGGGCATTACCAGGCCTACTGTCTCACCTTTTGACTTGATAACAATAGGTTTACGAAAATCATCTTTTTCTCCAGTTAAATGTAATACATAATCCGGGATGAATTTTTTAATAAGTGATAATCTATCAGTATCAATCAATACCTGTTTATCGCCATCACTGAAACTTGTTGCTTTTACGCCATTATCCTCAATTATGTAATGGCCCTGAATCTGAGCCGGTTTCTCATGTATTTCATTTGGTTTTGGGTAAGCCTCATCAAGTTCTTTCCTGGTGAAAGAAGTTTCTCCTCCTACTTTTTTCTTCATTCCTTCTATATAGTCATCTGCAGCCTTTACAGCATCTTCATGAGAGACATTGGCTTTTTTGTAATCCCTGACAAGTCCTTGCTTTATCTTTTTTTCCATCTCCTCTATTATTTTGGGAACAGCTCTTTTGCCCTCAATAAGGATGTGTGCATCTGTGATAGCACCTAAATTATAGGCAGTACCTAAAACCTTTCTATCCCATTGGTCAGTTGGATTATATTTCATGGTTAGTCCTTTTTCCTGTCTGCCTATGGTGTCTATATATTCTCCCTTTTTGTCCGGGATAACTGCTTTGGCCTGTTCTATTACTTTTCTCTGCTGGGCTTTGGTTAATTTATCGAATCCCTTGCCATATTCATGCTCAGCTTGTTCCTCAAGTTTTACCTTGACATCCGGGAATTTTGGTTTTGTCTTTGGTGTTTCCTTCAATTCCGGATATTCTTTCAGCACTTCATCCGGTACCGGTTTGCCTTCTTTGAGAGCTTGTGCAACCTGTGTTTTATGGTACTGCAAATAATCATTTTCTGTACTACTAACAATCCAGCCTTCTGTTGGTTTAAGTGAAGCTTGTTTCATTTTTTCTGCATCACTTAAATTATTCCAATCCTCTAACTGTTTTTGATATTGTTCTTCACCTTTTTGAATACCTAATTTACTGATTTCCTTTCTGGTCATTTGCCAATATTCTTTAGCTGGCTTAACCTCTTCCTTTTCCGGTACTTTTACTTCCGGTTTTTTAGGCTCTACCTTCTTCAATTTGTTTTCTATTTTGTAATAGTCTGCCAATGCTTCTTGAGGGACAGGTTTGTTTTCTGAAAGAGCCCTTCTGATTGCCCGGTAATACATCTCATCTACAGATGTTATTAATTCTCCTGACTTGACATTTATTTGAAACCATTCATGAGGCACATCTTCAGAATACCTATGGAATGGATGTTTTATAAATTCATCATTACCCAGGGCTTTATATAATTTGCTTGATACATTACCAAATTCACTTCTTGTTAATTGCCAGGGTTCCGCAACCGGCTTTGTCTCTTTTTTCGGCTTAACTGGCTCCGGTTTTTTAGGCTCTACTTTCAACTTTTCAAGAAATTCTACAGGAATACCATGCCCTGTTAATTCCTGCCCGGATTGATTCTTACCAAAATAAACATCAACTAAAGTTTCTCCTTTTGGTGTAGTGTAAACTTTCTTTATTTCGCCTTCGGTACCTTCCGGGATATCCCGGTAAAATCTGTTGTATCGGACTTTTTCACCTAATTTAAAAGGAGCTTTTGGTTCTACTTTCAGCTCAGGCATCTTTTCTAATTCTTTCTCAACAGTTGCCTCTATTCTTGCCATTACCTCTTTTGCAATATCCGGCACTTTCATATCTGGTTTTTTAGCAGCAGTCTTTAATTTTTCCTGGGCATAACTCTCTATATCTTTTGCCACCTTGGGTAATATCTTTTCCCGGATTTCCGGTATATTTATTTCCGGCTTTTTAGGATCAATTTTATACTTAGGTAATTCCCTCTCAATTACTGCATCTATCTGGGTTTCAAACTCTTTTCTTGTCTTGGGTATCTTTACTTCCGGGAATTTGGGCTCCACTTTTTGAGGTTCTGGTTTAATCTCAGGTTTCACTTCGGGAGTTTCAGGTTTAACCTCTGGCTTAATTTCTGTCTTGGTTTCCGGCTTGGCTATTTCTTCCTTGGCAATCTTGAAGTTTCTTTCTGCTATCTTTTCCTGTGTCCTTCTGCTTATATCAACACCGCTTAATTCTCCAGCAATACCTAATAAGGCCCATGGAGCAGTAGCTATAAATGTTCTTAAAGTAGTTTCAGGTATATTTGCTAAAATTGATCTGTTTTCATCAACCGTTCTAACGGTAGCATCCTGGATAGCCCCCTGGACTATCTCTTCTAAATTTTCAGCACCTTCAATTGTTAAGAATGTTTTTATCCCTTTTGCAGCCACACTCTGGCCAACTCTCTTGCCTACCTCTTTGGATATATTTCTTCCCAATATCTTCTTAAATGGTGATGATACTGAGGCCAATAATGGCAGATCTCCCATTACTTCAACCGCAGCAATCACTGCCCCGATTGGTACTGACAATTTAGCTGCATCCTCTTCTGAGGCACCGCTTTGTACTAAATCTTCATATAAATCCTGGGCCTGTGAGGGATAGGCCACTGCCAGTCCTGTTGCCATTCCAGCTAACGGATTACCAGTTGCAACAGTTCCGGCTAATGTAGCTCCCATTATACCTATTGTGAAAGCTGCCGATTCAGCAGCAACATATCCCCAATATCCGGGATCCAATAATAATTTAGGATTTTTTTGGACATTCTCTATTACCCCGCCTTCCCATTCCGGCCTCGGTATTAATTCCGGATGGTCCTGCAGCCATTTCTGATAATTCTCTTCTGCCTTCTGGTATCTATCTTTGTAGGCATCCCTTTTTTCTGCATTTACCTCATTCATCTTTGCTATCTGGCTATCAGTTATCCCATGTTGCTTATACACTGCTGCCTCTTCCGGAGTTATAGTATGAAAGATTAAGTTTGGCAGTGCAGAATTGAAAAACTGCTTTGACCTGTGTGTTAAATTAGCAGCACCCAGTCTGAAGGCATCCCAATCATCTTTTATTGCACTCTCCTCGATATATTTCAAGGTTTCAGCTTCAGGTCCCTTGATATTGCTTTCAATCCATTTATTATAATCAGCAACATTCTTACTGTAATTCATGATTTCATTGTTTAACTGCTCATGTAATGTCTCATACTGTTTGGTAACAGGATTTACTTTATTTAAAAGAGCATTGCCCTGTTCTGCCAGGCTATTGTATTGATTAATAAGATTATTCTGATGTTCCGGAGGTGTTGCATTTATTTCTGCTCCCAGCCTGTCTATCTGGCTTTTTATTTTGCTGTACTGCTCATAATAAGTATTGATCTGGTTTTCCAGCTCATGATATTTTTTGGCCATGGTATCAAGATTACTCTCCTGGAGTTTTATATCTTCCAGCTTAGGTGCAGATATTTCTACCTTGGGTACTTCGGATTTAACTGATTGGGAAGGAGTTGTCTCTGAAGTAACAGGCGTTTCTTCTTTCTTCTGCTGAACAAGATCCGATAATCCCCAGCCGCCACCAAAACCACTTCCCATTTGCGGTGTTTCAGGCTTTACAGGTTTTTCCGGAGTAGTAAATCCCAATTCCTCAGATGTCTTTATATTGTTAAATATCTCTTCAGTTGTTTTTATAATTTTTCCCATTTACCATCACCAATATATTTCCAGGCATTACCCTGTTCGTCATGCTTGATCTGCCCTTTTCTAAAACCATGTTCATCAGTTGTCCAGGTAGCAGGGCTAAACAGATTAAACCCGGATGTTTCCTCAGGCACTTTCTCTGTCTCAACTTTTTCCGGTGCATTCACATCAATACCTATCTGCAAGAAATAATTTTCTATCTCTTTTTTCTCTTCCTGGGATAACCCGGCTTTTTTGATATTGTAATTTTTCAGTATAGTTTTCTTATCTTCTGCTGTTAATTCAGCTCCCTGGTCTATTACCTGTTCTTTAATAAACTCAGGTATAATCCCGGTATCACCAAACAGAAGGTCATTTGTCCTGGATTTTTTAGCTGTTTCAGTCTTATCCTGTAAAGATTCAAAGGTAATCCCACTCAGGTCATAACCAAACTTCGATTGCATAGTAGCCTTTTGCTGTTCAAAGACTGTCGGATCAGTAAATTTGCTTAAATAGCTGACAACCGTGTTATAATCAGGCACTCCCAATTCTTTTGGCTTTTCTGCAGGCTGCTGAAACTCTACCCCTTCCAATCCCAATGAAGCAGCAGTACTTTTTGCTATCTGTGATTGCACATCAGCAGGTGAAGAAGTATAGAAATCCCAGGTAGATACTTTCTGTTCCTGGGCAGGCTGCTGTCTTTTCATCAGGTTGGTATGGGCCTCTAATACTCTTTTGCCCTCTTCTGTCTGGATCCATTTCTGGATATCGTTAAAAGCAGCATCAATATTCTCCGGAGATTGCCCGGCTGTCCACTGAGACCACATGTCCAGCATCTCAAAATCCTGGTTCACCTTCTTTGTGTGCATATTCTGAATATCATTATGGGTATTTTTAATTAAACCCTGTACTTCGTAACCGGCTGCAAGGTAAGCTGCATTCAATTTTGCCATTTCATCATTACTTAATACCTTGTCAGCAGTGAACTCATCTACCATGTTTTTATATTCCAGGGCAGCATCTTCAATAGCCTTCTGTTTCTGTTCAAGCTCCTTCTCTTTTTGTTCCTTCCATTTTTGTTCTTTTTTCCGCATACCCATGTTAAAACCAGATTCTAATCCTTCTCCTAAACCCTGGAGAAAGAATCCGCCTGTACCTGCCATTTAAACCACTTCCTTTCCAATCTTCTTATCAATCACCGAGCATCTGTGATAATATCCATATTTTCCATACTTCCTGATTACTGCCTTAGGATTTCTGTGTGTTGTGAAACTTATCTTATCTGCTTTCATTTCTTTTGCTTTTTCCTCAATCAGCTTTATATACTGTTCAGTCAGTAAAGGATAATGCTTATCTATATACATATAAATCAAAAATAAAGTCATATCCCCTGTCAGATCTTCCTGTAAGAGTAAAACCGCACAACCGGTCATCTTATCCTGGTCATAACTTACAAAAGTCCTTACCCTGTCAGTTATATTCCCTGCCCCCATCAGTCTAAGCAGAACCTTCTCACTTATCCTGCAATCCCTGGTTTCCTTGATCCTGTTGCATACTTCTAATAATTCGTTTATTTCCAATGTTTCTTTTATATCCATCAGCTCATCCCGAATATTCCGCCAATAATAGCACCAATAATACTACCGGCTCCTTTAGATGCAGCCTGTTTATTGGCAGCTTCCAATTCCATTTCTGTTACTTCGAGCATGGTTTCTTTTTCAAATTTGGCTATTTCCATATTGTAATAATGGGCCAGTGCCATATTCTGCTGTTCATAAGCCTGCTGTACTGATAATCTATACAAATTTGCCTTCTGTTCCCATTCAAGCAGTTTCGGCTGATAGGCCTTCCAACTCTCCTCACTCAGGTAGCTGACAAACTGAACACTCATAGCCAGGGAGTTTTCAAAGGAAGATAATTTCATAAGGGCATCCTGGATTTCCACATCACGCATAACATTGGCCAGTGCTGCAGTCCCCTTTGCCTGAGCCTTCATTCTTTCACTGAAGGCCAGCCCGGAGTTAGACATTCCTTTTGCTGCCATTTCATCTTCCAGGTTCTTGATTGACTGAGCAGTCGAGGCATTGATTGTCTCAGCTTCCCTCAGATACAGCTGCTCTTTAGTCTTTTCATCCATGCCAATTCCGCCCTGGTCCAAAATATCTTCTAAATGCCCACCGATCTTCTCCTGCCAAGCTAATACTTCCGGTGATGGCTTGTATGGAGGAGCTGCTGGCATACCACCTGCAATATTACCACCACATGTTCCACCTGGTAGATTAACCTTAGGTATAGTTGGAGTTTCTGCTGATGGCCAATTTATACTTGGATCTTGTCCAACTAAACCACCACCTTGGGTTGGACCACCAGCACCTTCCCCCACTGCACCGCCACTCCATTCCTGGGCATATTGCTTTTTCTTTGCCAGAGTTAAGCTGCCCCAAGGATTAGAGCGTTGATATCCCGGATATTTCGCAGCATACCAGTCTTTTAAGGCAATGTATTCACCCCAGTCTTTTAGTCCTAATTCCTGTACACTATTAGCCATCTAAACCACTTCCTTTATTTTGAAACTTTCTCTTTGTCAGTCTTTACTTCCGGCTTATAATTCTTCACCAGTTTAATCGCTGTTTCCTTTAAACTTACCCATGCAAACTGGCTTAGTCTGTTTCCAGCTTCCTGTCTATAAAATTCTTCAAATAATCTTTCTAAATCATTCGCTAATTTGTCCATAAATTCTCCTTTATGATATAGTTACCCAAGCACTACCATTAAAGTATTTCAATACACCATTTACTGACCGTAACCCACCAGCAGCACCTTTATCAGGGTCAGGTAATTTTAAGGTACTATTATCAAAATCCCAATATGCACTGCCATCAGATATTTGAACTCCACTATCACTCGTAAGACGAAGAGGCATATTTGTACAAGCAACCTGACCAACTGAAGCACCTAAATTAAATTGTAACTTTGCACCAGTTGACCTTGCTAATATAATCCCATTAAGACGGGTATCATACATGTGTATTCCACTATCCCAAAAATAAATATCATAATTCGTATTATAACCAACCCAGAGTTGCGAAGTCTTTATGATTCCAGAAGAGACAGTACCTAATGTTGCTGTAATTGCACTCAAAGAACTAACATTTATTTTATCAGCAGTTATTGCATCTGCTGCTATCTGATTTGCAGTGATCGAGCCTGTATAAATCTTTCCACCGTCAATATAGGTTACTGCCCCTGTCTTTGCCCAGGCTGCAATATTGGAAGAAGCAAGCCCACCTACTTTATTGGTGTCAGCTGCAGTATTATCACCTGTTACATCTGCATCATCTGCCGGTTTGTGTCCGTCATCACCCAAACTGCCCCAGTTAAAATCACTGGCTTTATTGGCAAGAACAATTGAATTGGCATAAATCTTCCCGCCATCAATCATAGTTACATCATTGGTGTGTCTCCAGGCTTCAATATTGCTCTTTGCAGTGCCATCAGTAAACATCCGGTCAGTTACACTGGAATCCAACCCTGCCACAACAATCTTACCTGCTGAGATACTGGTTAAGGCCACTTTCCCATAATTTGAACCGTCCTTTATATCATCCAAATTACCTATTGCTTCAGCTAAAAGGATCTTGCCTGCTGAAATAGCAGTTACCTTCACCTTCCCATAGACATCACCGTCTAAAATATCATCCATATCTCCAACTGCCTTGGAAAGCAGGGGCAATGAATCCTGAACCGCTTCGGATAAGATTTTACTGTATCTTTCACCATCAGAAATGTCATCCATTGTTACCCCGGCCACTACCTCAGTAATAGTATGCTTCCATGCACTGTCATCCATATCACCCGGTAAAATACCCAAACTGGCATTATCACTCATCTCTACAATTTTCCGGTATAATTTTTCAACTTCTTTTCTCAGTGCATTGTATTGTTCTGCTGTTATTTCCGCCATTTTAATTCCACTCCGCTGGATCAGATTCCAAAACAATCTGATACCCCTGTATTTCAAAATAATACTTGTCGTTTATTCTTGGCCTGACCGTAATTTCTCTTGCTCTTTGTCCGCCCATTGGCAACTTTACCCGGTACCACTGTGTTGTATTGGCTTCCATAGTAAAATCCCTATAAGTTTCACTGGCATTATCGAGCTGATAATAAATCCTCAATCCAGTCCCGGTAGTTGATTTCACCTTTACATAGACATCATAGAACTGCTTATAGGTATCCGGATTTCCAAAACTCAATGGGCCAATCGTGTCATACGCCTCAATAGAACTACCTGCATCATCCAGGCCATTGAATAAATCATAAATTTGCCCCTCAGAAACAGATCCGGCTTTTAAACTGTTTTCCCCTGCCTGGTCCCAAACTGAATAGACATTAAAACCAAAATTATAGATTCCATAGCTGCCATCCCTGAAGTCATACCAGAGTGTTTCATTATTTACTGTGCTGGTTCCCTTGGGATATGAAACCATGTAGACATGATTGAAGAAGCAACTGCATGATTTCCCGATATAAGTTTGATTGATATTGGCCAGCAAATATTCACTTACGACCCTGTTTAAATCTTCTACAGTATCAACATTAAGGATCTTTAATCCTTCACGGCTAAGAAAAACAATATAGTTGTAGCAATCAACCATTGTTCTCGGTGCATAACATCCATCTGATGAATAGGAATCTCTAAACTGGAAATAGCTGGATGAATTAACCCTGGCAGAAGTGCCTAACAATCTTTCTACACTCTTTTTGGTAGCCACCTGCAGGGTATGGAGCTGATTGGCCAGCCCGGTAATTTTCAGCATATTGGTTACTGCAATATAATAATTTGCAGGAAAATGCTCGTAATACCTCTTGCTCCAGTACAGATTTTCTTTAGTTGCCAGGAATATCCTTCCACCCCTCTTTAGTATCAAATGAGGTGCTGCAGGAGGCAGGTCATGATCCAGTTCATGGTAATACAAGAGTGAATTTTGAGTAACCAGAACAGTATCAGCCTGGGTACTGTCATAAGATGTCGCTGTGTTGTTTTCTATTTCAGCATCCAGGTAATATGCCCCGCCATCAGCCAAAGTTCGGTATACCCTCCGCTTGGCAATATCATAATCAGAACCGGAATAGACCGGGATTGTAACCGTAATCTTCTGATCAGCAGTAACAGTTATGGCACTTGAGGCATCAGACGGATTCCCTTCATTACCATCACTGTCAACATAAGTTACCCTGAATCGGTAATCACCTTCTGAAAGGTTACCACCTGATCCGGGAGTTCCAGAAGGTGCAGAACCAGGTACAGGCACACCGGCATATAAAACCGTTGTTCCATTTGTTTTCATCAGGTTTTCAGCACCATTGGCAATAAAGCAGCGGTCAATCCAGTCCATAAAATAGGTATCTGCCTTGTCAGTCAGCCCGGTTATCAGTTCAGTCCCGGCATGGCCAGCTTCATCAGAGAGTTTAAAAATCTTTGTTCCACAGGTAGCAAAGGTAAATTTATTGGTTTCACTCTGCGTATAGAACCGGTGCAGTCCGGTAATAGGAGCAGTGCCTAATGTATTAGTGTTG
>Ga0334885_1002478_pt1 | contig 19010 bp, 17 predicted proteins | sample GraSluR1_MG_8_FD_207233 | JGI IMG/M metagenome (GOLD analysis project Ga0334885, IMG submission 207233) | Sludge microbial communities from methane-producing bioreactor in Wageningen University, Netherlands - Granular Sludge_31_05-R1 | ecosystem: Engineered > Bioreactor > Anaerobic >...
GCTAAAATTTTAGTGAAAGGAAAAATGCTTAAAAAAATTATTCTTGGAATAATTTTAGCGCTAACAATAACTACCAATGTATCTGCTCAATTAAAAGCCGATGATACAAATTTTGTTGATACCAAAAAAGAAGTAGAAAATATAGCAGAAAAAGATTTTCAAAAAGACCAGATGCCCAAAGTCGAAGTTCATTACATGACTGCAAAAATTATTGAATTTACAGAAAGAGAAGAAACAAATCAACATTCATTAGAAGACCAAAGTGTTACAATTAAAAAAGCCGCCATTGAAATCTTAGACGGCCCCTATAAAGATAGTAAGCTAGAAATACCCTGGGTCCAAGCCACTGACAAAGATATGCAAACATTAATCAAAGCTCAAGAAGGTGACAAGATTATTGTTCAATGCACAAAAATTAACGACGATTATAATTGTTCGATAGTAGATAAAGAAAGGAAATCGTCACTTTGGTTTTTATTCATATTCTTTATAATTATAATATTCTTAGTTAGCAAATGGTATGGAATTCGTGCAGTTATTGGGCTGGCATTTACCTCATTTGTTATTTTAAAATATTTAATCCCGCAAATTGCAAATGGCGCAGATCCTGTTTTAATCTCAATTTTTTCTATTGCCTTGTTTATAATACCAACTATGCTTTTCACGCACGGACTTAAAGTAAAAACATACATTGCAATTATTGGAGTAATATTTTCAGTAATTATTGTAGCTTTATTAGCAAAATTATCAATAAGCTGGTCTGGACTAATTGGCATTGCATCTGAGGAATCTCTATATATCAATCTTAGCTCTGATGTTGAAATTAATTTAGTACAACTTCTATTAGCAGGAATTATACTTGGAACTGTCGGGGTTATGAACGATATTGCATTGACTCAATCATCAATGGTTGAAGAATTTAAAAAAACAAATCCAAAAATAGAATGGAAAACCTTATTTAACAAAGCAATGGTTGTTGGTAATGATCATATTAGCTCTGTGATTAATACATTATTTTTGGCATATGTGGGTGTTAGCTTACCTCTGATACTTTTAATTCAACAGCAAAGTATTTCTTTTGGGATTGCGATACAAAGAGAATTTGTTGCAACTGAAATAATTAGAATATTAACAAGTACTATTGGACTAGTATTAACAGTCCCATTAACTACAATAATCGCAGCAATTATTGTTGAAAGAGTAGATTTAAAAAAATACGAGTACTCATTTGATTGGAACAAGATCAAAAATTGGTTCAAGAAACTAATTAAGAAAAAAGATTAATAAACTTTAAATGTTTTAACTACATCTTCTGGATTAATTATATCGCATAAATCTTGTGGGCAATCTTGCCAATGAGAATATGTATAAATATAATTATTCTTTTCGTCAATAAATTTATTTGCATTATTTGCAATTGGGTCAGATATTATTTCTTGATATTGAGCTTTTGTGTAAACAGAAAAAACAACTGGCATAATCCAACCAGGATATTCTGGGTAAGAATAACTAGAATCATTTGTCTTAATTAAAACCTCAAAACTTGTACCATAGTCATCTGTGGCCTGTACTATTCTATATTCTCCCCAAGATTGAGGGATTTTAAACATAAAACCAAATTGAGTATTTTCAAACAATCTATCTTCTTTATAGTTATCAGTAAGATCTTGATAGCATGATGGTAAAGCTTTGTTTTTTGATAAATGATTTGCACTTTTAAAAATTAAATAAAATAATCCTAAACCAATCACAGTCATTATAATTACCAACAAAAAACAACCCCCGAAAACCCAAAAAATAGTATGGTCTTTTTTTTCTTTTATTTTTATTTGCTGTATCATATTTCCTCCTAATATTTAATATATCAAATTTTTATGATATAATCTACAAACAATAAAAAGCTTAAAGCAATATTAAGTAAACTAAATATCAGAATGAATAAATTTAAACTTAAATCTAAATTCAAACCATCAGGTGATCAGCCAAAGGCAATTGAAAAACTGGTTAAAAGTATAAAATCTGAAACAAAACATCAGACACTTTTAGGCGTAACTGGATCTGGAAAAACTTTTACTATGGCAAATATTATCGAAAAAGTACAGAAGCCAACTTTAATTATTGCTCATAATAAAACTTTAGCGGCACAACTTTGCCAAGAGTTCAGAGAATTTTTTCCAGATAACGCAGTGGGCTACTTTGTTTCATATTATGATTATTATCAGCCTGAAGCATATTTACCAGCTCAAGATGTCTATATAGAAAAAGATGCTGACATCAACGAAGAAATTGACCGGCTTCGTCACTGGGCAACAACTCAACTTTTATCACGCAATGATGTTATTATTGTTGCGAGCGTATCATGTATATATGGATTAGGTTCTCCTTCTGAATATAAAAAATATGTTTTAAATTTAAGCATAGGTCAAAAAATAACTCGATCTAAACTGATAGAAAATCTAATTAATCTTTATTATTCTAGATCTTCAACTCTTGAACGTGGCACTTTTACTACTAAAGGAGGTGTTATAGACATTATGCAACCCGATAAAGATCTAATTACTAGAATTGAAATTGAAAATGACAAATTAATATCAATTTCAATTATTGATAAATTAACTCGTAATATCTTAGAAAGAATAAATGATTTTTTCGTTTTTCCGGCAAAACATTTTGTTGTTAGCCCAGATACATTAAAAAACTCAATTCAATCAATTCGTCATGAACTTTCAGAGCGTGTTAAATATTTTTTAAAGAATAATAAAATTATTGAAGCTGAAAGATTAGAACGAAAAACAAATTATGATTTAGAAATGTTAGAAGAAATTGGTTATTGTAAAGGAATAGAAAACTATTCTCGTCACTTAACTGGTAGAAAACCAGGAGATGCCCCTTATACACTAATTGATTATTTTCCAAAAAACTTTTTAACAATCATTGACGAATCTCATGTAACTGTACCACAAATTGGAGCTATGTTTGGAGGAGATAAAGCCAGAAAAGATAATCTCATTGAATATGGTTTTCGATTACCTTCTGCAAGAGATAATCGCCCACTTAAATTTAATGAATTTGAAGAAAAAATGAATCAAACAATTTATACATCAGCAACACCTAGTAATTATGAAAAAGAGAAATCAAGCCAAATTGTTGAACAAATAATTCGTCCAACTGGACTTGCTGACCCAAAAACTATTATCCGACCAATTGAAGGACAGGTTAACGATGTTATAAGAGAAATTGAAAATGAATCCAAAAAAGGAAATAGAATTTTAGTTACAACGTTAACTAAAAAAATGGCTGAGAATCTTTCACAATTCTTAAAAGAAAAAAATATTAAATCAAGATACTTGCATTCAGAAGTTGATACTTTAGAAAGAATTAGAATTTTAAAAGATTTAAGATTAGGTAAATTTGATTGTCTAGTCGGTGTTAATCTGTTAAGAGAAGGGCTGGATCTACCCGAGGTTACACTGGTGGCAATTTTAGATGCTGACAAAGAAGGATTTCTTAGAAGTGAAACATCGCTAATTCAAACAATTGGTCGTGCGGCTAGAAACATTGACGGTCGAGTAATTTTATACGCTGACAATATTACTGGTTCAATGAAAAGAGCATTAAATGAAACCGAGCGTAGAAGAAATAAACAACTAGAATATAATAAAAAATATAACATTACACCAAAAACAATTCAAAAAAATATTTCCTCAATTGTTACAGACGCTGAAAAAGAAAAACTTGCCGAAGAGTATAAACATGCAATTGACATTGATAAATTACCAAAAATAATAAAACAAAAAGAAAAAGAAATGAATAAACTTGCTAAGAATCTTCAATTCGAAGAAGCTTCATTACTCAGAGACGAGATTAAATCTTTAAAGAAAATAAAAAAATCATAAATAGTTTTATTTCTTTTTACTTTACTAGAAAACATGATATAATTATTATATAAATTAATATTAGTTAAATGTTGGCCCCAAATGGGTTACTATTGGTGTTTATGTTAAACAAAATTATTATAAAAGGCGCAAAAGAACATAATCTAAAAAATGTTGATCTCGAATTGCCAAAAAATAAGCTTATTGTTTTTACTGGAGTTTCTGGTTCAGGAAAATCATCTTTAGCTTTTGATACTATTTTTGCTGAAGGACAAAGAAGATATGTAGAAAGCTTATCTAGTTATGCTAGACAATTTTTAGGTGTTATGGAAAAACCGAACGTAGAATATATAGAAGGATTATCCCCAGCAATATCAATTGATCAAAAATCTGCTAGCCATAATCCCCGCTCAACTGTTGGAACTATTACAGAAATTTACGACTATCTAAGATTACTGTTTGCTAAAATTGGCATTCCTCATTGTCCTAAATGTAATAAACCAATATCTTCTACAACTATACAACAAATGGTTGATATTGTTTTAAGCTGGAAAGAAAACTCTATTATTCAAATATTTTCACCAATAGTAAGAGGTAAAAAAGGTGAATATATTAAACTCTTAGATAATTTATTTAAAGATGGATACACTAAAGCAAACATTAATGGAAAAATTTTAAGATTAGATACTAATATTAAGCTAAGTAGATACAAAATACATACTATTGAAATTTTAATTGATGAAGTAAAAATTACTGCAGATAATATATCACAAATTGCAGAAGCGATTGAAAACGCTTCAAAACTTTCAGGTGGAATTGTTAAAGTTGTTAATCTGGATAATAAAAAAGAAAAAATATTTAATGAAAAATCAATGTGTCCTGATTGCGAAATTACATTTCCAGAGCTTGAACCTAGGTTATTTTCATTTAACAGTCCTTTTGGCGCTTGTAAAGAATGTAATGGATTAGGTACAAAAAGAGAAATAGATTCGAATTTAATAATTCCCGATAAAAGTAAAACTATTTCCGAAGGTGGAGTTATGCCATATCATTATCACCAAGGATACTACAAATCAATCATTAATAAAGTCACTGAATACTTAGGATACCAAACCCATATTCGGCTAATTGATTGGAACAAAGAAGATTTAAATTTTTTAATTCATGGTGATAAACAACCTGTTAAATTTAAAATGCGTCATTTTACCTCTAATCATGCTTTTACATATTATATAAATTTTTCAGGACTAATAAACTTAATTGAAAAGCGTTACAAAGAAACAGATTCTAATTTAATTAGATCCCAGCTTGAGCAATATATGAAAATGTCACCTTGTCCTAATTGTGATGGCAAAAGATTAAAACGCGATGCATTATTGGTAAAACTTGCAGACAAAAATATTTCTGAAATTGTAAATATGCCAGTTAAAAAAACTCTTAAGTGGTTTAATGAATTAAAATTAACTGAAACTCAAAACCTTATTGCTTCAAAAATTTTGAAAGAAGTAAAAAACAGAATAGGTTTTCTGGTTAATGTTGGCCTTGACTATTTAACGCTCGACCGTCGTGCAAATACTTTAGCAGGAGGTGAAGCTCAAAGAATACGCCTAGCATCACAAATCGGTTCAGCCCTTACTGGTGTTTTGTATGTTTTAGATGAACCATCTATTGGATTACATGCACGAGATCAAAAAAGATTATTGGATATTTTAACTAAATTACGTGATTTAGGAAATACAGTCATCGCAGTAGAACACGACGAACAAACAATGCAAATTGCTGATTATATTGTTGATATAGGACCTTATGCTGGGGAGCTTGGGGGTAGAGTTGTCGCAAAAGGTAGCTTAAAAGATATTAAAAATTCCAGCAATTCTTTAACTGGAAAATATATGTCAAAAATATTAGAAATTAAAACTCCAGAAAAAAGAAGAAAAATAAAACAAGGTTTTATTAGCATAAGTAAGGCATTAGAAAATAATTTAAAAAATATTGATGTCCATTTTCCCAAGGGAATTTTTACATGTGTAACCGGAGTTTCTGGATCTGGTAAATCTACACTAGTGAACGATATACTTTATAAAACACTTGCCCGGATAATAAATAAAGCAAATACTATACCTGGTAAACATTATAAAATTGAAGGATTTGAAAAAATATTAAAAGTAGTTAATATTGATCAATCACCTATTGGCAGAACTCCTCGCAGCAACCCTGCAACTTATACGGGCGTGTTTACATCAATTCGTGATCTATTCTCATCAAGCAAAGATGCTAAACTTAGAGGTTATTCTGCTGGTCGATTTTCATTTAATGTGTATGGTGGAAGATGTGAAAATTGTAAAGGCGATGGTTATTTAAAAATTTTAATGCAATTTATGCCTGATGTTTATATTCCATGTGATGTCTGCAGGGGTAAAAGGTACAACAAAGAAACTTTAGAAGTAAGATATAAAGGAAAAAATATTTCTGAAGTTCTTAATATGAGTGTAAGTGATGCATTAAAATTTTTTCAAAATATTCCAAAAATTGCTGATAAACTTGAGGTACTTTCTGATATTGGACTTGGATATATAAAGCTTGGGCAACCAGCTACAACCCTTTCTGGCGGTGAAGCACAAAGAGTAAAACTTGCTACAGAACTTTCAAAAAGACAAGCTGGAAAAAATATTTATATTTTAGATGAACCAACTACTGGACTTCATTTTGCTGATATTCAAAAACTACTAGATGTTTTAAATCGTTTAGTTGATGCTGGAAATACAATCATTGTAATAGAACACAATATGGATGTAATTAAATCTGCTGATTATATAATCGATCTTGGTCCTGAAGGTGGAGATGAAGGTGGTCGAATAATTGCAACCGGAACTCCTGAGGAAATTGCCAATAATCCAAAAAGTTATACTGGAAAATTCTTGAAAGAATATTTATAAAAAGGTAAATTATGAAAATTGAAAAGAAAATTTTGCCAAAATATTTTGACGATATAAAATCAGGCAAGAAAAAATTTGAACTTCGCCTTGCAGACTGGAAATGTAAATCTGGTGATATTTTAATTTTGCGAGAATCGAATAATAAAACCAAAAAATATACTGGTCGAGTGATTGAAAAAAAAGTGACTTATGTTTTAAAATTTAAAAATGACGATCTTTTTTGGACAAAAAAAGAAATCGAAAAATATGGATTGCAAATTATTTCAATTGAATAGATATATAGATTATGAAAATAGATAAAAATAAAATTAAAAAAAAACTACTTAAATTACCATCTTGTGCTGGTGTATATTTTTTTTATGATAAAAATAGAAAATTGATATATATTGGCAAAGCTTCGGTTTTAAAACACCGAGTTAACTCATATTTTCACGGCGCGCACGATACTAAAACAGAAGAACTAATTTCTCGAATCTCGAGTATCGAGTATCGAGTTACAGACTCAGTAATTGAAGCCCTCATACTAGAATCAAATTTAATTAAAAAACATCAACCAAAATACAATATTCGCGAGCGCGATGATAAAAGTTTTATTCAAATCGGATTAACGCGCGAAGATTTTCCAAGATTTTTAATTATTCGTCCAACTGAAACAAAAAACTTATCAAATCCCAATGGCTCATTAATGAAAAACTTCTCGAATCGCAATAGCTTATTAATAAAAAACTTCTCGACTCGTCCTAAAAAGGACTCTCTCGAAGTAAAAAAGTATTGGGGTCCATATACTAATACTACGTCCGTAAAAGAAATGCTTTCAATATTAAGAAAAATTTTTTCATTTCGTGACTGTACTCAAAACAAATTTAAAAAATATAAAAAAAATAACTCTCCTTGTTTATTTTATCCTCTTAATTTGTGTCCTGCACCATGCTGTAGATATATATCAAAATCTAATTACCAAAAAATAGTAAAACAAATTTCCCAATTACTAGATGGCAAGAAAAAAAGGGTTATTTTATCACTTAAAAAACAAATGTTAGAGCATTCAAAAAACCAAAATTACGAAGAAGCTGCAAAAATCAGAAATCAAATTACTGCCTTTGCACATATTAATGATGTGGCACTTATTAAGCAGGAAAGATCATTTGAACAAATAAAAAATATACCATATAGAATAGAAGCTTATGATATTAGCAACATTGGGGACAAATTTGCTGTTGGATCAATGGTGGTATTTACTGGTGGAGAAATAAATAAAAGCGACTACCGAAAATTTAGAATTAAGAATTATGAATTAGGAATTAAGCAAAAAAATAGTCATTCTGAGCGCAGTGGAGAATCTCTAGATCCTTCGGTTTTGCATCAGGATGACAGTCCAATGACTAAAGACCAAAGACCAAGAGCTAACTCCGGGGATCCTCAAATGATGGCTAGCATTATTGATCGTAGATTCAATCATACCGAATGGCCAAATCCGGATTTGATTATTCTTGACGGAGGAAAAGGTCAGCTCTCTGCTGTACTAAGTACTTTACGGACAAAAAAAGTATCCTTGCCAATAATTGCTGTTGCCAAAGGTCCGACTCGTAAAGGATTTGCATTATTTAAAAACAATGCCGCAAAAAACATTGTTCTTGATAGAAAATTTATTGAAAGCATCCGCGACGAATCCCACAGATTTGCTATTACTTATCACAGGAAGTTGAAGAATAAGATTTGATATTATCTATAAAGTTAAACATTTTATCAATTTCAGTTTTGTTATCATAAAACCAATTCGTCGACCAAATTCGATATACAATAAACCCGATTTTTTCTATCTCTTTTTGCCTAAACATATCATAAGCATAAGCTTCATCTGAACTATGATAACTTTTACCATCACATTCAATAGCAATTTTTTTATCTCCTTTAAATATTACAAAATCAATTCTAAAACTACCAGTTTCATATTGTGGTTGTATTTTTAAATTCGGATATTTATCCTGTAAAATATTTAACACTTCTTCTTCGAAAGGCGACTCTGTTAATCTAACCGATTGATATTCTTCTCTATGATTTTCTTTAGTAAATTTTTTAACAAAATCTAATATATATTTTGACTTTTTAATATCATTTTCACTAATTGCTTTGCAATAAGCTAGATATGAATAAAAAATTGCTTTTTTATTATTACCATATTGTTCAGTATAAATTTTGTAATTTAAATATTTTTTTTCAGGAATAGAAGTACATATATAAATTTTATTTTTTGCTCTAGTAATTAATACATTTAATAATTTATAACCGTGATCTTGATTAATAGGGCCATAACGTTCGTAAAATATATTATCTTCATTTAAACCATATGTAGTAGAAATTATTACATTGTCTACTTCGTCTCCCTGAATATTTTCTAAATTTTTAACAAAAAATTTATTACTTTCAATTAAAATCATTTTATTATCGAATTTTTTATCTTTTTCCCGTTCTAAATATATTCTATCTTTTATAGCATTTCTCTGATCAATATTAAAAGTTGCTATACCAATAGATGGAATTGCTTGATCAGAAAATATAATTTTATTTTTTAAAATATCAATAACTTTATCGGCTTCTTTCTGATTAACTCTATCTCTGTTTTTTCCATTTAATTGATAAAATTCTATTGGACAACTATCATTTTCAGATTGATTCATTATTTTTAAATTATTACCATAAATAGCATAATTAGAAAAATTAATTAATGCAGAATTATTTGATCTATAATGATAATCTAAATAAGATTTATTTTCCTTATCAATTTTTAGAGTTTCAGCATATTCGAGTAAAGACTCAGAAGTAGCTTGTTGTTGTGCAATAATTTCGCTATCATATGTTTCATCAAAAAAACCATTATTATCTTGACCACCAGCTGTAAAATAATTAGAAGGTGGCATCTGATGTTCATCACCAGATATTACCTTAAATTTTCCTCTTATAAGTGATGAAAAAGTATCTTCAATTTTTAATTGACTAGCTTCGTCGAATATCACAACATCAAATAAACCTAATTCTAGTGGTAAAATTGAATCCGCTGCAATTGGATTTGTTAAAATAATTGGAAAAATAGAACTAAATAAATCAAAGCTTTCGGAAATTATTTTTCTTAATGAATTTGACCGGGGGTATTTTTTATTTTTAGCTAAATTATATAAAATATGAAAATTTCCTTTTTTTTCATAATCATTTTTACAACTTTCGAGTCTTTTATTTAATATTGCTTGGATTTTATTTAATTGCGTTTTTTTTAAGTTTTTAAAACCATTATCTAATTTCTCTAAATCATAATTACTTGTAATTGGCTTTAACATATTATTATCTTCATATTTTAATAAAAGATTATAATAATACCAAGTCTGAAATATATTAATCCATTCACAAACTTCATATTCTAATAATTGTTTTATTAACTTCTGATATTGACTATCAATATTAGAAATAAAATAATTCCATTGATGATAATACCTATAGTATTTCATTTCTTTTTTAAAATCATTTAATTGATCTAAATATTGAATTATTTTTTGTTGGTACTCTTTATAATTATCATTTTCTAAAATATTTAAATCACTATTAATAATCAAACTTTGTTCTTTTATATTTTTTTCGCAATCCAATATTTTTATTAACATTTCTTTAAAATAATTGTATTTGTTTAACACTAATTTACAATTCTGATCGTATTTAATTAATTCTTTTTTATAATGTTTGATAGATTCATTGTATTCAATTTCAATAGATGTTAGTAAATCATTATCATAAAAATCAATTATTTTATTAATATTAGATAGATTTAATAAAAGTTGTTGTTTAAACTTAATTATCTGTTTATATCTTTTTGCAAATATACTCTTAAATATCTCTACAGTTTTTATTTTTATATTGTCGGTTTCTCGACCAAGTAATTCATATTTATTAATTAGCTCTAAACTTTCAGTAATTATTTTTTTAACATCATTATTATCTTGAATAAATTTATCAATTTCTTCTATCTTTCTAATTTTATTATTTGATAATGAATAGCTTTTAAATTTTTGGTTATAACTAATTTCAATGATTTTATTTATTATATCGATTTTATTATCAATATTTCTTTTTATATTATCTTCATATAATTTTGAGTAATCATTTAAAAACTTGTCTTTAGGTATTCTATCTAAATATTTAAAACTATTATTTGATATATTTTGATATATATTTTTTGCTTCTAATATTAATTTTTCAATTTTATGATACTCATCATAATTTAAATCGTACTCATTACTTATTTGAAAATTTTTGATTAATAAATTATTATTTTGTTCTTTTGATAATCGTAAATAGCAACCTAATAAATCAATCCATCTTTTTTCACCAAATATTTTTTTTGATGTTATAAGCAGTTTTTCATTAATATTTTCTTTTAGACTTTTTATTTCTTTATTTTTTGTATTAAAGTTATCAATTGCAAATTGATTACAATATAATGAATCTTTTTCTACTCTATTTCTAGCTTTTCTAATCACCTTCTTTTTATCATTATTTACATCATCTATTAATGCACAATATTTGGACAGTTTAAGTTCATCTTTATCTAAATTATTATAAATTACATCTAAAGCAGTCTTTTTTTCACATATAACTAAACATTTACCCCCATTTGCTAAGATATTAGTAATTATCGCGGTTATTGCTTTACTTTTACCAGTACCTGGCGGACCCTGTATTAATTTAAATTCATTTTTTGTCAAAGAATTAATTATCTTTTCTTTACTTGGGTCAATATCAACTGAACTAACTGTAGAAGTTCTAAAATCATCAATATTTAGTTCTATTTCCTGAAATTTATCAATATTATTTATTATTTGCTCATTTGAATTTATGATTGTTTCTTTTCTTGATTTATATAATCCAAAAACACCTGACCACTGTATCCAAGCTTCATCTCCAGTAATTTTATTAATTTCATCATTACTGACACATTCATTAATAGTAATAAGATTAGAAGTTATTTGATTTTTTTTATTATTTATTTGATTAAGTATCTTATTGCATATTTCTCTTATTTCATTCTTATCTAAAATATTATCTTCTAATATTTCATCTGATAATTGTTCAATATTAATGTCAATATCCTTTAATATATAGCTTCTTAGTAATTCATTAATTAATATTGGATAATTTTCTTTTTTTAATACTTGCCACGAATTAGCTTTTCTATGAGATTTATAAATATCTAGTTTCCAAATAAACAGTGGAGCTTTAATAATTTTGTCCGGATTGTTTTTATCTCGTTTAATCAATAAAGGATATCCAAAACCAAAATTTTTAATACCAAATTCTTTATATTGGTCTTCATGATCATAAATAATATTATCAATTTTTTTAGAAACAAAAAAAATTCTATGTTTAGTATCATCATCAACTCTATTTAAATCAATATTATTTAAATTAATATCAAACGTAAAATCTGATTCACTAGTTAATTTATCAAAAAACTCTAGTGCATATTTTTCTTTTAAATAATTCAAATGAAATAAGTCTATTCGAGATCTCGCATGACCTGGAATAGCATTGAGATGAATTCCCCTCCTATTACCAATTTTTAGTTTATCTAATATAGTTTCAATAAAACTTTTATTAAATTGTATTTTTGATTTCATTTTTATAATAGTTTAACTAATATTTACAAAAATTATACCATAATAACAGGTATAAGTAAATATAAATAATAAATCCGCGACGAATCCCACCGCTTTGCGATTAATTATCATAGAAAACTTAAAAATAGAATCCATCACTAATATTCTATACCAAAAAGTACACCTCTGAGGTGTACTTTTTTTGGTTAAATACTAGATTTGATGCCGATTTACTCTGACCTCGTAGGTCAGAGTAGGTCTTGAACCTGTAAAATTTTGGCATACCTACGAGGTCGGTGTGGTGAAAAGAAAGTTAAAAAATAAAATATTGTTTATTTCTCTTTGTTAATCCACTTTCTATCAATTGCATCTTCTAAATCAATATCTAGTAAATATGCATTTACAATTGCAAGTCCAACTACATCTGCAAGCTCTTTGGATAATTCTTTTTTTGACAACTCGGAAGAAATTAGTTTCTTTTTTCTACATCTTTTTCTATGTATAAGTACTGCTTGAGAAAATTCGCCAACTTCTTCGTATAATTTTATCATCGCAAAATCTTTATCAATTTTGATATTGTGTCTTTTGCCATAATCTAGTGCAGTTTTGATGACTTTTTGTTGTAATAATTTAAAATCCATAATTTCCTAAAAAGTATTGCAATTTTACTTAATTTTGTTTAATGACATTATTTTTTTTAATCTTACATAATTTATAAGTTATACTATTGGTTATTGATTTAGTATAATAATACTTAAAAATCTTAATGTTAAATAATTATTCGTGGTTTTTCCAAACAATTTTTCTTTGATTGTAGGAAGAAAGCATGTCGATTCTGTCAAGTATATACTCACCAATAAATGCAAATGGAATTGCTACTAAAGTAGCAACCAATACTACTTGATAGGTAATTTGCTCGCCTGTTGCAAAATGAAAAGCAATTAAGTCCTCTACCACTCCAATAATAATTCCAAATATTAAAAATTCCAAAAAAACTTCGATTTTTCTATATTTTCTATCAAGCTTAAAAATTTTTACAAAATCAACTTTATCTACTACATATTCACCAATTAGAGCAAAAGGAATAGCGATAGCTACAATTATTAAAAGTATCTGCCAAGTAATGGGCTTATCGGTTAAAAGCTTAATGATAATAATATCTTCAATAATTCCAAGTATTATGCCACCGATTAAAAATTCTAAAAATACAAAAGTTCTTTTAGTTATTTTCATATTCCTCTTTTAACAAACCATAAGCAACATCATCATGCCAAACACCTAATCTAAAATAATGTTTTCTTAACAAACCTTCTTGCTTAAATCCAGCATGTTCTAATCTTTTTTGAGATTTTTTATTAATTTTAAAAACACCAGCATAAATTTTTTCTAGTTTTAATTTATTAAATCCATAATCCAGCACTATATCAAGCGCTTCTTTCATATATCCCTTACCCCAATATTTTTTGCCTAACCAATAACCTACTTCCGCAACCTTAATGGTTTTTGGATTCATATGTAAACTAATCATACCAATAATATTTTTACTGATTTTATCTTCAATTCCAAAATGAAAATCTTTTATGTTTTTTTGGTTTACTCTTTGAATAAAGTTTTCAGCATCTATAAGTTTATATGGATATGGAATTGAAAGCGTATATTTGATTATGTCTTTATCATTTACATTTTCAAAAATACTCTGGGCGTCAGAATCTCTCAAATTTCTTAAATTAATTTTTTTACCTATGATTTTTTTCATTAATTAAACCTTTCTCCTATCCATTGACCTACAAAATAAGTGGCGATTATCACAATAATTGCAATTACTAAATGTTCTAAAATCACCCAAAATGGATTATTGTTTCGATTTTTAGCAATAAAATAACTAAAAACAACCAAAAGCAATATTCCCCAAATAATGCTAACAATTATTGCAGTGGATAACGAAAACAAAAATATTGGTATTAAAAATGTTAAAGCAATAATAAATTTTGTAAATGTTGCAGAAAATGTTGCTTGCCAAATACCTTTTTCAGTTGATGATTTTTGTGATTCTTCTGAAAGATGCATTCCCAATCCATCAGACAAAGAATCTGCAATAGCAATAACAAGAATTGCTCCTACTACAACAATTTTCGAATGAGTACCCGAATACATTCCCACCATTAAACCCAAGGTAGTAATTATACCCGAAGTAAGTCCAAAACTAAAACCTTTTTTGATTGAATTTTTCATATTATTTAAGATATTTTATTGCCTGATTCAATTTTTTTGTCAGGATGCATTAATACTGGTAAATCTTCAGAATCATGAGCAGCTAAAATCATGCCATTTGAAATAACTCCGAATAATTCCCTTGGCTCTAGGTTTGTAAGAATTGGAATTTGCTTATCGACCAAATTCTCTTCAGAATATTTTTGACCAATGCCGGCTACAATCGTTCGCAATTCTTCTTCTCCCAAATCAACTAAAAGCTTAATAAGCTTATCGGATGCGTCTATCTTGATAGCTTCTTTTATTGTACCAATTTTAATTTCTAATTTCTGAAAATCGTTATAAGTTATCATTTTATTCCTTTTTTATTTTTAAAACCATTAATAAAATCTTTAACTTTTTCATAAAACTCAAACGGAGTTTCTTCATATTTATCTAATTGACTACCAATTAATTTATGATAAAGTTCTGTTTTTTTATATGGCTCTTGACTTTTATCTTGAAAAAAATTATACATTTCATCATTAAATTCAATCATATGTTTATCATCTAAACTTAAATCATAATATTCTTCTAACAAATTATTTATTTCTTCACTTTTTATATCAACAAAATTATTTGAATTTTTTTCAATTAATATTTCTGGGTTTGTCATTTTTCATCCTTTCTTATTATTTAGTTTATTTTTTTGAGTATATTTTTTATATATCATAAAATAATATATTATTGAACCGATAATACCAGTTAAAACAACAATTAATATCCAAAGTGTTTTATCGTCTTTATTTTTAAATTCCCTTTTTGCAACATCAATTAATGCCCATATCCAAAAAACTGTTCCGCCAAAAGCAACAAGCATTATAAAAAGCCATAAAAATATAAAAAATAGCGAAAATCCACCAAGTAATAATGCTGCAAATATTTCCATAATATCCTATCTATTTTGCGTTCTTCTGCGTAGCTATCCGCATCAATCCGCTTCTACATTATTAGAATATACTAAATATTTTTCCGATAAATAAAACATAAAATATTATTAGCATCCATCCTTCCCATTTTGTGATTTGTTTATCTTGGGTAACAAAATAATACATTAAAGTAGCAATAATCATAACGGGCAAACTAAAAAGTAAAATATCCTGAGGAATTATTAGGCCACTAAATAAGCTTGGAACCCCCATTACAATTAATGCATTAAAAATATTTGATCCTAAGACATTACCTACTGCCATTTCCGGATTACCACGCCTTGCTGCTGAAATTGTAACAACAAATTCGGGTAAAGATGTACCAAGCGCAACTGCAGAAACAGCTATAACTTGTTTACCAATATCCAAAATTTCAGAAAGTGCGATAACAGATTCTATTGTATATCTTGCTCCAATATAAATAAAAAATATACTTAAAATTAATATTCCCCATGTTTTCCAAGTAACTTTTTCTTCTCCAGTATGTAACTTGGCATCTTTTTTAACTTCTTCTACAATATCTCTTTTTTCTTTATTTGTTGGCTTAGATATACTTATAGAATAAAAAAGATAAATTAAAAATGCACCAATACAAAGCAAACCTTCAAGCCAGGTAAACTTGCCATCCCACACACACAAAAGCAATAAAAAAGCCGACCCAATAAGTAGAGGCAAATCTACATTAACAAGATTGTAATCAATTTTAAGTTTTTTGCCAATAATTGCTGCTACGGCTAAAACTAAAAATATATTTGCAATATTGGAACCAACTACATTGGCAACCACGATTTCTGATGAATTATTAAAAACTGCAATTATTGATGTTATTAGCTCTGGTAAAGATGTTCCTACTGCCACTATTGTAACACCCACAATAAAAGCTGGAATTCCAAAATTAATTCCAATATTTTCAGCTGATCCAGTAAAATAATCAGATGCTTTTATTAGAACAAATAAACTTAAAACAAAAATTATTAACCAAAAAATTATTAATTGCATATTAAAAAGCTAGTTAAAAATTGTTATTCATTGTTAGTTATTTACTTAACCAAAGTAAGAAGTGCTCCGGCAAATGTCATTGCAGCAATAAAGAAAACTAAAACCTGTGCAATAAGATGGAAAAGCCAAACTAAAAATGCTTTTCCCCAATCTACTTTAAATACTGCCTTAATAACAAACATTGAAAGCAATACTCCAATTAAAAATCCCACTATTGCTCCAATACCTGCTACACCAGCAAAAATTGCAGAAATAATCCAAGTCACTACAGCAGCACCGATTGCTGCCATCAAAGAATTACTAAAACTAGTTTTGCTTTTTGGCAATCCTGCCATTTTGGCTCCAGCCCACATAAAAAAAGTGGCAACCAAGATTGATATTACTAAAAAAAACAGAAATGTACCTAAAGCAATGCCCAAAACCTGCATTTTTCCCTCCTCTCGCAAAAGCGAGAAATTAATAATTATTATCTATATTATAATATTATTTTTTTATAAATACCAGCTTATATTTTAAAAATAAGCTGTTTGTACTTTGATACAAATATTTTTAACTATATGCTATAATATAAATATGGATAAAGAAATGTTAAAAAATAATAGTTTTCATAAACTTATAGTTTATTTAATTGGTGCAGCTAGTATTTTTATTATACTTTTTGGCATCAAAGAACTTTCAAACATTATTAATCCAATTCTTCTAGCAGTTGTTATTACAATATCTGTTCTACCCATCCACTCTTATTTATCAAAACACGGATTTGGAAATTGGTTCTCATTGATTCTGACAATTTTATTCGTAGTTGGAATTTTAGGATTAGTACTAATAATTGTTCTTGCATCAGTTACTAGAATGTCTATTGAAATACCAAATTATTTAACTCAATTTTCTAATCAAATATATACAAATATTACTTCGAAAACCGGCACTATAGGAATAAGCAAGGATTCTATACAAAGCATAATACCCTATATTGAAAAATTAATTAGTGCGACATTTTTATTTGTCTCACAATTTGGAATAACCCTTTTAATCTTTATTTTTATGTTTATCTCGGCAATATCATTTAAAAAAAGAGACAAAACTGACTTAAAAATTAATGAAAAAAATTATTTAAGAATTAGAAATATTACTCATGATGTTAGAAAATATGTTAATACTTTAACTTTCATAAATATTTTAGTGGCAATTGGAAATATCATCTTGTTAGTAGCATTTGGTATTCCATATGCTTTATTGTGGGGTATATTATCATGGTTTATGGGATATATACCGGTTATAGGTTTTGTGATAGCCCTTATTCCTCCTGTTATTTTAAGCTTTATCTATAAAGGACCAACAACGGCTTTAATAATTGCCGTTGGATACATACTCATTAACGGATCTATTCAAAATTTAGTTCAACCGAAAATTATGGGCGATCGGCTCAAAATTTCACCTGTTATTGTATTCATTTCGATATTTTTCTGGGGTTACCTTTTAGGCGGGATTGGGGTTTTATTATGTATTCCACTTACTTTAATTGTAATTATGATATTAGAAAATGTTGAACATACCCAATGGATAGCTGCTCTGATGCGATACAATGGCGGAGCAACACAAAAAGAAAAACAAGCAGTTGCAAAAGTTAAAAAAATTACAGAACAAATAAATCCATTTGAAAAAAAATAATTCTATTTATTTAATGAATTTCCCTGTAGCTTAAAACCACGAAGTTTTGTGGCGAAGGGTAATAACGCGATACAGATAAAAATTATTAGATTCTCACTAATATATTATGAATTCTTATAATGAATTTTTCTGTGGCTTAAGACCACAGGGTTTTCCCCGGCCTCGCTCCGCGAAGCGGGGCGGGCTGGCGAAGGGTGATAAAAATATAATCTTTTGAGTAAAAATTATTTGTTAGCACTATATTTATTTTGAATGTAATATTTTGTCATTGATTCTAATATTAAAAGTAAAATTCCAATTCCTAAAAAAGCAATAACAATAGTTAGTAATTTTGTTCCTGTTTTGGTTGGTACTAAATCACCGTATCCAATTGTTGTAATTGTTACACAAGTAAAATAAAACGAATCTACCCATGACCAATTTTCCAAATAATGAAACAATATTGTACCACCTGCCAATATATATACTAAAGCACTTATAACAATTCTAGATTTGATTTTTATTTCTTTTGATAAATTTGTTTTTTGCATAGATTAAAAATTAAGCTTACTTAAAAGACGCTTAATTATATCTAATAAATGATTAGATTGCAAACTTGTGTACTTGATGACACCCTTTTGGACAATAGTTTGTGTTTTTGTGAATAGGTAAATGGGGTTAAATAATTAAGTTTTTCGTGTGGTCTTACTGTATTGTATGTTATTAAAA